>BNJV01000822.1_pt1 | contig 158497 bp, 208 predicted proteins | sample 8540591 | NCBI WGS metagenome assembly BNJV01 (sample SAMD00202457, study PRJDB9452) | human saliva metagenome | host: Homo sapiens
AGCAGGCAAGAATGCGAGAAGCACCACGGCCGAGCCCGAGGCGAATGAACGGCAGCACCAGCCAGGGCCCGTCGGCGCCGCCCGTCCTCAAAGTCGTTCCTCACACCACATGTGACAAGTGAAAATCGAGATAGAGATTTCCGTCGAGACCGACGGTATCACCGTCTACCTCGTCCGAAAATGTCTCACTCTCGATGGCAACAACCTCAGCGCCCGGCGGAGCCGACGGAGCCGATGACGCTGCATAGCCTCGACGACGCGGGCGGCCATGCCGTTCTCGGCAGCCTTGCTGAGGCGCGCGGGTCGTAGGCCTTCTTGCTGCCCGACCTCGCCGTCGATCTTGAGGACGCCAGATCGTGCTGCTTGGAGCATGTGGTCGGCGACCGGACGCGCGTGAAGGCGTACTGTGTCGGTGTCCACGTTCATCTTGGCGACGCCGTTGCGCACCGCCGTGGCGATCTCTCGGCGGTGGGCCGGGCCGCGCGCACGACCAGGTCCGAACGGGAGCTCGTGTCGACCTGGGTGGCCGGGCGGTCGCCGAGGCGCGCTTAAGCAACCTCGTGCGACGCCGACCAGCGGAGCTTCGACGTGGCCAGGCGCAGGCGCCGTGCACGTTGCGAAGGTCAGCGCCGTGGTGTAGCGGCCGTCTCACGGGCCGAGGTTCTCGACGGCGGCTCCAGGCGTCGTCGGCCGTGGTGTAGCGTTGGCGTTCTCTCACCTTGATGCCCGTCCTCGTCACCACCGACGGCGCCGATCTCGATCTCGAGGATCGTGTTGGCCTTCTTGCGCTGCGAGCAGCCCGACGGCGATCTGACGTTGTTCCTCGGCGTCTCGGCGGAGCCATCCCACATCGTTTGGAAGGCGGTGGGCTCGCCGCCTGGCCTGCGCGATCCTCAATCTCAAGGGTGGCTTGAGCAGGTGTCATTCTAAACGCGCGGGCGGTGATTTCGGTGTGCGCGCACGACGCCCGGGTAAGAGTCGGCCACCGCGTAGGCGTAGGCGGACGGGGCGAGAGGCTCGACGCGGTCGGCGCGGGACGAGCCGGACCAGCACGCCCAGCCACCACCGTTGGAGACCGACGATACCGCGGACCTGGCATCGGCGAAGCCACTCGAGAGCAGCGGAGAGTGCAAGACGAGGTGACGTTGATCGCGATGGCGTACCCGCGGCCTTCGCGAGCAGGCATCGGCGTAGGACCCCGGGTTGCCAAATAGCCGCACAGGTGCCTCTGGTGAGTCGGTGAATGGGCAGTGGTGTGGGACTGATTGTTCCACGGATCGGAGAGACCGTGTACCGGACCGCGGTCCCGGTTCGGTCGAGTTTCCGGAGTTCCCCGAATTTCTGAGAGTTCGCCCGAGTGAGTTCATGCGTTGCGTCGAGCGAGGCGCGGGCCCGCGCGCGCGCAGGGCCGCCCAGTCGCCCGGTCGCCCGAGTCATGCCCAGTCAGTCACCGTCCAGCCGTCTGCTCAACCATCTGCTCAGTCGCCCACTGCTCGACCCGTCGCGCGCTCTCGGCGGACAGGTCCTCCACACGGGACGCGGTGGTCCAGCGCAACTTCGCGACCGCACCGAGGAGCGTAACGGTCGGCGGAGACGAAGGTGGCGCTGCACCGTCGCTGGCCGCGACGGCGAAAGCTGACGACGCCATCGACACGTCTGCGCTGGTACAGGCCGAGTGGCGAACGCCCTCACCGCGGCGGGCACCGTGCCGAGCGAGCTGCTCGCGGTTGGAACCTGCCGTTGCGTGGTCCAGTTCGGCGTGCACCACGGCGCCGTCGATGCGGGTGGCGTCCACCACAGGCGGGCGCCGAAGACTCTGCGATATGAAAGTCGATGGCCTCTACCCGCCGTGCGATGACCAGGAGCATTCAGGCTCGTCGAGCCGTGGGGATGCGTCAGTGGTGTGCTGCGGAGACGCCGGTGACGCGAGCCATCCACATCCTGAGCGCGCGGCGGAAGCTGCTGTCATCCGCGGATCGAATAGCCAGGCTGCGGGAAGCGTCGGACTTTGAAGATTCCGCGACGAGGTTCAGGCGTCCGAATCGCACAGCAGTAGTGAGCAGTGCTGGGAGCAACAGGAGCACCGGGGAGCGCGCATGATCGGCAGCACGGTCGAGCTGGAGGACAGGCGCGGCATCCTCTCACCGCGCCGGCTGCCGACCTTCCACCGCGAACCCGCGCCGACGGGTCTGGCGACCTCATCCGCTGGCTGTGGATCCCGCGCTGGAGCCCGCCTGAGGGCATTGCTCCCGGCAGGAGATCCTGCCCTTCCCTGCTCCTCGAACCCTCGTCGTCGAGACCCGACGGCGTCATCCTGGCGGGTCCGGCCACCGGGTCTCCTCACCGCGACTCTGGAGCAGGACCGGCTGGGCCGTCCGGCGCCCCGCTGCGGCCGCGCGCGCGCTGGCCCACCTGCACTCCGATCCGCGCCTCATCCAGGACGACTCGGCTGGTTCTGGACGAGCGATCCGGCATCTCGCCGTCGCCAATGCCATGCAGGCCGCGCCGAGGAGAGGCCGGCCGCCGGTGCGCAGCCCTGCGGAGTTAGAGGCAGTGGGCGGCCGCAAAGCGCGCCCGGCTCGAAGCGACGCCCGCCAATGCCATGGAGAGACCTGATCGCCTCGACCGCACGCGATCGCCAGGGTCCGCAGGTGGCCGAGCGCCTGGGTGATCTCCGGTGCGCGCAGCGTCCAGCGCGTCTCGCCCAGCGCTTCATCGGACCGGCCCGCATGCTTCGTCATCCGCCGGTACCGGCTGCAGGAGAGTCGCCAGGCGTCTGCGCGAGAGCCCTGACCTCGACCGTCGCCCACGTGGCGGCGACACCTGGGTGCTCCGATCCGCCCATTTGAGCGCCGACTTCCGGCGCGTGCTGCGCGGAGCTCCCTACCGGCACAGTCTCGGCGCGCATGACCGGGCAACCTGATCACTCCATCGCTTCCGATCACTCCCGACTCGATGACGTCCGTGGAGCTGCTCGCTGGGCGGTCGCCGACCGGGACCGCGCGCAGCCAGCTTCTTCAGCAACACCCCAGCCGCCACCCATGCGCGGCGACAGCGGCCGCGCCACATTAACGAAAAGGCGTGATGCCCGATCGCAGCATCCACCGGACCAAACAACAACAACAACAACAACAACAACAACAACAACAACAACAACAAACAACAACAACAACAACAACAATAACAACAATAACAACAACAACAACAACAACAATAACACAATAACAACAACAACAATAACAACAACAACAACAACAACAACAACAACAACAATACGCAGGATCCAACGGCTGAGCCGACCGGCTTCAGTCCGGTGCTCCTCGGAAGACCGCGGCGTCCCGATCGTCGCCTGCCGGCTGCTGCGCGAGCGAACCAGCTGCTGCCGGTCAATGACTCTCCCCGCGACTCTCGCGACGGCGGAGCCGTCGGAAGTTCAAGAAACAGCGCGCTTCAGCATGTGGTCAGCAACGTCTGACACATGCCGAGTGCGGCTCGATCTCGACGCGGAAGCGGACCGATCCGACGCGGGTACGACCGATCTCGGCAAAGAGGGGCGGCGGCCCGGCTCCGCGCGATCGAGCTCAGGCCAGCCCCCAGGTCGGCCGCCCGCGCGCGCGGCGTGGTAGGGCGGGCCCGCTGCCTCAACATGCGCTCGCGCGCGCGCGGTACCGCGATCGACGACGACGGCCACGGCACAGCATCGACTCGCGCCGGCCTCGCGCAGCGCCTCCGGCCGTACCTCCAGCGGAGAGCCGCCGGTGGTCGAGTGTCCTGCAGGACGACCACGCGGCGACCGACGACCTCCGGCTCGATGCGGCGGCGCCTCATACCGTGATGCTGACGGCCTTGCGCACGAAGCGCGTCGAGGCCCCAGGCCGCGCGGACGCGACGGCGTGGAGGCCGGCGGTGGCCACCGGATCCGCCCCCATGGTCAGACACGACCGCACCGACGTCATCCGTGCTCAGACCGGCCTCCTCGAGCATGTCGAGCATGAGCGCCGATGGAGGGCGGCGCTGCGGTGCAGGGTCGTTTCAGCGGCGCATATCGACGTGAGAAATCGGACTCGACGCCGGAGTGAGGTGACCCTGCCGCGCACGACGGCGAGGTCGGCGGCAGCGACGGGATTGGGCGGGCGGGCGCGGCGAGGTCGTTCGTCGTCACGCCACCAGGCTAGATGATTGCATCCCGGAGCGGGTGGGACTACGAGGCTCCGCAGGCGCTTCGATCGATCTCCGGCGCCGAACCGGACCGATGTCGATGCGGGGCTCAGCCGGCGCGACCTTCCTCGATCGCGGGCGCCTGGTCCGGAGGACGGCAGGCCGACCTGCACTTGGTGGACGACGCCGTCGGCGTCGATGAAGACGCGCAGGCACGCGCACACCCGCGCGAGGCCGCGAGAGATCGCCTGGCTCTCGTATCGGCCACCTGGTGAAGTCGCTGCCGACGCGATCGGCGTAAGGAGCGTACGGTGGAGACGCTCTCCCAGTGTAGACGACGACGAGCTGGATGTCGTCTCCGTAGGCGGCGACGGCGTCATCGACGTCGGGCATCTCGGTGCGGCAGCCCGCACCAGGTGGCGACGAAACGCGGGCTCACTGGCTCCCGCATCTGGGCACAGCGATACGCCTGCCCTGATGTCGGCTCCTCGAAGGCGGGGCCGCGTCCCCCGCCACCGGCGCACTGCTGACCCCCTCGATGTCCACATGCGACGACGGCCGTCTCGGCGCGGGGCTCCTCGGTCACGCGGACGGCCCGGACCACCCACCAGGCCGTGATGGCGATGGCGAAGGACGTCACCAGGACGACGGCGATCTGCCGAGCCGGAGCGGCGGCGGCGGGCCCGCCAGGCGGGCTCGTCGACAGGCCCGGCCTCGTCGGGCTCAGCAGACTCCGCCAACCTTGTCGACCTTATCGGGCTCAGCAGACTCGCCAACCTGTCGACCTTATCGGGCTCAGCGGGCCCGCCGGCCTCGGGCAGATCAGGCATAGGAGTGCAGACCTGCGAAGAAAAGATTGCCCAGGTAGGTGAAGATGACGGCGCGACGAAGCCGAGGATGAGAAGCCACGCCGACCTGGACCACGCCAGCCGCGTGTCACCCGCGCGTGCAGGGTAGGCGCCGTAGATCAGCCAGGTGACCAGGGCGGCGGTCTCCTTCGATCCCAGCCCCAGTAGCGGCCCCCAGGCGACATTGGCCCCAGAGTCGCCCCCAGAATGAGCATGAGTGTCAGCATGGGGAAGGTGACGACCGTGGCCTTGTAGCCGAGGTCGTCGAGCACCTCCTCCCTGGGCCAGCCCTTCCACCTCACGTGGGGCGCGAGCAGGTAGCATGAGCGCGGCACGAAGGAGACCACCGACGCTCCGTAGCCGATCGAGGCGGTGAGCACGTGCAGAGTGAGCAGCGGGAGTTCTGCAGCGCCGGCATGAGCGGGCTCGGGCTGGTAGGACAGCGTGGAGGCGTAGATGAGCATCGCCAGGATCACCGGCACGATGATCGACACGGTGCGCACGCGGTAGCGCCACTCGAAGTACACCTGCGCGAGGATCATGCCCCAGGCGAAGGGAGATGGCGAACTCGTAGTGGTTCGAGAAGGGGGCATGACCGGTGGCGATCGTGCGGGCGACCAGCGACCCGGTCAGCAGCACCAGGCTCATCTGCGTCGACTTGGCGGCCCACCAGGTGACCGTGAACCGCTTGATCGGGGCGCGGTGGACGCCCCCGGTCACCGACACGACCCGGTCGCCGTCGCCGGCGTTGATGATCACCGTTCCGGCCTGCCCGGCGGCGTCGCGGCAGGGCCCGGCGCCCTCACCGACATCCGGACCGCGAAGAAGGCGCCTCGAGGCGGCGATCGTGGAAACGGCGACGAGTGTCGTGGTGATGAGCAGGAGGGCTTGGGAGTACTCAATCATCGGCGGTGTTCCTCTCGTGGGTGCGCGAGCCGTGTCCCTTCATCGCTTCTCGTTCTCGCCGGCGTCGTCGCCCCGCGAGCCCCGCCGGCCGCAGCGCTCATGTCGCTGCTGACGCGCACAGCCATGTCCGTGAAGAAACCTGGGAACCCGGAGTCCTGCCGGTCCGGCGAGGCCATCTGGACCAGGGGCCTCGCGTCGTCGGTCCGGGTCACCCACCCACATCCGCCGGTGCCGGCGAGAACATCGTCATGCAGGTGCCGACGAACAGCAGGAGGAACCCGAGCCACACGATCCCGGTTCCCGGGTCCCTCCTGACGGTCATCCCGGTGAACTGCTGCCCTCGCTCGAAAGTCGAAGGTGTATCCCCAGGGACGTCGGAACCCCCGTGTCGAGCGCGTGGTCCGTCGACTGGGATCGCTGGCGTCGCCCTCGTAGACCTCGATCCCTCACCTGACCGGGCTCGATGCCGGTATCGGTCTGGCCGAGGCCGACCCGACGACGAAGAGCGGTGTTGCCGTCGGGCAGAGTGGTACGGCCATAGATGAGCTCTTGTCCTTGGTGGTCCGCTCCAGGGCGACGCCGTCGTGAAAGACCTCGGTGCCGGATGAGTCGGTGATGCTCAGGACGGCGGCGACGCCGAAGTAGGCCTGGTGGAACACGACGCCGTCGTAGGACAGGGGGAGTTGATCCCGCACCTGCCCGGTCGGCCACCCTGACGGCCGTCGTCAGATCACCAGGTCGGCGACGTAGTCCTTGGGGAGCCGTCGTCGTAGGTGTCCTGAAGACCCTTGGCCTCGGCCGTCAGGGTGGTGCCGTGACCGACCTCCTGGGATAGCCGACGGTCAGCGTGAACTGCTGGTCGCGGAAGCCGGTGAGGGACGGACGAAGCCGGCCATGATGATCACGAAGGCGGTGTGAGCGAGAACGGTGCCGAATGGTCCCCAGCGGATGCGGTCGATGTAGGCGTTGCGACCCGGGGCCCCTGTCATGGGATGATCACCCGCATGCGGTGCCTGCGGGCGTCGGCGCACACGATCTCGAACGCCTCTCGGCGCCGATCGGGGCGGTGAAGCGGGAGCGGAGCCGGGCGCGGTCGAAGAACCGCGTCGTCACCCTGATGCGGGGGTGGCGTGCGGCTCGCCAGATGATCGGAAGCCGGTGCACGGTGCACGCGATGATCGACACGGCGAGCAGCCCCATCACGATCAGGAACGGGACCGAGGAGAACATGTGGAAGACGCCGGCCTCGTGGAGGACGTCGGTCCAACCGCCGCAGACCTGCCGCGCCTGCTCCAGCCATCGGGCGGTGGCCTGCGGGTCGTTCTCTGAGGTCGGACGGGCATCTGCGGGAAGAGCACGCCCAGCAGCGAGAGCAGCCCCGCCAGCAGGAGGAGGACCAGAGCCGACGGACTTCTTGTAGAAGAAGGCGTACACCTGCATCAGGACCTGGCCCTGGGGAGAGGGCGGCCTGGTCGTCGGCTCCACGGGCCGGGCTGTCCACCGGCCGGCGGCGCCGCTCCGTCCGGGGGAGCTCTGAGGCTCGGGGTGGGTCGTCGCTCATCCGTGTCTCCTCAGATCCCGAGAGCTGACCAGTCCGGCCAGCCTGGGCGAGCAGGTTGGCGATCGCGAGAAAACCGACGACCACCAGCAGGCCCCGCTCGGCAGCGAGACGCCCGACGTGATGACGCCGGAACCAGTCGAAGCGCCTGGTGACCGCGCCGACCCGAGGGCGACCGCGACGATGGGGCAGGCCGAGCCCCAGGCAGTAGGCGACCATGAGGGACGCCCGACCGAGGCCGTGGCGCTCATCGTCGCCAGGGCGATGATGCCGCTGAGGATCGGCCCGATGCACGGGGTCCAGCCCGCGCGCGAAGACCACGCCCATCACCCCGGCGCGCAGGGCGACGCGCTCCCTGCGGCATGGGGGCGCGGGCGCCAGGCCGTGTCGAGCGGGCTGATGCTCAGGACTCCCCGCCAGGTGCAGGCCCATGAGGGACTCAGGGCGGCGCCGCCGGCGATCCGGACGTAGACCGAGTAAAGGGCCCGAGCGACCGCCCGATGAGGCTGATGGAGGCCCATAGCGGCGATGAAGACCGGCGGAGAACCCCGCGACGAAGCACAGCGCGTTGCCCAGGGGCCGCGCGTCCGCTCATCCGTCGGGACGCCCAGCGCCCACAAGCTGGCCGACGAAGGCCGGGACGATGGGGAGGAAGCAGGGCGAGGCGAAGGAGACGAGTCCTGCGATCAGAGCCACCGGAAGCGTGATCTCCATGCATCTAGCCCTCGGCTGCCGCGTCGGAGCTGGCCGTGAGAGGAGGAGATGCGGTTCTGGTGGTGCGCACGCCGCGGCCAGGTCCGAGTCCGGGGCGATCTCGAGCACCTTGTTCCCAGCACTCGGTCGCGCGCCCGGTCGTCCGGAGGGGTGCTTAGCCTATGAGGAACCCCAGGTTGCACCAGGGCTCGACGACGTGAGTCCAGCTCGGTCGCGCGCCGCCAGTGGTTCTCCGCGGCATCGTACTGGCTCGACTGGTACTCCGCGCCGCCGATGGCCAGGGAGTGCGTCGAGGTTGTCGGGGTCGGCTGTCGAGGATCTGCTGGAGCCACGTGATCGCGTCCTGGTACAAGTCCGCCTTGAGGTACATCACGCCCAGCTGCTGGCGGGCCGAGACGTTGGTGGAGTCCGCCTCGGCCTCGGCCTTCAACTCGGCCTCCAGGTCGGTGTCGACCGGCTCGCCTGGTCCATCGCGCGATGGCGGAGGGGTCGGCGCTGGCGCCCACCATCGGGTGATTGGCCGGGCATGGTCATCTGGCCAGCGGCCTCGCTCGACCCGTCGCTCATCAGCCCCATCTGCCTGACGATGATGACTGCGGCGGCGGCCAGGAGACGACCAGCACCAGGTTCACGCGGGAGACGCCGGTCCTCTGCTGCAGCCTCGACGCCGAGCGCCGGCGATTATCTCGCGTCCCGAGAGGCTCCGAGTGGGGCGCGGCTCCGCCTCATCATCGTCCAGCAGGTCCTCGACGTCGGCCTCGGCTCGTCGTCGGACGGGCCCCTCGACGTCGGCCTCCTTCCGCCCGCCGTCGCCGTCCTCGCCGCGAGCGCCTCGGCTCTGCTTCTGCCTCGAGCTCTGCTTCTGCTTCGCAGCCTCACCCGGGGCCGCCCTGGCCTCGAGCCGGGCCAGCTGCTCGCCGGCCCAGCCCTTGAGATGCTCCGGGCGGTGGCGAGGAAGCGCCTCGAGCTCCTCGCGGTCCGTTCCTGCTTCCCTCAGGCGTCATCGCCTCGCACCACTCCCTCCTGCGCGCCCGCTCGCCCACTCACTTCTCACCACGCGGCAGGTGCTGTTCCTGGACGGCGGGGGCGACGCCGTTGATCGACCTCGACCCCGCGCAGCACCAGCTGGCCGGAGCGCGCCCAGTCGGTCGCCTGGTTGAGGATCGAGATCGAGTACGCCGGGGCGTGGAACCCGCGCCTGTTCTCGGAGAAGGAGTAGTCAACGACGAACTGGGCCTTGCGCTGGTAGTCGCGGGCCGACGCTCAGCTGCCCTCGGTGGCCGTGCCGTTATCGGCAGCCGCGGTGATGTCGGTGATCAGCGCATCGAGCGCCGTGAAGCTCACGTCCAGCGAGCTCCTGCCAGCGGTTCTGAATGCCTCGACACGTTCTCTCATCTCAGAGGCGCTCGAGTGGTGGCAGGTGAGGCAGGAGGCGTTGATCGTGTCGTCGTCGGCCATCGGGCTCATGATCTGGTGATTCGAGACCTTCGCCGCACCCTCGCGGTTGTACGGCATGTGGCAGTCGGCGCAGGTGACGCCGTTGGCCGCGTGGATGCCCTGCGACCAGGTCTCGAAGTCGGGGTGCTGCGCCTTGAGCGCCGGAGCGCCGCTCTCCTCGTGGGTGAAGTCGGTCCAGCCGACCTCGTCGTAATAGTTCATCGCGTCGTAGACGGTCAGGCCGTTCTTCCACGGGAAGGTCAGGGTCTTGCCCTCGCCGGCGAAGTAGTACTCGACGTGGCACTGCGCGCACACGTAGGTGCGCATCTCCTGGTTGGTGGCGTCGCGGTTGACGTCGTAGTCGGGGACGCCCTCGGCGGCCTTGGCCTGCTTGATGCCCTCCACGAACGCCGGGCGGGTGATCGTCAGCTCCATGGTCTGGGGGTCGTGGCAGTCGATGCAGGCGATGGACGAGGAGGCGTGCTGGACGGCCTCGTCGTAGCTCATCGCGTTCGGCATCGAACCCGGCCTGGCGGTCGCCGTTGCCCAGCGCGTCGTAGACCTCGGGGCATCGAGGCGTGGCAGTTCAGGCAGGTGCCGGGCTGCTTGAAGGGGAGCTTGTTGCGCTCGGTGTTCTTCTGGTCCTGCGAGCGCCCACTCGTGGCGCACGGGGCTCGGTGTAGTCGATCGCGAAGGCGTAGTCGCGCCACATCCGCTGCGCCCTGGTCTCGATGTCGATGCGGGAGGTCGTGTGGTACTCGCGCGGGTCGTCGCGGTCGGCTCGACTCGATGAAGTCGCCGTCGGTGTCTCGCGTGGTCTTCTTGTACTGCTCGTACTGATGGGGAAGTCCTCCCCACACGGCCGGGTCGTAGGTCGTGTCGGTCAGCTGAACGACCTGGGTGAAGGGGACTTCGCCTCCTGCTTGTGCTCGAAGATCGTGGTCAGCAGCCAGGTGAGTGCCGCCGACCCGATGGCGACGACGACGAGGACGGCGATCGGCACCCACCGCTTGCGCGGCCCGACCCACCGGGTACGACCTGCGCTTCCCGCGCCTCCCGGCACGGCGAGCGCCCTCTCGGCGTCGTCGGGGTCGTCGGGGTCCTTGATGTCGTCAGGTCCCAAGTCCTCCACGTCGATGGCGAGTTCCTCGCGATCAGCACCGTTCTTGGCGTTCTGATCGTTCTTACCACTCATCGCACATCACCTCTCGTGCCCGACGCCGTCGTGGCAGTGGATGCACGACACCGTCTCTCCCTTGTGAGTCGAGCTGTTCACGGCCTGGTCCACGTAGTCGGCGTGGCAGTAGAGGCAGGCGCTCGGTGATCTCGCGATTGTGCTCGCGGATCTGGATGTTCTCCGGTAGTTCTGGAACGTGAACTTCAACGAGTGCCAGAAACCGCTGTCCGCCTTGTTGATGTACTTAGGACGATGCCGTCGTGCGGCGCGTGACAGGAGCTGCAGGTGGCGACGTCATGGTGGCTGCCCTTCTGCCAGCCCTCGTACTGCTCGCGCATGGCGTGGCAGTTCGCGCGAGGTGGCGGGGTCGTCGCCGAGGTAGTCGGTGACGCCCGAGTACTGCACCGTGAACAGGCTCACTTCCCAGGACGACGCCCAGCAGCGCCGCCAGGACGATCCCCGACCATCCGGAGAAGGCATGCGTGAAGTCGCGCCACAGCGACATGATGAGACGTCTCATGCGGCCCTCCTTCGCACCGGCTCCCGCCACGGTCGTGCCGCGCATCGTCATTGAGAGCACGCAGACCGACACTCCAAGGATAACACAAAGCGTCATTAAAACCGAGAAAACATGCGACCCACATCACTCCCGCCTGCGCGTCGAGCAGGGCACCCGGATCAGCTGCAGCCGGCCATCGCGAGACCCCTCGCCCGCGCGTCGAGCAGGGGCCGGCGCAGGCGAGCGGGCGCAGGGCGCAAGGGCGGAGCATCGCCCAACAGCCCCCTGCCCGCGCGTCGAGCAGGGGCTGTCGACGCAGAAGGCGGTCCGGGTCGCCGGCAAGAGCACTCGTGCCAGCAGCCCGGACCGCCGTGCCCGTGCGGGCCTCGACCGTCCTCGGGACGAGTCAGGACAGAGCGGCGACAGCCGCCTCGTAGTCGGGTTCCTCCGCGATCTCGGGAACCTGCTGGACGTGGAGAACCGTGCCATCGGCTATCGAGCACGACGACGGCGCGCGAGAGCAGACCGGCGAGCGGGCCATCGGTCATGGTGACGCCGTAGTCCCCGCCGAAGCTGGAGCGGAAGGCCGATGCGGTGACGACGTCGTCGAGCCTCCCGGCGCCGCAGAAGCGGGCCTGAGCGAAAGGCAGGTCCTGAGACGCAGACGACGGTCGTGTTCTCGAGCCCGGCCGCGCTGTTTGTTGAACTCGCGCACGCTCGTGGCGCACACGCCGGTGTCCACCGAGGGGAAGATGTTGAGCACAACGCGGCGACCGGACAGGGCCTCGGAGGAGACCGGGCTGAGGTCGGCGCCGACCAGCTCGAAGGCCGGGGCGGGCGAGCCAACAGCGGCAGCTCGCCGATGGAACGAACAGGAGATCCGTGGAAGGTGATAGAAGCTATGCACTCATCATGGCATCCGATGGATTCGGCCGCCAGTAGATAAAGGACCCTTTTACTCCCTCCCCAAGCCCCTCAGTAGTTACCCTCAGCACCTCGTGAGTACCGCGCGCATGCTGCCGTGCCCGGCCACACGACGCACGAACCAGCGCGGGGCCGCTCGCAGCGCAGCGTTGGCGGCCCGGTAGCGCACACTCGGCGTGCAGATGACCTGCCCCCTGCGTACGGCGTCCAGGGCGGCGCTCGCCACGTCCTCGGCCCGCAGCCAGGCGAGGTCGGGCCACGCCGTCTCGTCCATGCCGGCCCGCTCGTGGAACTCGGTGCGGGTCAGGCCCGGATTGACCACAGTCGCCGTCACCCCCGTGCCGCGCAGCTCCGAGACGAGCCCCTCGGTGAACGTCCGCACCCAGGCCTTGTGGGCGGCATAGGTCCCCATGGCCGTCAGCGCCGTGACGCTGGAGACGTTGAGGATGGCGCGCCCGCGCGCCACCATGCCGGGCAATGCCGCGTGCGTGAGCTCCATGACCGCACTCACCATGACGGCCAGAGCGCGGCGCTCGGACCCAGATCGCCGCCGATGAGCTCTGGCCGACGGCGAACCCCCGCATTGTTGACGAGCAGGTCGATGGGGCGGGCGGCGACCTCGGTCGCCCGGAGGCTCTCGGGCGAAGCTGTCGCACGCGCCACGGTGGGCTCCAGCCGCAGGCGCTCGGCGACAGCGCTCAAACCCTCGGACGTCGACAGATCCGCGGGCAGCACCTGACGCCGACGCCGGCGACCTGACAGAGCTGCTGGGCCACGGCGGTCAGGCTCTCCGGCTGCGCGCCACCAGAACCAGGTCATGTGGTCCTCCGCCAGCTGCCACGCCAGCTCGAGCCCGATTCCGGACGTGGCGCCGGTGATCAATGCGGTTCCCATAGCAGGAGCCTAGCGAGCCCGAAGGCCGCCTCGCGCGACCGCGCCCCGCGTGCCGCATGCCCGCAAGCCTCATAGCCAGCCCCGCCGAGATCGGTCGTACTCCGGCTCGAGATCGGTCGCAACCCGCGTCGAGATCGGTCCGCTTCCGCATCGAGATCGGTTCTCAGCCACCATCCCTCCGCCTCCCCACTACCCTTGGCAGTCACGCGCCTGGCCACCTGGAACGTGAACCCGCCCGTACCCGCGTCGACCGCATCCTGGCTTTCCTGGAGCGCGCGAACATTGATGCGCTGGCCATGCAGGAGATCAAGTGCCGCCCCGATCAGTCCCCGCGCCCCTTCGAGGCCGCGGGATATGAGCTGGCGGTTCATGGCCTCGAACCAGTGGAACGGGGTGGCGATCGCCTCACGGGTGGGATCGACGACGTCGTCGCCTCTTCCCGGGCCAGCCTGCCTGGGCGGCCAAGCCCGATGCCGAGCCGGTGGTGGAGGCCCGCGCCCTGGGGCCACGGTGGGCGGGGCGGACTCGACCGAGGGTGCGCGCCCGGTACGCCTGTGGAGCCCTGTACGTGCCCAACGGCGGGAACTCACCCACCCTCACTACGCCTACAAGTTGGAGTGGCTGGAAGCTCTGCGGGCCGCGGCCGGTGCCTGGCTGGAGGCCGATCCCTCCCTGCCCCTGGCGCTGGTTGGCGACTGGAACGTGGCGCCGTGGGACGAGGACGTGTGGGACATGGGGCTCGAGGCGCCACCCACGTCTCGGCCCCGAGCGGGAGGCCTCGCGGCCTTCGAAGGGGGTGAGCATGCACGAGGTGACCCGCGAGCGCGTCACCAACTACACCTACTGGGACTACCAGAAGCTGCGCTTCAAGAACGAGGGCATGCGATCGACTTCGCCTACGCCTCACCGGCCCCTGGCTCGCGCGCGTATCGAGCGCGGCCATCGACCGCGACGAGCGCAAGGGCAAGGGCGCCTCCGACCATGTGCCCGTCATCATCGATCTCGCCTGACGCCTTACCGCCCTCGTTTGCCATCGTTTGCTCTCGTCCGCGACGCGGAACACGACTTTCCCTTGAGATCGCGGGATTCCTTACCGGAAGTTGCGATCGATCTCCGCGCCCCGTGTACTACCAGGGGGTCTGCGACATGGGAGCATCGCATCGACCATCTCGACGATTGGTTTTCCGCACGATTCCGCGGTTCCGCTCGCAGCAGGTCGTCATCGAGTGTGCGGGTCACCGGCCTCCGGGCCGAGCCTGCGGTGTCACGATTCGAACCATTCCACCTCCAACGCCGGCGGGAGCTGGACAACGACACGTCTCGCGCAGCCTCAGCGCTCAGACTCACGGCGGACCACCGGGGCGTGACTGTTAACCGTTAATCGCGGAATCCGGCGCCTCAGGGGCGAGGATCTGGTCACACAGATCGGGCCAGGCGTCCTCTGTGCACGGCGGCGAAGCGCCGCTCCCCAGGAAGATCCGCCCGGCGTCGGGCCTCCGGGTCCACCCAGATGAAAGAGCCTGACTGGCCGAAATGCCCGAAGGTAGTCGGACCGCCGGCCTCCCCGTCCAATGCGGGTGCTTGTGGCCGCGCACCTCCACGCCCAGTCCGAAGTCGTTGGGCGCCTGCCTGCCGTAGCCGGGCAGCACGCCGTCAAGACCTGGGAACACGACCGATGTGGCCTCCGCTGCCAGGCTCGCGCTGATCAGCCCGCGGCGCCGCGAGTTCACCGGCGAAGACGGCGAGGTCGCGGGCAGTGCCCTCGCCCGAGTGCGCGGGCGAGCCCGGCACAGCATCACTCGACATGCCCAGGGCTCCAGCACCGTCGTCTCGACCCACCGCTCAAGAGGCGTCGCCGTCGCCTCCTGGAGCCGCTCGCCAAGGATCCGATGCCCCGGTTGAGTAGATCCTCCGCGTCCCGGGGGCGGCCAGGACGGCGTCGGAATCGAAGGCGATGCCGCTGGCGTGCGCCAGCAGATGGCGCACCGTGGCGCCCGGCAGCATCGCCCCAGCCGCGCTATGCGCCGTGCCCGCCCCAGCCGCGCTATGCGCCGTGCCCGCCCCAGCCGCACCATGCGCCGTGCCCGCCCCAGCCGCATCCAGGTCGAGCAGCCCACGTTCCACGGCGACCAGCGCACTCCAGGCCACAATCGGCTTGGTCACCGAGGCGAACGGAAGACTTCATCGATCTGCCCCGCCTCGACCAGCGTGCGCACGCGCCCATCCACGGTCAGCTCAGAGGCGATCATCGCCACGGGGAAGTCGAACTGGGCGAGCGCGGGCAGCGCCGCGAGCGCGGCCCCGCCTGTGATCGGCGTCGGAGAAGTGGACGACATGGAGACCCGCGTCACGATCGGTTCAGCTCAGGCACAGGAGCTGCTCGTGAAGCACCTCCATGACCGGTGCCTGGGACGCCGCCCCCTGCCCCAGCGTCCGGGCGATCTGGGCGGAGAACGAGTCCACCCTCCTGGAGGTGTCGCGCAGGTCGTAGTACTGCTCGACCTCGGCGTCGTAGACCGCCACCGCGTCGGCATGCTCCTCGAACTGCGGGTAGGCGTCCGTCCCCACCACGATCTCGCGCGGCAGGCGGGGCTTGTACTGGGGGTCCTGAGCAGGATGGCCGACGAGCAGGCCAAGGATCGGGTAGGTGCGCGTGGGCAGCCGAAGAGCCCTGATGACACGCCGGACGTCGCCGATGATCGAGCCGAGATAGGTGGTGCCGAGCCCGAGGGATTCAGCCGCCACAACAACGTTCTGAGCCGCAATCACGGCATCCTCGACACCGCTGAGGAACAGGGAGGTGCGCTCGAGGGGCTCGGAGCGGGCGCCGGCGCGCTCGCGCAGGACGGCGTTGCGGTGCAGATCCACCACGAAGACGAAGAGTCACCGCGATCTCCGCCGACGTAGGGCTGACCGGAGGCGAGATGCAGCTGCTCGCGCACGGCGGGGTCGAGCACGCGGATGACCGTCACCTGCTGCTGGAAGGAGGCGGTAGCCGAGTGGCGGGCGACATCGAGGAGCGTGGCGACCGCGTCCTCGCCAACAGGTTCGTCGGTGTAGGCGCGGATGGTGCGGTGGGCGAGCTGGGCCGCGATTGTCGAGTTGGTCACAGGAGTCGTGGCGGGAGCGCGCAGGGCGGCGGAGGGCACGGGCGCCGCAGGCGCGGTCAGTCATGACTGGGAGCCCAGATGATCGATGCCGGGGCGTGGTTGGCGCATCTGGTCGCCTCACCAGGTGCGTGCTCCGTCGAGGTCGACATTCTCGAACGAGATCGACGGCGGCACCGTCGTCTTCGTTCGAGAATGTCGATCTCGACGGAGGCCGGCTCGACGGCGGGGCCAGCGCAGGACCGATGGGGCTGACATGATGCCGCCCGATGCCCTTCTACCATCGCCCCGGCCGCACGCTGCGCCCGCTCGCGCCCGCCCCGGCCACCATGACGCCGGACACCGCGACGCCGGACACCGCGACGCCGGACACCGCGATGCCGGCAACCGCGTCGGGGCCGATGAGCACCGCCGAGGTGGGCTACGCGGTCATCGACCTGGAGACCACGGGGCTGTCGCCCGCCGCGGACTCGATCATCGAGGTCGGCATCGTGCTCCTGGACCCCGACGGCGCCACGCAGCGCAGCTGGAGCACGCTGGTGGATCCCGGTGCGAGCGTGGACGTGGGTCCCACCTTCATCCACGGGCTCGTCGCCGAGGATCTCATCGGCGCCCCGGCGCTGCCGGAGATCGCCGACCTGCTCGTGCGCGATCTCGCCGGCCGCGCCGTCGTGGCCCACAACGCCCGCTTCGACGTCGGTTTCCTCACCCAAGCGCTGGGCGCGCTCGGCCGCCTGAACCGTGGAGCGCGCATCCCGCGGGTGTGCACCATGGAGCTCGCCCGCAGCTATATCACCACCCCGTCACGGCGCCTGGTGACGTGCTGCGAATCGGCGGGCGTGCGGATCGGCAGCCACCACTGCGCCTTGGACGATGCCCACGCCTGCGCGGGCCTGCTGCGTCACCACGTCCGTGGGCACGGCGCGGTGACGACCCTCGTCGCCCTGGTCGCGCTCCCCTGGAGTCGGCAGCCGCCTTCAGCAGCCTGGACGTGGACGAGGCCGCCGCGCGGACACAGGAGACCGGCTGACCCTCGCGCCGGCGACGGCGTACCGCGACAGCCGCGCGAGCTCCGGCGCCCCTCCGCCTAGATCCGACGAACCGGCCGGGGCACTCGCGCGGGCACGAGCCCGGGAGCCCGGGAAGAGCCGGGAAGAGCGCAGCACCGGTATGGCGGCGCCCGCCCCAAAAGCCGCTACTCAGTTCAGAGCGACGAGGAACCCGTCGTCATCGACCGCGACTATGCGCAGCGGTGGCGATCACCTGGGCGATCCGTCCGATGCACCTCACGGGCAGCGGTACGGGCGCGCCGCCCCACCCGGAGATCGACTCGCTGCGGACATCGGCGGGATCGCGCGGCAACCAGACCACGCCATAGGAGACCACGCCCCCGGAGGCCCATGGCTCACCGCGCACCGCAAGGGGCATCTCGTCGGTACCCAGGACCCGCACCTCGATCGTGCCCTCGCCGGAGCTGTCGGGGATCGACGTCGGCGACGACGGCGTAACCGTCGCGCATCTCCTCGATCGTCTCCTCCGAGGCCAGGGCGCGATCCTCCACTGCCCCACTTCGCGCCGCTGCTTCTCGGCCCGGCGCCAGGCCTCGTCCAGGACGTCCTCACCGATGGTGGCCACGAGCCGTTCCAGAGCGCTCCCTGCCCGACGGCCTCCCAAGCCGCCGGGGACCGAAGATGCTCATGGCGTCCATGCGCAGGCGGGCGCCGGGGCGACGCTGCCGACGAGCGTCGCGGCCGCGTCCGGCGCGATCCACACGGGCGCGTAGACGGTCAGGATATGGACGTCTCCGGGATCGGGGGTGAGGAGCACGGGCGCGGCTTGCCCCGCGGACCTCGGGATCTCCGCCAAACGCAGTGCTCCAGCCAGACGTCGCGCAATGGCCCGCAGACGGGCCAGAGCGATGAGCTCGGTACCGGTGGGCTGGGCCAATGGGAAGGCGTCCGATAACGCATCGATGCCGGTCAGCGCGGCGGGCAGGGGTCCGAGCGCACCGGCTCGCACTCCAGCAGCATGATCTGCGCCGCCCAGGGCGGAAGGTCGAACAGATTCCGCAGTTCGGCATCCAGCTCCAGGGCCCCTGGAGTTCGGCGCCGGGCAGGAGTTGGAGCCGTGAAGCGCCCACCCACCCGGAGTGCAAGTCCTGGGACAGGGCGAGGGCCTCGACCTCGTCGGCGGTGATGTCCTCACCCAGCACCAGCAGGTGACGGGTGTCGACGCGCCCCGACGGGCAGGGCGCCGACGGCCGAGAAGGTGCCGGTCTCGGAGGGCAGGGACAGGGCGAGGTCGCCTCGAGCCTATGGTGAGGGTGGGCGCGGCCGCCTGGGCGCTGCTCACAGCCAGGGAGGTCGCCTGCTGGCCGCCGGCCTGGTGGGCGGAACTGCGCGCACGGCGGCCCGTACCACGCGCCTCGTGGGCGGAGCCGCCGTCCGCACGGCCCGCACTGCGACGGCCCACGGCCCCGACGTCCTCAGCGGGGGCGGCGGCCCGACGGCTCGGTTCGGCGGCCCGGCGAGATGCGTCGCCGGACCGGCGGGCCAGGCATCGGCCCGTCGGGACGCCATGGAGCGGCGGGTCGGGGCGTCAGCCCGACGGGACTGGGGCATCAGCCCGGCGAGACGGAGCGCCGGCCTGAGGGGACGGGGCGTCGGGCCCGGTGGCTCGTACCGCCGGCTCGACGGGATGCGCCGCCGGCCCGATGACTCGTCATGCCTGCTCTCAGTTCCGGTGGAGGCCGCGTCATCGTGCTGGGCACCGTGAGCACCATGGGAGCCGCAAGCGCCCTCGGCAGCCGACGTCCCCGGGTCCCTCATGCGGATCCGGTGGAATGACAGTGGCCACGGGATGCCGTCGGACCGCGCTGCCCTGGTACCGCGAACCGTGCGCGCCGGAGCCGTAGGGAGCCGCCGCGGGGCTGGACAGGCGGAAGAAGCAGAGCTGGCCGACCTTCATTCCCCGGCCACAGTTTGATGGGCATGGTGGCGGTGTTGCTCAGCTCAAGGGTGACGTGCCCGGTGAAGCCGGGGTCGATGAATCCGGCGGTGGAGTGCGTCAGCAGGCCCAGGCGCCCCAGGCTGGACTTGCCCTCCAGGCGGGCGGCGACGTCGTCGGGAAGGGCGACGCCTCATAGGTGGCGCCGAGGACGAACTCCCGGGTGGAGGACGAAGGGATCGTCGGGACCGACATCGACGAGGTGGGTGAGCCCTGTCCTGCTCGACCGCCGGGTCGATCACCGGTACCGGTGGTTGTCGAACAGACGGAACCAGCGGTCCAGCCGCACATCGATCGAGGCTGGTTGGACCATGTCGGGATCATAGGGGTCGAGTATGACGCGGCCGGCGTCGAGCTCGGCGCGGATGTCGCGGTCGGAGAGGAGCACGAGGCCGATTGTGCCAGAGGGACGGGACTAGAGACCTAGTGACCGGAGGAGTCGGCGGAGGGCGAAGACGCCTCGACGGCGAGAGCGCCCGTCAGGACCGGTCTGTGCCCGTCGCCCCGGCGCGCGGGAGCAGCAGGCGCCGGCGACCCGGCGCACGCGACCCGCCCGGCGCCTCCGATTCCAGGGGCGGGAGGCGGCCCGGATCGGCTGGAGGGTTCGCGCGCGCCAGCCGCGCACGAACCGTCGCTCTCAGCGTCTCCCGGCGTTCAGCTGGACGGGGCACTGCGCGCGTCCACGCCCCAGGGCTGCGGAGCCCTGGCTGCGCTCAGGATCAGAATGCCTCGACCAGGGCCCAGATCTGGATGCCCACGACGATGAAAGAAGCCGATGAAGATGATGCACAGGATGTAGCCGACGATCGTCCCCACCAGCTGGCCGACGGCCTTGTTGGTGTACCCCAGGTAGAAGTTGTGGACGCCGAGACTACCGAGGAAGATCCCGAGCAGGCCGGCGGCGACCTGGACTCTGGTCGTAGTAGGCGAACGGCTGCTGATAGCCCGATCTGACTGGGATCGACCCCGGGCAGTAGTCGCTGAGCCTCGGGGTCCTGCGCGTAGGCGGCGCCCGGCTGCTGGTAACCGGCCCGGGTCGTAGCCCGGCTGCTGGTAACCCGGCTGGGCGCCCGACGCCGCAGAGGCATAGGGCTCTGAGCCGATAGGGAGCCGCCGCCTGGCCGCCGTCGGCGCCAGGGGCGCCGCCCATGGGAGCCGCCTGCGGTAGTCCGGAGGGGTCGTGCGGTTGCTCATCTAGGGCCTCTCAGATTTGTCGGGGAAGAGCCGTCCGACTGGGACGGCCTGAGGACCAAGGTTAGCGGGTTCGCTATCCGAATCTCCAGCGATAAAGCGGACGGGAACCAGTAGTCCGGAAGCCGGATTGGACCGTTTTTCAAGTCCGGGGCCGCATGGTGTCGCTGCTCCAGCACCTCACAGCAGGTGAGCGCGGGTGTAGTTCAATGGTAGAGACTTCAGCTTCCCAAGCTGACAGCGAGGTTCGATTCCCGTCACCCGCTCGGATGAGGGCCAATGCGGGCCCGTTTCTCTGCTTTCGGTTTCCCCCAGTTCGCCCAGTGAGCATCAGCGCCTGCGCCTGCGCGCACGAGCATCAGGCCCCCGATGATGGCGGCGTTGTTGAGAGTTCCCGTGACCGCTGTGCGGCGCTTGGCCTCGTCCTCGATCTTCCAGAAGGGTGGCTGACGATCGTCGTCGGAACGAGCAGGCCGATGAGGGCGGCCGCCGACAGACGCGGGCGATGCCCAGGGCGAGCGCCCCGCCGGCCAGCGCCATGCCCGCGCCATTGAGCCTGACCAGGTCCTCCCCCGCCACATCGAGGACGACGCCGTACTCCTCCTTGGCGGCCTCGACCTTGTCGGCGAGAAGGTGCGCGCCCTTGATCTGGTTGATGCCACCGACGACGAAGACGCCGGCCAGGAGGCCGCGAGCGAGAACGTTGGCTGGACCGATCATGATGCTCCTTGGGTGAGGTCGGACGAGTAGCGGTGAGTGGTGGTGAGTACTGAGACGAGTACCGGAGTGGCTTGTGTGTGTTTGTGTGCGTCTGCGCTTGGAATGACCCCAGCGTATCGGGCGCACGCGCGCCGTCGTGAGCGCCCGACCGCCCGTGTCCTGGACCTCGTGCGCGCTTCAGGTTGTTGACTACTCGCATGCGCATGCAGTCTCCTCACCCAGTCATCGCAGTCGTCTCGATCATCCTCGTCCTGTTCTATGCCGTGCTCAACGCGCTCCTGGCGGCTCTCGGAGTCGTCATTCCGCTGAATCCGGTAGCGCCCCTCGCCCTGGCGGCTCCGGCCCTCTGCTTCGCGGCAGCCGCCGTCTGCCTGGTGGTGGGCGCTCTGAAGCGCCATCACGTCACAGTCGTCATCGGGCTGGTGCTGGGCTCGATCGCCCCGATCCTGTACGGCTCCCTGGTCGAGGGGGCAATGTCTGGCTGCACCACGGAGTCCGCGCAGTGCTCGCCTCCGGCATCATGGTGCTGTGGTACCCCGGATGGATGCGGAAGTGGGCATCGGCGCGGCAGCCGCGCAGGCGGGCGTGAGCATCGAGACGCTGCGCTACTACGAGTCCGCCGGCCTGCTTCCCCCGATCCCGCGCGACGCCGGCGGGCGCCGCCGCTACAACCAGGCCACGCTCGACCAGCTCGACATCGTCGTCACCATGCGCGGCGTCGGCTTCCCCCTTCAGCAGATCCGTCGCATGCTCACCGCCAGGAGCCCGACAGCGCCGAGGAGCGCATCAAGCGGGCTCGGGCACTCCTGGCCGAACTGGGCGACCAGATCGCCGAGCAGCGGCGTCGCCTCGACGCGGCGGACGCCCTCCTGCACTCGTGGGAGCAGGAGATCATCGACGCGGGTTACTGATTCGCTGATTCGCTGAGCCGCTGAGTTAGCCGGTTGCCGAGTCAGCCGGCTGGGCCGGGACGCCCCTCGACGAGGCCGCCGGGCAGCGCGGCACCGGCGCATTCGACCTCACGTCAGCGCCGTCCATATGCTCCACGCCACCACGCCGGTCGCGGCGGCATCGACGAGGAACCAGGTGACCAGCCACAGGCCGGCGGGCACGCCCGGTGAGCGCCGCGAGTGCACGATGGTCCTGCGCATTGTCTCGCGAGGCGGCCACATCGCGCAGAGAATCCCATGCGCCCACGAGCAGCGCCAGTCCGACTCCCGCGACGACGCCGGCGCGCAGCGGGATGCCGGCCAGGGCGTCGCCCCACCACCACAGGGCGAACACGAGTCCCCCGACGAGCGCGACCAGGAGCACCGTGCGCACCGAGCGGGACATGACCAGGAGCACGGCGAGCGCCACCGCGGCCAGGACGAGGACAAGGCCGCTCCACCCTCCCAGGGCGGCCAGGGGTCACGACGGCGCCGAGCACCGCGGGAGCCGGGTAGCCCGCCCACGTCGTGAAGACTCGCCCGGGGCCGCGCTCCTTGCGCGGCGGTCACGGCATGGCCGGCGAGGTTCTTCTCACGACGAAGCCCTTGAACTTGCGGGCCCCACGAGCATGCCGGCTCCGGCATGCGCGGCCTCATGCACGATGGTGACCAGAGTGCGCCCCCAGCGCCGCGCCGTCGGGAAAGCCAGCACCAGCGCTAGAACCGCCAGAGCGATCCACAGGGCGCGCTGCCCCGAGGCGACATTGGACAGGGGGCGAGTGAGGGTGTCGGACCACCAGGAGCTCCAGTCGATGTTCACGGCGGGAAGTGTGCCAGATCCAGGTCGCCTCCGGCTGTGCTCCAGCTGTTTCCAGCGTCTCCTGCCTCGATCTCGACGCCCCTGACGCCGGTGGCCCTAGCGCTAGAGTGCCCGGCATGACCGCCCGTTCCTCGCGGCTCGTCGTGGCCGCCGCCGTCGTGGATTCCCTGGTCCGCCCCCACCGCCATGCTGTGCGCAGCCCGCTCCTACCCGGCCGAGCACGCAGGCCAGTACGAGCTGCCCGGCGGCAAGGTCGAGCCGGGTGAGACGCCGACCCGGGCCCTGATCCGCGAGCTGGCCGAAGAGCTCGACCTGGTCGTCACCCTCGGAGACGAGGTTCGTCCGCCCCACGACCTGGCCGTGGCGGCCCCGCCGCACCGGCACCGCCCCTCGCGCCCAGGACTTCCCCGACGACGACGCCCCCGCCCTGGCCCGTCCTGCACGGGTATCGGATGCGCGTGGCTCGCGGAGCCGGCCGTCCCGGACAGTCGTCCGCAAGCCGGCGCCGCGCACGAGTCGGTGCGATGGGTCGCATGGGAGGAGCTCGATTCGCTGCCCTGGCTGCCGGCCGACCTGCCCATTCTGGCGGCGATCCGCGCCGCAGCCACTGCCCGGCATCATGAAGAGCACCTCCTTTGTGACGGTTATCGCGATTCCGTCACCTCGTAGGTTAGGGTGACCTCATGCCGAAGATCATGGGAAGTTCACTCGCCGAGCACCGCGAACGAACACGGACCGCCCTGTTCGACGCCCTCGCGGAGCTGATGGCCAAGCACTCCTTCGACAAGATCACCCTGTCGGACGTCGCCGCGCACGCCGGTGTCGGACGCACAGCGGTCTACAACCACTTCGCGGACAAGGAGGACCTCCTCCTGGCGTTCATGCGGAGCATGAGACGGCCCGCTATGCTGAAGAGCTCTCCGCCGCGCTGGCCGGCGTCGAGGATCCCATCGACAGGCTGCGCGTCTACGTGCGCCAGCAGGCCTCGCTCAAACGGCACTTCCACTTCCCGCCACCGGCCCGCTGGCGAACTCGGTCTCCCGCGGAACGGCCCGGCCGGCTGCGCGCACATGCCGGACTCGTGGCGCAGATGCTCGCCCAGATCCTCACCGACGCCGTCGCCACCGGGAGCGATCCCGCCCCAGGACCCGGCTCAGGTCATCCCGCTCGTGCACGCCTGCGTCATGGGCGGGCGCCCGACGCCGACGGAGCCGACCGCCCGCGCCGCCTATCTCGACGCCCTGGACACCTTCGTGCTGCGCGCGGTGGGCGCCCGACATCCCCGGAGCACGGCGTCCCGGCGGTGCCGCCCACTCACGCCACCCAGAATGCGGACGACGATGCGCATGCCGATTCGGCTAATTCGACCGATTCGGCTGATCCCAGCTACATCTTCTGCACCTTCAGAACCGCTCGTCCGCGCCGCCGCAGGCTGACTGAGAATCCGGCGATCAGCCCCAGTGCGGGGAACCTCGCGCAGGAGCCGGGCGTCGTTGGCGACTCGCATCGCCGTCGTCCTGCGGCCCGAGCGCCCCGCCGTCTCGCGCAAGCGCATCCGTCAGAGCATCAGCCCCCGACGGCGCTCGACCTCGGCGTCCGCCTCCGGGGAGTTCACCGCGGGCGATCCCGCTCCCCGGTCCTGCGGGCGAGAGCGCCACCGCACGCCGTCGAGCGCTCACCGGGTTCGCCGCACCGCATTGGACAGCACGGCACTGATGCCCGCGCCGTTGCGCGTCAGCGCGAGCGCCGCCCGCAGCTCCTCGACCTCTGTCTGCTCATCGCGCTGCACGCCGTCGGAGCGTATCCACACCATCATGTCGTCCAGCTGGTCGTCGGAGTACGCCTGCAACGGCAGGCCCTCGGCGATCGGAGGCCGCTGAGCCCGACGGGGACCGACAGTCGGGGCGGCCGGCTCCGGCCCCCTCGGGTCGTTCGTCCCGTTCATCCTCAGCCGGTTGTCGCCCCCGGTCGCCGCTATCTGCCCCGGTCTCTGCCATCTCCGCCGCCTGTGATGGGCGGGGGCGGTGCCACCTCCTCCGTATCATCCGGACTCCTGGGCGGGGGCGGTGACGCCGTCTCCTCCAGGTGCGCCGGAATCTGCGGCTCGGGGGCGCCTGCTCCGCCGCGGAGCGCTCGGTGAGGACCGACAGCACCAGGGCCTCGACCCGCCGTGCCTCGGCCTCGGGGTCCACGAAGACGCCGGCCGAGAACGCCGTGTGCACCAGCCATCCCTCGGTGCTGGAGGCGCTCCACCCAGTGACGGTCACGACGCCGCAGGCTCGGCTCAGCCACATAGGCGTCGTCGTCGGTCAGCACCGCCACGAACAGCTCGCCGGGGTAGTCGGGGTGGCCGATGGCCAGGGGATGTGAGGGCCGCCGGGCACGCCGTAGCGGGGCACCACCTCCAGGCCCCTTGCGCCACAGGTGCTCGGCGAGGTCCACCAGGAGCCGATCGGGCGTTGCGGCGTCCTCGACCTCCACGGCGTCCGACCCCGAGGCGCGCAGCAGCACCTCGCGCAGCAGCCTGGCCCCCGGAGCATGCAGCCGCTCGGGATCGAGGTCGTCGGGTCCCAGGCAGGAGACGACCTGCGCTCGATTGCGGGAGACGCACAGCGCCTCCACGAGCCCCACCATTCCCCCGGCCTGGGAGACGGCACCGAAGCTGTGAATGGTCCGGCCGTGCGGCGTCTTGGCGTAGCCGACGGAGATGATGGCGTGGTCCCGGCGCAGCGAGCGCGCCTCGGACAGGGTCCACGACGACGAAGGGCTCGGCGATCCCCGCCGCGAAAGAAACCTCGTCCAGGGCCGCGGACCCGGCTGCGGCGTTGGACGTGGCCCTGCGTATCTCCTCGGCGTGCCTGGAGTTGAGCGCCACGACCGCCAGGGATCTCCGGGGTGGCTCAGCGCATGGTCGATGACCAGGTCGACGACGCGATCGACCTCGGTCGGCACCGACTCCACGGCCATCTCCCCGGGGGCCGGCATGCCGCGCCCGTCGACGAGCTCGAGGAGAGATTGAGGTGCCCGGCGGGGCGGGCACGGCCTCGACGACGCCCCTCGTAGCCGTTGGTCGCCAGGAAGGCGGCGATCCTCGAATCCAGCGTGTTGCGACCGGTGGGCAGAGTGACGCTGGGCAGCAGCGGCCCGAGCTCGGCGGCCAGGCCGGTGGTCGCCCGCCGCGGATCCCCACGACCAGGACCTGCTCGGCCCGCACGAAGGCCGGCATCACCTGCGCGACCGGCATGTGGGCGCTCGCATCCAGGACCGCCAGGTCGACGACGGCCTCCGGGCTCAGCACCTGGGGAACGAGCGTGGGCGGAACGATCCACACCGGCTTTGGCCACCATGGCGACGCGGTGAGCGGCGATGATGTCGCGCAGCGGCACGCCGTCGTCGCGGGACAGGGCGCGGTACAGCTCGCGCGCGTCCTCCTTGTCCGCCTCAATGGCGGCCCGCACCCGACCGGCGCAGGCGTGAGCCACAGGGCGCCGCCAGGGAGTCGGCCTGGGCGGCGTCCAGCTCGCGCAGCGAGTCAGCCAGGTCGTTGAGGGCGTGCACATCGAGCCCGCCCAGGGCGGAGTCGTCGCGCAGGATCTGGGCGAGCAGTGAGGACCACCAGCAGTAGGTGAGCTCATCCTCGATCTGACCCGAGTCGATCGCCCGATCGGCCGGGTCCTCGGCCAGCGGCACTCAGGCCCAGCTCGTCGAGCTGGGTCGTGAGACGGCCGAGCTCGGGAAGGATCTGGGCCGTGGTGTCGTCGTCGGCCAGGGTCGCGCGCGCGGGTCTCGAGGTCCCCCAGAGGCATGCTCATCAGCTCCGGGGAGTCCTGCGCACGCCCGAGGACGGGCTGGACCTCGCCGACGGCCCGGCGGGCCCGGGCGGCCACCGCCTTCATCTCGTCCAGTCCGGGCGGCAGGGTGGGCCAGCCGCCGTCGGGATCGTGGCGGCGCCAGATCTCACGGCGCTGCTGGACCTGACCAGCTCGGCATGCAGGTCGCTCACATCGCGCCCGGGGCGCACCATGTCCTTGGCCTGCCTGATGAAGCGGCGACGGGTCGAGGGAGCTCATCTCGATGTCGCGCTCCTCGCGCCACCGCCTGGAGGCCGTGGCGATAACCAGGTCAGCGGCGGAGCGCTCGAAGACCTCGGGGATGAAGATGTCGAGGGAGTCGCGCACGCCGTCGAGCATGTCGAGCTGCTCGCACCAGTCGGCGAGAGTGGAGGCGGGGGTCAGACCGGTCCCCTCGGCGGCCTCCCTCGATGTGCCGTTGAACGGTCGGCAGCAGGTCGTCGGCGAGCCGGGCCAGCTGCGCGAGCACGTCGGTGGCCTCGTCGATATCGGTGATCGAGATGCCGTTCCAGGCCGACGCCCGGGTCCGCGGGGAGAAGACGCCCAGCATGTGAGCGCGGGTCAGGAGTGCGACGGCGCGAGCGCGCCCGGAGTCGTCGAGGCGTTCGAGGCGCCCGGGCGCGACCCGCTCCCTTGGTGCGGGCCCGCACGCGCCCGGTGGTGAGGTCGGCGAGCTTCTGCAGGGCGTCGTAGGCGGAGACCCCCAGGGCTCGCGGCGCTGGTGGAGCGCCCCGACGTAGCTTGTCAGGCGCGTGCGCACGGACATCAGCCGCTCGCGCATGTCGACGATGGCGGCGACGTCGAGGTCGGGCGGGACGACGCCGAGCGCCTCCTTGATGCCCTCGCCCGCGTGGCGGCGCCAGGCGGCGTCCTCGGTCAGGTCCAGCACGATGTCGCGGGCCCAGGTCGCGCAGCGCATCCGCGACGGCGTGCCCGTCGGCGCTGGTGGCGGGCACATGCAGCACGGTGCGGCCCGAGGCGGCGGCGTCGGCGGCGACGGCGGCCAGAGATGCGGCGACGTCGGATCCGGGAGGGGCGTCCAGCAGCAGCGAGGCGCCCGAGCCGACGGCCTCGACGGCGTCGAGCTGCGCGGGATCGAGATCGCCGGCGCCGCGCTCGGCCTCGGGGGCGCGATCCTCGGCTCGGGGGACGGGCAGCTCGACGTCGAGCGCTTCGCGGGCGATCTCGTCCCCGGCGAGCGCGGCGACGAGCGCGGAGGTGCGGGCGCGCTCGATGGTGGCGTCGAAGTCCTCCACGAGCGCCTGACCCGGGTGGACGAAGGCGCCCACGACGAGGCGCTCGTGCATCTCGAAACCGGGAAGGTACTCCCGCCCCAGGCCCCCGATGCGCGCCAGCGCGGCCCGCGGGGTGAAGCCCTCGGCGGACAGGGCGGCGTGCGCGATGGCCTCGACATCGGTGGTCGAGCCGTAGCGGTGCAGTGCCCGGATGAGCACCGGGTTGACCTCGATGGACGGGTCCAGGGTGAGCGAGGCCTCCCGCGGTGGCGCTGGACAGTCGCACGGGCGCAGCAGCACGGGGGCGTTGACATTGCGCACGATCGTTCGACCGCTGGAGGCGCCGTCGTACTGCGCGGCCCCTGGCGGCGCGGCGGGAGGCGGACATGCTGACGCTCGCACTCGCCGGGCTCGCGGCAGCGGGGGGCTGGCTGGGCTGGCCGGAGTGCCGGGCTCGCGGGGCTGGCCGGAGTTGCCGGGCTGGGCGGCGGGTCACCGGGCCGGCCGGATCGGAGTCGGAGCCGCCCGCCGCATCAGCGCCTCGAGAGCGCGGCGTGAAGGGGAAGGACAGCTGCGGCTCCGGCTCATCGGCCGGAACGGTCTCGGTCCAGGTCGCCACGCCGATGGCGAGATAGACGGGGGCGACGCCGAACTGGCGGGCCAGCAGATCCGTGTGCCCCGCGACGTCCTTCAGGCTCTGACGGGCCTGCCCCAGGGCTTCGCGCTCGCGCACGAGATTGCCCAGGTGCGTGGGGCGCCCGGCGTAAAGCTGCGCCAGCCCGGAGGGGTGGGCGGTCGTGAGGTCCACAACGGCGTCGAGCAACGAGATGTCGTCCAGACTCGAGGCTCCCCCGAGGTCGATGAGCTCGTCGCGCCAGGCGGTCAAGGCGTTCTCCACCAGTGCACGGCGCTCCGGGGACACCGGGGGGCGCCGGGGGCTCAGCGGGCGGCTCCGGCTCCTCGCTGGGTTCGGGCGGCGACGGAGTGGATGCCGCAACGCCTCGGGCTGAGCCGGCGGGTCGCTCGCGCGACGCCGGCTGCGTCCGAATGAGAAGAGTGAAGGCGTCATATCCCCAACATATCGGCGAGGAGGGCGCCGAAGGGCGCAGACGCTCCGGGCGGGTCGCACCTGTCCCGCTGATATGGGAGATGCAGCACTAGGCGCAACTATGCGCAGCACTCGAGAGGCGCAGGAGGCACAGAAGGCGAGCGGTCGCGCAGGATGCTGCAGGGTGCTGATGGACGCGGAGGATGCGAGCGGACGCGCGCCCCAAAACCGCCGAGATCGGTCGCAACCCGCGCCGAGATCGGTCCGCTTCAGCTCGAAATCGGTCGTACCCGCACCGAGATCGGTCGCAACCCGCACCGAGATCGGTCGCAACCCGCACCGAGATCGGTCGCAACCCGCGCCGAGATCGGTCCGCTTCCGGCTCGAAATCGGTCGGACGATTCCGGGCGGCGCAGACCAGCCAGAGGACGGAAAAGGCCACCAAACCACTATGCGAGCACAACCCGAAGAGCGGCGGCGCAAACATTCTCATTACTCTTCTATGATTTCATGGCTAAACATCTCCTCATCACCACCTCCACAGACGAATCCTCACCATCCTCACCATCCGTATCATCCTCGGCGCCAACACGAACCAATAGTGCCGCACCGATTGCAGTCACAGCGAAAGCCCCGGCGGCAACCGCCGCACACTTCCCTGCACCTCTCGCCAAGTCAATACCGGCACATTTGAGCCGTCGAGGATCGCGAATAGCATCTCGCAGCGCCATATTCTTCGGCATATTCTCCAATGAAACACCTTCGATTCCCGCCCCAAGAGACTTCTGAAACTCTTCAATCAAACCGCTGACCCCATTTATTGAATTGATCATATTCTGCAGAGTTAGAATAATGCAAAAGCACATGCTCTTCAGCTATCCCACCCGCTTCGCCATTTGCGCAATGAAGGCCCCAGTCATAGCGGCGATCTTCTCTCCTCGCTCGAGATGCTTGCGAAAGACCGAGTCGATGACGCTCAAAGGAGTCTGGAGCAGTCCTGAGAACATGGTCGAGCTCGAGAATCTCATGCTCATCCTTGAGCTGTAAGCACCGAGCAAGTACAGCCAGCCACACCCGATCTCGCCTCAATCTCCTTGGTTGTATTGCGTGCTCGACGCAGCCTCGGTCTGCCCTCAACATTCTCCCGAACCTTGTCGGTAAGAGCCCCGATCGCACGAAGCGCGTTCGCCTGAACCCTCTGCGATCGTTCCAGACTCGTCCACAACCTTCGCCCAGGCAGTCTCGCGAGTCTCCGCCGTATTCACGGATCATCATCGCTTCCTCGATGGCGGTGGCAGCACGATCCATTTTCGCTATCACCTCATCAGCGCTGCCGGCGGCGCACGTCGTCGAGCTTATCGTCGATCTTCAGCAGGAGATTTCTCAACTCTCACTTCCTGCTGCCTCGCGAACTGCGTCATAATTCCCGCAACGCCGAGGAGAAACGACGGATTCCCAAAAATCGCGGATGGTCCCCACCTCGACCTGAATCCAACCACCGATCCGTCCGGGATCGCCGAGCATCGCGTGACTGACACCCTCCACCTTTGTGGGCATCAGGCCCATGTCTCGGACCCTCCTCGCCGAATCCTTAGTGAGTTTCAGGTATCGACTCGATCTTTCGACACTCTCGGAGACGAGCCGGAGTGCATCCGCTCCCAAGGAGATATAGGGCCCAAGGTTTCTCAACTCGAATGGCCGGGTTTCTTCAAACAACCCCCTCGACTCAAGAAATCTGTTGACAGCAGATTGCTCTCCGATAAAGACAACACCATCGCCGTCACCGATGATCTCGACCTCATTCGCCACGCTATTTCTCCTTTTCGAGTACTGAGTATATAAATACGCCGCCGAATTGAGTGAGTCTCGACAGGTCGCACAGCACAATCCGCGGTCTCTTAGCCGGCACCCGGTTGCTATGCAGACCCTCGTCCAGCGCGCGGCCGCTCGCTCCTCAAAACCGCACTCACTGAGGCTTATTCATAGGGGTGTTTAGGGTGTTTTATCGGTAATTGCGAGTTATCGGTGGAATGCGACGCTTTTTCTCGTTGAATACCGTCTGAAAAGTCGAGGTGATTCTGGTCGGGTCAGCCATCCGACCGGTGTTGACGACCATGGACTCATCGCGCAGCCGGTGAGACTCCCGCCCCCAGGGTCGATTCTGCCCAGTCCACCGCACCGCGATGAAGAGTTCCGGACGCACCGCCGCGTCAGCCTGCGCCGCAACGCCATCGACCCCGCCGAGCGGACCCTTCCCCTCTGGCGGGACCGCAGCTCACCATGCGGCTGAGGGCATTTTGCGCGGTCGGGTGCACCTCTGCCGAACGGTGAGAGTGCGCGTGCGAACAGAACCCTGTTCCCGCACGCGCGAGATGCCCGCGACCACGAGAAAATGTCGCCGACGGCGTCGAACGTCCTCATCTGTAATCCCAATCAGCGCCACCAGCGCTCACCTTGCCGGCTAGGGGCGCCACCCCCATGCCACAAAGAAGGACCATGAGGGCTATTCACAGACACGTCAATCAGCCACGTTTGCCCAGGTCAGGGGCTGCTCGTCTCGCCCCGTGGATAAGCCCTCGCTATTTTCATGTGCCGACGTACCGCCAGTAGCATACCGCCGCCAGCGTCAGCGGCCCCCAGAGTAGAATAGGCAGGTAACACCACAGCATGACAGCCAGTGCCCAGTCGTGGATCAGGCCAGTGTCGTGGTCGGTGCCCAAGCGCGACATGTGCGACCATCTGTACATTGAAGATCCAAATCAAAGCCAGTGAGCCAACGAGCGCCGAGGAGCACTGGTAGCCTGGCGGGTATGCGCCACTGCCCGAGGTGCTCACCCCACGGCCGTATAAGTCCTACGGCCAGATAGCCGCACGTCACCCGCACTATGCTCAACCCAAAGACGTAGACGTATCCGAGTGTGGGTTCGCCAGCAAGCTGGAAGGTGCGGAAATCGGCTGTTCCAGGCATGAATCCAACAATCATGAGCACACGCCAGACGCCTGACGGCAGGTGGCGAAAATGCACTCCACGCGCACAGACCGCATCCAGCTCGGCCGGTTTGACTCGAAGCGTCCCTCGGTGGCAGGATGTCAGCTTATTCATGGGGTGAGACTTATCCATACGTGTTATCGGTAATTTGCGTGTCGCTGAGCAGGTGGAGACTCGTTCCTGAGAGAATCTTTGGTGATCAAAACCAATTCAACCAGAAAAACGAACCGCCACCATGAATGAGTAGCACGAGAACTCTGGCAGCAGGTTGTGGACCTGTGCGAGATGACGAGGGTTATTCGCAGCCACGACGACCGCTTGCCCTCGCCCCGCTGAATAAGCTCCTCACTACTCACCTGATGACCGCGAGAATCACGCCGTCGTCGCAAAGGCTCATTGGATCGCAGCCCCGGACCGATCTCGACACGGAACTCGACCGATCTCGAGCCGGAACTGACCGATCTCGACACGGAACTCGGACCGATCTCGACACGGAACTCGACCGATCTCGACGCGGAGTAGGGACCGATCTCGGACGAAGAAGCCCGGGTGGGACCCGACGAGCATCGGACCCCACCGGGCCTTGCAGCACTGAGTGCCCCCGGCGCGATTCGAACGCGCGACACCCGCTTTAGGAGAGCGGTGCTCTATCCCCTGAGCTACGAGGGCCTGCGCCCAACCTGCCGCACGCAGCACCCTCCCGATGACACGGGAGCTCCGGCACGACCGGCCGGAGAAAGCAGCCCTCCCCACCCGTCACGGCGCGCTCCAGGGGGTCTGGTTGCGCTCTGCAGGAGTCTCCGCGCGCTCCTCCCTACCGGTGCGTGCGGGCACCACCATGACCGGGCAGGAGGCGTGCGACAGCACTCCCTGGCTCACCGAGCCCAGCAGCAGTCCGGAGAATCCTCCTCGCCCGCGGGAGCCGACGACGACCAAGTCGACAGCGGTGGAGAACTCCGCCATGAGCTCAGCGGCGTTGCCATCCAGGGCGTGACGGCGCACCACCACCTCGGGGTGCCCCTCGAGTGCGTCCGCCACGGCGCGGTCCAGCCCGGATCGGACATCAGTGAGGACCTGCTCCCGGTCAACAGCCGCCGGCAGCAAGCCAGGGCGCCAGCGCCTGAGGCCATAGGAACGGCAGCAATGGCGGTGAGCTCGGCCCCCAAACCTCGGCCTCACGGACAGCCCAGCGCAGCGCCTTGCGGGCCGAGTCCGAGCCGTCAACGCCCACCACGATGCGCCGTGCGGGCGTGTACTGCCCCTCGGTGTGCCGCGGCACCACGATCGTGGGGCAGTGGCATGCGCCGGCAGCGCCGAGGAGACGGTTCGAGCAGACGATCGGCGAAACCGCCACCGCCCCGTGCCGACGACGGTCAAGACAGCCTCGGACAGGTCGACCAGCACCCCGGCGGGGTCGCCCGTCTCCAGGGAGCTGGTGACCGTCACGCCCTTGTCCTGAACGCGGGCGATCGCCTCATCGACGACGGCCTGGGCGCCCGCCCTCACCGCAGTGTCACTCAAGAGCCGCATAGCCGCCGTCCAGGGAGGCGGTGGTGAAGGACGGCAAGGAGTAGGCGACAAGATGTGAACCCGCCAGCCCCTCGCACGCGGCTCTGGGCCACAGCCCAGTCCACCGCACCGAGAGACTCCGGTGATCCATCCACTCCGACCAGGATGACTCCGTCTTCGGACATGACTTGTGCCCCTTTCTCCGGGCGCCGGGAATCCGTTGCACATCATTGTCTCTCGCAAAGCCGTGTGGTCCAAGACACCGACGAGACTCATGAAGGATGCCCGCGTAAGAGGGTCGGTGCCTCATGAGGACCGCCCGCGAAGCTCGTGGACCGTGGTGGGCATGGGAAGCGGGTTGTCGATGCGGGCCAGGGCCGATCACGGGAAAAGTACGCCAGGGTGTACACCAGGGCGTCGAAGAAGGACAAGGGACGGATCCCTTGATGAGGTCTGCGCAGTCACTGGCTGGAGTCGGGACAACGCGCGCCGACGCCTCGTGGCTGCAGCCAGGCGCCCACCGGTCGCCGAAAGTCGGCGGAGCGCAGGGCTAGAGCCCGCAGGTACCCCACGACGCCTTGAAGGTGCTCCAGCGAGGTGGGCTGCCAGCGGCAGGGCAGTGCGGCAACCAAGGAGTCCATGCCGCTGCTGCTGGACCTGCTGGAGGCGAGCGGTGAGCTCGATCGACGAGCTGCGCTACACCCCAGCCGTCAGAGACGAGCTGGTAGGCCGCGAGCGCGGCGACCATTGACCGCTACTCGCCCGGTGTGGCTACCGAGCAGCTGCGGGGCAAGTCGACGACCAGGCTGGTCCAGTAGCTGCGCAGCTCCATCAAGATCCGCAAGGCTGGTGACGAGATCGAGGCTGAGCCTGGGTTCTTCGAGGTCGACACCGTCGCCCACCGTGGGCCGACCCTCAAAGGAGAGTTCACCCGGATCGTGAACATGACAGACGTGCTCACGGGGTGGACCTTCACTCGCTCAATCCGAAACAACGCTGAGAAGCACATCATCTCCGCCCTGGACGCCGCCGTGGATGCGTCCCGTTCCCGTTTTGGGCATGGACTTCGATAACGGCTCAGAGTTCATCAACCACAGCGTGGTGCGCTGGGCCGGGGACCTGGACATCCACTTCACCCGCTCACGCCCCTACAGGAAGAACGACCAGGCCACCATCGAGTCGAAGAACAACCACCTGGTGCGCCGCTACGCCTTCTACTACCGCTACGACACCAGCGAGGAGCGCGAGGTCTCGGGCCGTCTCTGGGAGCAGGGCTCAACGTCAAGCTCAACTTCCTGACCCCCACCCGCAAGCCCGATCGGATGGGGCACCGATAAGGCCGGCAGGCGCAAGCGCCTCTACGACGCTCTCGTACCCCATTGGACCGGCTGCTGACACCAGCGCCCTGACCAAGGCCCAGAAGACTGACCTGGTCTCGTACCGCAAACCAGCTCAACCTCGCCTCTATCACCCGCCGCATCATCGAGCTCCAGGACGTTCCTCATCCGCCTGGCCAAGCGACAAGACCGACCAGCTCTACCTCCTCGCCCAGATCCCAAGCATCCCGCCCGACGTCCACAAAGGCGTACATGAGCTGTGAAAGCCTCCTAACCACCCCTCAACCCTGGCGGGCATTCCACGAGGCACCGAAGACACTCGCGGGCACCTTGACATGAGGCACCCCGGACACCTAACGCCACTGATTCTCCGCCGCCCGCCGTAGCGCAGCGCTGAACGCCACTGGCGAACCGAGAGTCCGGCCGGCGCCCGCAAACCCGCTGACGGCGTCGGGGGCGCGAGCCCCACGAGAGGCGATGCCTCGCGCGATACCCCGAAGAGAAGCAGGAAGCGGTCGCTCCGCAAGGAACGACCGCTCTGCTGCGATGGTGGGGGAAGGTCAGCCGACCCGCACGTAGCCGATCGGGGTCTCGTAGATGTCCCGGTACACGACGCCGGTGGACTCGGTGCCCGCGTCGATCATCTTACCGTCGCTGGCGTAGATGCCCACATGGTGGCCGAAGTGACGATGTCGCCGGGCTGGGCCTCAGCAGCGGAGACGAGGGTGCCCGCTGATCCCGGGCCTGGGCAGTGCGGGGAAGGGAGATGCCCATCTGCGCGTAGACGTACTGGACGAGTCCCGAGCAGTCGAAGGCGTCCGACCGGCGGCCCCGGACACATAGGGGCGACCCACGTACCGCATGGCGATACGCCACGGCGCCTCCGGCGTTGGACGCCGGCGTCGGGGCGGCCTGCGTCTCAGAGGTCGCGGCGGCGTTGTCAGTCGTCGCGGAGGCCGACGAATCGGCCGTGGTGGTCGTGGTCTCAGCCGTGTTCGCCTTCGGGGCGGGCTGCTCGATAACAGGAGCCTCCGCGGTGACATCGGCCGCGATGTCAGCGTTTGCGGCAGAAGCATCCGGGGAGATCTGGACGGCGGCGTTGGTGGACATTGCCGCGCGAGCACCAACCGTGAGTGCATCGACGCCGGCGTCCTTCAGCGAGCTGGCGGGAAGCCGCGCCTCGAGCCGGTGGCGGCGGCCGACGCACTCGAAGCGATCATCGTCAGCGCGAGACCCGAGGTAGCGGCAGCGGCGAGGCTGCGACGCGCCACCGGGGTGACGGACGTGACGGGACGGGCATCCTTACGGTGACGAGCCTTGGTGCTGGACATCTTTCTCCTTGATTGGGCTGCCGAGGTGAGCTGTCGGGTCCGGACTGAGAAGCCCGGCCTGCTTTCGCAGGCTTTCACCCCTGAGGCCCGCAGCAATTGCGGACCAATTCGTGGTTCCCCTGTTCCCTGCCGTGGATATCGGGATAAGGAGCCCCAACTCGAGCGGCAGGACGAAGCCTCGAGTCGAGGGCCGGGAGGGTGGCCTCGCGACACGGATGACGGTACCCGAGGGTGACCCGGCGTGTCACGGCGCGATCACGCACTTGGCTGTGAGAGATCACACTTTTCCGTTGGGCGCCTCCTCCTAGAGGATGAAAAACCGCCTCGGTTCTATAACGAGACCGAGGCGGTTCTTCTGAAGCTTGAGCTCATCACATCCGCAGGAAGGTTCCTCCGGGGCGGACCGAAGGTACTGGACGCCAACGCTCTCGCTCGGCGGAGACCATCATGCCGTCGCCGGCGTAAATGGCGACGTGACCGGACCACCAGATGACATCGCCGGGCTGGGCCTCGGCAGCCGAGATGACGGTGCCGACGCTGCGAATACCCTCGGAGGAGTGGGGCAGCGAGGTGCCGAACTGGCCATAGACGTAGGACACGAGTCCGGAGCAGTCGAAGGCGCTGGGCCCTCGGCTCCCCACACGTAGGGGAACCGACGTACTGCATGGCGGTGGCGGCGATAGAGCCGGACGCGGACGGCGCAGCGGGAGCCTGCTGGGGAGCGGGACCCTCGGCGGGGGCGGGCGCCTGCTCCGCGGCGGAGCCGACACCTCCTCGACCTGGGGCGCGGGCTCCCTGCGCGGCGGGCTGCTCGAGACTGGGGCCTCAGCGGTGACCCTCGGCAACGGGTCGGGAGGCCTCGAGACGGGAGGTCTCCGAGGTGGTGATGGCGGCGTTGGTGGTGACGGCCTCGCGCGCCTCATTGGCGAGAGTGTCAACACCGGCGTTGGTCAGCGCGCCGGCGGAATCGCCGACATCCGTGCCATCCCCGGCGGCGTTCGCGCCAGAGGCGATGATCGTGAGCGCCAGACCCGAGGACGCGGCGACGGCGAAGCCGCGGCGCGCAACAGGACCGGCGGTGGACAGCGGGGTAAGCGGGGGGGCGGCCTTGCGGTGACGGGCCTTGACGCTTGAAGTCACCGATTTTTCTCCTGATGAGCCGACGGAGTTAGCTGTCGGGTTCGGGCGGGGAGACGCCCGGCGGCTTGCGCGGGCTTCACCCCAGGTCCGGAGCCGACCGGATGAGCCGGATCGGACCGGGAGAAGTGGTTCCCCCGGGCCTGCCGATGATTGTGCTTGGGAATGGAAGAGACGAGCACCGGCAGGCTTAGGCTCTGCCCGCCTCTTCACAGCCGACCTCATCGGCTGCATCGGCAACGTTAGCGGATTTTTATCTCCCGTGTGAAGCGGGGTAGTCGACGGCCGTCTTGTGTGATCACCCACGAGGCTGGGCCTGCCGTCACACAGGCCCCCACGCGCCGCCATAATCGTGATCTTTCCGTGACATACGGGGGTTACGCAGAGGCCTCCCGAGCCCCCTCCCGACGACCCCTCGGCAGTCTCTCGAGAGCACCTTCCGCCATGCGGCGCAGGAGGAGATGACAGGGTCAGCGGCGCAGGAAGAGATGGCGGGCGAGATCGCGGGAGAGCACCACCGGCTCCCTGCCCGGGCCCGACCACGCGCACACCACCGGTGGCGGTGCGCAGACGGACCGTCTCACCGGCGCGGATGTCGGCGTCCTCGACTCGGGCGATCAGGCCGGCATTGGCCTGAATGGGCTCGCCGATGCGCGCCACGATCGCGGCGGCCTCCCTCCCGGCTCGGCGCGCCGCACTGACCTCATCGGTGGAGGGCTCGGGGTGCACCGCCGCGGAGGGGGGAATGACGTTGCCGAAGGGGTCGGCGTCGGTGTCGTCGAGAATCTCCGCCAGGCGGCTCTCGACCTGCTCGCTCATCACATGCTCCCAGCGACACGCCTCTTCGTGAATTAGACGACGGTCCATGCCGATGACGTCGAGAAGCATCTTTCGGCAAGCCTGTGCTTGCGAATGACCTCGGTGGCCCGAGCGCGCCCCTCCTCGGTGAGCTGGAGCGAGCGGTCCTCCGCAACATGGATGAGGCCGTCCCGCTCCATGCGGGCGACCGTCTGGGAGACCGTCGGCCCGGAGTGCTCGAGACGCTCGACAATGCGCGCTCGCAAGGGAAGAACGCCGTCCTCCTCCATCTCGTAGACGGTCTTGAGGTACATCTCTGTGGTGTCGATGAGCTCGCTCACGGCCAGGGCCTCCTCACGGTTCGACGACGCTGTGCTGGCCTCGTAAAAGCGGCGGGTCCCGGCCGGCCCGCGCACCTGGTTCCAGGATATCCAGGCACCATGGAGCGGGCTCGGCATGGCGGAGAGAACCACCGGTGAGAACTCCCCACGCCCGGGCGACGGCCCAGGCGAAGGCCCGATGAACCCCGGTCACCCCGGTCAACCGGCGGTGCCCTGCGAGGAGCCCCGCGGCGGCCGTCCGTGCGGCACGCCCGGACGTCCCGGGCGCAGACGGCCGGGCCTCGGCGGCCAGGCGGCCCGAATGAGCTGAGCGAGTCGAGCGGGCAGGGCTCACGCGCCAGTGACGCCGAGCCCACACCGCCGCGGCCAGGGAGACGACGATCGCCGCAATGCCGCCCACCGCCAGGGCCGCGCGCGGCCCCCAGACGTCCGAGACCCACCCGATCAACGGCGCGCCGATCGGCGTCGTGCCCAGGAGGCACATCATGTACAGGCTCATGACGCGACCGCGCATCTCCGGAGCGGTGGTCAGCTGCACCGTCTGATTGGCGCCGGTCAGGAACAGTGAGCACGCACAACCCGACCGGTACCGCGGAGGCCGTGAACAGCCGGTAGCCCGGCATGGCCGCCATGACCAGGGTGAAGACCCCCAAGAGGAACGAGGCGACCACCACCGTGCGCACCCTGGCCTGCGGCGCCGTGCGGCCCACAGGGCGCCGGTGAGCGATCCGACGGCGAACACGGAGGAGACCGTTCCGTAGGCATCGGACTCCAGATCGAAGGCGCTGCGCACCATGGCCGCCATGGTGACCTGGAAGTTCAGCGTCAGCATCGAGACCAGCGAGATCACCACGATGATGATCGATGATGTCGCCGCGGTGCCGCACATAGGCCAGTCCCTCGCGCACCTGCCCCTTGCCCGCGCGGCGCGGGGGACGTCGTAGAGCTCGGCGACGCGCATGGTCGCCAGCGCCAGCGTGGGAACAGGAAGGTGAGGGCATTGACCAGGAAGACCCAGCCCGCCCCGGCCCAGGCGATCACCAGGCCGGCGGCCGCGGGTCCCAGCAGTCGGGCGGCGTTGAAGGAGGCGGAGTTCAGCCCGACGGCGTTGGCAAGGTCCCTGGAGGGCACCATGCGCGCCACGAAGATCTGCCGCGCCGGTGCGTCATAGGCGCTGACCACTCCGGTGGCGAGAGCCGCGAGGTAGACGTGCCACAGCTGAGCGCGGCCGGCCAGGACGTCGACGGTCAGCAGGGCCGAGACGACGCCCAGCGCCGTCTGGGTGATCATGAGGAACTTGCGCTGGTCGACGCGGTCGGTGATCACCCCGGCGTGCGCGCTGAGCAGCAGCGCGGCAGGAATTGGAGCGCGGTCGTGGTCCCCGTGGCCGCGGCCGAGTCGTCCGTGAGGATGCGCAGCACGAGCCAGTCCTGGGCCACGCGCTGCATCCACGTGCCGGTGTTGGTGATCAGAGCCGCGAAGAACCAGATGCGGTAGTTGTGGAACTTCAGCGACTCGAAGGTGCTGCTCACAATCGGTAAGGCTCCAATTTCTGTCGGTGTCCGCTTCTGCTGGTGTCCGCGCGTGCTCGTGCGGATCGATTCACCTTACGCCCGTCCCTGTGCTGTTGAGGCAGTTCAGGGTAGACCTCGGCAGCCCGGGGCAGACTGACGCGAGGTCGACATTCTCGAACGAGGGCGACGGTGTCACCGTCGTCCCTCGTTCGAGAACAAATGACCCTCGTCGAGTGGAGCCGGGCAGGGGCTCAGGCGACCCCGAGGATCGCCTTGATGGGCGCGAGCGTGAAGTAGATGATGAACAGCACGGAGGCCCCCACATGAGCGGGTGGACCTCCCTGCCCCGCCTGCGCGCCAGCTGGATGACAAGGTAGGCGATGAAGCCCTGCGCCGATGCCGTTGGTGATCGAGTAGGAGAAGGGCATCATGATGATGGTGATGAAGGCCGGCAGGGCGATGTCCGGAGACTTCCAGTCGATGTCGGTCACCTGGGTCATCATGAGGAAGCCGACGATCACCAGGGCCGGGGTGGCGGCCTCGTAGGGCACCATCGAGACCACCGGCGCCAGGAACATGCTCAGCAGAAACAGGACACCGGTGACCACCGAGGCCAGGCCGGTGCGAGCGCCCTCGCCCACGCCCGCGGCGGACTCGACGTAGGAGGTGTTGGAGGAGACGCCGCCCGCGCCGCCCGCGATCGCGGCCAGGAGTCGACGACGAGGATCTCGCGGATCTTCGGCGGGTTGCCGGTCTCGTCGAGGAGATCGCCCTCGGCGCCGATCGCGACCATGGTGCCCATGGTGTCGAAGAAGTCCGCGAGCAGGAGGGAGAAGATGAGCAGGACGACGCTGACGATGCCGATCTTGTCCAGGAGCCCAGCAGGCTGAAGTGCCCGAGCGTGGCCAGGCTCGGAATCTCGACCGGAGGGGCCGGACAGGCGGGGACGGACAGGACCATCCCGTCGGGTTGCTCTCCGGGTCGAAGGGTCCCAGGTGGGCGACGAACTCGATGAGGGCCGCCAGCACGGTGGAGGCGATGATGCCGATGAGGATCGAGCCCTTCACCTTGCGCACGTGCAGGATGAGCATGAGGAACAGGCCGAAGAGGAAGACGAGCACGGGCCATCCCTGGAGGGACCCGCCCAGCCCCAGCTCCAGCGGAGTGCCGGTGGCGCGACGCACCACTTTGGCGTCCACCAATCCGATGAGGGCGATGAACAGGCCGATCCCGACGCTGATCGCGGTCTTGATGTGAGTGGGAACGGCCTTGAAGACGGCCTCGCGGAAACCAGTGAGGACCAGGATGAGGATGATGACGCCCTCGATGACGATCAGTCCCCATGGCATCGGCGTAGGTCATGCCGCTCGTGCCCACGAGCGTGTAGGCGACCATCGCGTTGATGCCGAGCCCCGCAGCCAGGGCCATCGGATAGTTGGCCACCACACCCATGAGGATCGTCATGATTCCGGCGATCAGGGCTGTGCCGGCGGCGATCTGCTCGGTGGTGCCCAACGGCGGGATGCCGTCGTACGGGGTGGACAGGATGAGCGGATTCAGCACGAGGATGTAGGCCATCGTGAAGAAGGTGACGACGCCGCCGCGGACCCTCGCGGGCGAATGTGGAGCCGCGCTCGCTGACGTGGAAGAAGGCGTCCAGGGCGGAGCCGCGGGCGGCCGCCTTCTCGGGAGGCAGGGGGTTTGTGTATTCACGACACGATCCTTCCAGATGCAACCGGGTGGGCGCGCGCCAAGCCCGTCACACGGATGTCTCGATCAGGGCGTGATCCGGCTGCGGCGGTGCGGTCCGGTCTCAACCGGTCTCGGCCGGTCTCGCGCCGGCCTCGTGCCGGCCTGGCGTGCGCCGGCAGTCCCCGCCCGCCCTGCAGGGTCAGAGGCCCCGCCCGGCGCACAGGACGGGCGAGCGGCGTCGTGGGAGGCTGGAGCCATGAAGATCCTCCTGACTGACGCCGGTTACATCGATCCCGCCCATATCCGCGCCGCCGGCCACGACGTCGTCCTGTTCAGCGAGGCCGAACCCGTCCCGGCAGAGCATCGCGACGCCGAGGGCCTGGTCCTGTGGGGCGGCGGCGGGCCGGGAAGCGCTGATGTCCTGGCGGAGATGCCCGGCTACCTCACCCGCCTGCGCTGGATCCAGACGCTGGCCGCCGGGCCCGACAATGTTCCTGGCCGTCGGCTTCCCGGACTCGGTGGCGATCACCTCGGGCCGTCACTTCCACGACCGCACGGTGGCCGAGCACGCGGTCGCCCTGGCACTGGGCTGCGCGCGCTCACTGCCGGCGGCGGTGCGCGCTGTCGACCGTCATGAATGGGAGCCGAATCTGGGCGGCCCCCATCCGGTTCACGACCCGAGCGCCTGACCACGCTGCTCGACGCCCGCGCGCTCGTGTGGGGCTTCGGCGCGATCGGGCGACGACGGCCCGGCTGCTGACCGCCTTCGGCGCGAGCGTGCGCGGGGTCGCGCGCACGGCCGGGCGGCGGGCCGGCTACGAGGTCGTCGCCGAGGCCGACATCGAATCCGTCCTCCCGGAGACCGACCTGCTGATCAGTGGTGCTGCTGAGCACGCCGCAGACCGCGGGAGCGCTCAGCCGGAGCAGGCTCGCACTGCTGCCGCGCCGAGCCGTCGTGATCAATGTCGGTCGCGGCACGACGGTTGACCAGGCCGCCCTGGAAGCGGAGGCTGCGCGCGGGCGCCATCAGCGGGCGGGTCTCGACGTCACCGATCCCGAGCCGCTGCCCGCCGAATCGACGCTCTGGGACGCCCCGAACCTGCTGCTCACCCCCGCACGCCGCCGGAGGGCGCGTCGTCGGGGCGGTGGAGCGGATCCTCGCCAATGCGGCTGCGGTCGAGGCGACGCCGTCGGATGAACCGTTGACCGGTCTGGAGGCCCAAGTGACCCGAGCATCCCACTGACGGCCCTGAGGGTGCCGGCTGTCGGTAATAGACCGCGAGCGCTGCCCGCATGCTGCCCAGACCGATCTCGGCGCGAGTACGACCGATCTCGAGCCGGAAGCGGACCGATCTCGGCGCGGAGTACTACCGATCTCGGCGGGGAGGCGGGCCTCCAACTCGGCCAGAGCCGCAGGCCCCACGACCTCGGGCGCAGTACTGCGCCCCGCATCCCGGCCTTCAGACCGGCGACGGCCTCGCGAGCAGCAGCCGCGCGCTCGGCGGGCTCATTCGTGCCTTGATGAGACGTCTGATGAGTCGTCTGAGCCTCCGGTGCCGCCGCATCGGAGACATGATCCTTCACGGGCGTCGCTCTCCGGGCACGGGCCGCACGTCGTGAGCGGGAAGCGCACGGGCTCGCCCTCGTCGTGCGCGGCGGCATTCTCAACCGACTTCTCGAGCTTCTCGAGCTTCTCCATCCCTGCCCGACCGCCCCCGCTTCCTCGGTTTCTCCGGCCCCTGAGGCCTTTCAGGCCTCTCAGACCGCTCCGAGATCCCCGACCGCTGCGCCCCTCGTTCGCAGCCGGGGCGTCCTCACCAGCGGATGGCTGCACGAGCGGTATGGCTGCCGCCACTGCCGCTGCACGGGAACGGCGTGTGCGCTTCCTTCCAGAGCCCCCGCCCTCCCCTGACGGACCTGCGCTTATCGGCCTTCTCAAGGAGAGGCGAGATCTCCGCCCTCAGCTCCGGAAACGTCCATGTCACCGGCGGGCTCGGCCGGGCTGCCGAGCCCGGCACGGATCGAGGCGCCGTCGGTGCCGAGCGGCTCCAGGGCGCTGTCATCCATGCGCGACGGCGTCACCGGCCACTCGGGGCCCTGGTCCGGCAGATCGGTCTCGGAGTGGGCTCCGCAGCCGTGATCCAACGAGACGACCCGACCGTCATCAACGGCCAGCTCATTGGCGCAGACACCGAAGACATGGCGTATCTGCCCGGCCATGAGCATGAGGAATCCGCAGCTCGAGCAGCTCGCGTGCGCCTTGCGGACGCCGTCCGCCTGCGGCCCGTGCTCGCCGTCGTACCACCGCTGGGCGGCACGCTGGACGCCCTCATGACTGAGCACGCGAGCACGCCCCAGATCGAGCTCGTCGAGGGCGACCCTGTCCCCCTCCTCGCCCGTGGACTCCCAACCGGGCTCGAGGCGCTCGTCGGTCTCGCGCTTGGGAAGGTGATCGGAACGAGTGATGTCGCCGGAGCGGAGACGATCGGCCCAGGGCACCCAGGGCGGGGCGAGCAGGGCCTCCTCGCCCGGCAGGAGCTCCAACTCACAGACCGTCGCAGTGCGGCCGCGCGGAGGCCGGGCCATGGTCACCGCCCAGCGCCAGCCCTCGTAGCCGGCCAGGTTGCACTCGAAAAGATGGGTGACCAGACGCTCGGCCTGCAGCTTGAGCAGCCGTGTGCGCCCCCACCGAGAGCGGTTCGGTGATCTCGCACAGTGCCGTTCGAGCGCGCTCGATGGCAGCCGGAGAGGTGAGGACTCTGTCCTTGGCGGCGGCCGCCCTCTCCGCCGCGGTCGGCAAAGAGCCGGGCCGGTCGACGGCGGCAGCCCCCGGCTCACTGCTCGGAGCGTCGGCACCCGCAGATCCGGACGATGCGTTTGTTGCTGCGTCAGTCACTCGCCCAGTCTAAGTCCAAGGGCGCTCTGGAGAAGGGGTGTCAGCAAGGGATGTCAAGGGGCGCCCAGTAATTTTCTGATTTCATTCAGAATTCATCATTCATCCTGAACTGACAGACACGATCCGATGGACGGCCACGGTCAGTTCGGTCTGACGCACGACGTCGGCTATTCGCACCCGCCCGCTCGACGGCCAGCACCCGGACCCGCCGTTCCTGCACGGCCCCGTCCGATCCGGCCAGCCGCAATTGCAGATGCGTCCGAGATGTCTGCGCCTGACGCAGCAGAGCCAGGGAATGGACCGGGTCCGTGGCGGCGCTCGCGGGCACCCCGGAGTCGGTGCTCACCTGCTCCCCGGCGCGCAGGCGCGAGACCATGACCGTGAGCTCCTCCTGCCCGAGGCGATGGAGGCGCACCATGTGGTGCGAGCCCGGTCGCGCCGGCTCCGGCGCCCGCAGCCCGCTGCGCCGAAGGCTCTCGGCCTCCCCGGCGACGAGCCGTCGGCCGGAGGCGTCCTCCAGGACCGGGGCGAGTCCGGCGGAGCGCAGCTCGCGCAGCACTCGACCCGCGGGCGCGGAGGAGGCCAGGACCCCGGGGCCGACCTCGGCCAGTGCCAGGCCGGTCAGCCGCGGGTCGGCGACGATCCCGGCCGCCACCACCGGGTCGCCCACGCGCAGAATGCTGACGGCCTCCCGCACGCGCACAGCGCCGTCGGCGGCGGACCGCGTCCTCGACCAGAACCTTGAGCGCGGACGGCAACGGGCGTCGGGCAGTGGGCGCCCAGCTCCTCGATGAGCTCATCGCCGGAGCAGCCGGCGTCCAGGGCGCCGCGCACCGAATCGGCGGTGAACCTGACAGTGAGGGCGCCTCGCGCGACTCGACCTCGGCGCAGCGCTCGAGCACCGCCGCCAGCGCCGGGGCGGGGCCGTCCCGGAGACGATCGCGGTGAGGTCGGACTGAACCAGCAGCATGTCCACCGGCCTGGGCAGGTCGGCGGCGAAGGCCTCCTCCAGCCGCGACAGGAGCCCGTCCTCTTCCATGAGCCGCTCCTCGGCAGCGGCGCCGGTTTCAGCCTCGGACAGCGAGCCCGCCAGGAGGCGCCCGGCCCGGCTCAACGCCCCGCCCCGGTCAGGCCCGAGCAGTTCGGCCTCGGCCAGCACCGCGGTGACCGCGCCCTTGGGCACGGGGCGCCGCGGCCTGGCGAAAGGTCGGCACGGCACGCACCCACGTCGGAGTCACCGCCGTCCCCTCGGGAACCGAGTCGAGCAGCCCCAGCACACGGCGGCGCAGTGAGCGGGCCCAGGCCGCCTCGACGTCGGCGCCCGGGACGGGGCGCAGGGTGCCGTCATCGCCGCGCTGGCCGACGAGCCAGGCGGTGCGGGCGGTGGTGGCCCAGGCGGCGCAGCGCGGCCCAGCGCTCGGGCAACTCGGCGGTCAGCCAGGCGGCCGCCGTGCGGGCGGGCACCCACGCGGCACCGGCGTCATCGAGTCCGAGCAGTCCGGCGGCCGCGGCGGCCTCGATGATCGTGGCCGCGGTGCCCGGCTCGACGTCGAGAGCCTCCGCGGTCCGGCTTTCAGCGCGCACGCCCACGCCTCGGTGCGGAGGATTCCTCCGCCGTCGCGGCCCCACTCGGCGAGCAGAGCGGCCACGAGGCGGACGGCCTCCTCGGCATGGCGCGTGGCCTCTGCGGCGACGGCATCGACGGACAGAGACTCCAGGTCGGCGTAGTCGGGGCGCCTCCAGGGGCTCGCGGGGCAGGAGCCGCCCCGCAGCGCGAGGGCGACCTGCCGGGGCATGACGAACCGGGTGCGGCCGGCGGTGTCGTGGTCGCGTATCAGCCAGCCGCGCTGCACCAGCTCCGCCGCCACGGGCGCCCTTGCCGCCGGAGCGCAGCGTGCCCACGGGCGCCCCAGGCCGAGGCCCGCAGCATTCCGAGCGCGCCTCGGGACAGCTCCCCAGGGCGGCCCGGAGCTCGGACAGGGGCGGTGGGAGAACGGGCGGATCCGCGGCTTCGGGCCCCAGGCCGAAGGGGTGCGGGCCGAAGACGTCCACCAGGCCGACCACGGCCCCGGTATCGATCACCAGGGCGAGCCGGGCGAGCTCTCTCCAGGTGAGCGGCGGTCTCGGCAGTCCAGGCCGAGGGCCTCGGCCAGGAGCAGTCGGTGTCCTGCATGCCGAGGGCGACGACGGCCTCGGCGACGGCGAGGGTGGGCGCTGTCGAGGGTGCGCCAGGGCGGCTTCCACGCTGGGGCGGGCGCCGGCGCAGGGCCGCGAGCGCGGTGAAGGGAGGCCGACGGCAGGGTCGTCAGGTCGGGACGGGCGACGAGGAGCTCGACGACGTCGGCGTCGGGCAGGGCGGCGAGATGAGCGGCGAGTCCTCGAGACTCGCACCGGAAGCACTGCCGGAGGCAGCACGAGGGCTCCGCTCGGCGCGCTGCTCGCTGCTATCCCGCTGGGCCCCTGTGCTCATTCTCACTATTCTAGTGCGCCTGCGTCTGTCCGCCACCTGGACGGCGTGATCGCTGCGGCCGGGGCCGAGCTCAAAAATCACGGAAGCAGTCTGGACAATGCGTCGCCCGAATCACGTCGCAGGCCGCACGAGACTTGGGATAATCCCCATCATGTCTGCGCCCGCGACGCCCGATGGCCCCCTGATCGTCCAGTCCGACAAGTCGGTCCTTCTGGAGGTCGCCCACCCCGGCGCCGAGGACGCCCGCCGCGACATCGCCCCTTCGCCGAGCTGGAGCGGGCGCCCGAGCACATCCACACCTACCGGATCACTCCCTCTGGCCCTGTGGAACGCCCGAGCCGCCGGGCTGGACGCCGAAACCGTCGTCCACGTCCTCATCACCTACTCGCGATTCCCGGTGCCCCACGCCCCTGCTCACCGAGATCGCCGAGACCATGGACCGCTACGGCCGTCTGCAGCTGGTCGCCGATCCGGCCCATGGACTGGTCCTGCACACCACGGATGTGCCTGTCCTCGAGGGTGCATGCGCTCCAAAGCGCACCCAGGGCCTGTTGGGGAGCGCGCCTCGGGGAGCTCGGACGTCGTCGTCCACCCTTCGAGCGCGGTCATCTCAAGCAGGTGCTCATCAAACTGGGGCTGGCCCGGCGGAGGATCTGGCCGGTTACGTCGACGGCGAGGCCCATCCGATCGTCTGCACGACGACCCGGACGGCGCCGGGAGCATGCGTCCCGGGGCCTTCGCACTGCGCCCCTACCAGAACGAGGCGGTGAGTCCTTCTGGGCGGGCGGCAGCGGGCGTCGTCGCGCTGCTGCGGCGCCGGCAAGACCCTGGTGGGGGCCGCGCGTCCATGGCGAGGAGCTCGACGACGACGCTCATCCTGGTCACCAACGCCGTCTCGGCCCGGCAGTGGAAGGAGGAGCTCATCCGCTTCACCTCGCTGACCGAGGACGAGATCGGCGAGTACTCGGGGTCCCGCAAGGAGATCCGACCCGTCACCATCGCCACCTATCAGGTGCTGACGACCAAGCGCAAAGGCGTCTTCCCGCATCTGGATCTGCTCGACTCCCACGACTGGGGCCTGATCGTCTACGACGAGGTCCACCTCCTGCCCGCCCCGATCTTCCGCATGACGGCGGACCTGCAGGCGCGCCGCCGCCTGGGGCTGACCGCCACCCTCGTGCGCGAGGACGGCCGGGAGGACGAGGTCTTCTCCCTGATCGGCCCCAAGCGCTACGACGCGCCCTGGAAGGACCTGGAGAATCAGGGCTGGATCGCGCCGGCGATCTGCACCGAGGTGCGCCTCGCCCTGGACTCCGGGGAGCGGATGGCCTACGCCACCGCCGAGAAGGAGGAGAAGTACCGCCTGGCCGCCGCCACGCCCGCCAAACTGGATGTGGTGGACAGGCTCCTGGACCGCCATCGGGGCGAATCCGCACTGGTCATCGGCCAGTACGTCGATCAGCTGGAGGAACTGGCCGAGCACCTGGGCGCCCCGCTGATCACCGGAGCCACCACTGTGCGCGAGCGCCAGCGGCTCTACGGGGCCTTCCGCGCCGGAGAGGTGCGGACGCTCGTGGTCTCCAAGGTCGCGAACTTCTCGATCGACCTGCCCGGGGCCAGTGTGGCCGTGCAGGTGTCCGGCTGCTTCGGGTCCCGGCAGGAGGAGGCCCAGCGCCTGGGACGGATCGTGCGCCCCAAGGAGGACGGTCGCCAGGCGCACTTCTACACGGTGGTCACCCGCGACACGGTCGATCAGGAGTTCGCCGCCCACCGGCAGCGCTTCCTGGCCGAGCAGGGCTACACCTACGACATCATCGACTCCGGCGATCTGTAGGGGAGCGCTCGCTCCCCCTCCCCCTGTCGAGATCGACATTCTCGAACGAGGTTGGCGGTGGCACCGTCGATCTCGTTCGAGAATGTCGATCTCGACGGAGTAACGAGGTACAGGGTGGGCTGCCCCACCCTGCTGCTCCCGCCAGCATGATCGAAACCACAGCGCGGCTGCTGCATGGTTAATGCATGCGAGCCCGAGCGCCCACCCTCGTTCTCCTCCTCTCCTCCCCGAAGCACTGCGGCTCGCCTGAAGGACGGTCGGCACGGCGGTGGCGGCAGTGGCAGCAGCGGCCGTCGCGCTCCTCGCGCTCGCGGTCGGTCCGCGCACACCGCATATCGACGGGCGTCACCAGCGACGCCGACCTGGCCGCTCAGGTCCGCAGCCGCATCTCCGACGACGCCGGCCTGGAGGCCGTCCACGTCCCGGTCATCTCCGCGAGGAGGTGCGGCACGCCGGCATCGGCTCGGCCGACGGCGTCGTGCCCCGATGAGAACACGCGCTTCAGACCTGGCCTCGGTGACCAAGACCTTCACCGGCCAGCTCATGGCGGACTCCATCGCCCGCGGGAGAGTGGCCGAGAGCTGACACCGTGGCCTCCACGTCCCCCGAGCTGCGGGCACGCCGGTCGGAGAGGTGACTCTGCTCGAGCTCGCTACCCACCACTCCGGCCTGCCCAAGCTTCCCTGAACAGCGCCTACCTGGTGGGGCGATCGCCCGGATCCAACAGCGCCGGTGAGCACTGAGAGCACTGAGGGCGCTGAGAACACGAGAGCGCTGACTCCTTCCTGAAGGAGGTGAGCCGGGCGACGCTGGACGGGCGCGGTGCCTTCTCCCTACTCCAACACCGGCGTGTAGCTGCTGGGGCTGTCGCTGGCCCGGGCCGCGGGGCGGAGTCCTGGGAGGATCTGGTGGGTCTCCAGGCTTGCTCGAGCCCGTGGGCATGGATTCCACGGTCTTCACCACAGTCGACGACGATCCGATCGTGCCCGAGGGCGCCATCCGCGGGCGCCTGGGCAACGGCCACAGCACCCAGCCCGGCGTGGGCGGGCCGGTCGGCCTGATCTCGGGGCAGAGCACCTGGACCACGGGGGCGGATCTGACGCGCACGCCCAGGCCGTTCTGGACGGCAGCGCCCCGGCGGGCGAGAGGCGCTCGCAGCCCCGCGCTGGCGGAGAGCGACCCCTGGTCGAGGCGACGACGGCGTCGGCTACCTGTGGCGATCCGGGCGCGTGGACGGCCGTGAGATCTACAACCACGAGGGCAGCATGCCCTGGGGCACCACCTACGTGGCCCTCGACCCCGCCTCGAGGAGGGCCGTCGTCGTGCTCGCCAACACCCTTCGTCAGCGGCGTGGGAGGACCTGGCTGGTCGCTCTGCTGACCGGGCTCCGGCCGGACCCTGGACATCCCGGGCGCCTACACATCTGCTCTGGGTCCCTCCGCCGCGATCCTGCCCGGCGCTGGGGGCATGTGGCCGTGCGGCGCCGGAGCACCTGGGGTCACGGCTGGCGGCGGGCATCCGCACCGCGGACCTGGCCGGCTGGGCCGCGCTGAGCCGTCGCCGGCGGCCCCGTGGGACCTCCTCCCGGGGTGGACCTATGCCCTGGCCATCATGCCCGGCGCCTACGCGATCGCCAGCATGGCCCTGCGGTGGCGCGAGGCTGTCCTGGCTGCCCGGCCCCGGGAGGCTGCGCTGGTGGCTGCGGCTCCGCCTGGTCCCTGTGCCTGGTCTTCATCGGACTCGTCCTGTTCATCGTGATCCCCATGGGATGAGGCGCCCGCGCCGGATCCCACTCGACAGGAAACAGAAGCAGAAACAGAAAAGGAGCAATCATGACCACACAGCCGACGGCACGACCCACGACCGGCGCTCGGCCGCCGCCGCACGGCGACGCCATCGGGTCGCACGCCCCGGGCGGCCCCGACAATCGGACGATCCAGCGATCTCGGCGAAAGGGACTGACCCGCGTCTACGACGTCCCCGGGCGCAAGGACGCCCAGGGTGGCGGCCCTGGACGGGGTCGACGTCGACCTGCCCGCCGGGCAGCTTCACCGCCGTGGTGGAGCCTCGGGATCCGGGCAAGTCCACCCTGCTGCACACCCCTGGCGGGCTGGATGCGCCCACCGGCGGGACAGGTCAACTCCTGGGCACAGCGTCATCACCTCCATGACGCCGGCCAAGCGCGCAAGCCTTCCGCTCCCGCAACGTGGGCTTCGTCTTCCAGGACCACAACCTCATCGCCTCCTGACCCGCCGCCGAGAACGTCTCCATGCCCTCCCGCCTGGCCCGGCGCCCCTGGGCAGGGCCGGACGGTAGCGCGCCTGGAGGCCGTCGGGCCTGGCCGACCGCGCCGACCTCAAGCCCCATCAGCTCTCCGGCGGCGAGCGCCAGCGGTCGCCATCGCCAGGGTGATGGCCTCGCAGCCCAGGATCGTCTTCGCCGACGAGCCCACCGGCGCGCCTCGACTCTGAACGCCGGGCAGGTGGTCCTGGACTGGCTGCGCCGCCTGACCGAACAGGGCGCGACCGTCGTCATGGTCACCCACGACGTCGAGGCCGCCGCCCGGGCCGACGCCGTCGCGGTCATGAGCGGGGCCGGCACTGGTCGCCTGGTCCGATACCCGCGACGCCGCCCGCATCGCCGAGCTGGTCCACTGCCCGGACTCCCGCACGCGCGCCCGGCCAGCGCCCGCGACCAGGCTCCAGCGCCGGCCCCTCAGCCACTGCTGACGGCCGCACGCAGAGAAGACGCGAGATAGGAAGAGACCGATCCCCAGCGGCCGCACTCGTCTGGAAGGACCTGCAGCCACCATGCCCGCCAGTGGCTGTGGTCGCTGCTGGTGACCACCACCGGGGCGGCAGCTTCATCGGCGTCATCATCGTCTCCCTGGTACAGCGCCCAGCATGGTCCGCCGCAGGCCGACGCTCCCAATCCGCCGAGTACACTGCTGACCGAGCATCCTGGGCTCCAACCTGGTCAGCTATGCGGGCCTGTCCGTCGCCGTCGTCGTCTCCTCGACGCTGGCGCTGACGGTGACCGCGCAGGCCCGCTCCCACGCCCTGTGGAAGATCATCGGCATCCCGAGCCGGCGCATCCGCAGCATCATCCTCGCCCAGACCGGCACTCGTCGGCATGCTCGGCGGGCTCATCGGCGGACTTGTGGCCCTGCCGGCCACCGGCTGGTACCTGCTCACCTGGCGCGATCTTCAGACCTATCCCGCCGACATGCCCGTGATCATGCCCGTCTTCGCGGTGCCCCTGACCATTGCGATCACCGCCGCCTTCTGCATTCTGGGAGGCCTGGGCGCCGCCCGGCCGCCGCGACCACGCCCGGAGATGCAGGCCCTGCGCGAGGCCGCCACCCCGGCGGCCCGCACCCGCATCTGGCAGTGGATCGTCGCGGGCCTCTTCCTGTTCAGCGTCGTCATGGTCCTGATCACCGCGCTGGCCAACCCCGATGAGCTCGCCGGCCACAAGGGGATCGATCCGGAGATGGCCGCCGACATCAAGGAGATGGACAACATCGAGGGACATCTGGCGGCGCTGGGCGGGTCCCTGGCGCTGATCGCGATGATCGCCGCACTGTGCGTGCTAACTGGACCATCCGGCCCCTCCTCACCGCGTGGACGGCCCTCATCCCCGGGGACAGCAGCGCCCGCCTGGTTCGCGGCACGGGCCAACGCGCGCCACCGCTCCACCGCATGAGCCTGACGACGATCGTCCCCTTCGGCATCGCGGTGGCATGACCGGAGTCGTCTGCACGCCATCGTCGGGGCCGCCCAGGCCTCCGGCGCCACTGGCGGCGTCACCGGGTTCCTGGCCATCGCCGTGCCCATCTTCGTCATCTCGGGTGCGGGCGGCATCGCCAATATCGCCATGGTGGGCTCCACCGGGCGGCAGGAGACGCGCTGATGGGCGTCATCGGCGCCCGGCGCTCCACACTCATGGTCACCACGGTCCTCGAGGGCGCCATCTACGCCGTCACCGGCATCCTGTTCGGGCCTGATCGCCACCCTCCTGAGCGCCGCCGGCTCCGCGGTGCTCTCCGGAGGCGGGATGAGCATCTTCCTCGCGGCCCTGCCTGTGCGGACACTCGCGCCGGTGGTCGCAGTGGTGCTCGTGCTCGCCGTGGCCACCACCTGGCTGCCCGCCCTGTTCGACCACCGTCCCATGATGGATCGACTCCGCCGGCCCGTGTAGGCGCGGCGCGGGCGCCCCATCCCGCCCTGTTCAGTGTTCGGATCGACTTTTTCGAACGAGATCGACGGTGGCACCGTCGATCTCGTTCGAGCATCGACCTCGCACGTCGGTCCGCCGCCGGCGCGCCGTCAGTCGGGCGGCAGCCTCCTCGCAGGGCCGAACGGGCCGCCCCGGATCGCGTAGGCCCGCGCGCCGCGCACCAGAACGCGGGCGAGGGCACGCCCGAAGGCCTGAATGACCGGCTCGACTCGCTCGGCCTCGGCACGGGCGCGAGCCCCCGCCTGAAGAGCCTCTGCGGGCGGTTCGGCCTCAGACAGCGCCTCGGCCACCTCCTCCTTCTCGACGACGCCCATGGCGTGAGCGACTGAGCGGGCGCGCCAGTACCGATGCGCGCCGGGGTGGACTCGGGGTGGTGCTGGAGCCGAAGCCTGCCCGCACGCCACGTCTGCACCGCGCGCGCCCGCCGAGAGGCCCAGCGTCGCCCCTCGGGAAGCCGGACGATGCCGTCCTCGTGGGAGACGATGACGGGCAGGCGGGTGCCGTCCGGTGGGAATGCCGGTCGCGGACCGCGGCGCGCACAGCCTCGTCGAGGATCTCGGAGAAGACGGCGTCCTGCCCGGCCGCCTCGGTCAGCTCCAGGTCGACGACGCCGCCCTCGACTCCGTGCGGGGAGGGGACCGCGTGGCACCGCCCAGCGCTTCGGCCGCGACTGGGCGCCCAGAGCAGATGGCCACCGCCGGCGCGCGCTCGTCCACGACGTCTCGCGGCAGGGCGCGCAGGTCCGCCAGCCGGGGTGCTCGGCGTCGTCGTGCGCACTCATGGCCCCGCCCAGGACGACGAGCCCGCTGCCGACTCTCCGGACAGGTCGGGGATCGCGTCCCGGCCGGGCCGCACCATTCGCGGGTGACGCCCTCGGCGATATGCTTGCCCAGAGGCGAAGGCCTCGGGCTCGACTCACGGTGATGACCAGTGGCTGCGGACGATGCAGGGAACAGAGGCCGCTGCGATCTCGAGGCTCCCGGGACCCGGCAGCTGCGGCCGGCGGCCCGCCGTGGATGAGTTCAATTGTCAGTGCATTTAGCCCCAGAGTGAGTGGCTCGTCCTCAGTCGTGGTCGCGACATGAGGGCATCACGCCCGGCAGGCGGTGCGCTCTGTCGGGCGAATGCACCTGCGCTTCGCGGAATGCGCGCGTGCTTCTACCTAGGGTCGCCCACAGCCAGGGGCTGATCATGGACCAGACCTCGGTTCCGAGTACGGGGCGTATGGGATGTTAGTAGCGGGTCCGTTCGGGTCGACGACGAGGTCGTCGTTCTCCATGATCTCGTAGATCATGTTGTTCACGCCGAGGGTGAGCATCTGCCCGGTGGGGGTGAAGCCGTCTCGGTCCCTGTCTTCCCTCACGCACGCGCCACCGTGGTCCATTGTCCGGATTCGGCATCGCGGACGAAATCGAGGCGCGCGGCCCGTTCTCCCGATGATCCGCATGATTCTCACAGCAGCATCAATGTCCCCGAGGCGCGCAGCGGCGCGAGGGTGTCGAAGATCTCGTCAGGGGCCGTCGTCGATCATGGGCCGGGGGTACAGGTGGTCATTGGCCAGGGCGATATGGGGACCTCGACGTCGTCGCAGGCGTAGATGTGGACGCCATCGGCGTCATACCGCGTAATGGTGCAGCGGGGTGAGGCGAGCGAAATGACGAGATCCCGCACGGTGACCGTGTCGGTCGGGTCGAGGCGACGGAGGCTGTATCGGGCATCGGCAGCCGCGAGGCCCCTCGAGAACCTCTCCGGCCGCCGCAGTCGGGCCGTAGGGGTCGATGACGCCGAGGTCTTCCAAACCGGCGAGGGCGCCTTCGGCGTAGGTGGCGCGCTCGGCGACGGGACCGGTGACCATCCGCTCGAGGACGTCCCACTGGGATGCCTCGGGATGATGACTCCGCGATCGGTGTCGAAAGAGCTCATGCTGCGACCTCCAGGGTGTCACTCATGGCGAGGAACTGTTCGGAAACGGTGCCGAATTCGCGGGTGGTGCAGGTGAAGGTCACCGTCCACGATGGATGCCGTCATCGGCTTTGGTCCACCAGGCCACCTGGAACACGGTGAGAGCCTGGTCGTCGAGGATATAGATGCCGCTGCGGAGGTGCCGCCCTTCCGGAGAGCCGGCGGCGGGGAACTCATCAATCATGCGCATACCGGGGATGCTGTCCGCCATGAGGCGGGCGGAATTGAAGAGGGCTCCTCCGGGTTCTCATCCGGGCCGAGCGTGGTGCGGACGGCGACGAGGTTGGGGGCGTAGGCGGGGTGGCGGGTACAGCCGCCGCCACGTACCGGACTGTGTCGCCTGCGGCGTCGAGCATGCCCGGGGAGGTCGTCAAGGGTTATGGTCTGCCACCCCGGGGCGAGCTGGACGTTGATTGTGTCACGCATCGTTCTCCCTCATCATCCTTCGCAGATGGTCATGCGGGCCCGGTAGGCCGTGAGCGGTGGGGCAGCACCGAGTGCCTGACCGGCTGTATCCGTCCGGCCGGACGCCCGAGTGGTCGTCTCACCGGCACCATCACCAGGATAGTGGTCAGACTGACCGTTGTTCGACGGCGCAGTCACGCCAATGGCTGATAGCGCCCGGCGACGCCGACGGTGCGTGCTGGTGCTGACGGCACTCGATAGCAACTGATAGCGCTGACGGTTTTGACGGCATTGGCGGCGCCCCTGGCGGCGACCGACACTACAGGTGTGTGGGATTCTGAATCGGAAAGCCGGGGAAATATCGTCAACTTCATCAATGGAATAGTCCATGGAAAAGATTATTGAGGCCGTCGGCGGCCATCTCCCCCAGGCCAGACCCAACGATCCCACCAATAATACCACCGACAGCCACTCCGACTGGACCGCCGACGCTCCCACCGATGATCGCGCCCGCCTGAGCGCCGGCCCATCCGCCTGCAGCAGTAACGCCACCCTTCGTCACCGCTCGAGTTACCTTCTCACCGTCACCGATTGATGGGTTGTGCAGTCTTTCTGCCACTGCTCGTAGGCACTGACCCCGAAGGACACCCCGGTAGCCACTTTACCGGCCACATTGAGCTCCGATTCGAGCCACTTGGCGCCATTAAGTGCCTTGGCGCCCTTGGATCCTTCTTCTATCGCACGACTTGGCAACCAATTATCGAGACTCCTCATATCGATCACATCGCGAGTTCGGCGAAGATCGAGGCAAAAACGTTGTTAGGCGCGGTAAGAGCATGAACTCCCTTTCAGAAAACGCTTCGCCCGCCCTCAAGCCGTACCCTTAAGTAGTTTACTGGCATCATCAACACGGTTGACACCCCCAGGTAAAGCGTTCCCCGACTGTCGATATCCCATCACTCCCCGCAGAGGCAGCCATAATCGACTACAGGATTCGTCACCACCGTTCGAATGGGAGCAGGTAGGTCTGCCGCCGCAACCTCGGCGCAGGCGTCCGCAAAATTCCTGCGGGCCTCGGTTTCCCGGTCGCGGATCTCCGATGTTTTCTTATCAAACTCTTTGTACAGATTTTTTCTGCTCATCTACGGCAACACAGGCATATTTCAGTTATCATTCCTGTGGGGTCGAGCACGCTCTCCCCGAAACCGTCAACCCACCGCCACTGGCCTCACTGCGCACACCTTCCAAGTCCGCCTTAATGTTGCTGAGAGCGCTCGCAAATTCGGTAGAGCGGTCTTGTAGTTCCCCAGTCCTGACACCAGGCCCTCACAGCTCTTCACCGAGGTTTATCGAACCGACAGAGCTGACCGCCGTTGCACCTTCAAGTTCTGCCAGATTCTTCCGCGCGCCGATTAGATCGTCTTCAGATTTATCAACGGATGCTTTAATTTTTCTCGACGGCAGCGGCCGAAGCTGTAATATCGGCAGGATTGAGCGTCCAGATGTGTGTCGATAGGGCATGATTACTTGCCTCCGTAGGGCGTGATGGGATTTGTAATCGGTTCTATAACAGGAATAGAGGGATCCGTATATCGGGGGATAGGGAGCAGGGAGGAGGCATCGGAGGAGCTTGAATAAGCGGAGGAGCAGGCGAGGAAGGCGGAGAGGAGGGGAGAAAGAGCTGGCGGACGTGGAGTGCTGCGGCCGTTCTGCTCATCAACATGCCGCATGTTCTTATCCGCTTTCGATAAAGCTTCCGAAATCGACGACACGCCGGGGCACAAGCGTGAGAATGCCTCCTGGAGGTGCGCTACGGCCGGTTCTGCGTCCGCCTGCGACCACCCGCATCCCGCCGGTGCACTCACCGGTTATCACCCAATTGTCCGCCTCGCAGGTTCAAGGCAGCGCCGCCGCCGCGAGCGTAATCCCATTTCAATGTCATTCAGAGTCTCCTCTCACAGAGCGCCTATACGATCTCCCGAGATTCAGGACTTATGTTTTTCCGAAGGTCCGGGAATCATGGGAGCTAAGGTAGCAACCAGCGATCATAAAAACCCATGGGCAAAACTCCCGTAGCAGCTATAGCAGTCTTGTCAGACCTGGGCGTAAATCTATGTCTGAATTACGGATGAGCAAGATTGTTGGTCCCACAGAATACTATCTCGGCGGTCCCAACAATTCTGAGGCATATGTGCGCTGCGACTGAGTATCACCCAAACGGATGACACCGTATGGCGTAGTCCGAATGGTCGCCAGATCGGCGAAACGGGACGTCACCCTCCTGGGGCGTCCAAGCACACGCGCTGTTCTTGGCTCCCGCATCACTTGTCGATCCAGGCCTGAAGGCGAGGCGCCCCGGTGATCTACGCGAGGGCCGCTGTTCCCACCAGGTGGTTCCGGTGGGACAGCGGCCCCTCGCGTACCTGAAGTGCAGCTGCAGCAACGACGTCATTCGCAGTATCCACCCACCACTGCTGGGTCCACGGCGCTGGTGGTGGTAGATCATCATCGTGGAGATTCCTGCCGGAAAGCTCCAGGGCCGTCACGCCCTTTCACTCATTTTCAGTGGCATCTGCAGCCCGCTGAGCCTCCACCTCCCGCTGGAGACGCTGCTTCGTCTCACGCCATCGCCGTTTCTCCATCTGCCCCTCCGGATACATGACTGCGGCAGCCGAAATGGAACCAAACCCATTGCCGCCGCAGCCAAACACACTAATGAACCGGACCAAAGATCCACATGAGCGAGTTGCTATGTATCCACCAACAGAGCCCCACCACCAAAGATCATGAAGCCTCCAACAGAAGGCTCGACAATCGCAGTCGTGTTACGACCTAGGTTGAACTCATCCAGTTATAGCCCGGCCCAGCTCCCCAAACCAGGAGCTCAGAGAACATCCCAAACCACCAGGTAATCAATGCCCCCAGCCCCCAGTATCAGACAGCCAATACCAGCCCATAATTCCTTAGACACGAGTCACTGCCCCAAATCGTGCTAACATCCGTCAATGAAATAAGCCATGGACCCAACCATTGACCTTGTCCGCAGCCATCTTCCCCAACCCAGATCCAATAGCGCCGCCAACAACGCTGACAATACCGACCGACCAGCACCAACAGGACTCACCGACACAGGGCACCCTATAGCGGCACCGGCCTGGGCCAGAAGGAAGGCCGCCAACTTCACCGACGATTCGATGAGACCAATGGCCTCGCACGCATACACGACAAGTTGAGCCGCGAGCTCACAGGTATATGCGTTTCCTTCCGTCTCTAATGAGAACGAGGGGATACATCATCGCGCGGAGAACCCAATACGAAAGCTCCAGGGCCGTCACGCCCTTTCACTCATTTTCAGTGGCATCTGCAGCCCGCTGAGCCTCCGCCTCCCGCTGGAGACGCTGCTTCGTCTCACGCCATCGCCGTTTCTCCATCTGCCCCTCCGGATACATGAACTGCGGCAGCCGAAATGGAACCAAACCGATAATACCTACTGCAAGAGATAGGAATATTCCTATACCAAACAACGTTGTCAGCGGACCGCCGATTTCGAAACCGGCCGCCTGCGCCAGAGACAATCCCCCGCCGGATGCTAAAGCCTCCCACAGCAGGCTCGATGAGCGCGGTGGTGTTGCTGACCCAGGTTGAACTCTTCCATGAAAGACCGGCACAACTCCGCATACCAGGAGTCTGAGAACATCTCAAACCACCAGTTGACCAGCACTCGCCCGCCCAGCACGAGATCCCCGATCCCAACCCATACTTGGTTGGACATGCTCACTCACCGCCTCATACCACCAGCGACAATCGTCAATGCAACCATTTGTGAAGCAATCCATTAGCACCATCAGCAAGGCTCTTCCCCAACCCAGATCCAATAGCGCCGCCAACAACACCGCCGACAATACCACCGACCGCAGCACCAACAGGGACCACCGACACAGGCACCGATATCGGCACCGGCTTTGCTGCCTACCGCAGCGCCTGGCCCACCCACCTGCAGCTGAGCCGACTCCCTTAGTGGTCGCCCGGACTACTTTCTCGCCTTCACCTATGGACGGATTGTGCGAGTCTTTCTTCCACTGCCCGTACGCATCAACCGCAAAAGTCGCCACCGTACTTGCCCGGCCACCCCACTCTGAGAGCAGTACCAGCGGCGCCTCGCGCTGCGCTAACTGCTTTTGCACCGCGGACCCTTTCGCTGCATCGGGTACTTTCCAGTTCTTGAGTTGCCCTCGACCGACGGTATTATGGAATCCATCTTTTATCTTGCCGGCCCATCCAGCACCATCCGTCGCCCTTTTGAAGGTTGCGCCTGTTGCCCTCAAGCCGCCTGCTTCCATTACCGTCTTGATATTACCAGCACGACCGACAGCCCATTTGGCTGCATTTACTGGATCCCTCCAGTCGCCATTATTGACCGAAGGAACGAAATAGCCACCTACCGTACTCTTGACCGCTTGGGCAACAGGGCCTCCGTCTGTGATTTTTTTGCAAGCATCTGCGAATGCCTGCCTTGCCTCGGTCTCCCTATCTCGAATATCGCTGGTATCGGTTTCCAGGGTGTTGTACAAGGTGATTTTTTCTTGTTCAATACTACTTTCGTAGACCTCATATGAATTATTGAGATCTGGTCCGAACGGGTAAGAAGTTGTCGGCTGAAGAATAGTCTCTCCGGAAAGAGTCAACCCGCCTTCGGTGGCCCTGCTGCGAATCCCCTCCAAATCCGTTTTAACTTTACCCAGAGCGCTGGCAAGATTATCCAGAGCAGTCTTATAACTGCCTAAAGTAGAGACCATATCCTTGCATTTATCGGCCGATTGGCTGATCGAAATAGCAGCATTTATGGCTGTCGCCCCGTCCATGCTGGCCATCGTCTTGCGCGCACTGATCAAATCGGTCTCGGCGCTATCGACATGCGTCTTGATATTACCGATCTCCGTTGCCGACGCCGTGATATCAGACGGCGTCGCATCCAAAATGGGTGTCAATAGACAAGGCTACTATCCTTTGTGTTTGGAATCGTTTCAGTCGTGTAGACCCGATGGCCTATTTATCGCCCGTTTGGATTCGAGCTCATACCCGCATAAGGCGTCCCCTGAGTGCGATCCCGACGTCGTCCCCCACCCCCAGAGGAAGAACCACCCCACGTGGACCCCGCATCTGCGGACATCGCGGGAGAAGAAGATGAATGAGGCTTCCCGCTCCCTTTCGAGGAGGAACTTGTGCCCAACGTCGTCCCCGGGTCCGTGCCTGACTGGGCAGGAGAGCACTGCGGAACGGTGCTCGCGCTGTGCGTATCAGCCGACGTCATAGTCGAGTCGGCATTCGATAAACTGGTTGACAGCGACGGGATGCTCGATTTCAATCCCGACAACGCTGCCTGAAGGTTCGACACCACCGCCGAGGCATCCGCCGCCGACCACCCGCAGCCCGATGGTGAATTTACCGAATCCCCACTAATAGAACTATTTGCCGAATCCACGCTCGACTTGGCTGACATGGCCTGATTGTGATCCCATTTTAAATTACTCGTCATCCGACGGCCTCTCGCTACTCGTCGTGTCACTACTCATCGCGGATTGGGACGGCGCCGACGGTACCACTCGATCACGATTCAGTCACGAGGAACCGCCCCGCTCGTTGACTCGACCGCGGTCGGTGACGCTCGGCAGCAGTCCAAATCCGCCCCGCCCTCACCCAACCCCCTACCGCTCGGGCCCCACGCCCATTCTCCATGCCCATCTTCACGTCTTCACGCGCGCTCCACACCCGGCCCAGGCCCGCTCCACGCGAAACGGCTTGCCCGGCCGGCACCTCTGCAAGGACGATAAGCTTGCTCGCACCCACACCCGAGGAGCCCGACGTGTTCTGGAAACGCAAGCGCGACACCCCTGTCGTCTCACCCGCAGGTGGTGACGGTCGAGGACCTTCGGGTCCGGGCGGGCAAGGCGCTGGTCACAGCCGACGACGCCGTGCGCTCGGCCTCGAGGAGCTGTCCCTACGCCCAGGCCCAGTTCGGCCTGTCGGCGACGGACCCCTTCACCGCGGCGCTGGAGACCGCCCGCGGGCACCCTGGCCCGCTCCTTCCGAGCTGCGCAAGCTCCTGGACGACGACATCCCTGAGACCGAGCCCGTCCAGCGCCAGATGTACAGCGAGATCCTCCAGCGGTGCAACGACGCCGTCGGCATCATCAAGGAGCAGGAGTCCGCCTTCAATGCCCGCCGCGGCCTGGAGGCGAATCTGCCGACCTCCGTGGCCGAGACCGCCCAGAGGGCCGATGAGACCGAGCAGGCGATCGCCATGGCCAACACCCTGCTGGTCACCCTCCACGCCACCTATCCGGCCGGCTCGCTCACCTCGGTCTCGGAGGCTCCCGAGCGCGCCGGTCGTCTGCTCGGAGGCCGGGCGCACCGCCCCTGGACCAGGCGCGAGCCTCCATCGAGGCGGGCCAGCACCCCACCGCTGTGGAGCAGGTGCGCATCGCCCAGGGCACGATCGCCCAGGCGGGCGAACTCGCCGCCCAGGTCACCGGGGCGCGGGAGCGCCTCGAGCGCGCCACCGCGGACCTGACGGCGGCCATCGCCTCGATCTCCTCCGACCTGATCGACGCCAAACGGCTGGGATCCCAGGTGCCGTCCGCATCCCTGGACCCACTGGTGGCGGATGCCGAGGCCGCCGTCGCCGAGGGCCGGGCCGCTTCCCGGCCCCGGGGCCACCGGAGACCCTGCTGGCCGCCCTGGACCACCTGGCCCAGGCCGAGGCCGCGCTCGACGCCGCACTCGCGCCCGCCCGCGCCCAGGAGGAGAACAACTCTCGCGCGCGCGCCCTCGCTCGGCTCGCGCCTGGTGCGTCTCAACTCCCAGATCACGGCGGTCACCTCCTACATCACCACGCACCGCGGGGCCGTGGGCCCCTCTGCGCGGACGGCGCTGTCGGAGGCCTCCAGGCACGCGGGAGCCGCCAACTCGATCCAGGACACCGACCCATCTGCTGCCCTGTCGGAGGTCGCCCAGGCGAGCCGCTGGTGGCCCAAGCCCAGACACTGGCCGAGGCGGACGTGCGCCAGTCCGGCGTCGGGGTTCGGACTCGGGCGCGGGCGGCGGCCAGGGTCGCGGCGGCGGGCTCGACGTCGGCTCCCTGGTCCCGCGGACTGCTCATGGGAGGACTGAGCGGAGGCCACCACGGCGGCTGGGGAGGTCCCGACCTGGACTTCGACTTCTTCGACTGACGCCGTGCTGGGCTGGACTGATATCGAGGCCGGCGCGGCCGGTCCGGCCGGCTTGACAGACCTGCACGACCAACTCTACGAGCCGGCCTGACGGGTCCGCGAGGCTCCGGCGATACGTCCCCTCCCCACCCCCTGGGCGCTGGGCGGCACCCGGGATTTTGGGACGATGACCCGAAGACATCCGCCGGACCACCGAGCCGAATAGAACAGAGCCGAAACTACAGACCCGCTCGCGCGCCGTCCCCGGCAGCCGGGCACAGAGAAAGGGAACACCGCATATGGCCGAGAAGCAGTCGATCCTGGGGCGCATCGCTCAGCTGACCCGGGCCAACGTCAACGCCCTCCTGGATCGCGCCGAGGACCCGGAAAAGATGCTCAACCAGCTGGTGCGCGACTACACCGCCTCCATCTCGGAGGCGCGCGACGCTCGTCGCCCAGACGATCGGCAACCTGCGACTGGCCGAGAAGGACCATGCCGCCGACATCGCCGAGGCCAGGGACTGGGGCAACAAGGCGCTGGCGGCCTCCCGGAAGGCCGATCAACTGCGCGCCGGCGGGGACTCGGTCGGCGCCGACAAGTGGGACTCGCTGGCCAAGATCGCCCTCACCAAGCAGATCACGGCTGAGAACGAGGCCAAAGAGGCCGAGCCGATGATCGCCTCCCAGCAGCAGGTCGTCGAGCAGCTCAAGACGGGCCTGCAGCAGATGGAGGCCAAGCTCGGCGAGCTGCACCCGCGCGACCAGCTCATCGCCCGTAAAAAGACCGCCGAGGCCCAGGTCAAGGTCCAGGGCGCGATCCGCTCGATCAACGTCATGGATCCCACCAGCGAGCTCTCCCGCTACGAGGACCAGGTCCGCCGCGTCGAGGCGCAGGCCGCCGGGCAGATGGAGCTCGCCGGCTCCTCGCTGGAATCGCAGTTCGCCGAGCTGGAGGCATCCGGCGCGGACCTGGAGGCCGAGGCCCGCCTGGCGGCCCTGAAATCGGGCGGCAACAGCGCACTGCCCGGCGCGTCCTCTCCGGCGCAGATCACGGACGGCGATGACGTCGACGCCGCCTTCGCCGCGCTCAAGGCCGAGAACGCCCAGCCGGCCGCCCAGCCCATCGACCCCGAGCAGTCCTCCTACTGATTGCTTGTGGCTACTTCGGTTCTCGCTGAACTCGGCGCTCCGAGGACCCTGTTCCCTCGGGGCGCCGCTTCACGTGGGTTGCCGGCGGCGCCACGCCGATCGCCGCACACCGCCGACAAACGGCCGCCGGCCCCTGGTAGCGCTAGCATGAGCGCCATGAGCACCCCACTTACCTCCTCGTCGACGGGGAGAACATCGACGCCACGTTGGGCATGAGCGTTCTGGGACGCCGGGCCCGAGCCAGAGGAGCGTCCCCGCTGGGACCGCGTGCTCTCCTTCTGCGACGAGCTGTCCGATGCCAGTGCCGGCGGCGAGGGCGCCGACACCACCGCCCTGTTCTTCCTCAACGCCACCTCGGGGCACATGCCGATGGGATTCGTCCAGGCCCTCATGGCCATGGAGTACCGCCCCTGCCACTGGCCGGATCGGGAGAGACCGAGGAGAAGGTCGTCGACGTCGGTATCCAGCGCACGCTGGATGCGCTGGCCTCGCGCGCCGAGTCGGGGCACAGGGCTCAAGTCCTGCTCGGCTCGCACGACGGCGATTACATCCCGCAGGTCGAGCGCCTTCTGGCCGCGGGGCGCCTGCGTCGGCGTGCTGTGCCCTGAGAGTTCCTCAACGCCCAGCTGGCGGCGCTGGAGGAGAACGGCCTGGTGATCCACGACCTCGAGCAGGATGTGGACGCCTTCACCAGCCCGCTGCCGCGCGTACGGATCATCCCGCTGGACGAGTTCGACCCGCTCAAGTTCATCTGAGCGCCCCCGCACAGAGCCATACAAGCCATCCAGAGCCATGCAAGCCGGTGGGCGTGACGTTTGTCATGCCCACCCCATGACGGTCCTCATAAGAACCGGTGACGCCTCTCAGTAACGGCGGCCCGAATCGAGAGCCTGGAGCCGATCAGAAGCATCGGCCCAGGAGAACGACATGGCCATCATCGAGGCCGCCAACGTGACGCGCACCTACGGCAAGGGGAGCAAGGGCAGTAGCGTCTTCACCGCCGTCGCGGAGTCAGTCTCTCGGTCGCGCGCGGGGAGCTCGTCTCGGTCCTCGGCGTCAACGGCGCCGGCAAGACCTCCCTGGTCGAGGTCATCGAGGGCATCGCCCCCGCCGCATCGGGCACGGTCCGCGTCCTGGGCCGCGACCCGGTGCGCGACCGGCCCCTCATCCGCCCCCGCATGGGGATCATGCTTCAGGAGGCCGGCTTCGCCCAGGCCCCTCACGGTCGCCGAGACGCTGCGCATGTGGGCGGGGACCCTGACCAGTCCGCGCCCCGTGACCGAGGCCCTTGAGCTGGTGGACCTCACTCGCCGCGCGGACATTCGCGTGAAGTCCCTGTCCGGCGGTGAGCGCCGTCGTCTTGACCTGGCCATGGCGATCCTCGGCCGCCCTCACATCCTCTTCCTCGACGAGCCGACCACGGGCCTGGACCCGGCTTCGCGCCGTCGCACCTGGGACCTCATCCGCCGGATGCTCGCCGAGGGCACCACCGTCCTGCTCACCACCCACTACCTGGAGGAGGCCGAGGAACTCGCCGATCGGGTCCTGATCATGGCCGCCGGTCGTGTTCGCGCCCAGGGCACCGTCGCCGAGATCGTCTCGAACCACCCCTCCCACCTGTCATTCAGCCTGCCGGCCCCCTCACCGATCGGGGAGGCCGACCTGCATGCCCTCTCCCCGCGCTCGTCGATGCGCCCCGGAGCGGGCACGGGACCGGATCCGACTGTTCAGCTCGGACCTGCAGACTGACCCTGTCGGCGCTCATGCACCTGGCGGACACCCGCGGCGTCCCGCCTGACGGACTCAACGCCCGCTCGGCCTCCCTGGAGCAGGCATTCCTCGCGCTCACCGCTGAAGACACTGACAGCACTGGAGACGACGGCCGCCGCCCCCCGAAGCCGCCTGAGCTCCCTGCAGTCGCCCCGCCTGCGAGCGCCGCACGTGCCCCGCCCCCATCGAGCCTCGCAAGGAGGAGACCATGAATCCCGCCTCGCCGACAACGCCACCGCCTCGGCGGCCCCTCGCACGTGGTCGAGCACCACCGCTCCCGTCAGCCCGCGCGCCCTGCGCCGCATCACCGCCATCGGTCGGGCGGAGATCCGGCTGTTCGTCCGCAACCCCGACCGTCCTGGCCACCGCCCTCCTGTTCGCACCCGTCACGGTCGGCCTCATGGGCCCATTGCTCGGGCGGGACCTGACCGGTCCGGCCTTCGCGACCTTCCTGGAGGGATGCTCGCGACCCTGGTCGATGCTCATGGTCGTCTACTACAACCTCACGATCATCTTCGTCACCAGGCGCGAGGAGGGGTGTTCCAGCGCATGTCCACCGGGGAGGCGAGCCCCTGGGAGGCGCTTATCGGCGCCTGTCTCTGCCGTCGGCCGCGGTCGCCGTCGCCCAGGTGGTCCTCGGGACCGCGGCGGCCATGGCGCTCATGGGGATGCACTCGCTCGCCAACCCCCTGCTCATGCTGGTCGCCCTGGTGGGCGGGACCGTGTTCCTGGCGGCGACGGCGGCGTGGAGCTCGACGTGGACCGCAACCGTCGAGGGCGCCCAGTACTCCACGATGCCGCTGTTCCTGGTGCTCATCTTCTTGTCGGGGACCTTCCTGCCGGCGGCCTCCATGTCCGAAGGACTGCGCGCCATCGCCGCCGGAAGTCCCCTGTACGCCATGTCCGATCTGGTCTCGCTGGGGATGACGGGCACGAGCCTGGACGGGGCATCACTGCCGAGGGGTTCACCGGCACTCTGATCGCGGCCGGTCGGCCCGGCGCTCTGCCTGGCCTGCTGGTGCGTGGCCGCCTGGGCGATCGCCGGTCGGACCATGCGCTTCGCCCGCCGTCGCTGAGGCCCGCAGCCGCGCCCGTCGCCTCATCGTCGAGGTAGACATTTCTCGAACGAGGGTCAGACGGTGCCACCGTCGCCCTCGTTCGAGAATGTCGATCTCGACGCAGAAGGAACCCGAAGGAACCCGCCTCATGATCCACAGCGCCCGCTCCGCCCGCTGCCGGCCCTCCCAGCAGAGGGCGCCGGGGCGAGGGCACCACCAGGCTGCGCGAATACACCCTGTGGTCGATGTACGCCCTCCTCGTGCTCTGGCCGCCGTGCCTGGCCCTGTCGTATGCGAGAGCGCCGGTCTACACCCCCTGGACGCTCCCCTTCCTCGCGTGCCAGACGGCCGAGGCCGTCGCCTGCGGGATCACCCTCCACCACGTGGCCGCCTACGAGATCGAGGACACCCCGGTGCCCCGGTGGTGCCTGACGCTCCTGGCCGTCACCACCGCAGCCGGCGCCGTCACCGCCATCGGGGCGCTCCCACCGGGTGCGACCTCCCTGTCCCATCCGACGGCGGAGCTGACCATCACCATCGGAGCCTGTCTGTGCGTCCTCGCCCCGCTCCTGAGCACCAGCCGGATGGTCTCTGCTGGGCCTGGCCTCGACGGGCGCCGTGGCCGCCGGTCAGCGCTCGCCCACCACCTCATCCCGAGTCCGGACTCCCTCCGACCGGCCCATCATCCTGGGCGGCCTGCTACCGACCCTCCCCATGCTGGTCCTCATGCCCATGGCCACGCGCTGGTCCTTCGCCATCCTGTCCTCGGTGCGCGCCCAGGAGGATCTCGACCTGATGCGGGCGGACCTGGCCGTCGCCCAGGAACGACTGCGCATCGCCCGGGACCTGCACGACGTCTTCGGGCGAGCGCTGACGACCGTCGCAGTCAAGGCCGAGCTCGCCGCCGCCCCTGGCCGACGCCGAGGAGGCTCCGCGGGCGGCCGCCGAGTCCCGAAAACGTGCGCACCCTGGCGGACGACGCCCTCAAGGAGGTACGGGCAGTGCTCGCCGAGTACCGCCGCCCGGACCTGGCCACCGAGCTCGCCGGCGCCCACTCCCTGCTGGCCTCGGCGGGAATCGCCACCCGCACCATAGGCGAGACCGCCATCCCCGTCTGGGCGGCCGAACCGCTGGCCCTGGTGCTGCGGGAGGCCGTCACCAATGTTGTGCGCCACTCGGAGGCGCGGTCGTGCACCATCCGGGTCGCCCTCGACGACGACGGTGCCGCCCTCACGGTCACCAACGACGGCGCCCGCGATCCGGCGGCCGAGGCCGGTTCGGCAGACGCGATCACCCTGGCCGCCCCAGGGCCGACGCAGAAGGGATCGGCCCTCCGGGCTGGCGAGCCTGTCCGAGCGCATCGAGGCGGTCGGCGGCACCCTGGCAGCGCACCGGAAGAGGGATGATTTCACCGTCACTGCCCGGGTTCCGCGCCCGCCGGCCCCGTCCACCGAGCCGGCTCAGCCTGCACCCGCGGCGATCGCCCAGACGGCAGGAGAAGCTCGTTGACCCCTTGACTGAGCATCCAGGGTACCCAGAGGATCCGGCGTCCCAGGCGGCCTCAGCGCCCCCGACGCCCCCGCCGTCCCCGGCGCCCGCGATCCGGATCGTCGTCGCCGACGACGAGACCCTGATCAGGAGGCCCTGGAGGCGATCCTGTCCCTGCAGGCGGACATCGACGTCGTCGCCGTCGCCGCCTCGGGCACCGAGGCGATCGTCCAGATCGAGCGGCACCGGCCCGACGTGGCGGTGCTCGACCTGCTCATGCCCGGTGCGGACGGGATCGAGGTGGCGGCGGCGATCTCCGACTCCTCACGCCTCGCACTCCTCACAGCGGACCCCGCAGGAGACGAAGTGCCTCATCCTCACCTCTCACGCGCGCCCGGGGTACCTCAAGCGGGCGCTGGCCGCAGGCGTGCGGGGGTTCGTCCCCAAGACGACTCCGGCGGCACGACTCACCGAGATCATCCGGCGCCTCCACGCCGGTCAGCGCTACGTCGATCCCGAACTGTCCGCCGAGGCAATCGCCGCCGGCGACTCGCCGCTGACCCCGCGCGAGGCCGACGTCCTGGAGCTCGCCGCGGACGGCGCTCCCGTGGAGGAGATCGCCCGACGCGCCCACCTGAGCCCCGGGACCGTGCGCAACTACCTGTCCGCGGCGGCCCTCAAGCTGAGTGCGCCCAATCGGCATGCCGCCGCCGAGATCGCGCGCTCCAAGGGCTGGATCTGAGCGATCCCCGCCGTTCCACGCCCACCCTCCGGGATCAACGCCACAACCGTCATCCAGGAACCTTTCAGAATCCCGGGGCACAGTTGCGGATATGGATCGCATCCAGGACTCTTCCACGTCTCACGAGGCTCATCTTCTCGTCGTCGACGATGAGCCCAACATCCGCGACCTGCTCGCCTCCTCGCTGCGGTTCGCCGGCTTCGAGGTGACGACGGCCGATGACGGCAACGGCGCACTCCACGGAGTCGATGGCGCCGATCCGGACCTCATCGTGCTCGACGTCATGCTCCCGGACATGGACGGCTTCACCGTGGCGCGGCGCCTGCGCGAGCGCGACATCACCACTCCCCATCCTCTTCCTGACCGCCCGCGACGACATGGCCGACAAGGTTCAGGGCCTGACGGTCGGAGGCGACGACTACGTCACCAAGCCCTTCGGCCTGGAGGAGGTCGTGGCCCGCATCCGCGCGATACTGCGTCGGACGCACGGCGCCGAGGAGGACGACGGCGTCGTGCGGGTGGCCGACCTCGTGCTGGACGAGGACGCCCACGAGGTGCACCGCGCCGGAGTGGACGTCGAGCTGTCGCCCACGGAGTTCAAGCTTCTGCGCTACCTCATGCTCAATGCCGGACGGGTGGTGTCCAAGGCCCAGATCCTCGACCACGTCTGGGAGTACGACTGGAACGGGGATGCGGCCATCGTCGAGTCCTACATCTCCTACCTGCGGCGCAAGATCGATCAGGTCGAGGGGCAGGACGGGCAGATCGTCACCCCGCTGATCCAAACCCGCCGCGGAGTGGGCTATATGCTGCGCGAACCCAAGGGTGAGTGAGCGGTGCGCACCGCCAGGCGGAACACTCGCACCGGCCCATCCGGGGCCGGCCCTGCCCGTCGTAACGCCACCACCACGAAGAACACCTCCCGCCGGACGCGCAGAACCCGCCAGCACCGCCCGACCAAGAAGGGGCGCTGGCATCCGCTGACGACGGTGCGCCGCGCCTGGATGGCCCAGCCTCTGCGCAGCCGTCTGGCCCTGATCACCACGGGGCTGCTCACCACGGGGCTGCTCATCGCCTCCCTATCGGTCACCTCGCTGCTCTCCACCCACCTGATGACCCAGATCGACGAGCAGCTGCAGTCCACGGCCGGGACGATCGGGCGTCAGGGCCTGAGCCAGATCCGCACCGGCGACAGCCAGAAGCTGCCGTCGACCTACTACGTCGAGGCGCAGTACCTCGACGGCACGTCGGGCAAGATGGTCTCCGACGAGACGGCCGGGGAGTACGGCACCCCCGTGCTGGGCACGCTCTCCCTGGAGGAGGCCAAGAACCAGGAGGTCTTCACCGCCGCCTCCAGCCTGCCCGGACAGGAGTGGCGCGTGATCGCCCCTGCCGATCGCGTCGGAGGGCGAGTTCACCGGCGTCGTTGCGATCGGCCCTGCCGCTGAAGAACGTCATGCAGACCGTGGAGCAGACCCGTCTCATGGTGGCCTTCACCAATATCTCGGTGATCGTCCTGGGCGCGGCCGCGGCGACCTACCTCGTGCGCCGATCCTTCCGCCCCCTGCGCCAGATCGAACGCGTGGCGGGCAGAATCGCCTCGGGGGACCTGTCGGCGCGCGTGCCCAACACCGAGCCGTCCACCACCGAGGTGGGCTCCTCCAGAGGGCGCTCAACATCATGCTTCAGCGCAACGAGCAGGCATTCGACGTCCAGTTGGTCGCTCAGGAGCGCATGACCCGCTTCGTCTCCGACGCCTCGCACGAGTTGCGCACCCCTCTGGCCGCGATCCGCGGCTACGGCGAGCTCTACCGCATGGGGGCGTGCCGCCCGAGCGGAATGATGAGGTCATGGGGCGCATCGAGTCCGAGGCCTCGCGCATGGGGCGCCTCGTCGATGATCTTCTTCAGCTCGCCCGCATGGATGAGGGCCGGGAGATGACCATGGAGCAGGGTCGACCTGACGGCGATCGCCACGGGCGCCCTGACCGACATGATGGTCCTCGCCCCTCAGCGCGACTGCGCACTGATCCCGCTCGACGACGATGCGGCGGCATCCGGCCAGGAGCCCTCCCCGATCGTCGTCATCGGCGATAAGGACCGGCTCTCCCAGGTGCTGACAGATCTGCTGGGCAACGTCTTGCGGCACACCCCCGAGGATTCCCCGGTGGAGGTCGCCGTTGGCGTGCGCACCGAGGCTCCGGCGGTGCACGCGACGACGGCGGGCAGGGCAGCGGCGGGGCGGGAGTGCCGCCCCGCATCCCTCGGCGGCCTCCGGCGAGAACGCCCGGACCGTCGCCGTCGTCGAGGTGCGCGACCACGGTCCGGGAGTCTCCGACCAGGATGTGGAGAAGGTCTTCCGGCGCTTCTATCGGGCGGACACCTCCCGCAACCGCAAGACGGGGGATCGGGCCTGGGGCTGGCGATCGTCTCGGCGATCGTCGAGCGGCACGGGGGCACGGTGCGCATGGACCGCACTCCGGGGGCGGCGCGACGGTTCACATCGAGATCCCGGCCCTGCTCCCCAGCATCGCCAGCGCGCCGCCGGCCCTGGCCGGCAGCCCCTTCAGCAGCCTGGCCAGCAGCCCTTCAACAGCCCGGCCAGCAACCCGGTCGGCACTCCCATCGACAGCTCAGCCGGCAGACGGGACGCCCCTGAGCCCGCAGGTGCCCGAGTGACCCGAGTGGTTCTTGTTCCTTGTGCAGCCTATGGGTCCATGAAACACTATGAAGATGGCCGTAAAGGTGGTCGGCCGAACACGCTCCTCAACTTCACAACCTTCGCGACCGGCAATACGATACTTGGCATCTTGCACCCTATCTCGGAGGCTCGTATGGGCGTCATCGACGCACCACAGTGGCTTCTTCCGGCCTATGTCCGCAGTGTCAGGGCGCTGGGAGCCTCCGCTCCCGTTGAGGACATCGGGCAGTCGGGGAGGGCCCTCATCGAGATGTGGTCGAGCCCGGATCGCCACTTCCACAACCTCAAGCACGCGATCAACATGCTGGCCCGTGTTGATGAGCTGGCCGACGAGTCCCACGACCCCGACATGATACGCATGGCCACCTGGTATCACGGCTGCGTCTTCTCCTCCGCATCGGAGCAGACCCTACAGGCGCAACGGCGGTGAGGACGAGGTCGCCTCGGCGGCCTATGCGGCGGGCGATCTGCATGGGCTCGGCCTGCCCGATGCGACGGTGGACCGCATCTGCGCACTCATCCTCAATCTCAAGCACCACAGTCTGCCCCACAACGACATCGACGCCCTGGCCCTCAATGACGCCGACCTGGGCGCGCTGGCGGTCGAGCCCCAGCAGTACAAGCGCTATCGCCGAATGGTGCGCGAGGAGTACGCCCACATCCCGGTCGAGGATTATCTGCGCGCCCGCTTGACGATCATCACTCGACTCCTGGATCGCGAGATGCTCTTCTCCTCACCTCTCGGTCAGCGCTGGGGAGCGGCCCGCCCGTCAGAACCTGCAGGCGGAGAAGCGGCGGCTGACCGACGAGCTCGCCCGCTTGCGCCCCGACGGCGCTGATGAGGGCTGATAGCGCCGGCAGTGGCGACAGCGACAGTGCTAGCAGCACTGGCAGCGCTGGCAGCGCTGGCAGTGCCAGCAAAACCGATAGGGCTGACGGAGCCGGCATCAGCAGCGCGACCGCCCCCGGTTCCAGGGCCTCCGCCGGGGGAAGCGCTCCGGCGCAGAAGCCCCGTGAGGCGGTGTCGCCCGCGCCCCGGAGGACGAGCGGCACCACCCGCGATGGCCAGGATCAGCACGTCGAACGCACTGGCGGCCGGAACGACCCGAGCGATCGCGGCCGCCGGCCGCCTCGCACACGTTCAGCATCCGGTTCTCCGATCCCGTTCCCGGCCTCCGCTTCGCCCCGGAGGTCTCCGACATCGGCCTCCTCGCCGCGCACGCCCGCCGGCGGCGTCGACGTCGCCGATATCCCGCCCTCCTTTCCTCCTCGGGGGCGGTCCCGCCCGATCTCCCCGATCTCCCGCGGAGACGACGAGGACTTGGGCCATACGACATCGATGGAGTCCTGCGCCGCCGATCTCGACCGTCTCCTGGCGAGTCGCCGACTGGTGATCAAAGGCGATCAGACGGTGGACCGGGCGGCCCTGGTCGAGGCCGAGCGCGCCAAGCTCGCCGAGCGCCTGCGGCTGCGCACCGAAGCGGCCAAGGCCCCTGCGCGAGACGCGGACAGGCGAGATCGCCCCGGTCACCGCCCCTCTCGTCGAGGACGGCGCTGGGGATCTCTGAGACGGCCTCCCACCGTACGACAAACCCCCAGGCCGCCACACCACACCCGCCGGCACGCCACCTCGTCGAGATCGACTTTTTTCGGACGAGGGCGACGGTGGCACCGTCTACCCTCGTCCGAAAATGTCAACCTCGAGAAAAAGAGGGCGGGGCTCCACAGAGGAGATCGCGCAGCAGCGTCCACAAGAGCTCGAGACTCGGATGCACGGCCAGGCTGCGCCTTCCTACGGTGATTGTGCGTCTCGACGTCGAGGCGCACTCAGCACTAGCGCCTCGGCGCCCCTCACGAAAGGCTTCCGCCATGCCCGTCTTCTCCGTCGACACTCAGGCCGTCGCCGACACGGCAGCCCGCACCCGCACCCGCATCGCCACGATCCAGACCGAGACCGATGGCCTCAAGGGCGACATCTCGCTGCTGCAGTCCTCATGGACGGGCGGCGCCTCGGACTCCATGGCCACCTGCGCCGCCGACTGGCACGTCACGGCCATCCAAGTCCAGTCGAGTCTGGACCTCATAAGCCAGTCCCTCGACCAGGCGGCGCGTTTCCTACGATGACGCCGAAACATGCAACGCCGGTCGCTTCAATTTGCCGGATCGCCGCTGAGATATAGCCATGACCTTCGCGGACTGATGATGCGCCGCCACAGACTCTTGTGGCTGTCGTGGCGACGCATCGCATCGCGTCAGCAACCGATGATAGATTGGGTGTTGAGCGTCACAGACTCTAACCGCGTCGAGGTGACTTGCCGGTGAACAGTGACATCTATTCGAGCGGAAGCAGTCGAGAGGAATCAGCCCGGGCAGTCACCCGGATCAGCAGGCTGCTGCACGACACCGAGCAGCAGGTCGAAGATGCCCGTCATTTGAGCGATCGGCTGGCCTCGATCCGCCAGACCTGCGCCTCGAGCGATCGAGCGGTACGTGTGACGGTGGATATCTCGGGAGGCTCGTCGATCTGCAGTTGAACGACGCCGTGACATACATGAACCCAACCGTGCTGGCCTCCACGATCCTCAGCTGCATTAAGGAGGCACATGAATCGGCGCGGGAGCGCGCCTCCATTCTGGCATCCGAAGTATGGGGAGAGGATTCCGATCTCACGCAACGCATGAGGCATGCCTACAGGCAGCCCGCGGAGAGCGCTGAAGATAAGCACGAGGGCGGAGCGTCGCGAAGAGATGATTACGCTCCGGGAATGATTATCGGCCCCACTCGATCACCGAGGCCTCCTCGCACTAGGTAGTGGAGTAGGATACGTGCCGGCTCCATTACCCCACTACATTACCTCACCACAGCACCCGGTCATTGGACCCAGAAACGGGAAGCGGCTAGCCCTAACACGAACAGCACCCGAAAAACGCCACCGATATCAACAGTTTATTCGAATGAGCCCAGCATTACGAGCTCTCGACCAACTCCGCCTCATTCTCGATTCTCGTTCGCGACCGCGACATCATAACTACTGGCAGCCACAGCTACTTCCATAGATTCACGCCGGGGTCGAGAACAAGATTGAATTCCTGACTTCTTCCTCCTCCTGGTTCGGGTTCCCCAAAGCTCACTAATGGGAGGAGGGGCGGCTTTTATCCATGTGACGGTTCCGAAGCCGTCGAAATGGGACGCTTTCCCCAGGCGAAGATCCACGGCCTGTGTGGGGCCTCCGTGTGGGTGCCATTTTCGCCGTGATGACCCATTCATGATTCACCGACCGCACATTCTCCGCATAAAAATCCCGCCGTCTATCGTCCGAGGCGACGGAAGATTACCGCGTATGGGAAGGTTTCTCCCTGTTCAGTGCCAGGTGGCAGGGGCTGCTGAGCGCTTCAACGGGTGGGTCCACCACACCCGCCCCATCACAGCAACCACGCACAGCAGCACAAGAACCACAACAACACGCACCACCACCTGCCGGCCCCTCCCTTTACCTGGCCCGCATGCCCGATACGACCACGAACCCACGACCTCACCGCCACCACAACCAAACCCCCTGTCCTTGACCAAACAGAATCCTTCGGCTACTCAGTACGGGCTGCCTATGTCCGTGCGGTTGAAGTATTTCTCATAATCCTCACGAGTGATCTGTATGAGACCGTTATCGCTCTGACCATCTGCCTGGTCCTTGTTGTATCCCCATGGATTCTTGAGGGTCACATAATCATCGTCAACGTCAACCACGGTGTACACATGTCCCTTAACCAGCTTGTAGTTTCCCTGGGCGTCACCACTATCGATCTTGTTGCCTCCACTCCCGTTCGTGTCCACGGTCGCTGAAACAACAGCATTATCGGCTCCGTTGAAGTCCCCACCCGCAGTTCCCGCGACGACTGGCTTGTTGTCCTCGACGGCCTGGTCGATCTCGTTCCACTCCTCGTCGGTGTACTTGTGATCGTCCCACCACGGCCACCCCAAGAACCCCGAGCCACCATGGGTATCGATATGATGGGCGTCCTGACCCGACACGTGCTCCATCGCCTCTTCGCCCTGCCCCCCATTATCAAGATCATTACTAACATGGATGCCGTAGGCGCGCTCATAAATATCCAGAAGACTGGACTCGCCCCTGCAGTCCCTGGTCGTACTGGGACTGCACCTCGACCGTCACCTCTTTGTCACCGTCATATAATGTGACGACAAACGCACCCGCACCATCAGCCGCAGTATCATCCCACTGCACGTGATCCCTCAAGAACTGCTGCCCCTCCGGCGTCATCGAATACGCCTGCAACGACGCCAACAGGTAACAGTCACCAATGTGACCCTGATGGGTATCCCCACACTCCCGTGCCGTCCGCCTGCTCCTTGAGGCGCGCCCACTCTTCATCGGTATAAGCAGTCCGATCCTTGGTCTTCTCAGTCTCCTTACCGCTCAGCCAGCTCCACCATCCATAATCGCTTTTCTCATCCTTCTCCGGCGACCCCTGAGGCCCCCCGAAGCATCACCACTGCCTGGGCTGCCCAGTGCGGCTGCGGCGGGCGGCCGCTAAATCCACCTCGGCCCGCAAAGCTCGCCCAAGCACCCGCGATCGCCGACAGCGCCCCCACGCGGCACCGGCCCCAAGCGGATTAGCCATGGCCTCCAACACCACCTGGCCCGCCTGCTCCGTAATGCTGCCGCCGCATGGATCGCTGATTCCAGCACCGCCGCATAGTCATCCAACACCCCCGCACCCTGCTCCCAAACACCCACACCCCGCTCCAGCAGACTCAAGACCACCAGCCGCACCAGAAAACGCCACCGCAGCCTCACCCTCCCACGACACCACCCCACCACGAGCACCACCACTCAAACCAACAGCGGACTCAAGCCTGCCCGCACCCGACCGCCACGACTGGGCCACCGACCGCACCCCGCCCGGATCACCCTCAATCCGACCAACCACCCACACCACCAAGCCCACCAGCCATCACCGTCACCGCAACCCCTCCCTCGTAGAAACCAACACCTACAACAAACCACCAAACACGTGAAACTTACCACACACCAGGTTCCACTTCAGCAGAGAGACTCTCTTCGCGCACTACGACGGCGGGCTGCTCCCCAGATGGGGGAGCAGCCCGCCGTCGTAATCGTATCCGATGCCCGATGGCAACTCCCGGCTCGACCAACTCAATACAGCCGGGCAGGAACTTACTGGGATCAGTGGATCAGTACATGCCGCCCATCTCGTCGCCACCGCCGGCGGCCGGCTGGGCCGGGGGCTCGGGCTTGTCGGCGACGACGGCCTCGGTGGTCAGGAACAGTCCCGCGATGGAGGCGGCGTTCTGCAGGGCGGAGCGGGTGACCTTGACCGGGTCGGCGATGCCGGCCGCCAGGAGGTTCACGTACTCGCCGGTGGCGGCGTTCAGGCCCTCACCAGTGGGCAGGTTGCGCACGCGGTCCACCACGACGCCGCCCTCGAAGCCGGCGTTGACGGCGATCTGCTTGAGCGGGGCCTCCAGGGCCACCCTGACGATCGCGGCGCCGGTGGCCTCGTCGTCGGCGAGCTCGAGGCCGCCCAGGACCTCGGCGGCCTGAAGAAGGGCCACGCCACCACCGGCGACGATGCCCTCCTCGACGGCGGCCTTGGCGTTGCGCACAGCGTCCTCGATGCGGTGCTTGCGCTCCTTGAGCTCCACCTCGGTGGCGGCGCCGGACTTCAGGACGGCGACGCCGCCGGCGAGCTTGGCGAGGCGCTCGGAGAGCTTCTCGCGGTCGTACTCGGAGTCGGAGTTCTCGATCTCGCCGCGGATCTGAGCGACGCGGGCCTCAATGGCGTCCTTGTCGCCGGCGCCCTCGACCAGGGTGGTCTCGTCCTTGGTGACGACGACCTTGCGGGCCTGGCCCAGGTCCTCCAGGGTGGCGTTCTCCAGCTTGAGGCCGACAGTCTCGGAGATGACGGTGCCGCCGGTCAGGATCGCCATGTCCTGCAGCATCGCCTTGCGGCGGTCGCCGAGCCGGGGCCTTGACGGCCACGGACTTGAAGGTGCCGCGGATGCGGTTGACCACGAGGGTGGCCAGGGCCTCGGCCTCGACGTCCTCGGCGATGATCGCCAGCGGCTTGCCGGACTGCATGACCTTCTCCAGGAGGGGCAGCAGGTCCTGACGTTGGAGATCTTGGACTCGACCAGCAGGACGTAGGCGTCCTCCAGGACGGCCTCCTGGCGGTCGGCGTCGGTGACGAAGTAGGGCGAGATGTAGCCCTTGTCGAAGCGCATGCCCTCGGTGACCTCGAGCTCGAGGCCGAAGGTGTTGGACTCCTCGACGGTGATGACGCCGTCGTGGCCGACCTTCTCGAGGGCCTCGGCGATGAAGGCGCCGATCTGCTCGTCGGCGGCGGAGATCGAGGCGGTCGCGGCGATCTCGTCCTGGGTCTCGACGTCCTTGGCGTCGGCGAGCAGGCGCTCGACGACGGCCGTGACGGCCTTGTCGATGCCGCGGCGCACGGCGATCGGGTTGGCGCCGGCGGCGACGTTGCGCAGGCCCTCGCGCACGAGCGCCTGGGCGAGCACGGTGGCGGTGGTGGTGCCGTCGCCCGCGACGTCGTCAGTCTTCTTGGCGACCTCCTTGACGAGCTCGGCACCGATCTTCTCGTAGGGTCCTCGAGCTCGATCTCCTTGGCGATGGTGACGCCGTCGTTGGTGATCGAGGGGGCGCCCCACTTCTTGTCGAGCACGACGTTGCGGCCCTTGGGGCCGAGGGTGACCTTGACGGTGTCGGCGAGGGTGTTCAGGCCCCGCTCCATGCCGCGACGGGCCTCCTCCTCGAAGGCGATGATCTTGGGCATTGCTGCTCCTTAGCGTGACAGGTGGCCGTGCGGTGCCCGCGACGGACGAATCGGGCTCCGGCGTTCACGTCACGCCCGGGCCGACCCTCACCTTGCGGCCTGGGTCGTTCACACGCAGCCATCGGGGGTTATCACTCGATGGCCTCGAGTGCTAACCGCAATGCTGGCACTCTCATCATGGAGTGCAAGACGCTCAGGTTCGCCCTCGGCAGGATCGGGGCTCAGCCGCTCAGCTCAGCCCAGCCGCTCAGCTCAGGTGCAGGTCGCGCAGAAGGTCCTCAGGGCGGAAGCACGCCGTCAAGGATGTAGAGCGCGGAAGACCGGCACCGCCTGCTCGCGGAGAAAAACCTCCTCGGGTGAAGACGAACACTGCGATCCCCATCGTAGGGGAGCTCGATCCAAGCATTGTCGTCCGCGACCGGCATCCGGCTGACCGCGTAGTGCGTCATGCTCTCCCCCGAGGCCACCCGGACCTCGATGGTCATGCGCTCGGCGGAGCCCCCGCACTGCATGTAGTTCATCTGAGCGATGTGATCCTCGGGCTCCTCCGCCAGGCGCGCGGCCCCTCAGCCAAGAGCCCGCACGCCCAGGGAGAAACGACGGCGGCCGTCGAAATAGCCGCGGTGGGTGAGTTGGACGGCCAGCTCATCGGCGACGTCGACGGGACTCAGAGACGACCGGTCGTGCTCGACGAAAGCGGCTGCAGCGACCTCCCAGGTCATATAACTCATACGCGGCACGGGTCCCTCCTTCGCGTCGCGGCTCCCTGCGGCCCCACAACTGTATAAGGCCGCATACGGGGCCGCCGGTAGCCTCGGGCCATGAGCTACGACGTTCTGGTCTTCGATCCCACTGTCGTCTCCGATGCCGACTTCCCCGCCTGGTGGGAGGAGCAGGCCACCTGGCCGGAGGATCACTCTACTGCGACCCGGCCCTCACCACTGCCTCGTTGCGGGCCTTCCACACGGACATGCTCCACTACTTCCCCGATCTGCAGGCGGAGGTACGGGCCTGCGACGCGCTCGGCACCGAGCCCGACCCCGATCGGGTGGAGAACTTCGCCGACTACTGCATCGGCTCCCGCCTCATCTACATGACCTTCTTCTGGAGTCGGGCCGCACGCGCCATCACCACCGTTGAGACCGTGGCCCTGCGTCACGGAGTGGCCGTGGCCCGGGTCAGTGAGGATTCCTCCATCCAGCGCCCCTGAGACCACCAGGCCACCCGACACGGACCGATCTCGATGCGGAACTCGACCGATCTCGGCACGAGTACGACCGATCTCGAGAAAAAGATCGACTGCGGCCCGTGGCCCGGGCGATCTCCCAGGGACCACGGGCCCCGTCATCAGGGGCCACTCAACCGCGGGCGTTCCCACAAACCCGCGGGAGGGCCTTCCTTCTTCGCCGGAGCGAGGGCCCGGGCTCCCGTGAACCCGAACCGGCTCTCAGTCACGATCCGTCATCGGGCTCCCCAACCCTCAGGACCGCTCCCGTCCGGCGGCAATCACTATGTAACCTCATGTTCCTGGGAATGCACCGGGACATCCTCTGTGAACCTTCTGGGAAGCGGTGCGCGCAAGGGCGGTTGAAGGCGGGGCTCGATGAAGCCTCCTCCCCAGGCCCTCACGCGCCCGGTTCCGCCTTCAGTGCGGCGAGAATGACCAGGGCACAGGTCCACGCCAAGGGCGCCGGACCGGCTAGGGCGCCGCCGGCAGAGACCTTCTCCGGCAGGGACCCCAACGCTGTGCGATGCCCTCGAGCCAGCCCAGAAGCCGTTCGGCCTCCTGCGACCGCCCCGATGCGGCCGCCGACCAGAGCCAGCAGCGCCGTCTCAGGCGTCCAGGAGACGCCGTCGTCGCGCCAGGACTCCCCGGCGCCACTCCCCGCTCTCCCGGCGCATCCGCGAGACGGCGTCGGCGCGCACCCTCTGCGCACCCGACAGCGCCTGCGTGAAGGGCGGGCCGACCAGCGCGATCGCAGCATCGACATGCTCCTCGCGCACGTGACGGCCCCAGTCGGGGCGAAAGCCCGCTCCATGGCGAGGCGCGCACCACCGCCGCGCGCCCGGCCATCCGCCCCGCGGACGAGCCGAGATCGATCCCCTCCGTTCAGAGCGGCCGCCGCCTCCAGGCCGAGGAGCACCGGCGCCGCCACGCCCAGGGTGAGGGTCCGCTCCGGGGTTTCCCAGTAATCGGGGGACGCGGCGGGCAGATGCGAGGGCGTGTCGGTCAGGGCCACCAGTTTCTCGGCGCGCGTCTGAGAGCCGCCCCGCAGGCGACGTCGAGCTCATCGGCCCCGACGCCGTCCACCAGGACCCGGTGGGCCGCCCACAACAGCCAACCGGCGCCATCCGACTGCGCGGGGCGATCGTCGGGCGGACCGCCATCGATGTCGTAGCGCGCCTCGAAGCCGCCGTCGGAGCGTTGCAGCCCGGCCAGGTGGGTCAGGACGCCGAGCGCCTCGTCATGCAGGTCGACGGCGGAGAGGGCGGCAGCCGCGAAGGACGCGTCGCGGGGCCAGGTGTAGCGCCAGGCGCCGACAGGGCCGGCGATGACGGCCCCTGCGGGAAGATCGGCCGCTCCTGCGGCATCGCCGTCCAGGGCCGGGCCGGTCAGCGCGAGCAGGTCGGTCAGCGCCGCATCGATCAGACCACCCCAGCGGCCCTCCGGAAGACGGACGCCGTCGCGCCGCTGCTGCTGTGCAGCGGCGACGGCCGTTCCCCTGCGCGGACGCGATCACGCGGGTGCCCGGCGCGTAGGGAGATGGCGAGCCCGGGCGGAATCGCCTCCACGACGCCATCGGCTCCGATGACCACGCCCTCCGACAGGAGGGCGGGCGGGCGGCGTCTCCAAGGGCGCGCGCCGAGGGCGGCGCAGGTGACGACGGCCGCGCCGGTGGCGGGCACCAGGAGCGCGGCGCGCAGAGATCACGACGCGCGAGCGGGCAGGAACTCGGCTCACCCCTGGTCATCGTAGTCATCGCGCAGGATGACCACGATCGGGTTGGGGAGTCGTCGGCTTCAACCGCCTCGGCGGACTCCACAATGTTGGTCGTCCCCAGGGCATCGGCCACGGCTTTGGCAGTGGCGGCATTGTCCGGAGTCGAGTAGAAGACTGTGGTGGCGGACGGATCAGCGGAGTCGTACACCCCCTGGGCGACCTGAACGGATGTGAATCCGGCGTTCGTGAGCTTATCGCCCGTGCGGCCGGCCAGACCGGTGACATTGGTACCGTTGTGCACGGTAACGCCCATGGTCATGTCGGCATCGCCGGAGGGCTGCGGTTCGGGAGTCTCAGTCTCCTCAGGCTCAGGAGTGGAGGCCGTGGGGCCGGCAGTCGTCGCCCCGGCGCTGGAGGAGCCGTTCGAGGAGGGCGAGCCACCACCGTTTCTCAACAGGGCGACGGCGCCCCAGGCGACGAGCGGCACGATGATGAGCACCGCCAGCAGAGGGATCCAGCTGCGCCATGCGGGCACCTGCGCCCGGTGCACGCCGACGGGGACGGGCCCCTCGGCATCCGCGGCGTCGAACTCGTCGTCAGGGTACTGGTAGTCGCCTCACCCTGCGAGAATAGCGGGCCACCGCCCATGCGCGGGCGACCCGCGGAATCTGTAGTAAGGACACCGTGGGAACCGGCTGGATAGGCTTGCAGGATGAGTGAGCCCCAAGCCCCTGTCCGAGATCGTCCATTCCTCATGGGTCGAGGCCCTGTCGCCGGTCGAGCAGACCATCCACGAGATCGGCGCCCGCCTGCGGGAGGAGGTCGCCGCGGGCACGGATATCTGCCGGCCGGCACCGACGTGCTACGCGCCTTCACCTATCCGATGCCGGAGGTCAAGGTCCTCATCGTGGGGCAGGACCCCTACCCCACTCCCGGGCACCCGATGGGTCTGAGCTTCTCGGTGCAGCCCGGCGTCAAGCCTCCGCGCAGCCTGGAGAACATCTTCACCGAGATGGTCAGCGATCTGGGTGTGGACCGGCCGACGTCGGGAGACCTCACGCCCTGGTCGCGGCAGGGAGTCATGCTGCTCAATCGAGTCCTGACGGTGCGCCCGGGGGCGCCCGCCTCTCACCGCGGCTGGGGCTGGGAGACGGTGACCCAGCGGGCGATCGAGGCGCTGGTCCAGCGCCCGGAACCGCTGGTGGCGATCCTGTGGGGCCGGCCGGCGCGAGTCGCTGACTCCGATGCTGGGCCAGACGCCGATCATCGCCTCCCCGCATCCCTCGCCGCTGAGGCGCTTCGCGCGGCTTCTTCGGCTCCAGGCCCTTCAGCCGGGCCAATGAGGAGCCGACCCGGCTGGGTACGCAGCCCGTGGACTGGCGCCTGCCCTGACGACGGCGCAGACCTCCCAAGGGGCCGGACTGCCGGCCTCAGGCGGAGCGATGCTGATGCATGCGGGTGCCCGGGCCGATCTGGCCGGTCCGGAGACAACCTCGATGACGCCGGCCTTGCCGACCTCGGGGTCGGGAACGTATCCGGTGACGGTATCCACGCCCAGGTCGAGCAGGAGCGGGTGCATGGGCGTGGAGGGGCCTACCAGAACCGTGTGTGCGCCGCCTCCGACCGCCAGGTCGAGCAGGGCGGGGAGCCGACTTGTTGACGAAGCTCGACGAGGAGATGAAGACGTAGTCCGCCTCGGGCAGCAGGTACTCGCAGGTCGTGTCCGGGTAGTCGCCCGGCTCGGGAAGCGCTCGAGGATCTGCAGGTCGGCGGCTTTCCACAGCACGCCGCGGGCGAAGGGGAAATGGCCGATGATCGCGGCGATCCGACCCTCGACGGCGTCGGCGTAGGGGTCGAAGACCTCGCGCCAGGTCAGTCCCGCGCCGGTGGGCACGAATCCCTGCCGGGAGGCGACCTCGGCAGGAGTACCACGAGTTGATGGCGGCCAGTCCGACGCTCGCCTCAGCGAGGTTCCAGCTGCGCACCAGGGCGGCGACGTCGCGAATGGGGCGGCCCCACGTCGGGGGTGTCGGCGGAGAGCGCCGGGCGGCTCGTCTCCCGCATGGACCAGGCTGAGCCGATGCCGCCGGCGGAGTTGATGACCGGGTCCACCGGGCGCGCGGTCAGAAGCGGTGACGGTCGCATCCTCGGGCAGGTCGTCGATGAGGGCGTCGTAAATATCCCAGCGGCTGGTCACAGGTGAGCTCCTTGTATCAGCTGGATCCCGATCTCCGGGTCCAGATCTCTCTAGCCATCTCCATCAGTAAGGCTCACCTTAACTCCCTGCGCCTGCGCGCTGGATACGCCCTGTCCCACTCCCTCGGAGCCGCGTATCGGACTCGAGACCGATGACCTGCTGTTTACAAGACAGCTGCTCTACCAACTGAGCTAACACGGCATGCGCGGGCGAGCCTACAGGGTGGACCGTCCAGGGCACGAGCCCGGGCGGGTCGCCAGGCCCCGCTCCCCGCGCCCGAACTCATCATTTGTTGATGAGCTTGGTCAGACTGTCGGCCGCGCCCACCTGAGTGAGATCGATCTGCTCGCCTCTGACCAGAATCGTCGGCGTCCCCTTGAACCCGAGGTTCTGGAGGTCTCAGTGCCGAGCTTCGTCCACGCGTCGTACGCCCTGCTGGTGATCGTGTCCTTGAACTGAGCGGTCACGTCGCCACTCACTCCCGCCTTCTCACCGACGGCCACCAGGGTTTCCACCGTCAGACGCGAGACGTCCTGCTTCTGGGCGATCGAGAGATACTCCTCGAAGACGGCGTTGTGGAAAGCCAACGCATTGTCCGGATCCTTGTCGATGACCAGGCCCATGGCGTTCATCGCCAAGTCCGTCCAGTCCTGGCCGAGGATCTTGCAGGGGTGCAGGACGAGCGTGGCTCTCGCCGTTGTCCAGCAGCTTGGAGATCTCATCGGTGTGGAGGCTGTCGAACTCCGCGCAGTGGGGACAGGAGTAGTCGAAGAGACGTCGAGCACGGCGGCGCCTTCGGTGACGGAGCCGATGGCCACACCCTGACCGCCGAGGAGGCCCGAGTCCTTGCCATAGGTCCACGCGCCGTCAGACAGCACGATCTCCGGCACACCCGGGGTGTTCGCCTTGCCCTCGGCGATGGTGCCCGTGGGCAGGTCCGACTTCTTCATCTGGCTGGCGACCACAGCCCGGTCGCACCTCCCACGGCGACGACGGCGCCCGCTCCGATCAGGACGCGGCGCGTGATCTTCGCATCGGCGCTCCCGACGCCTCCTGCTCCTCTCGGAGTGCCTGAGCTTTTCACGCGGGCGGCCTCGCGTCGCTCTGCCTTGGTAGGACGGGGTGTTCGAGGCCACGGAGAACTCCTCAGATCGTCGGCAGGACCACTGAACACCAAAAGATTCAACAGTCCACTGATGGCAGGACACTACGTATTCTGCCTGGCAATCAGCCGATAAGCACCGCACGAGCACTGCGGCCTGCCTCACGCGCCGCGGGAACGCCTCACGACTCGTAGAAGAAAGGCCCCGCCGTAGTGGGGAGAGCCCCCAGCACCAGGAGGATCATCAGACCGGCGGCCGCCGCCAACAGAACGGCACCACCGATGACGGGACCGGACTCGCTCCCCATGGCGGCCTCGACCATGCGCGCGCCGCCGCGCCGCGTCGGCGCGCCCCACGGCACCATCCATCCGACGAAGAGGGACAGCGTCACCGGCACGCCCCACGTCATGCGCACGGCGTAATACGTTTCCGCCTGTCCGAACACCAGTCGGTTTAACACGTAGTAGGCGACGCCAAACACCAGAAGGCCCGGGATCGCCGCGAAAAATATTGGCCACCAGCGAACGCAGCAGGTACCAGGGCACCCCCGCCCACATGCGAGGGCTGTCCCCTGCGGACACCCGACCGGCCTCCAGTCTGCGCCAGCGCCGGGCGTCCTCGGCCCGCCCCACGGTCCCGGCCACCACGAGAATCACGACGAAGAGGATCACCACCCAGAAGGGCATTGCGAAAGACAGTGCCGCCAGGAAGGCGAATCCGGCCAGAATCACGACCGGATGACGACGCGGCTCACGCGCCCAGCTCGGCAACGAGTCGCTCGTCTCCGTAGAGACGGCGGGCTGGGCACCCGTCGGATGCGCCGGGCGGGCTGCGAGGCCGGTGGGCTGAGGGCCCGGTGGGCTGGGCAGGCGCCTGCTGGGCGGGCTGAGCCGGTCGAGCAGGCTGAGCTGGCTGAGCCGGCTGAGCGGGCGGCGAGATCGGCGCAGGCGTCGGACTCGGTACGGGACCGGGCGCGGGCAGGGGCGCGGGACGCGCCGAGCTGGGCTGAGCCGGACGCACGCCCGTATTGCTGCCCGGCGCATATGCCGCCGGGACTCCGGTCGGCCGCACGCCGGTCGAAGGCGTCATCGGTCCGGACTGCTGCCCGCCGTCCGGCCGGAAACTGGGCGGCGCGCGACGGCGCCCGACATCGACGTCGATGGCGATGGCGGCGTTGGCGTCGGTGCGGCGGGGCCCGACGCACCGAGATACCCGTATGCGCCGGGGAGGCGGCATACCAGCAGAAGGCGCACCGGGCCTGGTGCCGTATCCGCCGCTGGAAGGGTAGAAGGCGTTCTGTACCCATTGTTGTAGCTGCTGTAGCCGCCGTAGCCGCTGTACCCGCCGCCGGAAGGAGCGCCGGCGGGAAGAGCGCCGGCCCCGCCGGGCACTCCAGCTCCGCCGGGAGCACCGGGCCTCGGGCCCGTGCCGGCGGACTGCGGGGACGCCATGATGCCGTAATTCGCCGCGAACGTGCCGGTGGCCGTGTCGGCCTCGAGGCTCCGCCGTCGTTCCCGAGGAGCTCATCGACCACTTCCTGCCCGGTGCCGCCATCGGCGACGTCGTCGAGGACTCGCAGCAGATCCTCGACGCTGAGACGGTCGTCGGCCTCCGTGGCCAGCGCGGCGGTGAACGCCTGAGCGAGCGCGGGACAGTCCTCCTCCAGCGCGCCGAGCTCGGGGGTTCCGGCGTAGACGCGTCGGAAGACCGCCTGCCATGGCCCTGAGCCGAAGGGCGCCCGCCCGGTGACCGCGAACAGGAGCACACCCGCGCAGGCGTACCAGTCGACGCCGGGGGGTGGGCCCTGCCCGTCGAGCATTTCGGGGGATGAAACCAGGGTGTGCCGGTCACCTGACCGGTCTGGGTCAGCCGAACGTCGTCGGCGACCTGGGCGATGCCGAAGTCGATGAGCACCGGGCCCTGCGCCCCGAGCATGACATTGGACGGCTTGAGATCGCGATGGATGACGCCGGCGGCGTGAACGGCGGACAGCGAGTCGACCAGCCCGTGAGCGAGGTCGGAGAGGTCGCGCGCATCGGTGGACAGGTCGTAGGCGCCTCGTAATCGACCTCGTGCTGGAGCGTGGGCCCGTCCACGAGCTCGGTGATGACGAAGGTGACGCCGCTGCCGTCGGCGCCGTCGCCGGTCTCGATATCGAGGATGCGGGCGACACGGGAGTCCTTGACGCGCGCCAGCACCGAGGCCTCGCGGTCCAGACGGCGCCGGGCCATGGGATCAGCGGCGATCTGGGGGTGAAGGATCTTCATGGCGACGTGGCTGCCCTCGCCGTCGGCGACCTCCCAGACCACGCCCATACCGCCGGCGCCCAGCCGCCGGAGCAACCGATAGCCCCCGACATCCGCGCCGGCACGAGCCCCGCCAAGGAGATCGGGGTGCCTGTCCCCACGTCCGGATTCTGCGTCATAGCCTCACAGTACCGGTACCCTCCGTCCCAGCATGGGATGTGAGGGGCTTCACCGCCTCGGGAGCGACTCCGATCGCCGCAAACCCTATCTGATCGGCTTGATGAGTGTGACAGCATGAGTCCCGCGCCCGGTCACCCGGCTGGGCTCCTGTGTCAGTGCGGACACGCATCGGCACCTTTCACTACGGATCGTCCGGCACGTACCTGCCGGTGAAGGGACACCATCCATGGCCACTGTGACTTTCGATCACGCCACGCGCATTTACCCGGGCAATGACCGCCCGAGCGTGGATGCCCTCAATCTTGAGATCGCCGACGGCGAGTTCCTCGTCCTCGTCGGCCCCTCCGGCTGCGGAAAGTCGACCTCCCTGCGCATGCTCGCGGGCCTGGAGGACGTCAACTCCGGCCGCATCCTCATCGGGGACAAGGACGTCACCGATGTTCAGCCCAGCGACCGTGACATCGCCATGGTCTTCCAGAACTACGCCCTGTACCCGCACATGAGCGTGCACGACAACATGGGCTTCGCCCTCAAGATCGCGGGCACCCCGAAGGCGGAGATCGACAAGCGGGTCAAGGAGGCCGCCAAGATCCTCGGCCTGACCGAGTACCTCGACCGCAAGCCGAAGGCCCTCTCCGGCGGTCAGCGTCAGCGCGTCGCCATCGGGCCGCGCCATCGTGCGCAAGCCAGGTCTTCCTCATGGACGAGCCCCTGTCCAACCTGGACGCCAAGCTGCGCGTTCAGACCCGCACGCAGATCGCCTCCCTCCAGCGGTCGCTGGGCGTCACCACGGTCTACGTCACCCACGACCAGACCGAGGCCCTGACCATGGGGGACCGCATCGCGGTCCTCAAGGACGGCGTCCTCCAGCAGGTCGGCACCCCGCGTGAGATGTACGACAAGCCGGCCAACGACTTCGTCGCCGGCTTCATCGGCTCGCCGGCCGCATGAACCTGGGGCGGTTCTCGATCGAGGGGGACGTCGCGACCCTCGGCGCCGCCAAGGTCCAGCTGTCCAAGGCCACCCTGGACGCCATCAAGCCCGAGGACGGCGGCAAGGTCATCATCGGCTTCCGCCCCGAGTCCCTTGAGGTCGTCTCCGCGGACGACGATCCCTCCATCCCGGTACGCCTGTCCTTCGTGGAGAGCTGGGGAGCGACGCTCACATCTACGGCGAGCTCGTCGGCGCCGAGGGCTCGGAGGAGAAGCTGGGATCCGGCGAGGACCCAGCCAGATCATCGTTCGCGTTCCCCGCGCACCGCGCCCGAGCCGGGCGAGACCGTCCACGTGCGCATCAAGCCCGGCGAGGAGCACATCTTCTCCTCCTCCACGGGCGAGCGCCTGCCCGCCTGAGGGCCCCAGCAGCGGGTCTGGTGCGGAGGACCTGAGCACTTCACCGCCTGAGACCCCGACCCCGCGATCGCGCCACGCGTCGATCCGACTGAGGCCCGTCCCTCACGCCGAGGGGCGGGCTTCAGTGTGCGGTCCGCACCCCTCCCGCCGCTCAGCGCGCCGTCGACCTCCGTTTCCTGAGAGGATGTTTTCATGCCCTCAGTCCATGCAGATTACCGCGGCGACGATCGACCCCGCGCTGCTCGACCCTGCCGTGGAGAGCCCACTGGAGTCGTGGCCGCCCGAAGTCCTCGCGCGGCACTTCCACGCGGCCTGTCCCGACACATCGTGCGGTTCGTCAACCCTCTCCGAACGCGTGATCGCCGTCAAAGGAGATCGGCGAGTCCGTCGCCCACCGCGAGTACGAGCTGCTCCGCAGCCTCGTGCGCCTGGGCGCGCCGTGCGTGACGCCCACCGCTGTCATCACGAGCCGCACGGACCCGTCCGGCACCGCCCTGAACTCCGTGCTCATCACCGAGCACCTGTCCTACTCCCTCCCCTATCGCGCCCTGTTCAGCCAGTACATGCGCCCGGAGACCGCCACACGCCTGATCGACGCTCTGGCGGTCCTGCTCGTGCGCCTGCACCTGCTCGGCTTCTACTGGGGGATGTCTCGCTGTCCAACACGCTCTTCCGGCGCGACGCAGGCGCCTCGCCGCCCTATCTGGTCGACGCCGAGACCGGCGAGCTCCACACGGAGGGGACTGACGGAGGGCAAGCGGCTGTACGACATCGACGTCGCCCGGACGAACATCATCGGCGAGCTCACGGACCTCCAGGCCGGAGCGCTCCTGGAGCCCAGCGTCGACACGATTGAGGTCGGCGACCGCATCGTGACCCGCTACACCGACCTGTGGGAGGTGCTCACGGGCGCGGAGACCTTCGACATGGGCGAGCGGTGGCGCGTGCGGCAGCGCATCGAGCGCCCTCAACAAGCTGGGCTTCGACGTCGGCGAGCTCATGATGAAGACCCACGCCGACGGCTCGGTCGCGCGCATGGTCATCCAGCCCAAGGTCGTCGATGCGGGCACTACCACCGCCAGATCATGCGCCTGACGGGTTTGGACGTCCAGGAGCGTCAGGGCCAGCGCATGCTCAACGACCTGGAGGCGTACAGGGCCTGCACCGAGCGGCAGGACGAGCCCATCGAGCAGACGGCCCACTCCTGGCTCGCCAACGTCTTCGAGCCGACGATCTCCGCTGTTCCCATGGAACTGCGCCGCAAGCTCGAACCCGCAGAGATCTTCCACGAGGTCCTCGAGCACCGCTGGGCACATGTCGGAGGCCCAGCAGTGCGACATCACCACCGAGCAGGCGCTTGAGGACTACATCAACAATGTCCCTGCCCCAGCACCGGGACGAGGGAGTCCTTCCTCTCACTGGGCGACACCCAGGAGATGGCGGCGATCTTCGGCGCCGAGGACGAGGGCGAGAACGCCCCCTGACGACGATGACGAGTTCGCCGCCAGGGATGAGGAGATGGCCCCTGGCCCGATGAGCGCAATCCCATGGGCTTCACCGCCGGCCTGAAGTTCGAGGGGAGTGAGGAGAGCAAGGATGATGCTCGCGTGAGCCCCGACGTCGTCGTCCTCCCCGGCGCCGACCGCGTCCCTCACGGCTTCATCGACCTGGTGACGGACCCTCCGGACGGTGCTCACATGGAAGTACATCCTGTGTGCTGACGCTGCAGAGGATCAAGGGACCAGCCGTTACGAGAAGCAGTGGTTTGTCATCGTCGTGTCCCTGCTCGCAGTGCTTGTTTTCATCTGCTCGGCGAGCTGGTGAAATGACTCTGAAGCCCCAGGCGAGTGAGAGACGCAGTGAACGGCACAACCGGCCCACCGCACAGCGTTACCCTGCTTTGTCCTGCTTGTCCTGCTTTATCCTGCTTATCCGCACGGTACCGGTTATCTGGATATCACCGTCCAGCATGTGCGAGCGGAGCCGACTTACCGGTGTGGCCGCAGCCGTCGGCCACCCGCAGTGGCTGACATCATCAGGCTCGACTCAAGCTCGTCACGCCCGCAACCACTGCGCATACGGGGCCCACCGACGGCACATCATCGCCCTGGCACCAGCACCGCGGCGGAAGGCGACGTCAGCGGGTCGGACTCAGCAGGGCACCGGGTCGCGTTCGCGATGGAGCGCAGTCATCTCCCACAGCGTCATCACCTCGGGCCTGCAACCTCATACGTCCGGCCGTCCTCGTCACCGAGTACCGCCTGAGCCACGGTCTCGGCGACGGCGTCGAGGCCGACCGGTCGCATTCTCATGGAGGGATGATCGAATGGGGCTGCGGCGCATGCGCCCACATTCTGGCCGACGAACTCGAACCATTGGGTCGAGCGGACCAGCGACAGACGCGGGCTCATCCGGCGGGCAAGCTCCTCTTGAGCAACCTTTGTCGGCGAAACAGCTGTACCCCCGACTCGGCAAGCGACAGCCGACGATCGAGAGCGAGAACGTGTCGCGCCCCGAAGGCCTTCGCCGCAGCGGAATGGCGCGAGTCGAACGCGAAGAAGTCGGCTTGCGGCCTTCGCCGGTGGTGAACCCGCCACTCGGCCTCCACAATGGCATCCGCCCCGCCAGTACGGCTCTACGGCATCATCTGCAGGACGTCGAAAAACCGGTCCCGGCGCGAGTGCATCGTCACCTGCGCCCCGGCATCCTCCAGAGCACGCCTGATGGCCTTCCCGGAGACGCCTCTCCACAACCGCCACCTCATCGCGGCGCCTTTCTCACAGCTCAGCATCTCTACGAACATAGAGTATCTATAACGTAGAGGTATTTTAGTCTGAAAGGCAAGGAGCGGACGCCATGGGACGGAGCAGGACGCAGAGAGCAGATCGGCGACGCCGGAGTGCGGCTATCGCCCGCGATGGAGTGCACGCACTCACACTCCGCACGTCGATGCCGAAGCGGGGCCCCGCGGATCGACCTCCCTGCTACGCCCGCACCCGCCGCGATCTGCTGGCCACCGTGGTCGACCGTCTTCCGAGATCGCAGTCGACATCGCCGACGTCATAATCCCCCGCATCGCTTCATCGCTGAGGCGGCCGGCACGTAGGGACATCCTCGCGCACATGGCACGACGCCCGTGACGTCCAAGCCGGCGCGGCGCGCTCCTGTTCGAGCTGCGGTGAGACGATGCCGAGCTTCGAGAGAGCGCTCACGGCCAAGGCCCCAGTCAGGAGCCGTTAACCGACTGGCTGAGCAGATTTCACCCGCAGGCGGTCTCGACGCGCGACCCGCGCCCCGACCTGGTGGGACTGCGACGCGCTGCCGATGTACCAGGCGGCCGAAGCCGCACCTGTGGACATGAGAGCGTCCTCACGGCCCATCTCGAGGGACTTGACCAGGGCGGCTGGGCGAGCGAGGCCCCGCGCTGCCCCTCAGGCGCCGAGCCTCGGCGACCAGCGCCATCTCCTCATCCGCACGACGACGCAGCTCGCGGTGCCGCGTCCAGGAGGCCAGCGAGGTCTCGGCCACCGCATCCACCATCAGCACAATGCCCACGCCCAGCAGCCCGCCGGGCAGACGACCGGTCCGATGGTGACGGCGCACCGCTGCGCCCACCAGCGCCCCGCCCAGACCGGCCTCGAGAATGGCCGCTCCGCGCACTGCCCAGGGGCATATCGGTGACAGTGCGAACATAGGGACTGCCAGAAGGCCGAGCCCGGGTGGACGGATCCTGCAGAAGCATGCCGACGCTGCGGCCCACGGCGTTCGACAGGCCGCGAGGCTCATGGACGACCGCACGGGTACCTCCGCCGGCGCGAGCCGCCCGGCCAGGACGGACTCGACCCACTCGGGCAGTCCCAGCGCCCGAGTCAGGGCGACCATGCCCTTCAGGCCCGGAGTCTCGCAGGCCGCGGCGGCGGCCTCGACGTCGGCTCCCGGCACGGTGGAGGCGATGACGGAGGCGTCGGTCGAATCGGTGAGCAGCTCATCGACCAGTGCGCGCAGCGCCGGTCCAGGCTCTCGACCCGCCCCACACATAGCGCGAGGTCATGCCCCAGGAGAAGACGGCGTCGTCCTCGCTCTCACCGGTCAGGATGGCGCGGGCGGCGACGTCGTGCTCGTCAACGGTCAGGACGAGGCGGGCAGGGACCTCGTCCCAGCCGAAGGAGCCCAGCCCCCGTCCCCTCGCCGGCGTACATGACGATCCGGCGATCCAGGCCGGGCAGGGAGGCCACGGCGAGCGGGCGCTCCAACAGCGTGGCCTGCAGAGGCACCATGTAGGCGCTCAGGGGCGAGACCACGAGTGTGCGGGTCGTGGGCCCGGGACCGCCCGGAACCTCGGGCAGAACGACGTCGTCGGGCAGTGCGTTGAAGGCCGCCGGGCCGATGGTCACATCCGCCCCGAACTCGCGGGCGAGGGACTCGGCGAGCTCGCTGACGCCGAGCCCGGCCACGACCCCCCGCGTGCGGGCGGGGTGACGGCGACGCGGCTATCGGCATCGGCCATGAGCGTCACCGACAGCAGGTGGGGGCTGAGGGTACCACTCGAGGCGGGCAACGACCCGGTCGGCGACAAGGCGGTCGGCAACCGCATCTGGCTGGGTGCCCGGAGCAATGAGCACGCCTTCAGTACGGTTCCAGCGCTGTGCGGTGTCCTGCACCATGACGGCCTCCTAGCCGGCTGGGACCAGCCGCTCCGCGGTCGGTCCGGTGATTAGGGATTACGGGTCCGGCGCCCATTGTGTCAGCAACCGGCACGAGGGTCAGCCCCGATCGGGGCGAGCGGACTCGAGCGGGTGAGCGGACCGAGCGGCGCGGCGCAGTCGGTCGATCTCGTACAGGCCGATGCCGGTGGCCACCGCCGCGTTGAGCGATTCGACGGCGCGGGAGATCGGGATGGAGGCGATGACGTCGCAGGTCTGACGTACCAGGCGGGACAGGCCCGCCCCCTCGGCCCCGGTGACCACGACGAGCGGGGCATCGGCGAGCGTGAGGTCCTCGAGCGCCGTGTCCCCACCGCCGTCGAGCCCGACGACGAAGCAGCCCTCCTTCTTCAGGGGCGGTCAGCGTGCGCACGAGGTTCGTCTCGCGGGCCACCGGCACGCGGGCGGCCGCGCCGGCCGAGACCTTCCAGACGGTGGTGTTGACCCCGACCGACCGCCGCTCGGGGATGATGACGCCGTCGGCCCCGAAGGCGCCCTGCGTTGCGCAGGACCGCCCCGGAGATTGTGGGGGATCGGTGACCTGATCCAGGGCGACGAGCAGCGGCGTGCGGCCGGCTTCGCGGGCGCGCTCGAGCAGGTCGCGGGCGTCGGCGTACTCGTAGGCGGGCACCTCGATGGCCACGCCCTGGTGGGCGGCGCCGTCGGTGAGCGCCTCCAGGTCGAGCCTGGTGGCCTCCAGCACCGGAGCGCCCAGCAGAGTCGCGCGGCGGACGACGGCGCCGAGGCGGTCGTCGGACCCGATGATGCTGCGGAGGAGGCCATGAACACGCGCGTGATCGGGACGCCGGCGCGGGCGGCCTCGGCGACCGCATTGCGGCCGCATACGACCCTCACTGGCCTGCGGGAACGTCGAAGCGGTCCCCGGCCTTGTCCAGCCGTTTGGCATGCGTGGGCTGGGCGGCCCGCGCCTCGGCGCGCGCCTTCGCCCGCGCCTTGGGATGGCCCACACGCGGTCCTCCGCCTTCGGCGTGGGGCCGCGGCCCTCCAGCCCCCGACGGCGCTTGCCGTCCGAGCCCTTGGTAGGGCCCCTTCTTGGCGAAGCGCCGCTTGGCTCCCGGGATACTGCTCGTTTCCGGGCATGAATGATCCTTTCGACTGCGCTCGGGGCTCAGGCCAGGTGCCAGCGAGCGCCGGCGGTCGAGTCTCGACGACGACGCCGGCGGCGGTCAGCTCATCGCGCAGGGCGTCGGCGCGGGGCCAGTCCTGGCTGCGCGGGCCTCGGCCCGCTGGTCGAGCAGAGCGGTGACGAGATGGTCGAGCGCATCCATGGCGGAGTCGTCCCGGCTTCCCGAGCCGCCCAGAACGCGGGAGCGCCAGGGCTCGGCGAGGGGTCCAGCCCCAGGACGTCGAGCTGGGAGCGCAGGTCCAGAGCCGCCCCGACGACGGCGTCGCGCTCCGGCGTCGGGGCCGCGAGCGCACTGTTGAGCCGTTTGAGGGTGGCGTGGACGACGGCCATGGCTCCGGCCAGTCCGAGATCGTCGTCCATCGCGGCCATGTATTCGTCGGGGAGAGGGCGCGCGCGCACCTCCTGAGGCGGTGCGTCCACCGGGCTGGTCGAACCGTGTCAGCCGGACTGACCGGCGTCGGAGGGCGCGCTGCGGTCGCCTCCTGGGCGCGCAGGACGGCGCCGCTCAGGCGCTCCCACAGGGCGGCGGCGTCGGCGAGGGTCTCGTCGGAGAACTCGACGGTGGAGCGGTGGTGGACGGTGCCCAGCGCCAGGCGGAGCACGGGGGCGTCGTACTTCTGAGCAGCTCCGCCACGATCAGGAGTTGCCCAGCGACTTGCTCATCTTCTCGCCCTTGACGGTGACCCAGGCGTTGTGGACCCAGTGGCGGGCGAAGCCCCAGCCGGCGCCGTGGGACTGGGCCTGCTCGTTCTCGTGGTGGGGAAGCGCAGGTCGATGCCGCCGCCGTGGATGTCGAAGGTCTCGCCCAGGTAGCGCCTGGACATGGCCGAGCACTCCAGGTGCCAGCCCGGTCGCCCGCGGCCCCAGGGGCGTCCCCAGGCGGCGTCGGCCGGCTCGGTGGGCTTGACGGTCTTCCACAGGGCGAAGTCGCGCGGTCGCGCTTGTCGGCCCTCGACGTCGTCGTCGATCTGGGACTCGTCCTCGGTGGTGGCCAGGTCCCTCGACGCGCTGGTTGGTCAGCGACCCGTAGTCGGACAGCGAGGCGCACGTCGAAGTAGACGTTGCCCGGCCTGGCCGATATAGGCGTGCCCGGCGTCCAGCAGGCGGTCGACCAGGTCTGATCATCTCGAGGGATGTGACCGGTCGCGCGCGGCTCGTACGTGGGCGGGGCCACGCCGAGCGCCCGGTAGGCGGCGTCGAACTCGCGCTCGTGGCGCTGAGCCCAGGCCCACCAGGGCACAGGGGGCTCGGCGGCCGCGGACTTGTCGAGGATCTTGTCGTCGATGTCGGTGACATTGCGGATGAGGAGGACCTTCTGGCCGCACCGCTCGAGCCAGCGGCGCAGGACGTCGAAGGCGATGCCGGAGCGCATGTGGCCGATGTGGGTGAGCCCCTGAACGGTGGCGCCACAGGTAGACCGCCACCGTTCCCTCGGTGACGGTGGGCGCCAGGGGACGACGCCGCGGGCGGCGGAGTCGTACAGGCGCAGGTTCAGGACAGGGCGCGCTTGAAGATCAGTGCTCACCGGCCCAGCGTACTCTGCACGCTGCGCCTAGTGCCACGCCCCTGCACTCCCCGCCGAACTCCCCGCCGAGATCGGTCCACTTTCCGCGTCGAGATCGGTCGCACTCCGCACCGAGATCGGTCCACCCACCGCATCCCTTGTCGAGAATCGATTTTGAACGAGATCGACGGTGTCACCGTCGATCTCGTTCGAGAAAAGTCGATCTCGTGGATCCCGTCCGCCTCGCGGTCTATCTCGACGGGGCAGAAGGGCAGACCAGGGCGGTGGCGATCGCCATCAGCCCTTCCTCCCGCGCCCCAGGAAGCCCAGATGATCGGTGGTGGTGGCGGAGAAGACGACGTCGGCTCCGGCGGCGGACGACAGGGCGGCGGAGGCCTCACTCATCCGACCCGCGATCGCGCGGGCGCGCCCCGACGAGCTGGACCGCGATATTGCCGATCTCATAACCGGCCGCACGCACGCGCCGCGCCGCCTCGGCGAGGAGAACGCTGCCGGCCGCTCCTTCCACTGCGGCTCGGCAGTTCCGAAGTTGGCGCCGAGATCCCCCAGCCCCGCGGCGGAGAAAAGAGCATCGCAGCAGGCATGGGCGACGACGTCGCCATCGGAGTGGCCTTCCAGCCCGGGCTCGCCGGGCCACGTCAGGCACGCCAGCCGCAGAGGCTCGGCCGTCTGCGGAGAGGCGAAGGCGTGCACATCGATGCCGATACCGGTACGGGGCAGGAACGGCATCGCCGGCGTCGCCGACCTGGCCCCGGGCGGCATGGCGGAAGCAGAAGCGGAATCGATCATGGTGCACAGTGTGCCCGAGCGCCCGAGTGCCCGAGCACCCACATGCGCGACAGCGACACAGTCGCCCGACCATGGGCCGTGCTGCCCATGACGCGCTTAGCCTGGCCGCACCTAACATGCCCCGCATGATCATCTGGCGCGGCTGGGGCATTGTCGGCTTCCTCCTCATCCTCGGAGGCGACATTCTGACTACGGGCGGCAGCGGCCACATCGGAACGAATACACCGGCCGGGATGATCGCCATGGGAGCGGGCTTCGCGCTGGGCGGTGCCGCCTCGCGCTGCCTTCGGCTACTGGCTCAATGTGCTGCGCCCACGCCAGAAGGCCGAGGAATATCTGCAGGGTCTGCGACAGGACCTGTGGCAGCGGATGCGTGAGGGTACGTTCCAAGTCCCAGCCGGAGCGCCGGCACACAGCGAACCAGCCGGAGCGCCGGCACCCCGTGACGAGGCCGAGGCGTCCCAGCAGATCGAGCGCATCGTCGCTCAGCAGAGCCCCGGAGGTCAGACGCCGGCTGCGCAACCGGAACACCCTTTCTTCATCCCCTCCAGTGGCTGGGCTCCATGGTCGTCATCGGCGGCATCGTCTTGATGATCCTGGGGCGGCCGGCAGGAGTCTGTGACGTCCTGACGCGGGCGTGGGGTCGCCAACGGGCGCCTCGGGCCTGCCCTACTCTCCACCTCTCCGCCGTTACCCAAGCGTTCTGCATTTCCTAGATTTCTCCCAGGTGTCATGACGGTGTTTATTCAGGTCCGTCCGGTTATATGTATGTCACCGCCGGACGGGAGTGGTCGTGAGGGTTGGGGAACCCGATGACCGGCTACGACCGAGGTGACCAAGGGTCTAAGGGAGCCCGAGGGCGCCGCTTCGGCGAAGGAGGAGCGCTCCTCCCGGAATGGGAACCCGGAGTCGAGCCCTCGGTGACGAAGCGCGCGGGGCAGCAGCCCGGCACCGCGGGCAGTCACATCCCAGTCATATCCAGCGCCTTCTGAGGGCCCACAATGTCCTCATGGTCCTCATGCGCGCCGACGCCCTCCGCCCGCCGACGTCGGCCGCCTTCTGCCGACTGCACCGCAGCGGCACCTGCCGCTCCTGCCCGCACCAGGGCATGCCGCTCGACCTCCAGCTCACTCGCAAACAGCAGCGTGTCGCGCAGATGCTCGCCGCCGCACCCAATCCCGTCCCCGCCGACGCCTGGCTGCCTCCGGTGGCAAGCGCACCCGAACGCTTCCGCAACAAGGCGAAGATGGTGGTCTCCGGGCGGGCGGCCGCCCCCGTCCTCGGCATTCTCGGTCCCGACGGCGGCATCGACCTGCGCAGCTGCCCCCTCCACATGTCCGCGATCGAGGACGCCCTGCCCGTTCTCTCCCGGGCCGTGAGCCGACTGGGCATCGGTCCCTACGACGTCGATGCACGACGCGGCGAACTCAAGCATCTTCTCGTCACCGCCTCCCCGATGGCGACCCTCATGGTCCGCTGGGTCCTGCGCTCGCATCGGCACGTGGAGCAATTGCACGACGCCCTGCCGGAATTGAGGCGGGAGCTGCCGCCCCTCGCCGTCATGAGCGCCAATATTCAGCCCGTTCACCAGGCCATCATCGAGGGCGAGGAGGAGATCATCCTCACCGACGACGTCCCCTGGGGCGACCGTCTGCTCATGCGCCTGCGGCTGCCGGAACTCGTGGGCAGCGGAAGCGCGCCGGACGGAATCAGCGCAGGGCGGACCGGCGGAGCCGAACGGACCGGCGGGCCCGGGCGAGCGACGGGGACCGAGCTCCTGCTGTTCCCGCCCACGCGCTCCTTCTTCCAGACGAACACGGGCGTGGCGAGCGGCTCTACGCGACTGCGGCGCACTGGGCGCAGGGACCTTGACCGGCAGGCCGAGGTATGGGACCCTGTTCTGCGGTGTCGGGGGTTTCGCGCTCGCACTCGCGGGGTCCGGTCGTCTCGTACGGGGAGTCGAGGTCTCGGCGCCCGCGATCCGAGGGGCGCGGGAGTCTGCGGCGCTCATGGGCCTGTCGTCGCAGAACGTCCGTTTCGAGACCGGTGACGCGAGAATTCTTGACCCCGGAGGCGGTGCGTCGCCGGATCTACTGGTGGTCAATCCGCCCACGGCGCGGAATCGGGGCGGAGTTGGCGAAGCGGATCGAAAGCTCGGAGACGGCCCGGGTCCTGTACCCTCGTGCAATCCGGTGAGCTTGGCTGCCGACCTCGAGGCCATGCCCTCACTGCAGCGTCCGCCGGGCCCAGCTGTTCGACATGTTCCCCCACACCGATCACGCCGAGGTCCTGGTCGAGCTGGCCTGACCCGATCCTCCAACCTCCGACTTCGCCGAGATCGGTCGTACTCGCACCGAGATCGGTCCGAGAACCGATCTCGAGCCGGAACTCAACCGATCTCGGCGTCAGGTCAGCTCGGCCAGGGGCCGCTTCGACGAGCACGAGGCGGGCGTCGATATCCGCAGCCGCATAGGGCACCTCGAGATCGCGGACGGCGCCGGCGAGATCGGCCAAGTGCCGGGCCTCCGGAAACCCGTCGCGAACCAGCGAGCGGGCCGAGCGGACACTGCTCACGGCCGCCTCATCGTCCGCCCCGGCATCGGGAACGGATCCCCAGCAGATCCAGCAGTGGACGGTCGATGGCGGTCAGGGCCTCGGCGACGTCGTCGAGCTCACCACCGACCAATTCGGCACGGGCGTGGTACAAGGACAAGCGCTCGGTGAGCCTCGGCACCGTCTCGCAGAGCCCTGGTGAGCTCGCGGAGGGAGCCGACGGCGTCGTTGGCGTCCAGCTCGTCCTCGCCGTCGATGATCTGCAGGGCGAAGAAGCCCGAGGCCAGGTTGTGCAGCCGCAGCAGGGCGATGCCGAAGCGCACAGAGTCCACGTCACTGCGCAGTTCGGCGACCTGGCCGGCCAGCGGGTGAAGCTGCTCGACGCACTCCAGGACGAGGCCGTCAACCTCCCCTGCAGCGCTCGACGTCGGCGAACGCCTCGCGCAGAGCAGTCGCGCAGCCGTTTCAGGCGCGCGGACAGGGGAGCCGATCTCGTCGGAGCGCCTGCCCAGCAGGGCGACCATGCGACTGCATTCGTCGAGCAGGGCGACCAGATCGGCGGTCGCAACCTCAACGCCATTCATCTCGGCGAGGACACGGGCGAGCGGGCCATCACCATCTCGCGCGGGGATGCCGACGCCGGCGGCGACCAGAGCCGCAACCTCATCCGGCAGCGTTCTACGGGTGAAGTCCACGGAGTCGCGGTAGCCCAGCGCCCTGCAGTTCTTCGAGCAGGGCGGCCTGGCCCGGCAGCTGCGGCCTCGCGACGAGGCGCCGGCAGCGGCAGAGGCGGCCTCGACCCTGTCGCACGAGCGTAACAGCCTCGACGGCGTCGCGCAGATCAGTTCTCATGGGCAGGGTGCGTACGGACAAGAAGCCGGCGCCCGAAGGCACGATCGTCGCGAAGACGCGGTATCTGCCGCCATCGGACGAGCGGTTGGTGATGTAGGCGCTGACGGCGTCTCCGGCTGTGATGTCATCCCATACACAGCGGTACAGCCCCGCCGGCATATCGGGGTGCCGCACGACGTTGTGAGCGCGCCCCACCAGGGCGCCGCGCGGGTATCCGGACAGGCGCATGAAGATCGAGTTGGCGCGACGTATCCGGCCGGAGGAGTCAGTCGTGGAGAAGAAGAGCTCATCGGCGGCGTAGGTGTGCTCATCGCCCGGGGCGTCGATAGTGGGCTCAGCGGGCTCAGCAGCCTCACTAGCTTCAGTCATATGTTCAGTCATATGGCGCCTCCCGTGGCGGATGTCGGTCTCCGACGGCGTCGGACGGCCGGGGCGGCCGCGTTCGACGACGGAGGCGGAGTGGTGATCCTCCCGGAAGCTTACTCAGCGCACACGGCGTCAGCTCCCGGCAGGCCGGACCGATCTCGAGCCGGAGTACGACCGATCTCGACGCGGAACCGGACCGATCTCGGCGGAGTGAGGGGGACGCGTCAGTCAGCGGTGCGGAGTCACAGGAGGGAGTCGTCCCACAGCAGCAGATGCGGGGTGATGGCGGCCAGGTTCTTGACGACGACCAGCCCCGGATCGCCTGGGGAAGTGCTTGAGCTGCCGCCCACCTGAATGACCAGCAGATCGTTGGAACGGGCCGAGGCCGCCCCCGTGGGGAATCTCCACCGCGACGCACTCCTCGGGCCGCAGACCGAGGAATTCGATCGCAGCCGCATAGGGCGCTGGGCGTCGGTTTGCCCGGCAGCCCGTCATCACCGGTGATCAGTCCGACGAACACGTCGCCGAGCGCATGAGCGACCGATTCGACGATGCGCCGCGGGGACTGGGTGACGATGACCTGCGCCAGCCCGATCTCGCTGAGCATCGACGTGATCCTCCGGGCACCGGGCAGGATCGGTGGCGTCACGCGGACTGAGGCCTCGACATCGGCGGCCATCTGGGCGAAGACCTCGGCGGTAGCGGGGTCCTGGGGGGATGGCGTAGCGCCGGTGGCGGCGATGAGCTCGCGGGTGCGCGCAATCGACGCCCCGGCGATGCCCGCCACCTGCTCGGGGGTGACGGTTCCGCCCCGCTCCCGGCAGCGGCGGAGGAAGGACTCGTCCCATATGGGCTGGGAGTCCATGAGCGTGCCGTCCATGTCCCACAGGACGGCTCTGACGTAACGGCCGGCGGCAGCGGGGCTGGTGGGCGCGGTCATCATTTCTCCTGCTGAGCGCTATTGCCTGAATTCGCTGAATTCCCAGAGCCCTCCGGCGCGCGGGCGGAGGAATTCGACGGGGTGCGGCCCGGAGCGGCCTTCTTCGCCGCTCGCCGCTCATTCTTCTCGATCTGCTCCTGCGCCCACTCGACCTGCTCGTTGAGCCAGGTCCTGGTCGAGGGGGTGAGCATCTTGTTGTCCTCGAGCAGCCCGGAGGCCCGCAGCTCCACGAACTTCAGATAGTCCGGTTCGTGAGTGCGCTCGTACTGGCGGCGGGCCTCCTGGAGGTCCGAGCCGACGCGCGCGACCCTGACGCCTCGATCAGGTGACGCCCGAGCAGGAGGAAGATCGCAGGACGAGGGCGACGATGCTGCCGTAGCCCTTGGTCAGCGGGTAGAGGATGGCGGCCAGAATCGACAGACCCACGACCGGCCCCATCATGCCGTAGGGTCCACTCTCCGGGCGGTCGTCGTAGCCGCGCAGCCATTGGCGGATCTTGATGTGCCCCTGAGGGTCTCCGCCGTTGAACCAATCGCGGACCTTGGCCCCGATTCCCGCCATCATTCTGTCCTCAGCTCCTCTTCTCATCAGTTCTCATCAGTGGCGTCATGAGCCCGACTGAAACCCCAGCAGCCCGATCAGCCCCTCGTCCCTGCCGGCCAGAGCGCGATCGACAAGCTCGGTCATGGACCCCATGGTGCACTCGCATGCGGCGGTGACATCCGGAGGGGACCAGGGCAGGGCGACGGCGTGATCGGCGGCCTCGTGCATGGGGATGTCGTTCCACGAATCGCCGAGACTCCAGGTCTCGATGCGCGCGCCCGGGTGAGGCCCGTCAGGGCCGGTGAGCCAGGCGATCAGATCCTTCAGGCCGGAGCCCCTGGTGGCGCCGGCGGGATGACGTCGAGGAACTCCTGGTTGCGGACCACTTCGATCTGCCCGCCCCAGCGCTCGGTCAGGTCGGCGACGATGCGCTCGCGCGCAGCGTCATCGCGCACGCGCATGGGAACTCCGATGAAGCGGTGCCCGGTCATCTCCTCGGGCGACATGGGAACGAACACCTGAAGGATCGGAGAGACCTCGTGGTAGGTGTCCGAGACGATGTGGTCGGTCTCCAGCGTGGTGGCGAAGACCGTGAGCCCGTCGATCCCCGCAAGGACATGACGATCCGTGAGCCAGGCCGTCGGGCAGGAAGCGGAGGTCAGCACGCGGTAGTCGCCGTCGGCGAGCACCGCGCCGGTGAAGGCGATCGCATAGTCGAAGACGACGCCGAGCGGCTCGAGGGTGTCGCGGGTGGCGAAGACCGACTTGCCGGTGTCCACCACCAGCAGGGTTCCCGGCCGCCCGCCACCGTCTCATGGCCTCGCGGTCGGCGGACGAGACTTTCCGGTCGAACAGAATGGTGCCGTCCAGGTCGGTGGCGAGTGAGTTGGGGCGATTGGAGAGGCTCAGCCGCTGGGACATGTATGCGCTCCTCGAATTCCGGACATTCGTGCGGGCGGCTGCGGATGATTGAATGACTGCGGTGCTGCGGGTGACTGAGAGTGGCACTGCACCGTCAACGGACGGAGGGAGGCCGTCGAACCGTGTTGAACCTGGTTCCCCTGACGGCCCTCGCCATCCATCACCCGTGGGCGGGGCGCCGATTATCAGGTCGTGGGGATTCCCAGGAACCCGCTCCAGGCGCCCAGGATGCCCAGGACGAACATTCCCAGGATGATCCACAGGGCATTGATCTTCTTATTGAGAAGATACATGGACAGGAAGGTCAGGCCGAGGGCGGCGATTCCCGGAAGCAGGTCGTCCAGAATGTTCTGGAGGGTCTTCGTCTCGACTTCGCCGGTCGAGTACTGCTTCGCCTGGGAGACCACGGAGGGGAAGTCGATGTGCGTCCACTTGAGATACCCAGCGCGCGCATGACGAACAGACCGGTGATGGCCGCGATCTGCGTAATGCGCTTGAGCTGGCCGCCGCCGACCTCGGTGACCAGGGTGTGCCGCGCTCATACCCCCACTTCAGGCCGTACCAGCGCGTGAGGATGCGGATGATGTTGATGCCGACGAAGTAGATGAGTGGACCGAGCCAGGAGCCGTTGACGGCCAGGGAGGCGCCGAGCGCCCCCAGCACCGGACGGGCGGTGCCCCAGAAGATCGGATCGCCGACGCCGGCCAACGGCCCCATGAGGCCGACCTTGACGTTGGTGATCGTCTCATCCCCTGATGTCCTCGCCCTTGGAGCGCTGCTCCTCCATGGCGGCGGTGACGCCGAAGACCACCGAGGAGATCCACGGGTGGGTGTTGTAGAACTCCAGGTGGCGCTTGAGCGCGGCCGCCTGCTGAGTCTTGTCATTGGGGTAGAACTTCTTGATCGCGGGCACGAGGGTCAGGCAGAACCCGATGGCCTGCATACGCTCGAAGTTGTAGGAGCCGAGCAGGAAGGTGGAGCGCGAGTACATGCTCCGCAGGTCCTGGTGGTGAGCGATCGCTCAGGAGCAGCGGCGGTATTCGCTTCAGTAGTCATAGTCGTGCTTCCTTCCAGCTCAGTCGAGCTCGTCGTCCAGGTCGTCGTCCAGGTCGGCGCCGCCACCGCCACTGCTCCCCGCTGCAACGGGCTGCGGCAATCGAGCGGGCTCCTGGAACTCGGGGTTGAGCTGGACGTAGATGAAGGCCAGGCAGACACCGAGGATGCCCAGGGCCCTACGGGTGACGCCCGTGTTCAGCGTCGTCATGAAAGTGGCGAACACGAAACCGATGAAGAAGAACGGCATGAGTTTGCGCGCCTTCATCATGTTGATGACCATGGCGTAACCGACGACGACGACAAAGCCACCGGCAATACTCAACCCGTCGGTAATAACGTGCGGAATAGCCTTGAAAGCGCGTTCAACGCTGTCGCCGGACGCCAGGACGGCGACAACAGCCGTAGGTATCGCCACTCGTAGCCCTTGGAGAGCCAGCGCTATGAAGTGCATGACCTCAATGGCCCGTATGTTCGCCTGTTCGGCGAACCTGTCCGCCTGGTGGGCGAAGAAGACGTTGATGGTGCGCACGAAGATGGTCAGGGGCCTGGCCCGCGATCGCCACCGAGACGGCGATGCCAATGGCATCTTTCTGAGTCTGACCCCGGCGATGACGACGACCGTGGAGACGGTGGAGGCGAGGGCGGCATCGGGAGCCATGGCGGCGCCGACATTCATCCACCCCAGCGCCAGGAGTTCCAGGGGCCGCCGATCATGATGCCGGTGGTCGGGTCGCCCATGGCGAGGCCAGTGAGGGTGCACGCGATAATCGGACGGTAGAACATGCGTTCGTCCAGAACAGCATCGCAACCGACCAGGAAGGCCACAAGCGTCACGAGGATGATCTGGACCGCATTGATATCGTGCATGGGAGCTGCTTTCTCTGCGGATTTCAGCGAATCTGGTGGGAGGGGACACAGGAGGGGCGCCGGGAGGGAGCCCGGGCGCCGATGTCGTCAGCGCTCCTCTTCGAGCGTCGGCGACGTGGTCCGGTCGTGCGGCGGGTGAGGACGTCGCCGCCCGCCGCACGACCGAGAGGCGCAGAGTCTCAGGAGATGAAGCCCTTGGACTTTCAGAGCCTCCATGAGATCCGAGCGGCTCGTCGAGGGGAACCCTGCTGGATGTACTGGGTGATGCCGCGTTGTCGATCTCCTGAAGGCCGCGGCGTCGTCATCGGAGATGTAGACGGCCTGGGACAGGGCCTTGGTGCCCTGCTTGAAGGTCATGCCGCCGACATTGACCTCATCGACCTCAATGCCCAGATCCAGCAGCCGGACCACGTCCGCCGGGGTCTCCACGACGATGACGGCCTTGAGGGCTTCGTACTTCGGGTTCTTGTAGACGCGCGCGGCCTTCTCCACGCCCAGGACGTGGACTTTGACCTTGCCGCCGCCGGTCTGCAGCATGAGCGTCTTGCGCAGCTCGTCATTGGCGGCGCCATCGGACACCGCAAGAATGGCCTCGGCACCGAGGCTTCCCGCCCAGTTGTTGGCGACCCTGGCCGTGGACCAGGCGTGAGTCAATGCGCAGGAGCTTGACATCCATCAGAGCTCGTCTCCTTCGTCGTCGGAATCGGTAGTGGTGGGGGTGAAAACTGGACGGGACCTTGACGCCGCCGGCTCCGGCGGTCCGGGCCTTCTCAACCAGCTCGGCCAGAGTCCCGCCGGTCAGGCGTCCGCCGAGAACCCTCGATGAGCATGGGCAGATTGACTCCGGTGACGACGTCGGCATCCTCACGCGCAGCGGCGAAGCGCGCCGCCGCGTTGTACGGACTGCCTCCCAGCAGATCCACCAGGATCAGGTACTGGTCGCTCGGAGACTTCTCGACGGCGTCGGCGTACTGCGAGGAGGTCATCCGGCCCTCCGAGGACTCAAAGGTGACGGCGACGAGATCCTCCTGAGGCCCCGCAATCATGGCGGACGGGGCGATCAATCCCTCCGCCAGATGCCCGTGGGCGGCGACGATCACAGCAACCATGCGCACTCCTTCGTGAATCGCGCAGTTCCCCGCTCGGGCCGAGCGGGGAATTCGATTTATGTTAAGCAGGAGGCACGTTACCTGTATCACATAGATACGGCATGTCAAACGTCCGCCATTCGGCCACAACAAGCCCTTTTGTGTCTCATTTCACAACTGTCGACTGGGCTCATCCTCCCCTCGGCCGCACCCGCGCTCGATGGCGCTGCCGCCGACCGCCGCGCTCACCCGGCCTCCCCACGCCTCGCAAGGGGCAGCACTCCCCGTCAATCCGACTGACGGCATCTCCGGCCGCATCGGAGACTGTGCTTATGAGCACGCCCGACTTCACCCGCCACCCGTCGCGCCTCTTCCCGCGCCGCAGCGCCTCCAGTCCTTCTCGGCGCTCGCGGCTCTGGCCTCCATGGGCGCCCCTGACCGGCTGCAGCCACGGCTCGCCGGACAAGGTCCGCGACGATGCGCTGGCCAAGATCGACTGGCTGCCCTCGACGATGACCACCGAATCCGTCAGTCTGACGGGCAGCGCGCGACCACCGCGGCGGCGTGGCCTGCGCCGGCATAGGCGCGAGCATGCTCTCGACCCGGCTCCGTGACGACGGCGCCGCCAACGCCCTGTCCTGTCCCATCGGCATCGCTCTCATCCTGGCTCTCCTGTACGCCGGGGCAGAGGCCGGCGAGGGCGTCAACGCCGCACTGGGTCTTGGCGCCGATGCTGACGCCCAGACCCGCGACTCCACCTGGAGCGCCGTCCAGCAGACCCTTCAGCGCTTCGACGTCACCGACACCCAGCAGCTGCGGGACTTCGACCCCGAGGCCATCCCCGACACCCCACTGCTCCACATCGCCAACAACATCCTGGCCATCGGAGACAAGACCGTCATCAACCAGGAGTACCTCGACAGCGCCAAGCGCTGGTACGCCTCCGACCTGGGCCGCGTCCCCGTCGACGACGCCAAAGCCGCCCTCGATGCCTGGGCCAACCTGCACACCGGCGGACTCATCAAGGAGTCCGGAATCGATATCGACCCCAGCATGCGCCTCGTGGCGCAGAACGCCCTCCTCTTCGCCGCCCGCTGGGCCGTCCCTTCAGGCCGAGGACACGCGGGCAAGGCGCGTCGTTCACACTGGCAGACGGCTCCGCGTCCACCGCCGACCTCGCGACCGGCACGGGCTCCTACACCCTCGTCACCGGGAAGGGCTGGCGCGCTCTCCGGCTTCCCTATTCAGCCGGGCCGGAGTCGACCGCGACGGCGTCGGGCTCCGATTCCAGCAGCTCCAGCAACCTGGTCATGGACATCATCCTGCCCGATGCCATCGGCTCCCCCGCCGACCTGCCGTCGGCCACCTGGGGCGAGGCGTCCACGGCCCCTGACCGCCGCCGAGACTGAATCCCAGCAGCAGGTCGCCCTCGAGCTGCCGAAGCTCAATCTCGCATCGGGAGTCATGAGTCTTTTCCCCGTCCTGTCGGATCTGGGCGTGGACCTGGGATCGCTGGACCACATCGCCCCCGATTTCAAGGTCAACCAGGCCGTCCAGCAGGTACGCCTGATCGTTGACGAAGAGGGCACCGTCGCCGCCGCCCCTCACAGAAGTCGGCATCACGACGACATCGATCGATGACTCGGGCGCAGTCGAGATTCGTCATCGACCACCTCCCGTCCTGCGGATCGTGGACCTGTCCCAGGCGTGGCCATTATCGAAGCGGCCATCCCTCGACCCCGCAGGCTGAGCCGGGCGGGCTCCCAGACGAGCAGCCCGCCCGGAGCCTCACTTTCCGGAGTACCGGTACACGTTCGTCTCCGCAGCTCGAAGCCGCAGCGGCGGTACAGGCAGTTCGCGGCTTCACGGGTGGGAGCGGGAGGTGAGGTCGACGGTCCGGGCTGATCGTGCCGGCGTGGGCGACGGCCGCCTCGACGAGCGCCTGCCCGGCGCCTTGGCCGCAGGTGGCGGAATCGACGACGTCCTCCACCCAGGCGCGCAGACCGGTGGGGATCGAGAAGGTCGCCAGAGTGAGCATGCCCAGGATCGGGCGAGTGCCGTCCGCGGCCGGCTCGTCCGGCCGGAAGACGAACAGGTAGACGCCCTCCTGCGCCACGAAGGCCTCGCACTGCTCTGCGGTCAGCGCAGGAGCCGAACAGGAGAGCTGGGGAATGAGGCGCTCCATCGCCTCGACGAGCTCAGGTGTGGACTGGGCGACGATCTCAACAGTCATGGACTCTCCTCTTTTTACTCTTGTCACTGCGTTCTGCTCGGTTCTGCTCTGCGACTGCGGCGTCTGCTCGACGCAGCCGAGATGGAGCCCTACCGGTCTCGGAGGCCCGTGCGGGCGCTTGTGCCCGCTCACGCCGCGCCCTCCCGCACTCACCCCGCCCTCCCGCACGAGGATAGACGTTTTGGAACGGATCGACGGTGTCATCCCGTCGATCTCGTTCTATCTCATCGTCGGATTCACATCCTCCAGACTTCTCCGCATGAACAGCGATCTCCGGGACGCCGTGCCGGCCAGAGCCGTGGCGGCCTGCGACACCATCGGCGCACGAATGCTCGCCGATCAGCTCAACGGCACCGCCCACCGCAATGCGCTCGCCTGCCCGGTCGGGCTCGCCCTGGCTCTTGCGACCCTGCGCGCGGGGCGGCAGACGATGGAACCGGTGTTGACACCATGGCTTGGCGTCAATGTCGACAGCAATACCCAGGGCCGCGTCCGGACCTGGTCCACTATCCAACGCAACCTCCAGCTGAGCATCATCGCCAACAACCAAGCCCGCGACCGCGTCTGGTCCGCTGTTCAGCGCAGCCTGCGGCGCTTCGATGTCGCCGACGCCAGCAGCTGCGGGACTTCGACCCCGAGGCCATCCCCGAAGCCCCACTGCTCCACATCGCCAACAACATCCTGGCCATCGGAGACAAGACCGTCATCAACCAGGAGTACCTCGACAGCGCCAAACGCTGGTACGCCTCCGATATCGGCCGCGTCCCCAACGATGACGCCAAAACCGCCCTCAACGCCTGGGCAGCCCTGCACACCGGCGGGCTCATCAAGGAATCCGGCATCGACGTCACCCCGACACCCGCCTCGTGGTGCAGAACGCCCTCCTCTTCGCCGCCCGCTGGGCGAGCATTTCAATGCGGCGGCAACCGCCGAGCGCCAGCCATTCACCGCGCCGACGGCTCCACCTCCCACGCCGACCTCGCGAGCCGAACCGGGCACTTCACCTTCGTGACCGGCCCGGGCTGGCGCGCCCTGAGACTGCCCTACGTTGAAGGCTCAGGCGGATCGAACAAAACAACCGCCGGGTCCTCAACACTGGCCATGGACATCATCCTGCCCGACGACATCGGCTCCCCACCGACCTGCCGCCGACCACCTGGAGCGAGGCGACCCAGCTCCTCACCGCCCAGGCACACCAGACGGCGGGAAACGCCACAGTGCACCTCCGGCTCCCCCTGACTCAACCTGTCCTCAAAGCCCACTGACCTCACAGACATGATCAAGAGTCTCGGCGTGCGACTGGGCTCTCAAGACCATATCGCCCCGGACCTGCTGGTGGACCAAGTCGTCCAACAGGTCAGGCTCATCGTCGCCGAAGAGGGCACCGTCGCGGCCGCTCTCACCGAGATCACCGTGACGTTTCGGAGCGCCCCACGCCTGGAGAAACCCGTCGATTTCACCGTCGACCACCCCCGTCCTGCGAATCGTGGACCTGACCACCGGCATCGCCCTCATCGAAGCCGCCATCCTCGACCCCGCCGCCGGACCTCAGCTTCCACCGCCGGCACCGGCCGAGTGAGCCGCTGAACCGGCCGGGCGGGCTGAGGGGCGCGGTTCAGTCGGAGCCGGCGAGGCCGAGTCGATCAGAGCCGCCACCGACGTCGTCGTGCGCTCGCAGACGGCCAGGACCTCGGGGCGCTCCCCGTCCATGGCGACGGCGTGGTCGGCGGCCTCGTGCATGGAGGATGTCGTTCAGGAGTCGCCCGCGCTCCAGGTCTCGATGCGCTCACCCGGGTAGGGGCCGTCGTCGGCGGTGAGGGAGATCGACCAGCGCGGTCAGGCCCGCGCCCTTGGAGGAGCCGGCGGGCACGATGTCGAGGAAGTCCTGGTTCTGGAAGGCGATGGCGACGTCGCCCCAGCGGTTCGCGATCTCGGCCTGCACACGGGCCAGGAGCGCAGGATCGGTGATGCGCAGCGGGACGCCGACGATGGTGCGCCCAGCCAGATCTGTACGGGACGCCTGAGAGAACAGGGGTGAGCAGGGCGGTGTCGGAACCGATCGAGTCGTAAAGCTGAAGGTCGCCGTCGAGCGTGGTGACGAAGCCCGTGACGCCAGTCTCACCCTCGAGCATGTCGAGGATCTCCTCGGCGAAGCTATCGGGCGAGGGTCCGGGCCTCCAGGACGCCGTAGTCAGGGGCCGATCAGGGCGGCGCCGGTGTAGAGCACGGGTAGTCGAAGGCCAGGGTCGTAGCCGCGCAGGGGCCGAGCGCAGTGCGGCCACCGACCGTCCGGTGTTGGGCACGAGGAGGTTGCCGGCGTCGCGCCAGCGCGTGACGGCAGCCAGGTCAGTCGAGGGAGATGGTCGCGTTGAACAGGAGCGTGCCATCGATGTCGGTGGACAGGAGCTTGCGCATCGCCCTAGCCTACGGGCCGAAATCGGTTCGGAGTGTCGTCTTGACCGATTTCGATGCGGAACCGAACCGATCTCGAGCCGGAGTACGACCGATCTCGCGGCGGAGTACGACCGATCTCGGCGGCTGGACGGCCTGGACGGCTCAGGCCGGCGGGACGTTGCGCTCGAGCTCAGCGATCCAGGCGGCGCCTGCGGCATCCGACGGCATGCGCCAGTCGCCGCGGGGGGACAGCGAACCGCCCGCCACCACCTTGGGGCCGTTGGGCAGCGTGGAGCGCTTGAACTGGTTGGAGAAGAAGCGTCGGAGGAACAGCAACTCCCACCTCCTGATGGTCGCCAAGTCGTAGGCGACTCTCTCCTCCTCCGGCAGCCCGACCGGCCACTGACCCGCAGTCGCGTCCGCCCAGGCGTTCTCCGCCAGGAAGGCGATGCGGCTCGGCCGAGCCGCGGCGCAGCACGTGCCACAGGGTGAAGTCCTGCAGGGCGTAGGGGCCGATCTTGGCCTGGGTGGACTGGATGGGCTCGCCGTCGTCGGCCGGCACCAGCTCGGGGCTGATCTCGGTGCCGAGGATGGCCAGCAGCACCCGCCCGACGTCGTCGGAGAAGATCCGCTCGGCCACCACCCAGCGGATGAGATGCTGAATGAGGGTCTTGGGAATGCCGGCATTGGACCCCGTAGTGGGCCATCTGATCGCCCACCCCGAAGGTGCACCAGCCCAGCGCCAGCTCGGACAGGTCACCGGTGCCCAGCACGATGCCACCGCGCTGGTTGGCAATGCGGAACAGGAAGTCGGTGCGCAGCCCGGCCTGGACGTTCTCGAAGGTCACGTCGTAGACCTCGCGCCCCCGCTCGCCGCGCCCGTAAGGGTGGTCCATGGCGGTGAGCATCTGCTCGGCGGCGGGTCGGATGTCGAGCTCCCTCGACGTGGCAGCCGAGCGCCCGCGCCAGCGTCGAGGCGCATTGCTCTTGGTCCCCTCGCTCGTGGCGAACCCGGGCATGGTGATGGCGTGGATGTGCTCGCGGCCCAGGCCGAGGCGGTCGACGGCGCGGGCGGCGACGATGAGCGCATGGGTGGAGTCAGTCCGCCGCGGACGCCGATGACGATTGTGGGCAGGCCGATGGGCCCGCAGCCGCTGAGCGAGCGGCCACCTGAATGCTGTATGCCTCGCTAGCAGTCCTGGGCGAGGCGGGCCGGATCGTCGGGCACGAAGGGAAGCGGTCCACCGCCCGGCGCAGGCCGATGTCGGTGCAGGCACTCCCAGCGCCTGGGGCTCAATGCTCAGGGTGAGGAATCGGCTCGAGCCGTCAGACCCGGCGGGAGCCGCGGCCCTACTCAGCGCCGCACGGTTGTCCTCGAAGGAGCCCTGGCGCAGCCGTTCGGCCCGCAGCCCCTCGATATCGACGTCGACGACCGTGGCTCGCGGCCCATCGGGGAAGCGCTCGGTCTCCCCCAGAAGTTCGCCGTTCTCGTAGACGAAGGTCTGGCCGTCCCAGGCCAGGTCCGTGGATGACTCCCCTGCCCGGCGGCCGCGAAGCATAGGCGGCCAGATTCCGAGCACTGGAGGCGCGGGCCAGTAGCTTGCGGTCCTCGGCCCTGCCCACGGTGATGGGAGAGCCGGAGAGGTTGACGAGCACGGTCGCCCCGGCCAGAGCCGCCAGGGAGGACGGCGGGACGGGCACCCACATGTCCTCGCAGACCTCCACGTGAAAGGTCAGGCCCGGCACATCGGCGACCTCGAAGAGCAGATGCGGGCCGAAGGGGACTACGGGCGCCATCATCCCGGTCCCCGACGGCATTCCCGACGGCGGCGGCCTCTGCACCGGCGCGGACTGCGGGCAGAAGGATCCGCTGAGCGCCCCGGCGCGCCGTCTCCGCTCGCGAAATGCCGTTTCTCGTAGAACTCGCGGTAGGTGGGCGGGTAGGACTTCGGTGCGACGCCGCGCGACACCGCCCTGAATGACGACGGCGCAGTTGTAGAGGCGGCTGCCGTCCCGCAGGGCGCGCCGACGATGATCGCCGGGAGAAGGCCGGCGGAGGCCGCGCGAATGGTCTCGATGGCGGCGAGGACCTCGTCGAGCAGCACGTCGCTGAGTAATGGGTCATCAATGGAGTAGCCGGTCAGACTGAGTTCGGGGAAGGCGGCCAGGCACACGCCGTCGTCGGACAGACTGCGGGCCTGGTCGATGATCACGGCGGCATTGGCCGCGGATCCGCCAGCGCGACGGGAAGGGTCACGGCGGCGACGCGCGCAGAAGCCCTGGTCGTAGGCGGAACGGAACTCGATGGTCGGCCGTCCAGCGGGGGGCAGGAGGTGCGTCCTGATGCATGTGACGATCCTCCGCGAGGCTGCGAGAGGGACGGTTCTCGAATCGACGGCAGCACCTTTTCAAACCCGTTAGAACACCCTTCACATACTCGATGTTATCGTTCCGTTACCCCATAGATTGAATCGATATCGTTTCGTTATCATGGATCACCGGAATCTCGCGGAATTCTCGCGAGGCGGGAATGGATTTCGAGCTCGGAACCCATATAGTCTTCCTTGTCGGAACGCAGACGACGAGGGGATCAGGGACCCTGTTGACTGCCGCTGCGTTCGGGGATGTCGCGATTCAGGGACCGCGCCCCCGAGCGGCGAGAGGCCCCGCACCGCAGGTGTCGGGGCCTCCCTCTGTTCTCCGGCAGGTCGCGAGTCGCAACACCTGCCCGGAGAACCGTCAGGGGAGCGCACTGCGCTCCCGTGGACCATCATCGGCGCCATGGCGATCGGTCCAGTTACACGCCGAGGCGCACACTGAATTCGAACGGGGATCGGATTACGTCCGGCTCCAGCGCGGCCGCCGTTCGACCGGCGATCAGTGCCCGCAGCCTGCGGGAACAACCCCCACTGCTCCCGCAGAGCGTCTATGAAGAAGCGGACCTCGGGCACCATCGTGGTGGCCAAGCGCTGATCCGCGGCGTTTCCCCGGCGTCGTCGAGCACAACCACTGGATCTGCAGCCCGTCGCTGAGCGCCACGAACGATCGGGCGATCATCCTCGACGGAGCCTCCGCACGCACCGAGCCCGCTTCCCTTACCGCGCTCCAGGCGTTCTCGATCATGGTCACCGATTCCGTCAAATGGCCGGCGAACCACTGGTGCGCCGGGTGATCGGCATCGAGCACGGACATGGCCGTCGCCGTATAGATCGCCACGAGATCCCGATGAGCAGCATTGTGCGCGACCAGCGTCGCGAACGCATGGAAGCAGTTCCAGGGTCCTCAATCGCGCCTCCCCAGGAAGCCGGCGAAATCATCTTGATCGCGCCGCTGGAGGACTTGAGCGAAAAGTTCTTCCTTGGAGGAGAAGTGGTGGAAGTCCCGCTTTCCCGAGATATCCGACGCCGTTGCGATGTCCGACAAAGACGTACCGGCATATCCATGGGCCCCTGAACAGTTTGATGGCCTCATTGAGGACCGCTCGCGCTTGTCCTCACTGCCGACTCTGGGCCCGGCCGGGCCTGCGCCGCCTCGCCCTGCGCAGACGCAGCTGAATGACCACCGGAGCTTTGATCGCCACTGTTCGCACGGGTCATACCAGCATTGTGTCACTGTTAGATTCATGTAGATCCATGACCGGCCATGGAGCCCGTACGCTTCTCCAGCAACGGGTCTCACATGACCGGTCATGAAAGCTCTTTTCGCACTCCGCTCGAGCGCGACCGATCTCGAGCCGAAGTGGACCGATCTCGACGCGGGTTACGACCGATCTCGGCGAGATTGGGTGGAGCGGAGGATCAGACGGCGCTGGTGGCGCTGGGCGCCCAGGCCTCGCCACGGGCGGTCAGCGACAACCCGGCGAGCACGCCGTCGGGGCTCACATCCACAACGACCTCCTGGCCGTCCAGGACCTCGCCGGCCAGGATCATGCGGGCCAGCTCATCGCCGATCTCGCGCTGAACCAGGCGACGCAGCGGACGGGCGCCGTAGGCGGGGTCGTAGCCCTCGTCGGCGAGCCAGGTGCGGGCCTCGTCGGTGACCGACAGGAGAGCCGGTGACTCGCCAGGCGATCCTGCATCTTGGCCAGCTGGATGTCGACGAGTCCGGGCCAGCTCCTCCTTGGTCAGCGGGTCGAAGACGAGGGTGTCATCGAGCCGGTTGAGGAATTCGGGCTTGAAGGAGGCGCGAACCTGCGCCATGACCTCCTTGCGCTTCTCCTCCGGGCTCAGCAGCGGATCGGTGAGGAACTGGCTGCCCAGATTGGAGGTCAGCACGAGGATGACGTTGCGGAAGTCCACCGTGCGGCCCTGGCCGTCGGTGAGGCGGCCGTCGTCGAGCACCTGCAGGAGGATGTCGAAGACCTCGGGGTTGGCCTTCTCGACCTCATCGAGCAGCACCACCGAGTGAGGGGCGGCGCCGCACGGCCTCGGTGAGCTGGCCGCCCTCCTCGTAGCCGACATCCCGGGAGGGGCGCCCACCAGGCGGGCCACGGAGTGCTTCTCGGAGTACTCCGACATGTCGATGCGCACAATGGCGCGCTCGTCATCGAACAGGAAGTCCGCCAGGGCCTTGGCCAGCTCGGTCTTGCCCACGCCGGTGGGGCCGAGGAACAGGAAGGATCCGGTGGGGCGGTCCGGGTCGGACACCCCGGCGCGCGAGCGGCGCACGGCGTCGGCCACGGCGGCCACGGCGGCGGCCTGCCCGATGAGGCGCTCGCCGATGACGTCCTCCATCTCCAGAAGCTTCTTCTGCTCGCCGGCCATGAGCTTGCCCACGGGGATTCCGGGTCCAGGAGGAGATGACCTCGGCGATCTCGGTGGGGCCGACCTTCTCGGCGATCATGGGACTCGGGTGCGGGACCGTTGTCGCGCTCGACGCCGTCGGGACCGATGACGGCCGCATCGGCCGCGGCCTGAGCGGCCTCCATGTCGCGGATCTGGGTCTCCAGTGCGGGCATCTCGCCGTAGCGCAGGCGCCCGGCCTCCTCGAAGTTGCCCTCGCGCTCGGCCAGGTCGGCCCCTGGTGCGCAGCTCGTCGAGGGGCGGCGCGCAGCTCACCGACCTTGTTGTGACCGGCCTTCTCGGCCTCCCACCCGGGCGTTGAGGCGGTCAGGCGCTCGGGAGGCGTCGGCCAGCTCGGCGCGCAGGCGCTCGAGGCGATCGACGGCGGCCGGGTCGGCGGAGGCCCCTCCTCCTCAATGGAGTCGGCGGTGGGACTCCTCCATGCGCATGCGGTCGACGCGGCGCTGGAGCTCGTCGATCTCGACGGGGCTGGAGTCAGCTCCATGCGCAGGCGGGACGCCGCCTCATCGATGAGGTCGATGGCCTTGTCGGGCAGCTGACGGCCGGTGATGTAGCGGTCGGACAGGGAGGCCGCGGCCACGAGCGCGCCGTCGGAGACGGTGACCTGGTGGTGGGCCTCGTACTTGGGGGCGATGCCGCGCAGGATGGCGACGGTGTCGGCCACCGAGGGACTCACCGACGAAGACCCTGCTGGAAACGGCGCTCCAGGGCGGGATCCTTCTCGATGTTCTCGCGGTACTCGTCCAGCGTGGTGGCGCCGACCAGCCTCAGCTCACCGCGGGCGAGCATGGGCTGAGCATATTGCCGGCGTCCATGGCCCCTTCGGAGCCGCCCCCGGCGCCGACCACGGTGTGGAGCTCGTCGATGAAGGTGATGACCTCGCCGTCGGAGTCCTTGATCTCCTTCAGAACGGCCTTGAGGCGCTCCTCGAACTCGCCGCGGTACTTGGCGCCGGCGACCATGCCCGCCAGGTCCAGGGCGATCAGGCGCTTGCCGCGCAGGGACTCGGGCACGTCGCCCGCCACGATGCGCTGGGCCAGGCCCTCGACGACGGCGGTCTTGCCGACGCCGGGCTCGCCGATGAGCACCGGGTTGTTCTTGGTGCGACGGCTCAGGACCTGGACGACGCGACGGATCTCGGCGTCGCGGCCGATGACCGGATCGAGCTGACCGGCGCGGGCGGCCTCGGTGAGGTCGGTGCCGTACTTCTCCAAGGACTTGTAGGTGCCCTCGGGGTTGGGCGAGGTGACGCGAGCGCCACCGCGAACCTTGGGCAGGGCATCGCGCAGCGCTTCGGCAGTGGCGCCGTTGTCGGCCAGGATGCGCGCGGCGGCGTCCGAGGAGGGGTTGCCCGCGGCAATGCCGATGAGCAGGTGCTCGGTGGAGATGTACTCGTCACCGAGTCTCTTGGCCTCGTTGGAAGCGGCCTCGAGAGCCGCGAGCAGGCCGCGGGAGGGCTGCGGCTGGCTCACCGAGCTGCCGGAGGACGCCGGAAGCTGGGTCAGGGCGCGGCGCGTTGCGGCGCCGATGGTCTGGAGGGCGCCGGCGTCGGGATTGACGGCGGCGAGCAGGCCGACGGCGACGCCGTCCTCCTGGCCGAGGAGCTCGGCGAGCAGGTGAAGCGTGTCGATCTGAGGGGTTGCCGGCCGCGGCTGCGCTGCGTAGCTCGGAGATGGCCTCCTGGGAGCGGGTGGTGTAGTTCGTGTCCATATGGGTTCTCCTTGATTGTCGTTCAGACGGACCGGGCTCCGGCGGGTGATCGGGGCTCCGCCCCTCCGGCTGCGCCGATGCGCGCCCGGCGGTCGAATTCCTATTCACGGATTGATGGACCCGCGGGCCCTGGTGTCTCCAGCCCGTACAACCTCACCAAGATTGAGCCTATTCCACTCAACTTAAAGGAACCCGAACTTCTTGAGTGGCGAGCGCCATGCGGGTGACTTCAACGTCGGGCATGGGCGCCGGATCACCCCCTTGACACGAGGCGACGAGCAGACCATATCGATAAACGATATGTTGACGTCGAAGCTCTCGGCGAGGAGGGCACCATGACAGCCACCGGGACCACGACACCAAACGAGACCGAAGGCGCCGCAGCGCCACCGGCGAGTACCGGACGGCGAACACGAGCGGCGGTGCGACGGCGGCAATGGCAGTCGCTGCGGAAGCGGTGGGAGCGGTGGACCAACTCGCCTGCGATCGGCTTCGGAAGCCTCGTGACGGCGTCGGTCATCACCGCCCTACTGTGGCTGACAACCTGCTATCCGCTGCTCAGCATCCTCGAGGATCTTCTGCGCGGACACGGCCTGCTCGTCCTATTCGCCGACCTGCCGAGCACCTCGCAGCCCGCGCTCCCCGACGGCATCGATCGAGTTGCCGCCCTCGCCCCGGATCGACACCTTCACCTCCTCGCGGACCTACGGAGATCTCACCACCCTGTCCCCACCACCCAGCTGCTCATGGGCGCGCTCATCACAGCCCAGATCAGCCTGATCGCAGCCTGCGGAGGCCTGTTCATCCATCTACTGGCGGCCATCCGCCCGGACCGGGCCGACTGGGTGGAGGCTGCTGATGACGCGCGGCAAGCGCCTCCTCGCAACCGGGGCGGCCGCGTACGGATTGTCGATCGCCCTGGCGATCATCACCGACTGGATCGCCAACGGTCGGTCTGCGCAGACGACTCTGCGGAGCGCCACTGGTTCATCACCCTGCCGACCAAGAGCCCCGACCCGTTCCTGACAGGGCTGCTCGCCCTCATCGTGCTGTCCCATGTACTGAGCGCACTCAACCGCACCCGCAGAGCGCCGGTGAGCTCATCGCCGAGAACACCGAGCTGCGCGCGGAGACCGAGGGACTGGTATGACCGCCGTCGAGGAGCGTCGGACCGCAGCCGGCGGAAGCGCGAGGACGAATCGGGGACAAGAGGAGCCGCGCATCGTGTGCCATCTCGACCGGCTCCTGGAGACGCGCGGCATGACGCTCGTCGAGCTGTCCGAGCAGGTCGGAGTGACCGCCGTGAACCTGTCCGTGCTCAAGAACGGGCGCGCCAAGGCGATCCGCTTCAGCACTCTGGTGGCTGTGCGGGGCTCTGGGATGCGGCGTCGACGACCTGCTGGAGATCGCATCCGGGGCGGCCGACTGACGAGCGAGCCGGGCGCCTCGACTTCGCCCACTGAGAATCACTGAGGGCCACTTCGCGGGGACTTCCCCCAATACCGCTTCAAGTATCGTCGCGTACTGTACGACTCCTTAACCTCTGCGACTTCAGGGGAGACGATCATGAAGACCTTCCACCGCGCGACCGCTCTCGTCGCCACTGCACTTCTGGCCACATCTCCTGCAGCATGCTCACAGCAATCCCTCGAATGATAAGGAAAGTGCCTCGGCACAGGGCGACGGACCTCGGCGAGCACGGGTGCAGGCACGCAGGGCGACCAGCAGACGACCGTAGCGCGCAGCCGGCGCCCGACGGCTACCAAACGGTCACGGCCCCCACGACCAATCTCTCCTTCGCCGTCCCCGGAGACTGGGAGGTGCTGACCGGCGATGATCTCAAGGACGACCAGAAGATCGAGGAAATCGCCAACAAGTCGGGCAGCGACCCCCGACCAGATACGCCAGTTGCTCTCGGAGGCTAGAGCTGCAGGCCATGGCCACGCAGCCCGATGACAACAATTTCGCCGAGAACACGAACGTCGCTCCCGTACAGGGAGTCACCGCCCTGCCGACCGAGGGACGTCCATGGCACAGCAGATCAAATTGCAGGGCGGCACACCGGCAATACTCCACCTCCCAGACCTCGCTCGGAGAGTCGCCATCCTGACTCTACCGCTCTCCACTCAGGCCGGCGAGGGGCAGGGCGCCGTCATCGCAGCCCCGACGAAGAACGGCGGCTGGGCAGCCATCACGGTGATGACAATGGACGCCTCTCGCACTCAGGAGCTGGCCAACACCATCACATCCACGCTGTCCTGACGCCCTGACCCGGACACCGGAGACGTCAACGGCAGCCCGCTCAAAGAAGTCCCCGGATTCGCGGGCCGGTGAGCCGGCCCGCGCCAATCAGGACTCCCCAGCACCGGTCCAGGATTGTCGCGTACTGTACGAGTCCCTCCCTCTGCGACGTCAGGAGACGATCATGAAGACCTTCCACCGCGCGACCGCCGTCGTCGCAGCAGCACTCCTGTCCGCCTCACTGACGGCATGCTCCCTGATCCGCATCCAGAACAGCTCCTCCGATCAGGAGACCTCCTCGGCGCAGGAAACCGACTCAACGGACACGCAGAGCACCGCCCCGACGGCAGGGTCCGGCAAGGACGCGCCCGACGGCTACCAGACAGTCACAACCCCCTCGTCGATGATCTCCTTCGCCGTTCCCGAGAACTGGCAGGTGTTCAGCGGAGACGATCAGAACATCCCCCTGCCCACCGGCACGCAGGACCCTGACGGCCAGGGAGCCAGTCGTTGCCGGCCATCGAGCTGGCTGCAGCCGCCCCAATACGAACGACGGGTCCCCGGCACCTGTTCGCCATGCCCGTGGAGCAGATCGCCTTCCCTGCCGACCGAGGAGATGATGTCCTCACTGATCAAGGCGCGGGGCGGCACACCCGGCGAATACTCCACCTCTGAGACCGAACTCGGGGAGGCCGCCGTCATGACCTTCACCTCGACCATTCAGGGGACCACGATGCAGAGCGCCGCCATCGTCACACCGGACAGCGGTGGCGGCTGGACGAGCCTCACGCTGTCCACCTCGGACGCCTCCGCACCCGGGAGCTGACCGACGTCATCATGTCCACCCTGTCCCTCCTGACAGGGCGCTCTCCAGGGCGCCCTCCCCCAGCGGAGGACGACGGCGGGCCGTGTTCGCCACTGCTCTCCTCAACAGCACCTCGAGCGGCCCGCGAGGTCCGCCCGGAACGCTCGAGGCACGACGCAGAACGCCGCCAGCGCCGCCCAGACCAGAACAGCGACACCGACTCCAATCGCCGCCTCCGTCGCCTCGACATCCAGGCTCGACAGAATCAAGAAGGTTCCGAGGAACAGAACGGACTGGCCCACATACGCGGTCATGGATCGCCTCCCCACGGCGGCCAGCACCCAGCGCGCACCACGGGAGCGGCTCCGGGCGGCCCGGCCCCGCCCATGCGGCCAGCAGGCACAGCCACCCGAAGGCAGCCGCTATGCCGGACAGGGAGTAGACGGCGATCGCGGCGCCCCCGAGGTGCAGCGGAAGCGACCCGTGCATGAGCATGAGCAGGGGTACCGCCCCTACGGCTCCGACAAGTATTCCCGCGACTCCACCGCCCAGGGAGCCGACCGCGATGCCGATCCGGATGCGACAGGAGGTCGGAGTCGGCCAAACGCGCACCGATGAGGACGCAGACGACCGCGTAGGAGGTGAAGAGGAAGCCCACTGTCCCGACCGGCCACCGTGTCAGATTGCTCAATGGATACCATGCGCTGAACGTTGAGCGCACGCCCTCCCTGCTGAATATGTCAACCCCGAGTCGCTCATACTCTCGAGGGACATTCCCATCTTGACTGCGGCCCACACGCCGAGCAGTGTCGTGACACCGCCGACGACGCTCATCCAGGTCTTTCGCGATGCACGAGCACGCCCGCCAGCAGCACGGCGATGAGCCCATAGGACCCGATGACGTCGCCGTTGAAGATCACGCTGTGCACCGCGCCGAACGAAGCATCCACAATCCCCGACGGCGCACCAGGCGCCGGGCATCGGCCGTGGCGTCGGCACGCACGGCCTCCTCCCACGTCGCACGCGCTGCGGGTCGGCGAGCACGGCTCTCAGGGGCCGGTTCCCGGTCGGCCCGTTCGGCCGCCCTGCTCACGTCGGCCTCAATGCGCCGCGAGGCCATGGTCATGATCCCGAAGCCGAACAGCATGGCGAACAATGGGTAGGCGCGGTTCTCGACCAAACAGGCCCGCACCACCTCCACTACGCGATCGACCGCCGACTGCTCGGCAGGCGCGGGCAGGTAAAATGAGCCAGTTCTGTGACACGTTCGCCAGGGCGATCAGCAGGAGCATGAAACCGCGCGCACATCCGGCGCCGGATGGCGCACCGACCTCGCACCGGTGAAGGAGCTGGCGCTGGCCAGCTCAGGAGGAACAGGGGGTTGCAGCACGCGAGGGAAAAGCCATGAGGGCAATCGTGATCGAATTCATATGGGAGTGCCTCGTTCATTGGGACGGCGCCCTGTCATCCGCTGGGACGGCGCCCCTGCGATCCAAGTCCTCCTCCGGTCGGATGCGGACGGCGTGCTCACCGGTGAAGGACCGACGAGACTGACGAGCCGACGAGCCGGTGAGCGCAGTACGAGCATCCCTGCGCGACATGCACCAACATGCATCAATTCGTGATTCGCGGGACTCGCAGCGTCCGCAACCGCATGCCATGCTGGGGCGGAACCGGTGCCGGGAGATACCGCGCACCACGACGAAAGGAAACCCTCGCGGGAATTGGTGATCTGACGAGCAAGGCCGGCGAGCCCTCGGCTCCGACAAGGCCGAGGCCGTGACCGATCAGGCTCTCGACAAGGTCGCCGACGCCGCCAAGAAGGCGACCGGGGGCAAATTCGATTCCCAGGTCGAGACCGCACGCGACGCCGCCGACTCCAAACTCGGCAACGCCTGAGCCAGGAGAGCACAAGAGCGAACCGGCTGCGCGATCCCGCTGGGTCAAGCCTGTCGAGATAGACATTTTCGAACGAGATCGACGGTGGCACCGTCGATCTCGTTCGAAAAATGTCTGTTTGAACGAGAATGCTTCCATGACCGTCCCGAGAACCAATGACGACGCCGCTCAACCCGACCTGCCGCCCGTGCCCTCCTGGCTCGACGAGATCGAGGCGAGCGCGCACTCGCCTGGGTCGCCGAGCACAACGCCGCCACCCGCATGGTCGTCGATGGGAGCCAGCGCTCGAGACCCTGCGGACTCAGATCGAGGCGATTCTCGACTCGCCCGATCGCATTCCGGCGTCGGGCAGGCGGACGGCCTGCTCTACAACTTCTGGACCGACGCCGATCACCCGCGCGGGCTGTGGCGCCGCACCACATGGGACTCCCTATCTCGCAGGCGCTCCCGGCCGGGCGGGCGCCGACGCGGCTGCTCAAACCGACGCGACTGCCGCCGAGGACGGCACGCAGTGGGAGGTGCTGCTCGACCTCGACGCGCTCGGCAAGGCCGAGGCGTCACCTGCGTGGCACGGCGCCCGGGTCCCTGCGCACCGGCCCGCTGGCCCGGCAGGCGCGCCCTCGTGGCTCTGTCCGACGGCGGCTCGGACGCCGATGTCACCCGTGAGCTGGACCTCGATACCGGGCGCTTCATCCCACCCGCCGAAGGCGGTTTCACCGCGAGTCCTCAAGGATCGCTGTCATGGGCGGACGACGAGGGCAGGTCTCGGTACTGGCGATCGCCGACCTCGGCGAGGGCTCGCTGTCCCCGCCGGATATCCGCGCCAGATCAGGCGGCTCGCGGCGCCGGCCAGTCTCTGTCCGAGGGGAGGTCCTGCTCACCGCCGCAGCCGACGATGACGGCGCCTGGGCGCACCGCGACCGCTGGGGTCGCACCTGGCTGCTCACGCGCCCCGACTTTCACACCGAAGAGCTGTGGCTGCTGCCCGACGGCGCTCAGACGCTTCCGGCATCGTCGGGGCCGAGCGCCTTGGCGGATGCCGGCACGACGGTGGCGCCAGGGGCCGTGCACATCGACGTGCCCGCCTCCGCCGAGGTCACCGCAGCCTGGGACTGGCTCCTGGTCAGTCTGCGCGAGGACTGGGAGATCGCGGGCGCCGTTCACACGGCCGGCTCGCTGCTGGCCGCACCTCTGGATGACTTCCTGGCCGGCGAGCGCGCCTTCGAGACTCTGTTCGCCCCGACGCCGTCGGCCTGCTTGATCGGCTTCACCGTGACCGCCCGCCATCTGGTCCTGACCATGCTCGACGACTGCGTGACCGCCCTGGAGGTGCTCACGCCTCCGCGAACCGGCGCGAGCCGATGGGCTCGCCGCCCGCTGGATCTGAGCGTGCTCGCCGAATCGGAGTCCGACACCGGGAGCGTCTGCGACCCTACCGCCACCGCCGCGCTCGAGGATCCGAGCGCTCTGCGCCCTGGCCGCCCCTTGATCGAGGTCAGCGCCACCGCCGTCGATGGGCGCGAGGGCGACCGGCTATGGCTGACGACGTCGTCCTTCACTCGACCCACCACCCTCATGACGGGTGCGCTCCAGGCCGACGGCGCACTGACCGACGTCGAGGTGCTGCGCGCCGCCCGGAGCGCTTCGACGCGACCGGCATAGAAGCCAGCCAGCACGTGGCGGTGAGCGCGGACGGGACGCGTGTGCCCTGTTTCCAGGTCGGGCGCCCGGCCGTGGACGCCGAGGCGAGCCGTGCCGGGGCCGATCGATTCTGTACGGCTATGGGGGCTTCGGGGTGCCGCTGGGGATCGGCTATCTGTCGGTGATCGGCAAGGCGTGGCTGGAGCAGGGCGGCACCTACGTGATCGCGAATATCCGCGGGGGCGGGGAGTACGGGCCCGCCTGGCACCGCGCCGGGCTGAAGGAGCATCGGCACCGCGTCTACGAGGACTTCGCGGCGGTCGCCCGGTCGCTGAGTGAGCGGGGCTGACCGCGCCAGGGCGGCTGTCGTGCAGGGGCTCCAACGGCGGTCTGCTCGTGGGCAACATGCTCGCCCAGTACCCGGACCTGATCGGGGCGGTGGTGTGCGAAGTGCCGTTGCTGGACATGAGCCGTTACACCCACCTGTTGGCGGGCGCTTCTTGGAAGGCCGAGTACGGCGACCCCGACGACCCGGCCCAATGGGAGTTCATCCGGTCCTTCTCCCCCTTCCACCTGTTGGAGGAGGGGCGCGACTACCGCCGGTGCTTCTGGTGACCTCGACCCGAGACGACCGCGTCCATCCGGCGCATGCGCGCACCATGGCTCATCGACTGGAGAGTCTGGGGCAGGCGGTGACGTACTTCGAGAACTCCGAGGCGGGCACGGCCGGGCTCGACCAATGCAGCAGCGGGCCTTCATGAGCGCCCTGACCTACGACTTCGCCCGGCGAGTCCTGAGCTGAACTCGCGCACCCCTTCGCCCCTTCGCCGAGATCGGTCGTATTCCGCACCGAGATCGGTTCACGTCCCGCCGAGATCGGTTCCACGTCCGCACCGGGATACCGACCTCAACACGTTCGCAGGTCGGCGCGCAGCAGCGAATCGATTGGGTCACGAAACCGGTCTGCTCGTACATTCCCCGCCCCGCCTCCGTCGCCATGAGTTCGGCTCGGACCGATGCCCGTCGAGACGGCCCATCCATCACCGCCTCGAAAGCCCGCTTGCCATATCCATGACCGCGATGAGCGGAGGAAAGTGCACACGTTGCTGACCAGCACATCACTGGCCGTCGGGAACCTCCGGGCGACGGCGCGGCGTCACGAACCGCCCCCACCGCGCACGCCACGACATCCTGGCCCGCCTGCACGACGAGGATCCCGATATCGAGTTCTTCACCCGTTCGGTGAACCATCGATGCGCATTGCTCCGCCATCGACCATCCGTCATCGCCGTCCCCGTGGCACGGAACATCTCCGCGCGCAGCGCCACCAGGCGCCGACGTCGAATACGGTCGCTCGTCTGACAACAACAGCATCATTCACACTCACGAACCTACCGTCGGCCTCAAGAGGACCAGAAGAGCAGAACTTCCGCTGAGGCTCGAACTGCGAGACCATCCGAAATCATGCCGAGCAGTCGGGCCCATTGCCGACGACGCGCGTCCGAGCGGTGCGCTCATCGGGGCCGGCGAACCGGCTGAACCGATCTCGACGCGGAGTACTGACCGATCTCGAGCCGGTACGGACCGATCTCGACGCGGTTGGGACCGATCCGAGCTGGAACCGGACCGATCTCGACGCGAGTTGCGACCGATCTCGAGCCGGAGTACGCACCGATCTCGCGCGGAGTGCCACCTGATCTCGGCGGAGAACAAGCAGCAGGAGCCGTCGGGCACATACCCTGATACATGTGCCCGACGGCCCGTTGTGCTCTACAAACCTCCTTTCTACTCGGTGAAACCCGCGGTCCCCATCACGGGATACCTGGACCGAACCGCGGAGACCGGACGTCTCTTCCTCCTCCTCTTTGGACTGTGCCGGCCTACTGGGCGTTGAGCGCCGCCGTCGGGGGCGTGCGGGCCGCCCGCACCGCCGGTACAGACCCGCCACCGCCCCGATAAGGATCGTGATCCCCAGACCCGCCGCAATGACGAGCGGCGGCAGGGCGAAAGGGCCAGTCGTTGATTGCGGCCGCCCCGGCGGTCACCCCGATTCCCAGGACGCAGCCCAATGCACCACCCAGTCCCGCCAGAAGCAGCGCCTCAGCGAGGAACTGGACGAGGATGTGGCTGCGCATGGCCCCCAGGGCGCGCCTCAGCCCGATCTCACGGCGCCGCTCCAGCACCGAGATGATCATGGTGTTGGCCACTCCGATCCCGCCCACGACCAGGGCGATCGAGCCGACTCCCGTCAATAGGCTGGTGAAGGCCTTGTCCGCGGCGTTCTTGGCCGCCAGCGCGTCCGAGGGCCTCGAGATCTTGACGGCCCCGGGCGACTGCGGCAGGACCGTGGGACCCAGGAGGCTCCTCACCCTCTCGACGGCGCTATCGGCGCTGCGCTCGTAGATCGTCGTCGGGTTGCCCGCGTGAGTCGAACAGCTGCTGGCCACCGACGCCCCGATGAGCGCCGCGTTATCGAGCTCGGGGCCAGCACCGAGGGCTGAAGGATCCCGACCACGGTGAAGGAGGTCCCGCCGAGCCACACCTGAGTTCCCGGTTCCACCACGCCCGGTCGCCGGGCGGCAGCCGCCCGAGCACGGTTGCCGGATACGAGGACGTGGCCTGGTTGAGCCAGGATCCCGTGCTCACCTCGCCGGCGACGACGTCGAGCAGGTTCTCATCGGCCACGAGGTAGAGATGCCGCCGGTCGCCTCCCTTGTCGCTCAGGTAGCTGCGGTAGACGGAGCCTCGACCAGCGAGGTCGAGCTCGACTGCTGGACGCCGTCGATCGTGCCGACCCGTCCGACGGCGTCGTCGGGGAACTTGACCTCTGTGCCGGTCAGGTCGGAGCCCGGGGTGAGAGTGAGCATGTTGGTGCCCAGGGATTCGAGCTGAGCAGTGAGCTGGGCCCGGCTCGACGTGGACACGCCGACCACCGCGATCATGGCCGCGATGCCGATGGCGATGCCCAGGGCGGACAGGAAGGCTCGCATGGGCCAGGGCGCGCAGGCCCGTCCCGGCCAGGCGCAGGACGTCGGTCGGGCGCAGGTGCGAGCGTCCCGGACGCATCGTGGTGGCGCTCATGCGGCCTCCTCCGTCGTGGCGGTCGCGGGGTGGAGACGATCCTCCTGTCGCGAATGGCGACGCGTCGGCAGCTCGGCCGCCAGGTCGTTGTCGTGGGTGATGACGACGACCGTCGTGCCCTGCTCGTGCAGCTCGTGAAGGAGCTCGACGATCGAGGCCCCGGAGACCGAATCGAGGTTGCCGGTCGGCTCGTCCGCCAGGAGCAGGGGCGGATCCCCGACGACGGCGCGAGCGATGGCGACGCGCTGCCGCCTCCGCCGCGAGGCTGGTGCGGGCGGTGATGCAGGCGGCGCTCGAGCCCCACGCGGCGCAGGGGCGGCCTCGCGCGCCTGCGCTGCCGTCGGCGCGCAACACTCCAGATAGAGCAGGCCGTCGGCGACGTTGTCGATCGCCGTCATGCCCGTCCGACAGATGGAAACTGCTGGAAGACGAAGCCGATGCGTCGTGCGCGCACGGCGGACAGCTCGGGTCCGTCGGGCCGGCGTATCGAGAGCCGTCGATCTCGACGCGTCCCGAACTGGGCCGATCGAGGGTGCCGATGAGGCTGAGCAGAGTCGTTGCCGGAGCCGGAGGGCGCCGACGGGCGACGAACTCGCCGCGGTCGATATCCAGGCTGATTCCGGCGCAGGCGGCGACGGGCGGCCCCCATAGGTACGGGTGAACGTCGCGCAGAGACAGGATGCGGCTCACGCTGCGGCACCACCGCGCGCTGTCCTGCCAGGCCCTCGCCGAGATCTCGACCGACCGGCGGCGAAGAGCCAGTGGTCACCGGACCCTCGTCGTCGTGTTGTCGTCCTGGACCACCTCCACGCGAACTGCTCCGGACTCAGGGCGACGAGCGCCCCCACGGAACGGACAGGACGTTCTCGCGCTTCTCGCTGGGCAGGCCAGCGGTGACCGAGACCTCCTGGAAGTCGGCGGTGACCGAGGCATCGTCGGGGATCGATGGTCACGCATGACGCGCTCGCTTCTCCCTGGGTCCGCCCGAACCGCTCTTCTCCCGTGGGAGTGCCCACGGAGGAGATGGCTGCCAGTGGTATCAACGGCACCGGCAGGTGCAGAGTCGACCTTGTTGCCGACGACGCCGAGCTGCTGATCGGCGAGCTTGATGTTCACGTCCACCACCTGAGCGGTGGAGGTGACGTCGTAGAGATCGCCCTCGACGGCGACCTTGTCGCCCACGCGGGACTTGATGGAGCCCACGCGCAGGTCATCCGGAGCGAAGACGATCCGCCCCAGGGGAATGGCCCCGGTCTGCTCGAGGCTCATGTCCTTGCTGCAGGCCCTGATGGCCCTGATGGTCCACCACCCGAAGGTGCCGTCCGGCTCGCGGGTGAAGTAGCCCAGGCCCTGCAGGGCGCTCTGGAGCTGCTGGATATCGCTGCCCTTGCTCATGCCGTCCTCGAAGGCGCGCCAGGCCGGGATGGATCCGTGCATGAGGTAGGGAGGACTCGCCTCCGGCATCGTAGAGCCGATCACCGGCGTGAAGCACGGTGCCGGGCTGCGGGCGAACCAGGTGACCACGCCCTCGAAACCGGAGCGGAGCACATGGGAATCGGAGAAGCGCAGGGTGCCGGCGGCGCTCGTCTCGCCCTGGAGGGGTGCCGCGGGTGATCTCCTCGGTCGTGCCGGTGAAGGCCTCGGACTTGTCGTCCCCCTGTCGGCCCGACCCGGCAGGATTCCGTTGCCGCCGCCGTAGCCCGCTCCCGCTCCGGCCAGAAGGAGGACGGCCCCGGCTCCGAGGAGCAGGCGACGGGTCGGGCGAGCAGGGCCCTTCTTCGGAGCCTCCACATCGGCCGGGCTATTCATGCCGTCCGTGCTGCCCGTGTCGCCGCCCTCGGTGGGGCACGGGGTCATTCTGAACCGCGAGGCCCGACGCCGGAGGCTCACTGATCCCCTCGGAGGCCGAGGAGGGGCGGCCAGCCGCGCATTTCTCGATGGCCTCTGAAATCGCGCCACGTCAATGGACAGGCCCTTGCCGGGCTCAGGATCCTTGACGTCGTAGCCCTCATTGCGCAGGCACTCGGCGAGAGCAATGCTCGACTGGAGGATTTCGGGGTCGTCGGGATTCTGGGTGCTGGCCCCGGGCGGCGGGCCGAGCTTCTTCTCGCACGTCCTCCACGGCGGTGTTGAAGGCGGCCGCGTCACCGCCCACGTCCTGAGTGCGGATGTCCCGTACCGTCGTCGGAGTCGGACACGTTGAACCCAGCGTCGCGCAGACATTGGTTGAACTTGAGGGTGTAGTCCTCGGCGGAGTCGGTCGCACTGGCGGCGGAGGCGCCGGCGGCGTCGGCCGACTTCCCGCCCCCGCAGGCGGTGACCATGCCGAGCGCGCAGATCACACTCGCCGCTGCTGCGAACATCCTCGTCCTGCCGTTCCTCATCGAAGTTCTCCTTAAAAAGTTCCTTGGATTCCCTGAGCCCTTGAGCTCTTGCACGGCCGATCTCCCGGATATCCGGGCGCCTGGCCAATCGCCAGTCCTTCCGGGCCGGGCACATCTCAGCGGAGCCGGCGTTTACAGAACGTCTTAGAAAAATTCTTATGCGGGTTTTAAACCTCTCCCCCATCGTTGGCGCGTGGGCGGCCGCCGGCGGGCGCCCTGGAAGAGCCGTGAGCAGCGGCATGCAGAAGGCTGCGAAAGCGGGAAACCCGGGAGGTCGATGACGTGCGCGTACTGGTGGTCGAGACGAGTCCCTATCTCGCCGATGCGATAGCCGTGGGGCTGCGTCGCGAGACGATGGCGGTGGACGTCGTGGGGGACGGCGCCGAAGCGCTGGCCCAGGTGGAGATCGCCGACTACGACGTCGTCGTTCTGGACCGGGACCTGCCCGGCGTCCACGGCGACGAGGTCTGCGCCTGGCCCGCGAGCACCCGGAGGTGCGCGTCCTCATGCTCACCGCGGCCCGCTCCTCGCGAGACGCGTCGAAGGCTTCGAACTCGGGGCGGATGACTCACCTCGTCAAGCCCTTCGAGTTCCCTGAGCTCGTGGTCCGGCTGGCGCGCTCTGGGCGGCGCAGTCAGCCGGCGCGCGGCCCGTCCTGGAGTCCCGCGGAGTGCGGCTGGATCCCCTTCCGCCAGGAGGTCTCGCGCGACGGGCACTTCGTGCGTCTGAGCCCCAGGGAGTTCGCCGTCCCGCAGCTGCTCATGGAGGCCGACGGCGGGGTTCTCTCAGCGCCGAGACGATCCCTGGAGAAGGCCTGGGACGCGAACGCGGACCTCTCGAACACGATGCGGGTGACGATCTCCCCATCTGCGCAAGCGCCTCGGTCAGCCCTGGGTCATCGAGACTGTCCCCGGCGCCGGATACCGCTTCGGGGGACTGAGATGCCGCGGCCCACCTCCAGCAGCCGCCCGCATCACCGGCGGCGCAGGTCCCAGGTCCGCAGGCTGACCATTCGGGCTCGGCTCACCCTGACCTACGCGGGTCTGGTGACCGGATCAGGGCGCCGTCCTCATCGCCCTGGTCTACCTGTACATGAGCCGCCTCCAGGTGGCCATTCCCGAGGAGACGACGGGCATCGACGGGGACGACGGCGACATCTACCTGCAGATCACCCTCATGTCCGAGTTCCTCAACCGAATGCTCGCGATCTCCCTGGGAGTGCTCGCCTTGCTGGCTCTGCTGTCCGGTGCGGTCGGCTGGGTGGTGGCCGGCCGCATGCTCGCCCCGCTGTCGACTATGAACGAGGCCGCCAGACAGGCCGCCTCCGGCGACCTCAGCCGGCGCCTGGCGCTGACGGGCCCCCGCGACGAGATCCGCGACCTGGCCAACACCTACGATCACATGCTCGATTCCCTGGAGATCCTCCTGGCCACCTACCGCCGCTTCGCGGCGAACGCCTCGCATGAACTGCGCACGCCGCTGGCGACGGCCCGGACGATGATCGACGTGACCCTGGCCGATCCCAATGCCTCCGCGGAGCAACTGCGGTCCCTGGCGGAGCGGCTGCGAGAGACCAATCAGGCGAACGTCGAGACCGTCGATGCCCTGCTCGACCTGGCGGAGGCCCAGTCGGGGGACATCTACCGGGAGGAGGTGGATCTGGCCGACGTGGTGGCAGCGGTGCTGGCCCAGCTCGCCCCGGAGGCCACAGAGCGGAGGGTGACCCTGCCCGAGGCCCCCGGCGATGTCGCCGTCCTGGAGGGGGACCCGGTGCTGCTCCGCCAGGCCGTCTCCAACCTGCTGCGCAACGCGGTGCGGCACAACGTCCCGGATGGCGGCGTCGAGATCGACGCTGGCTCACGCGGGCGACCGGGTGCGGCTGCGGCTGTCCAACGACGGCTCGCCATGCCCCGAGGAACGGCTGGGTCCCTGCGCGAGCCCTTCGTCCGCGGAGCCGGCCGGGGGCGGACCCGCAGGGCGCGGGCACGGCCTGCGCCTGGCCATCGTCTCCGCGGTCGCAGCCGCTCACGGCGGTGCTCTGGAGCTGTCCGCGAACTCCTCGGGCGGCCTGACCGCGGTCCTCGATCTGCCCGTGCGCGCCGGCACCGACGACGCCCCTGAGCCGCACGAGGATGCTCCCGGCGTCTGAAGAACGACGTTGGGCCGGCCCTCCCGAGGAGGACCGGCCCAACGCGCAGTGCGGCGCTCAGTATCGGAGGGTTCTCGATCGGAGGGTTCTCGGGAGCGTCCTCACGATCCCTCAGCGCGCATTCTGCGTCGCTCGACTGCGCGATAGCGCAGGAGACGGACCGCACCGACCATGGCCACCCCCAGGCCCACTACTCCGGACACCACGACAGTCAGCATGAGGACTTGGAACAACGGCAGGCGAGCGGGCTTGAGGGGCGGGCCGATGATGACGTCGTCGGTCCCTCCCGGACAGGTCACCGTGAAGGTCCCCGTCCCGGGAGCGTCGAAGGAGCCGTAGGGCAGTTCTTCGGTCAGCGGCGTCAGGGACACAGTGCTGCCGTCCGAGCCGGTGACGGTGCAGTCGGTTGTCGATTTGCCGGATGTTGAGGTGTACAGGGCGGAGGTGGAGCCCTGCTCCAGGTACACCGTGCCGGCGTGCCAACAGGGCGCCCGGTCCGCTGGCGCTGTCGAAAAACGATGGAGAGGGCCGTGAAAGTGAGAACCAGGGGCACCACGAGCATCAGCACCAGGCCGATGACCGACATGCGCCAAGGACGCCGCACCGTGCGAGGCGCGTGCCGAAACCTGTGCCGAACCCCGCGTATCCCGTGTAGCCCAGGGCGGCGCTCTCGCTCACAGGCGGCGGGGGTCCGCCAGCCGGACAGCACTGCCTCCCGACGCCCGCACGAAGGGATCCGATTCTGAGCCCCTCTTGTTCTCTCTGCCCTCTTTCTTGCGGCGCTTCTCGAGCTTCATCAGCCGATGCCCGTATGACGACGCCCGGGACTCGGACGACCAGTCGGAGTTCGGGGCGGCTCCTGAGGAGACTGGACCCCTCTGCTCGTACAGATGAGGCCTCCAGCTCCTCAGGGCTCAAGCGCCTGCCGTGGCGGGGCTCGCCGTCTTCGGTTTCGTAGCGCGCCACGCGAGCCTCAGAACTGGCGGCCGCCCGTCAGTACCGCTGCTTCGCCGCGATCTCGAGCACGACACAGCATCCCCAGAATCTCGAGAGGCAGACCCAGGGGGCGTTCACCAGAGATAAATGAGGAACCTGCCGAAATCGAAGTCAGGACCGGAGATGAAAAAGATGTTGCGCCCGCGTTGTAGGCCCCGTAGGCCACGACAGGGCGAAGCCGATGGTGCCCACGATCATGACAATGGTGCCGTACTTGGAGGCGAAGGTGCGGGTGACGTCGAACAGGTTGGTGAAGAGCGAGTCACCGCCCGGAACCGGGCCGGGCTGCTGGGGCGCTGCACCCACCGGGGCGTACTGAGGGTTCTGCGGGGCGGCGAACTGCTGCGGGTTGTAGGTGCCCGGGGCCGACGGCGCAGAGGCGGGAGGGATGTAAGGCTGTCCGGGATTGGGAGGCTGTGTCATGACGAACTTCCTTAGTGTTGGGAGTACTCGACCACTATAGTCACGGGCCGACAGGCGCCGGGCAACGGATCACGTTCTGGTTTCGGCTGAGTACGGCTCACATGCGGCGCAGGACGATGGCGCTACCGGAGGAGTCGCCTTCCGTCCCTGGCCGAACGCACCGGCGGTCGGCGCCTCCGCACGCTGAGCTGCACGGCCCTGGACCACCCGACCGCTACGGGCGGGCACGACCTGGACCTCGCCGTCGGCGGCCGCGGCGAACACGCGCTCGGCAGCCGCCTGACGCAGTCGCAAGTTGCGGTTCTCGCGCTCAAGGTCCTCCAGACGACGCTCGAGCTCGAGGATACGCCGAATCCCCTCGAGGTTGACACCGTCCTGGCTCAGCGCCTGGACGCGCCGCAGCTGCTCGACGTCGCGGTGGGAGTAGCGCCGGCCCGCCCGAGAGGTGCGGGCGGGCTGACCAACCCGGGGCGGTCGTACTGGCGCAGCGTCTGCGGATGCATGCCGGCCAGCTCGGCGGCCACCGAGATGACGTAGACGGCGCGCTCGGCGGCGTCGTCGGCCAGGAAGTCGACGCCCTGACCGGCACGACCAGCGCGACCAGCCCGTGCGGTGCCTCGGCTCACGCCGACGCCCTCTTGGGCCAGCGAGGCGCGAGGATCCGGACTCATGGCGCTGTCGAAGGCCTCGAGAGCCTCCTTGGCGGCGCCCGAGAGCTTTCGGGGCACGGCCACCTGCACGGTGACGAGCAGATCGCCGGTCTTCTTGGAGGTGGCGTCACTTCGCCGCGCACCCGCATCACCGTGCCCGAGGAGGTGCCCGGCTTGATCTTGATGCGCGTGGTCGTCCCGTCCAGGAGCGGCACCTCGACGGTCGCGCCCAGCGCCGCCTCCTTGAGAGTGACGGGCAGGTCCATGCGCAGGTTGGCGCCGTCGATGGGTGGACGGGGTGCTTGTCAGCAGTGACGGTGACGACCATGTCGCCGGACTCACCGCCATTGCGACCGGGGCGCCCCTTTCACGCAGGCGGATCTTACTGACCGCTGTGCGCCCGCGGGAATGCGCACCGTCATGGTCCGCCCGTCGGCGATCAACTCGACGGTGAGTGCCGGCCACGGCGTCGCGCAGCGACAGGGTCGCACTGGTGACGACATCGAGGGCCCTTGATGGGCTCTGGCTCGGGAGCCGAAGCGAAAGCCAGAAGGGGCTGCGGGCTCGTCTCCCGCCGTACAGCATCCTCCGGCACCGCCGCCGGCGCACTCGAACTGGCGCAGGCGCTCATCGATGCTCGGGCTCAGCGCCGCCCGATGTGGAGAAGCGGACGTTGCCGCCCCGCCGCCGAACATCGAGAGAAGATGTCCTCGAAGCCGGCGCCGCCGCCGTCGGCGCCGAGGGTGAAACAGGGCCCCGCCGCCGGCCATTGAGCGGATGGCGTCGTACTGCTCGCGCTCCTTGGAGTCGGACAGGACCGCGTAGGCCTCCCGATCTCCTTGAACTTCTCGGCCGCGGCGGCGTCATCGGGGTTGCGATCCGGGTGGTACTTCTTGGCTGGGTTTCTGTGTCTTCTTGATGGCTGCGGGTCGGCGTCCTGGCGCGACGCCGAGGGACCGCAGTCAGAAGTCCATGGTCATCCAGTCCTGGCTGGCCATGCGTCACCTCCTCCTTGTCTGGGTGGTGGTCGTGATGCTCTGTCTTTCGTGCGAATGCGGATGCTGGACGGGCGATCCCCGATGCCTCCGGCGTCGGACCGATCTCGGCACGGGTTGCGACCGATCTCGGTGCGGAACTCGACCGATCTCGGCGTTGAGGCGCCGAGCCCTGGCGTCCAGGCCAGGGCCGCTGAGATCGGCCGGGGCCGCCGGATCAGCCGGGTCCGCCGGATCAGCCGGGTCCGCCGGATCAGGCGGGGTTGGCGACCTGGACGCGGGCGGCGCGAACGATCCGCTCGCCGAGGCGGTAGCCGGGCTGGAGAACCATCGCGATGGACGGCTCGTCGACCTCGTCCGACTCGGTTGCCATGAGAGCCTCATGAATCGTCGGGTCGAAGGTCTCACCCGCCTCGCCGAAGCGCACCAGACCGAACTTGTCGGCCAGAACCGTCTCGAGCTTGCCCGCGGTGGTCCTCGAAGGTGCCGGTGAGGTCCCCGTGCTGGCGGGCCAGCTCGATCCGTCGAGGACCGGGATGAGGGCCTCGACAGCAGCCGCCTGTCCGGTCTCGCGGTGCCCGGCGGCACTCGCGAGCGGCGCACGAACCCCTGGTACTCCTGCTGGAGGTTGTAGAGGTCCCGCGCGGGCACGAGCCAGGTCGTCGGCCGCCTGCGCCGCCTCGGCGCGAGACCCCGCTCGAGCTCTGACGGCTCAGAAGATTCCGACTCGGGGGACCCGGCAGCCTCAGCCTCCCCGGCCTTCTCAGCCTTCTCAGAGCCGCCGGCCTCCTCGGCCGCCCCCGCAGGAGCGACCGGGTTGCCAGACTCGTCCAGCACGACGCCGTCGAAGGCGGACTCGACGGCATCCGCCAGGGCGGGTCGGCTCCGCTCGTCGTCCCCGCCGTCCTCGCGCGCGGTGCCCTCCGGGGCTCACTCGGAGTCCTCGTCGTCGATGATCTCGGCATCGACGATGTCATCGTCCTCGGCGGGGGCCTCGGAGGAGGCGCCCGCGGAGGGACTGAGCCTGCTGAGTCTGCTGCTCGGCCTGCTCGTGCTGGTAGAGGGCCTCGCCGATCTTCTGGGCGACCTCGTTCAGCTTCTCCTGAGCGGTCTTGACCGGCTCGATGTCCTCGCCCTCGAGCGCCTTCTTGAGCCCGTCAACGGCGCCGGAGACCTCCGAGTGGACGGACTCAGGCAGCTTGTCCTTATTGTCCCGCTTCAGGAGCTTCTCTGACGGAGTAGGCCTGCTGCTCGGCGGAGTTGCGGGTCTCAGGGCGTCCTCGCGGCGCTTCTTGTCCTCCTCGGCGTGGGCCTCGGCCTCTTGCCAGCCATGCGGTCGATGTCACTCCTTAGGGAGGGCCGAGCCGCCAGAGATGGTCATGCGACTGCTCGCGGCCGGTACCGCGGTCCTTGGCGGAGACGTGGACGATGCCGTTGGCGTCGATGTCGAGAGGACCTCGATCTGCGGGATGCCGCGGAGGGCCGGGGCGATGCCGGTCAGCTCGAGGTGCCCAGCGGCTTGTTGTCGCTGGGCGAACTCGCGCTCGCCTGGTGAGACCTGGATGAGCACGGAGGACTGGTTGTCCTCGGCGGTGGAGAAGACCTCGCTCGCTTGGTCAGGATGGCCGTGTTGCGCTCGATGAGCTTGGTCATGACGCCGCCCTGGTCTCGATGCCGAGGACAGGGGTGACGTCGATGAGCAGGACATCCTTGCGAGTCGCCCTGGATGACGCCGGCCTGGAGGGCGGCGCCGATGGCGACGACCTCATCGGGGTTGACGCCCTTGTTGGGCTCCTTGCCGGTCAGCTCGCGCACGACCTCGGAGACGGCGGGCATGCGGGTGGAGCCGCCCACCAGGATGACGTGGTCGATGTCGGAGACCTTGACCCCGGCGTCCTTGATGACGTTGTGGAAGGGGACCTTCGTGCGCTCCAGGAGGTCGGCGGTCATCTCCTCGAAGTGGGAGCGGGTGAGCTTCTCGTCGAGGTGGATCGGGCCGGCCTCGCTCATGGACAGGTACTGCAGGTTGATGTTGGTGCTCGTCGCGGAGGAGAGCTCGCTTCTTAGCCTGCTCGGCGGCGTCCTGAGGCGCTGCGTACGGCGATCTTGTCCTTGGACGGGTCGACGCCGTTCTTGTCCTTGACCTGCTTGACGAGCCCAGTCAACGATGCGGGCATCCCAGTCGTCGCCGCCCAGGCGGTTGTCGCCGTTGGTGGCGCGCACCTGGATGGTGGAGAAGCCGTCGTCGTCCTTGCCGACCTCCAGGAGGGAGACGTCGAAGGTGCCGCCGCCCAGGTCGAAGACGAGGATGAGCTCGTCCTCCTTGCCCTTGTCCAGACCGTGAGGCGAGGGCCGCGGCGGTGGGCTCGTTGACGATGCGGTCCACGGTCAGGCCGCGATGGTGCCGGCCTCCTCGGTGGCCTGGCGCTCGGCGTCGTTGAAGTAGGCGGGGACGGTGATGACCGCATTGGTGACGGACTCGCCGAGTAGGACTCGGCGTCGGTCTTGAGCTTGGCCAGGATGCGGGCGCTGATCTCCTGGGCGGTGTACTTCTCGCCGTCGATCTCGACGGACCAGTCGGTGCCATGTGGCGCTTGACCGAGGAGATGGTGCGGTCGACGTTGGTGACGGCTCTGGCGCTTGGCCACCTCGCCGACGAGGACCTCGCCGGACTTGGAGAGAGGCGACGACGGAGGGGTGGTGCGACCGCCCTCGGCATTGGGGATGATGGTGGGCTCGCCGCCCTCGAGGGACGGCGATGGCGAGTTGGTGGTACCGAGGTCGATACCGACGGCGCGTGCCATGTAGAGCTCCCTAACTGCTCCTAGCGGAGCGATGGTTGAGGTTGAGTGGTATGCACTCAGGGATTGTGGTTGAGCTGAACCTGTCAACTTCGCGAGCCGCAATCTTGAGTCTGGTGAAAGCTCAACCTCGGAGGGTTCTCGTCTATTCCGAAGATGCACGGGTGACGTGCAGCACGCACCTTCGCGCTCGCTTCCGGCAAAATGCCGTACGCACTACTCTTATCCCATGACTGCAACGACTACGACGCGGCTGGAGCTCCGATTGCCCGCCCAGGAGAAAGCGGACATCGAGGAGGCCGCGCCTCCTCGGGCGCACCGTGACCGAGTACGTCCGCACCGCCGCCCGAGATGCCGCCCTCACCGACCTGGCCCGCTCAGTCATCGTTTCCGCGGAGACCTTCGACGCCCTTCTGGCCGCCCTCGACTCACCTCCCGCCCCTAATCCGGCGATGGATCGCGCACACCTGCGAGCAGCCGAGCTGGGACTGTGACGACCCTCTCCTCTGGCGAGCCGCCCGAGCAGTTGTCGGTCCGCCCATTGAGCGGACGACGACGCCTCGTCCTTCTCCTGCGGCTGCACCCACGCTGGATACCTGGCTGCTGCAAGCACGCCTGGAACTCCCAGCGACGGCGCGCAGCCGCCGCAGAGTGCTGCTCGCCGATAGCTGCCGAACCAGCCGGCCTCCCCGATCCTGGGTTACTACTCACTGGCCTCGACCTCCATCACCACCGATGAGCTGCCCGCCGTCTGAGCCGCGGCCAGATCGCCGTCCTGCCCGCCATCCTCCTGGCGCGATTGGCATGGATCAGCGATTGCACGGGCGAGGTCGGCGGAGCTCTGCTCTCGCATGCGGTCCGCACCGCGAGTCGTGCAGGGCGCGTCGTCGCCGCCAGACTCCTGGTCGTGGACGCCATCGACGATCAGGCGGCCTCCTTCACCAGCACCACGGATTCATCCCTTTGAGCCGCGGCCACAGCCGCCGGCGGTTGGCGGCCGTCATCTCGCACCTCATATGAATCCATGCGCTCGCGCCACGTGGTGCCTCAGGGAACCTGTCCGTGCAGGCCGAGGGCGGCCAACGCATTGGCGATCACGCCGATCACCACGATGACGACGCCGAAGGCCGCACCACTGGCCTCCCGCTCAAGCCCACCAGGGGCTGACCAGGCCACCCACGACGAACTGGAGGAATCCGAGCAGCGCACTGCCCGTCCCGGCCCAACGGCCAGTGCGGTCCAGGGCGAGCGCCGGCGCGTTGCCCAGCGACAGACCGAGGCAGGCCACATGCGCGAGGAAGAGTGCAGTGACCACGACGAGAAGCACCGTCCGCTCCCCGCCTTCGACGGGCGCGCGCAACCGCGTCAGGCAGACCGCGGCGAAGACGACGTCGACGGCGAGGACTGCGGCCAGCCCGACGCGCACCTGCCGGACCTGCGGGAAGCGGCGCACCATGGAGGCCGCTGCCGCGATCGTCGCCGTGACGGTGGCACCGCACAGGGCCGAAGACGGCGGTGTGGGTCACCGTCCCCATGCCCAGGACGTTGCCGCGCAGGATGAGGGGCGGCGGACAGGTGGGCCATGAGCAGGCCGAAGGTGGGGGCGTTGATGACCAGGGGTCACATGAGCACGTGGTCTCGCGCCAGCTCGCGCCGTGCCGTCGAGGAGGACCTCAGGCCGCTCGTCGCCGCCGCTCGGACGGCAGGGACTCGGGAACGAGATGACCATCGAGGGACGAGCAGGGCCCGTGAAAGCGGCGACGACGCCGAGGATCCCGCGCCACCCGATCAGCTCACGAGAACGCCGCCGAGGATCGGGCCACCACGGGGCGATGCTTGGATCGCCATGACGACGCTGAGCGCCCGGGCCGCGGTGATACCGCGGGAGCGGTCGGAGATGACGGCGCGCCCCAGGACCATGCCGGCGGCACCGCCGAGCCCCTGGAAGAAGCGGGCCACGAGCAGGAAGGGGAGGCTGGGCGCCAGGGCCGAGCAGATGCTGGCGGCCAGGGCGAGCACACTGCCCCACAGGAGGAGGGGCCTGCGGCCGAACCGGTCGGACAGGACGCCGATGCCGAGCTGCCCGAGCGCAATGCCCACCAGGAAGGTCGTCATCGTCAGCTGGACGCTGGAGGCGGAGACGCCCAGGTCGTCGGCCATCTGGCCGAAGGCCGGCAGGTAGGCATCGGTGGCCAGAGGCGCGACAGCGGCGAGCGCGGCGAGGGCCAGGAGGAGCGTCGCCGGGAAAGCGGTTCTCAGCCCGCCGTCGGACGGCGCGGCCGGATCAGGGTTGTTCATGCGCCTAGCCCACCACAGTCACGAGCGCGTGGACCACGAGCACGCTCAGCAGGGCCGCGCATGTGAGGTCGGGGCAGCGGCAGCCAGACCCTCACCAGACAGAGCACCATTCTGGTAGTGTCGCTCATCCGGACAATTAGAGCTGCCCGCTCCGCATTGAGGCAGCCTCCGCATCGGGGCAGCGGCGCAGCCCATATCAGGCCGATACCGACTACGCAGGCAAACGTGCTGACGAGCCTGTGGGAGCCACATATGAGACCTCATCTCCGGCGAACCGCCTCCGTACTCCTTCCCCTATCACTGGCCCTGGCCGGACCACCGGCCCCGAAATGGCCCATGGCGTCGAGCCCCGTGGCGCAGCGACAGCCATCGCCGCAGCCGCCCAGGATGCCGCCTCACCGGTCCCGGGCACCAGGGGCTGGAGGCCTCCCTGGAGGCCCAGGGCCTGGGCCAGGCCTATCGGGACGGCCAGGTCACCGTCGTCGGATCCCTGAGCGAGGCCCGCTCCTCCAAGGCGAGCACCACCTACATCGTCGTCTCCGACGGCGTCTCCCACGTGGCATTCACCCGCGGCTCCACGGCTCAGGACGGCGCCCACGCCACCGTCGAAGTGGACGGCACCACGTACGGGGTCACCTTCACCGACTCCACCGACGCGGTGCCGCTCATCGCCTACGACGTCGGCGACGACGCCACCCGGGCCCTGACCAGCGCGATAGATCAGGCCGCGGCCCTGGGCAAGGGGGTGCGCCTGGGCGCTGGGCAGCACTACGCCACCACCGGCTCCCTCACCATCCCCGACGCCGTGCCCTTCCTGGACGGGGCGGGTGCAGTCCTGAACGCCTCGATCCCTAGGGGCACCGAGGATGCCCCGGCCAACGTCCTGGTCCTGGCCACCAGCTCCTCCGGCACCACCGTGACCGACCTGACCCTGGACCTGAAGAACCAGGAATGGACTCGGGGCATCCAGGGCAACGCCATCAGCAACACCACCATCTCGGACGTCCAGATGCTGAACGTGGCCTTCGTCGGCATCAACATGGTGGCGGACTCCGGCCCGCTGCGGGGACTGACCATCCGGGGACAACCGGATCAAGAACGTCCCATGGGCGACAAGAACACCGAGGGCAAGCCCTCCATCCAGCTCAACTCGGCGCGCCAGACCGATGCCAGCTCAAGAAGAGCAATGAACCCGCATGGGACCAATACACCACTGACGGAACCACCGCCGCCAACCTTCATGAGAACAGCGGGCACACCATCACCGGCAACGTCATCGACGGCGGATACTACGGAATCGGCCTGTCCGGGGTCAGCAGCAGCACGATCAGCCGGAACACGCTCGGCAACAACATGCGCAACATCTCGATGCAGAGCCGCTCCAACGGCAACACCGTGGAGGGCAACTACCTCAGCGACTCCAGGTCGTCCGCGGTGCACGTGGCCTATGAGAGCAACGACTACACGGTGCGCGGCAACACGGTGGTCACCCACCGCGCCACCGCCCAGGGCCTCCTGCAGGCCTACCAGGGCAGCAAGTCCAACATCTTCTCCGACAACCGCGTGAGCGTCGTGAGCGCCACCAGGCCCTCCTGGGTGCTGTACGCGGGCACCGACTCCACATCCACCACCTTCACCGGGAACATCGTGTCGGGCTCGGCCAATCATGCCTTCGTCGCCGTAGAGTCCATCTGGGATGAGGACTCCGCGGCCTCCAACCTGCCTGACGGTATGAACCCATGGACTTTCATGCAGAAAGGCAAGGTGACGAGCCCCAAGGATGGGACACCCGCCCCGTTCTACGGCGGGCGCGGGGACCTGGACGGCATCACGGTCCAGGGCAACATCCTGATGGACTCCTGGCACTCGCCGGCCCTGGTCTACGCCGGGGCCGAGTCCTCCGACGGCCGCGACCACAACAAAACCCTGGTCGGGAACATCACCGGTCTGAAGGTGAGCGGCAACGACGTCATCGGCAACAGCGAGCGGCAGGTGGTCACCCATGAGGGGAGCACGAAGGGCATCGGGCCGGCGCGCGTCAGTGGCGACACGAGCCTGGGCACCACTCACAAGGGGGCGAACGCGCAGTCCGGCGGGAAGGGCGATGACGTTTTCATCCTGGATTCGCCCCGGACACGGTCACCGATGAGGCGGGCACGGACGCCGCCTACGCCACTGTCACCACCACCGCCCCGAGGGCGTGGAGGCCCTGACCCTGCTGGGCGGCGACGCCCTGGGAGGCGACCGGCAACGCGGCGGGCAACACCCTGACGGGCAACCCGGCCGACAATCGGCTCGCGGGCGAGGGCGGCGACGACGTACTGCGCGGCGGTGAGGGCTCGGATACCTTGACCGGCGGCGAGGGGGCCGACACCTTCACCTTCGATACGATCGTGGACCACGGCACCGACACGATCACCGACTTCACGCCGGGCCAGGACAAGATCGCCCTGAGCAGCACGGTCTTCCGGCAAGCTGGAGGGCCAGTGGTTCGCCCAGGCCGGGCGACCACATCCGCCACCCGCGTGATCCAGGACGGGACACCTCTACTTCGACGCCGACGGCTCGGGAACGAGCTACGAGGCCGTCGCCCTCGCCCGGCTGCCCCAGGGGTGCAGCTCAGCGCCGGCGACCTGACCGTCATCCCCGAGCTGGTCCACCGAGGCCGATCCGGGACAAGACCGCAGACAGGCCCGGCTACGCGTGGGCTCTCCCGCACCCGCCGGCTTCACAGACGATTCACAAGGCCGCCCCACGCCCGCCACACGCCGGTTCGGCACGGTGAAGCCATGTCGAGACACCACCGGGCACCGGCCCCGCCTCCGCCGGCAGCTCAACCGTCTGCCGACGCCCGGTTCTGCAGCATCCCTGCCGCACGAGCCCGCGGCCCGACTCCAACAGTCCCGCCGTCATACGCGTCGCAACTTCCTGCTGGGAGGCGCCGCCGTCCTGGGACTGACCGCCACCGGCACCAGCGCCTGGGCGCTCAACCGCTTCGTGATCGACCACACCGAGATCACCGACGTCGAGGCCTACGAGGCCCAGGAACGCCGCGGGGCCTCGACCGCGACCGCCGACGCGGCCAGCATCACCGTCACCGATCACGTCCACACCTCGTCGCTGACCTCGATCGAGATCAATGAGGTCGCCACCGGTTCCGGCGCGGACACCATCACCTACTACACGGCCGACATCACCGTCAGCGACGCCACCGCCATCCGCAGCGCCTTCGCCAACAACGAGTTCGGCACCAACATCACCGCCATGCCCAGCGAGATCGCCGCCGCGCACGACGCCGTCTTCGCCATCAACGGCGACTACTACGGCTTCCGCTCCGACGGCATCCTCATCCGCAACGGCGCCGTCTATCGCGATGACGGCGATGCTGCGACGGACTCCGCTTCTACACCGACGGCCGTTGCGAGATCTACGACGAGACCTCCACCAATGCCCAGGCCCTTCTCGACGCCGGGGTGTGGAATACGCTGTCCTTCGGCCCCGCTCTGGTCAACGCCGGGCAGATCCCCGCCGGGATCGACGAGGTGGAGGTCGATACGAACTTCGGCAACCACTCCATCCAGGGGAACCAGCCGCGCACCGCTCTCGGCTGGGTGGACACCAACCACTACATGTTCGTCGTCGTCGATGGCCGCAGTGAGGGCCACTCACGCGGCACCACCATGACCGAGATGGCTCGATCGCGGCCGACCCGGCTGCCAGGTCGCCTACAACCTCGATGGCGGCGGGTCCTCGGCCATGTATTTTCAACGGCCGGATCGTCAATCAGCCCTCCAACGGTGGCGAGCGCGCCACCTCCGACATCCCTCACATCGCCCAGGGAGCCTGACATGAGCGTGCAGACAGGACCCGTGCCGGTCCGCTGTCGGATCGACCCCGGCCGCCACGACGACATGACGAGCCCGGACTGGCGGGACAACCGCGATGCCGCGACAGAGCCGACAGAGCGCCGGCGACGCGTCCGAGGCCAGGAGCTTCGGCCCGCCTGGCTGGTGGTGCTCAGTGCCCGTCACCAGCCGGACGCCCGCCTGGCCGCGCTGGTGACCGACATCCGGCGGCGGCTGCCCGGCGCGCAGGTGCTCGTCGTCGACGACGGCTCCGGTCCCGACCTACGAGGAGGTGCTCGCTGCGGCCGGCGACGCCGGGGCCGTGATCACCGGCTATCCGGTCAACTGCGGGCAAGGGGGCGGCTCTGCGCACCGGCCTGGCGCGGGCCGCGGACCTGTGGCCGCACGCCGACGTCGTATGCGCCGACGCCGATGGCCAGCACACGCCCGCCGACATCGCCGCGGTGGCCCACCGGGTCCGCGAGACCGGCCATGACGCTGGGGTGCGTGCTTCACCGGGCGGTGCCCCTGCCGCAGCCGGCTCGGGAACAGCGCCACCGCACTGCTGTTCCGCGGGGCCACCGGGTGGCGGCTGCGATACCCAGACCGGTCTGCGCGGCTATCCCGGCCGGCGGACTGGACTGGCTGCTGGGGGTCCCCGGCAACCGCTACGAGTACGAGCTGTCTGCTCTGCTGCGGGCCCGCGAGCTGGGGATGGCGGTCGAGGAGGTCGAGATCGCCACGGTCTACGAGCCTGGGAACACCTCCTCCCACTTCCGCCCGCTGCAGGACTCGGCGCGGATCTCATGCTCCACTGCTGCGCTTCACGGGGGCGTCCCTGGCGAGCTTCGCCATCGACTGGGTCCGGGGTCGCGATCCCTGCACCTGCTGACCGGGAATCTGCTGACGAGCGTCGTGGGCGCGCGACTGATCGCAGCGCAGCCAACTTCTTCATGAATCGGCGAATCTTCGGGCGGCGCCGGGCACGGTGGCTGCACGGCGGTGCCCGCACGGCGCTCGCCTCGCCCCGCGTCGCGCGAGCTACCTGCCCCGGCGGCTTGACCGGGATCGGCGTCCCGCTGGGCATCGCCAGATTCTGGGCGACAGCACGATCTGCGTGGCCAGCTACCTGATCCAGCGCCGGGTCGTGTTCCGCGAGAAGGCCTGAGCGCCCCGCGGCTACGGGAAACGGCTACCGAAGCCGCCCGCCGGCTGGATTCTCTGGGGTTCTAGTCCTCAGATTCTCAGAAGGGCGGGATGGCATCGAGCAGCGGAGCCAGGCCGAGTGCGTGAAGAGCCCGGGGTAGGGTGGTCTCGAGTTCCGGGGTTCTCGCCGGGGCGCGGGCGCAGTGGTGATCACGGGGCCGACTCCCGCCGCCAGCAGCGGCGACGTCGGCCCACCGCGCAGCCAGGCGCGGCGACGGAACCAGCAGCGTCGGCGATGTGTAGGATCTGCGAGCCCCCACGAGGCGGTCCAGGACGGCGGGAGTGACGGCGCGAGCGAGAGCGTCGGGCACTGGAACCGGGAAGCAACTGCCGGCGGGAGCCGACGTGGCGGGCAGGGAGAGCGATGTCGCCGTCCGGCTCACGGCGATAGCGGCACCGTGGGCGTACGCCAGATCAGGCGCCGTCACCGGTACGGGCCGCCCACCGGGGCGGCGACGATGATGGGCCCGGCAGCCAGCAAGTCAGGTTCTCCAGACTGGTGGAAATTGCCGCCACTGGGCCCAGGGTGATGTGATCGAGATCGCAGCCGCGCCGGGACTTCACATCCCGGATGGGTGCAGCCCCATCGCGGGCGCGCACAGATCAGCCAGCCCGCCGCGGCCGGTAGCGGAGTCGCCCCACATCGACCGCAGTCTCCCACGATGGGGTCGCGGTGATCAGGCGCCGCCAGGTCCCGCCCGCAGCCAGAGCCCTGGCGACCGCGGCCGGCACGGGCATGCCCCTGCCGCCGGCGCCCAGGCTGCCTCCTCGAGGGGCGCGCGAGGCGCGCGGATCGCCCGACGACCGACTATCGGGTGATTCATCGAGGGTTCGCCGTCCGCATCCCGGCAGCACGCGGGTCGCAGGCGGTCCAGCAGAGTCGAGTGGACTGCCATCAGCTGCGTTACCGCCAGGCGGGTCAGAAGAGATTCGTCAGGAGAGCGGCCAGGTGGTCCATGGGACGGTGACGTCCACGTGGACTGTCAGACCAGGCGGCAGAGGAACCGGATCAGCACCCGAGGGCATCCACCACGGGCCCGTATACGACGACCAGACCGCTAGAGCGCCAGCAGCTCCCGCAAGCGGAACGCCATCAGGCATCAGATCCGCCGTAGCAGCGTCAACAGCGCTCTCGGCTGCGGCGTCGTCATCGGCGGCGATCGGCCCGGTGGCACGCTGCCCTGCGGCGAGGTACTGACCGACCCTCAAGGCATGCAGACTCAAGCCCACCAGGGCGTCGGCCCGCAGCTGTCCCGTAGTGCGCTCGTCACCGGCGGCACGTGCGGAGGCAGCCACGGCGTCCAGGGTCGCATCCACCAGGAAGGCATCGGCCGGGGCATCAGCGAGGTCGCATCTCACACCCCGCACCGGCCTGGCGAGGTCGGGACACATGACGCCGGAACGTGTTGCGCCGTGCCCGACGACTCACGCCATCGGGGTCCAGGGCCGTCAGCGCCCGATCCACGTCCCGACCCAGCTGAGCAGACGACGATGCGCGGCCCTGCCCAGCACCAGCCTGCATCTGCGCCACACCGGCAGGCTCCTCGACGAGCCGCCGCACGGTAGACCGGTCTTGGACTCATCCAGCAGCCCCACCTGATGCAAAACCCGACGTCGCGCGAGTCGCTTCATCGACCAGCCCGCACCCCGATCCACCAGGCGCGAGGTTTTCGCGGCGAGACGCCCGACGACACGCGATTCACCAGAAGCGCCCACCGCCCGGCCGTTAAGTCGCCGGGCGATACCACCGCACATCTCCACTCTGGGGCTCCTGGTCGCCTCGATCCGGCTCTCGCGCCGGTCGCCACCCCGAGAAGGCTGCCACGGCAGGCCGCACATCTCCGGGCAACGGGCCAGGCACACGGCGGCGACCGACTGGGGCCCACTGCGCCCAGGCAGCCAGACGGCCACGCCGCCACCAGCTCCTGCTCAAACCATCCGCGCCCAACCGCCAGAGCACGACGCCCCGATCGCCGTTCACCACCAGCGACTCACGCGGTCTCCACGAGACGCCCGCTCGCCCGGGTCCACCACATCCGCGAACAGTCCAGCACCTTGCGCTGCAGGCGTTGAGGTGGCGCCGCTCGACCGGAGCTGAAGCAGCAGCACCGCTGCCGATGACCGAGGACGGAGACGGGGGCGTGAAGCAGGCGCCGCCAGCGCTCGACCACACCGCGCAGCGGCGCCTGGCGCCATCCGCCAGATCAGCCAAAAGCACTCGACAGTGGTAGCGACACTGCGGCCACGGCAGCACACCGTCCGCCCGCTGGCTCGCGGGTTTCCCGCGGCCGAGCCAGTAGCACCGACTCTCAGAAACATACGCACAGACTACGGCGGCGCACGCACGACGCCCCCGTTAACCGTACTGCGCCCACCAGCGCCCAGCCCGCGCTTCGATTCCCGCTGCCGCACGAGGCCGGCCTCGTAGGCGGCGGTACACGGCGCCTCGCGCTCGCCCTGGTCGCGGCGAGGCTGCCTGGCTCTGGCGGCGCTGACCGGGATCGGCATCTCGCTGGGCATCGCCAAGATTCTGGGCGACAGCACGGTCACGTGTGCAGCTACCTGATTCAGCGTCGGGTCGTGTTCGCGAGAGGCCTGAGCGCCCGCGCTCCATGCGAAAGCTGGAGACATGGCTGAAGAATTGGATCCTGAACATACTTGCGCTCCGCGCCGAGACGCCGTTGGACGTCACGGGCATTCATGATCTGCCCCTGCAGGTCGAGTCGCAGCTGGGGCGTCACCCCAATCAGATTCTCCGGACCGCATCTTCGAGTGCGCTGGCGCGGGGACGGCAGCGAGCTATGGAACTCGGCATCACGCCGCTGCTGAAGGATGACGGAGACGTGGTGGCGAGGTCATGGTGCAGTGCGACAGCAATACGCTCCTCGGGGAGGAGCATCTCGCCTGAAGCACCTCGATCTGGATCATGACCTCCTACGGCGACGCCGCATTCGGACCCCCTACCCGTGGAACATGAGGGGTGTGCGAGCACCGGCAATGGGACCGGACTTTCTGACACCGGTCCTGCCGTGGGCGGAGCTAGTGTCGGCACGTCGGCGACATGGTCGGCAACCTGCCGCTGGAACTGGCCGCATTACCCACCGAGTGGTGCGATCACGAGATCGTGGTGGCAGACCCGTATTACTACTTCCAAGCCGTAGCATCGCGGGACGGACTGCAGATGAGCTGACCCGCATGTCCGCCGGAAGGCGAACATGCACGCGTTGATAATTCCACCACGTCGCCCCGAGCCGGACGCTTCTGCTCATCCTATGCCGCGAACTTCGGACGAGTTTCCATTGCACCACATCAATTGCGAGATCACGTACAGGCCATTGGATCCACCGGATGGTTCAGCGGATTCTCAGTGAGCACTTATCTTCCCCGCAACAATACGGAAATGGAAGAGAATAGAGTTATTTCGAGCGCCATAGGGAAGATCATCGAACGTTTGTAAGAAGAGCCCGACTACGCTTCTCGTCTGACGACCTGGTAGAGCCGTCCGAATGGCACGGATTCTTCGGAGGGCGATCCGGCCTGGATGAGTCGCCCGATGACTTCCCGCAGTGGCCGCGATCCCGCTGCGCGGATAACCGTTCAGGCTCTTGTTCTCAGCGGTCCCTTCAGCAGCCTTCACACCTCTCAGCGACCAGCACTCCATGCGGGTGGACTTCCGCGATTCCCCGGGCCGTACGAGCCGGCCTCGGCGTAGGCGATGACGAGCTGGGCGTCCGCGCTCCAGTCGCGCCAGCAGCGCCGTGATGTGGCTGCGGCAGGTGGCTCGTCTGATGCCGAGCTCGGCCTCGATCTCGCATTGGACAATCCTCGGGCGATGAGCTATGAGCACGTCCCCGCTGGCATGAGTCAGCCTCCCAGTGCCGGGGCCGGGCGACGCGCGCGCCCCGCACCTCACCCGCAACACATGCGAGGCCCGCGCCCTGTGCGGCCAGCGTCGTCACCACCTGGGGACTGGGCAGCGGTGTCCCACATGGACGGTGCGCACGGCATCGAGCGACCCGCCTGCGGACTGGCGTCCTTAGAGAAGGAAGCCGAGGCCCTGCCCGCAGCGCCCCGCAGCATAGTCCTCAACCTCGAACATGGTCAGGACAGTACGCGCCGTGCGAGGCGCCGAGTCGGCGCAGATGCGGCGGTGGCCCTCGATGCCGGAGAGCGGGCATCTGAATATCCCATGACGACGACGTCGGGGCGCAGCCGAGGCCAACGCGCCTGCCGCGCGATCGGCCGCCCGACCGACGACATGGAGATCGGTCTCGGCGTTCATGAGCGCGGCGAACGAGGCGCGCAGAAGCGCCTGATCCTCGGCGATGAGCACTCGGATGGGACCTGGCGCCAGCTCAGTCATTTCGGTGGCCGACTCGGCACCCGGGCCAATCGCCGATCCGGCCGCCTGTTCATCCATGGCGACTCCCCGCGTCCGCATACCGGGCTCGGCGAACTCGACGCCCCGGTGGAGACGGCCCCTCTGCCGGGCGGCCCCAGTCCTTCGGCGATCCGACTGCGCCGGACCAGCTGGCATAGACGACGAGCGGCATCACAACCTCAACAGAGAAGCCGGCCCGGGGAGCGTCGACAGCCCCGGGAGCCCCGACAGTCTCGGCAGTCCCAGTAATCCCAAGAGTTCCAGGAGGCCCGGCGGTCCTCGCGGCTCCAGTCTCCGCTCTCAGAGTCCCGCCCACGACTCGACCCGCTGCGCCAGACGCAGGCCCCTGGCCGGCTCAGGCCGAGGCTCAGCCGAACCGGGCCGTCGTCGACGACGGCGATGATGCAGTCAGTTGGCTCCTGCCGGACGACGACGCGACGCAGGGTGGGCCCGGCATGACAGGCGGTGGTGGCCAGCGCCTCATCGACGACGGGCCACCGCCTCCACGCCTCGGAGGCTGGGCTCCCGCGGCTTCCCAGGCTCCCCAGATCCCCAGACACCACGCGCGCCGTCGCCGACCCTCGACTACGGCGCGACCTCGACCGTCACGCCGGCACGGCGGGCCAACCGACCGCACCGGCGAGAGCGTGCTCCAGGTCGGCCCCGCCACCGCCACACCGCCAACGCCGACAGCACCGCTACCACCGCCATCGCCGTCGGCTCTCAGCACCCATCCGCCAGTACGCGTCTCCGGGTCCTCCGGCATCGACGGCACGGACGGCGTTGAGGGTCCGGAATCCTCGCGCAGCACTCCCAGCATCCGCCGCAGTTCGTCAGTCGCCTCGCGCGACGTCTCCTCAATGTCGCGCAGGGCATGGCGCAGGCCATCGGTGTCGGTCTCGAGGCGCTGGGCCACGGCGCAGCGCACGGTGATGGCGCCGAGGTTGCCGGAGACGGCGTCGTGCAGCTCGCGGGCGATGACGAGGCGGTCCTCGGCGACGGCGCGCGCGGCGGTCTCCTGCGCCAGGCGCCGCTCGTGAGGCACGCCGGTCGCGCCGCCGCAGCCACGGGAGGCGACGACGAGCCCGGCCATGACGAGCAGCACGGTCATCTGGGCGCGCGGCGAAGGAGCCGGGAAGAAGCCGACCATGGTGCCCGAGGCCGACAACGCAACCACGGTCAGCCCGGTGATGGCGCTGCCCGAGCGGCGAGTGGCGCGGTGGGACGTCGGGGCAGGCACGCAGCCAGTCTAGGAAGACGACTCGGGCGCTTCATCGAACCAGGGTCTGACGGACCTGGGTCTGCAGGCGGTGGGACCACTTCGGCTGGGCGGCTGATGCGCGCCACTCGCGCGCTGGAGTTGCCCATGATCGGTATTGAGAATCTCGTCAAGCGGCACAGGGGCGCGGAGGACCTCACGGCGTGCGGCCTGGAGGCCCGTCCGGGCAGCGTCACCGGATTCAGTGGGCTCGAACGGCGCCGGAAAGTCCCCTCGACCCTGCGGTGCCTGCTGGGTCTGGACCGGGCCGACGGCGGGCGGACGGCCTTATCGGCGGGCGCCTATCGCGAGCTGCGCGAGCCGCTGCGCACGGTGGGGGCGGTGCTCGACGGCTCGGGCGCGCATCCGCGCGCACGGCCCGCGGTCACCTGGGCTTGGGTGGCCTCGGGCGCGGAATCAGTCGGCGTCGGGTGGCTGAGGTGCTCTGACGTCGTCGGGCTGAGTGATGCGGCCGGGCGGCGGGTGCGCACCTTCTCCTGGGAATGGGCAGCGCCTGGGGTTGGCGACGTGCTGCTGGGCGACCCGAGGTGCTGGTCCTCGACGAGCCGGTCAACGGCCTGGACCCGGAAGGGATCCGTGGATCCGCACGCCGCTTCGGCAGCGGGCCGACGCCGGGGGCACGGTCCTGCTGTCCAGTCATGTTCTGGCCGAGCTGGCCGAGGTGGCCGACGACGTCGTCGTCATCGCCGGCGGACGAGTGCGGGCCACCGGGACGCTGGAGGAGGTCGCGGCGGTTACGCGAGCCTGAGGAGGCCTTCTTCAGCTGACCGCCCTGACCGGGGGCAAGGCCGGCGGTCGGGGCGGCGGGCCGGACGCGAGGAAGGGGGTCCGCATGAGCGCGGCGACGGCGCTGGTGCGTTCAGCGGAGGCGCTCAAGACGGTGACCTGCCGGGGCCTGGCTGGGGGCGGCGCTGGCGCCGTCCTGCCGCCCTGATCGAGTACTACACGGATCATGACCTGCCGGCCAGGCTGGCGGCCGGCGACCCGGATGCGCCGGCGCAGCTGGGCAACGTCGGCGTCATCGGCCTCTACATGGGGACGACGGGGATCGTGGTGCTGGCGGCGAGCGTCGTGGTCGCGAGCTACGCGAGCGACCCGCGCACGAACGGCGCGTCGCGGCGGGTGACGACGACGATGCTGGGCGACCGCGGCGCGGGCGGCGGTGATCGCGAAGCTGATCGTCGTCCTGGTGTCCGCGCTGGTGCTCCTGGCGCTGGCGGCGGCGGTGACCCTAGGGCTGTGCCGGCACCTGCTGGGGTCCTGGGCGCCTCGAGCCGGTGCCGTGGCGCTGCTGACCGGGATACTGGCCTGCGGGTGTTCTCGGCGATGGCGTCGATGGCACTGGCGGCGGCCACCCGCAGCGCGCTGGTGTCGATGACGGCGCTCATCGCGATGATCGACGATGATCTCGCCGGGGGTGCTTCTCATTAAGTCCACCGATGCGGCCCGGTTCCTGCCGGATGCCGCCGCGGTCCGTCTCATCGCGAACCCCGACGACGCTCAACTACGACTCGTCTCGTCGAGCTGCTGTCGATCCCGATGGCGGCGCGCCCGTATGCGGCGTGGGCGAGCGGCTGCGCCGTGACCTGCTGCTGGGTGTGGATGAGGCGGGACGCATGAGCGGAGCCGGTGCGACCAGCAGGGTGAGGGCTACCGCAGGGTGACGACGGCCTGGGGGCGCGCTGCACGCGGAGCTGCTGAGTGGTGACGCTGCCGGCGATGTGGTGGTCGGCAGCGGTGGCGGCGCGGCTGCGATCGCCACGATGATGTCGGTCCTGCAGAACGTGGTGGATGGGCGGACTTCCGGATTCGAGGAGATCGCGCCAATGTGGACGTTGGCGGTGCAGATCGGCTTCGTGGCGGTGTGTGGCCGCCGCGCGGTGCCGAGCACTCCACGGCGCAGGGCGTGAGCGAGTCTGCTGCTGACGCCGGCGCGGGGCGGCTGGCGGCGGCGCGACTCATGGTGCTGACCGGTACGGGACTGGTGGCGGCGAGCGTCCTGGTCGGAGCGAGCCTGGCAGCGTGCCCGACGAGCATGTCGACGGCAGCACTGTGGGCCGGCGCGAAGGACCGTGGCCTGCTGACGGCGGTACTGCTCACGGCGGTCGGAGCCGGCGAGACGGTGAGACGCACGACCGGTACGGCAACGGCGATGGCTGTCCTGATCGTCCCTCGGCTCGAGCTGGCCAGACCTCTCCGGCGACGCCGCCCGATGGCTGCCGGGGCCTGCAGGGCAGGACTGGGTGGTGGAAGCCGGATCAAGACCGGCAGAGTCTCGGGCGCTGCCGCCAGGGCTCACGGTGCTGGCCTGGACAGTGCTGGCGCAGGCCGGCGGATTCCTGCGTCTTATTCTCTCGGACACATGAGTGCGGCGTGGAGGCGGGGGCGATCTCGACGCTCCGCCTCCCACGCCTTCACTCCACGGTCAGCCGTCTCTTCAACTACTTCTTGCCGACTACTTCCACTCGCAGGCGATGCCGTCATCGTCACGGTCCAGTCCGGGGCGATATCGGGCTCGCCCGATAGAGCAGGGCGGCGCCAGCCTCTCGGGCTGCCGCGCGCTGCGATAGTAGGTGCTCTTGGGCGGCTGCTGAGGTGCGGGGCCTCCTCAGAATCTCGAGGGCTCCGTCGTCACCCGCAGGGCCGGCATCCCGCCCGCCCGTCGAGTTCTCCTCCTCGGACTGCGGGGTGGCGGGCTCTGGTCGTACTCTGCTCCTCTGGAGTCGGCGTCGTCGGAGCAGGGGCTGTAGATGACGGTGGGCACGGGCGTCGGGGTGTAGACGACCGTGGGCACCGGCGTCGGGGTGTAGAACCACGGTCACCTCCGGGAGAGGGAGAGGCAGTGGGCTCCGGAGTCGATGGGGAGGGACTCGCATTGCTGGACGAGCCGGAGGCGCCGACGCCGATGCCGAGCGAAAGTCAGAATGAACGGCAGCGATCTGCGAATCAGTCCGCGACGCGGGGCGTCGGCCGAGAGGGAGGCCGGGAGGCTGGGCGGGAATCTGAGCAGGACTGCGGTAGGAGGGAGCGGAGGGACGAGGGCGTCAAAGGCGTGTTCTCATGGGTGCCTCGGGGAGAAGGGGAATGGCTGCATCTAGCCACAAGCATTCAATCACTCCACACCTGAACGAGGTTGCGTGCAACCATGAACCGTTACAGAACTGATAAATGGGGTAACCGGAACAAGCGGCATCCGCGGCTCTTTTCGGAGTCAAAGGCGCAGCCGAAGCCGGCCAGCTCCAGATAGCCCCGGGTAACCGCATGCAGCCGAAGCCTCCGAGGGCGGGGGCGAGCTCCCCATTGTGCGGACAAGCGTCAGCAGTCATGATGACAGCGTCCTCTCCATGGCTCGCCAGCCCTGTCCGCAAGGAGCATCATGAAGCGCCGCCACGCCCTCCTGGCTCTCGCCGGAGGAATCGTCGCGCCGGCAATGCTCCCGGGCTGCAGCCGCATATCCGGGAGAACGGGTTCAGCCTCTGCGAGCTTTACGGCGCCTCCCAGTTCCACCGCTATGCCCATCGACTTCGCCAAGGAGCAGCTGTGGCCGAAACTTCTGGGATTCGATAAGCGCATCTGCGGTATGAGGGGATGCCATCTGGTCGGCAGCCTGCCTGCCCCGCACACCGACACGCGCGATGATTCGGGCGGAATCGATCTTAACAACCTGCAATCGACTGTGATCGTCGATCTGGCCGAGCAGACCACCAGAATGCTCGTCCTCGATCCGGACACCGGAGAATACGCGACCACCACTGTTGACGATAGATCCACGCCCAGCGCCGTCCATGAGGGCGCCGGAACCATTCTGCTCGCCAGCGCCCCCGTCCTGGACGACGAGCACGCCTATGCCATGGTCGTCCGAATGCCTTACCCGCAGCCGACTACCACGGTCAATGGCACATCCATGCGGGATTTCTCAGCGCCGCTCGACGTCGTCTCAATCCGCTTATCCGACGGCGCGATCACTGCGACGGCGACCCTGAGCGAGCGCATTTGGGTATACCCCCACACCCCCAACAACGTCTTCCCCTACGACCGATACCTCTGCCTGACCGAGGAGGGCACCTGTTCGCCTGGGCCAGCGATCAGGGGCGAATGGGCGAGACCGTGGCCCGAACGTTGAACCTCTCCGACCTGTCCACCATTCTCGACGCCGGCTCCTTGACCTCGGAGACCATTCGAGGGCTCTCGCCCCATGCGGTCGTCTGGTATTCCCGCATTGATGAGGAATCGGGACGCACATGCACCGGACTCATCAGCATGGACAACGGGGCCCACCATAAGGTGAATGAGGACCTCAACCTCTACGAGGTCTACGGGCGGTGGGCGATCGCCACCAGCAATGGCCCCGATGCGAAAGCCGATGATCCACCGCGAGTCATCAGTCTGGACACCGGCGAGGTCGTCACTCTGGCACAGGACGATCCGATCAATGCTCATTCTCAAGATTCCCAGGATCACATCTACACGCACTGCAGCGAGGGCTGGCGGATCGCAACCGGAAACGGCCTCCTCGACGTCCGCCTGCCCGGAATCCAGCGAGCCCATCATCCATATGGTCAGGGAGGAGTCCTACTCCACCTCGACCGCGGTGTATAAGGATGTTCTCTACCTATTCGAGCTGAAGAACAGCATGGACGACTCCTACCGCCTGACCGCTTTCGATCTGGTCACAGGCGAGCAGATCAACGAGACGAGAATCGCGGGAACCGGGTTGGAGGCCGATATCTCGATCAACGCCAACGGCATGCACGACAGATTCGAGTTCATTCCCGCCACGTCCTGGGCCCAGGATGTGAACGAGTGGAAGCAGCGATAAGAATCGAGCCCCCTCGCCGAGATCGGTCGATCTCCGCGCCGAGATCGGTCGTAGTCCGCGTCGAGGATCAGCACAGGGGCAGGAGGATATCGGTGACCGCCTGGGCGGGTGGCGTCGTGGCGGGATCGGTGAGGTACTCCTCGACCACTGGATGATTCCGCGGCTCGTGCCCGGAGGTGGGCAGCCATTGACCGTAGAGCCACAGGTAGGCCGCGTGCATCGATGAGAGGAGCCCGGTGTAACGCATGACGGCGTAGCGTCCGGCGGGCACGACCTCAGGTCTCAGGCTCCTCGCACCTCCGCCTCCGTGCCGACGACGACGCCCGCCGCCGCGCGCAGTGCGGCCTCGGGCACGATGCCAGGATCGTCCTCGTAGATGGCCACCCTGGGTTTCCGCGCCCCCATGCGATCGACAACGCGTGCGAAGGCCCAGCCGATGTCCATGTAGGCGCCCCGATGCTCAGCCACCGCGAGCGGTATTCGAGCGCTCCTCGACCCGCACCGGATAGGGGATCGGAGTCTCGGCGCCCTGTATCGCGGTGAGCACTGAGGGCCGCCGGTTCCAGTGGGCCCACTGAACAGGGCCGGATTCTCGCGCGCGACCGGATCGGCCCCACAAGCCCTATCGGTCCGGCCGACCTGGTTGGCCGCCGGCCCGGTCGCTGCGAAAGCGCCCCGGAGTCCGGTCGTAAGCGCGCTGGAAGGCCCGGCTGAAGGCGTCCGTGGAGGTGAAGCCGGCGCGTCGGGCGATCCGCTCCAGAGGCCAGGCGTTCTGGGCGAGGCATGGCGGCCGCGCGCTCCAGACGAAGGCGGCGCACAGTCTGAGCGGCGGTCTCACCCCGCACAGCCCGGTAGATGCGATGCCGGTGGTAGGGCGAGAATCCGGAGACGTCCCAAGACGGTCGAGGAGCTGAGGTCGTCGTCGAGGTGGGCTAATGTGGTCGGTGACCGCATCAAGCTGGCGCTGGTACTCGCTCGGCCCTCATGCGGCGGGAGGACTCTCACAGACGAGGCGGACGCCGCCGTCGGGGGCGTAGCGCACTTTCGTAGTCGGCGCGGTGGTCGCGAGGGCAAACTCGCAGCGCGCCAGTGTCGCGCCAAAGCTCTCGACGATGCTCTCGGGTCCCGGGAATCACTTACACGACGACGACGTCCCGGAGCGGACGCCGGGATTCTCGCAACGCCCGCTGTCGTCGTGTCTGAGAGTCGATCACCGCGCTGCGCTGGCCGATGATGAGGGTGTGCGTCGCCACTCACGACGTCGAAAGGCGTCTCGTAGTCGGTGTGAGACGGCGTGAGGGCTCGGTGCCGGGCATCGCCGACCAGCTCCAGCTGCTGCGGCCGCTTCCCAATGGGGCCGGGAGTGTGCGGGCCGCTTCGCGGTGTCGAGGTCCGCAGCGGCAGGCCGGCTGACCGCGAAGAGACTCAATGACCTCTCGCATGGAGACTCATCGCTGCCCACCGCCAGCACCGACGAGTTCTTGCGGAGTTTGTTCTCTTACAGAGGGCGTCGCCCTTCGCCGAGGCATCGGTCGAACTCCGTCGCGAGATCGAGATCCGCTTCCCGGCTGAGATCGGTCCGGCCCCAGGCAGGCCCGGCCCGTGATTCCAAAGACGCCCACGCAGACGCCGTTTAACGATCGACCACCAGGACGGCTTCGGACCCGCTTCCCGTCATCTGCTGGCGCACCACGCCTACACGGCCTGTCATGACTGCAGCGATTGCAGGCCGTTGGTGCTCGCCACAGTCGCGCACGCCGGCCTGGGCCGCATGCAGGCATGATATCGGCAGCGCGCGGGCGCTTTGCAGATAACCATATGTAGCCATCGTCGAGCGTCGCATCAGCGGAATCGGCTCCGCGCGAGACGCGCTAACAACCATCCGGATATGCATGCCGCATAGTTAACGCGTGAGCGGTGACCACCTGCCCGTCACTGACGGCATGTTGATCCGTGTGCAGTCGGTACCGTCCTCAGCTGAGCAATATGAGCCTTATGGTAGTTGGTCCGGACTCGCCGGCCGTCCTGATCGAGAATGACGGCCTGCTTTGTAATCGCCGTCGCCCTGCCGCTTGTTCGTGTGATGCGCAACCGGACGCGATGCTCCGCGGCGAATCCAGTCGACTTCTCACTCGCCGTGGGAATGGAGTTCTCCGCCACGCACCGCGTGATGTTTCCGCGCCCCGCGATGTATCGCGCTCCTTGCAGGAGCTTGATCGGTCGCCTCGAGAAGATCATCGACATCATCTCGGTGGCCGGCTGATTGATGCCGCCGCAGGTCATCATCTGGCACGGCGATCGCCGGTGACGCCGAGTGCGCGGCAACTGCCGCACCGGGAAACGACCGCCCTGGCGTCGCGCTATGATCGCCACCGCCGACGCTGAGTGCGCTCGCCCGCCAGCCGCGCCGCGCCCACGCAGGCGAGCACGATGCCGACCGCCACTGTCACCCGCTTCGACAGCGGCTTCCCGCGCCGAAGCCGCCGAGTCAGATCAGGGCACCCGCCGGCGCCGCAGGCTGTGCCCGGGAATAGGAGGCCACCGATCCTGAGTCACCACGGCATGTGCAATCGCGCCCCAGCCGCCGGCCGCCACCAGCAGCGAGCCGGGCGTGACCACCCGCATGCCCCACCGCCGACGCGCCGCGCAACCGAGCCCCTATGTTCGCCAGCAGCGCTGCGAAACCGACTCGCGCTGAACGCCAGCCACGGCGGCATGAACGCGTAGTACCAGCACGTCGTCGGTATGAGCCAGGCGCATGCGTTACCAGTCCAGCTCGAATAAGCGTAGCTTCACCGGCACCGTCACGGCAGCACGAACACCGGCGAGAAGGCCAGCAAATCTGTTGCAACACGTGACCACCGCCACCGGCGCGAACGCACAGAGCCAGAACTGCGCCGGCCATCAGAGCAAAGGCATAGCACACCAATACCCTTTCCGTTCCACGACGATGCGCCACAACCCTATCGGATCCGCCGTCGGGCGGGCGCGCTGAATCGCATACCCGTGGTAAGACGGAGAGCCGCCGATCGCCCAGCACCCACCGGGATACTGGATCACGGCCCGCACTCGCAACTTGACGGCGGCCACACAAGCACGGCCGGAAGCTCGACCTCACGCCGCGCACTCCACCGACGACCATGGAGATCGTGAGATCACACGCCAGCAGCTGCGGGGAGACCGAAGATGCAGAGCAGCCAGACACTGCGCCCTGTCGTGGAGAGCTGCGGTCTGAGCGGCTCACCGCGCTCGCGCGTGACCTCGGGATCGCCGAGGACGACGCGTCCTCCTCACGCACACTGAGGCCGCGGCGACGACGTCTCGAGCTGCGTATCACGAAGCTGACCGATGACGTCGGTCTTTTGCGGCTGGCGGTGGTCCTCACCGATGAGATCGCGCACCGCTGCTGGGCTCGATGACGCACCGGCTCATCTGGAACCCGCCTGCCCAGTCGGTCATCGAGGCCGGGCTGCCGAGCGGAAGACGCATCACCCGGGGACGGAGCCGTCCAGGGCCGGGGCTACGGACTCGCGGCTTCGCTACCGCGGAGCCCCAAGCCGCCGCGGCGGAACCAGCCACCGCTACTCCTTCCTGGTTCTGGCGCTCGACGCGCCCGCTGAGCTGTCCGGCCCGGGCGGCCTGCCCGCGCCGCTTCTGGCGGGCGACCGAATT
>BNJV01001627.1_pt1 | contig 158431 bp, 200 predicted proteins | sample 8540591 | NCBI WGS metagenome assembly BNJV01 (sample SAMD00202457, study PRJDB9452) | human saliva metagenome | host: Homo sapiens
AGATGACTTCAACTGAACCACCTTTTAGCAGTGATAGCTTCTTCAGCTGATTTAGAGAATTTAGCGACTTTTAACAGTCAACTTCTTAGTCAATTCTCCGTTACCAAGAATTTTTGATACCTGATTTTTCAGCTTTTACAATTCCTGATTCTACAAGTACTACTGGAGTTACTTCAGCACCATCTTCAAAGGCGTTCAATTGATCAAGGTTCACAATAGCATATTCTTTAGCGTTGATGTTTGTAAATCCACGTTTTGGAAGACGACGGAACAATGGAGTTTGTCCACCTTCAAAACCAAGACGTACACCGCCACCGCTACGAGCTTTTTTTGACCTTTTTGACCACGGCCAGAAGTTTTACCATTACCAGATGAAGTACCACGACCAACACGGTTGCGGACTTTACGTGAACCTGTAGCAGGTTGTAATTCATGAAGTTTCATTATTAATTTTCTCCTCTTTTGTAAATTGCTAACGCATGTAATCAGGAAAAGGTGTCCTAACTACAAACTCGCCTATACTTATATTTAGTTTTAGGGGATGAGAACCTCTCATACCCCTGAAAACTTTGTTTCTATTTTAAATAGATTATTTTACTTCTTCAACTGTTACCAAGTGAGATACAGCAGTGATCATACCACGTACTGCTGGGTTATCTTCTTTAATAACAGAGCTGTTCAATTTGCCAAGTCCAAGTGCTACAACAGTTTACGTTGTGACGGGATGCGTCCGATTGGAGACTTAGTCAAAGTAATTTTAATTTGAGCCATTTGAATCTCCTTTCTTAAGCCAAGTCAGAAACTGAAATACCACGAAGGGCAGCAACTTCATCAGCGCGTTTCAATTGTGCTAAACCGTTAACAGTTGCACGAACGATGTTGATTGGAGTGTTTGATCCAAGTGATTTAGATGTAACATCTGCAATACCTGCCAATTCGACAACGGCACGAACTGCTCCACCTGCAGCAACCCCAGCCCCTTCGATAGCTGGTTTCAACAATACACGAGCTCCACCAAATACTGATGTTACTTCATGTGGAATTGTTGTTCCAACCATAGGAACTTCGATCAAGTTTTTCTTAGCATCTTCAACAGCCTTACGGATTGCTTCTGGAACTTCTTGAGCTTTACCAGTACCAAATCCAACACGGCCATTACGGTCACCAACAACTACAAGAGCTGCAAAACGAAGACGACGTCCACCTTTAACAACTTTTGTTACACGGTTGATGGCAACTACGCGTTCTTCAAGTTCAACTGCATTATCTTTAAATGCCATTTTCTAGTGTCCTCCTATTAGAATTTCAATCCGTTTTCACGAGCTGCATCAGCCAAAGCTTTAACACGTCCGTGATATAGATATCCACCGCGGTCGAACACCACTTCAGAAATACCTTTAGCAACTGCACGTTCAGCAACAAGTTTGCCGACAACAACGGCTTGTTCAGTTTTAGTTCCTTTTGAAACTTCTTTGTCAAGAGTTGAAGCGCTTGCGAGCGTTACACCCGCTACGTCATCAATTACTTGAGCGTAGATGCCTGTATTAGAACGGAATACGTTCAAACGTGGGCGATCAGCAGTTCCAGAGAGTTTTCCGCGAACGCGACGGTGGCGTTTTTGACGGATTTTGTTTTTATCTGGTTTCGAAATCACAATTTTCACCTCTTAATTTTAAAATCATGTGCTAAGCACTGAGTTGGTAAGATGAAGGATGGTTGAAAAACAACCAAACTACATTATTTACCTGTTTTACCTTCTTTGCGGCGAACGTATTCACCAACATAACGGATCCCTTTACCTTTGTATGGTTCAGGTGAACGAAGGCTACGTACATAAGCAGCTGTTTGACCAACTACTTCTTTTGAAATTCCGCTAACAACGATTGTTGTTGGGTTTGGAAGTTCAAAAGTAATTCCTTCTGGAGCTTCAACTTCGTCTGGGTGTGATTTACCAACAGCCAAAACAAGTTTTGATCCTTGAAGTTGTGCACGGTATCCAACCCCGCGCATTTCAAGTTCTTTCTTGAATCCTTCTGATACACCAGTAACCATGTTGTTCAAAAGGGCACGAGTTGTTCCGTGGATTGTTTTCATTTCTTTTGAATCGTTTGGACGGTGAAGTGTTACTTCAGTACCTTCCACACGGATTTCAATATCTTTTGAGAACGTACGAGTAAGTTCTCCTTTAGGTCCTTTTACAGTTACAACGTTGTCATTGTTAGTGATTTCAACACCAGCAGGCAACACGATAACTTTATTACCAATACGTGACATGTTTTTTATTCTCCTGTTAAATTGTCAGGCCTTTACGGGCCAGTTTTCACGGGGTTTAAATCTTTTTGATTTAAAAGTTAATGTTTAGGTCTCAATTTCTAAGTGAATCGAGGCATTGTCTCGCAGACATAACTTTAGGTTAGGCAAGAGACAATAACGAAGAGTCACAACGAAATTGGGAGCTAAATATTACCAAACGTAAGCGATAACTTCTCCACCAACATTCTTTTGGCGAGCTTCTTTATCAGTAAGCAAACCTTCAGAAGTTGAAAGGATAGCAATTCCAAGTCCGTTAAGAACTTTTGGAAGATCTTCACGTTTTTTGTAAACACGCAAACCTGGTTTTGATACACGTTTCAAGTTTGTGATAACTTTTTCACCGTTTTGTCCGTATTTCAAGAATACACGGATGATGCCTTGTTTGTCATCTTCGATGAATTCAACGTTTTTTACAAAACCTTCGCGTTTAAGGATTTCAGCAATCCCTTTTTTGATGTTTGATGCAGGTACTTCAAGTACTTCGTGTTTTGCTTGGTTAGCGTTACGAATACGTGTAAGGAAGTCTGCGATTGGGTCAGTCATAACCATTATAATTTCTCCTCTTACTAGTAGTTTGCAAGTTGCACTTGCTAGTTAATGATTGAGCTAGGCTCAGAAAGTTTTGATACACACAGATGAGCATTTCTCATTTGAACACGAGCTACAACCTGGGCAAAAAAGATAGATTTGTTTTGGAGCATCGCTCCTGCACCAAATCTCCTATTTTTGCTATGGTTGTTACGCTCTTTGTATCATGCTATTACCAAGATGCTTTTGTTACACCTGGGATTTGACCTTTGTATGCCAATTCACGGAAGCAAACACGGCAAAGTTTAAACTTGCGGTAAACTGAGTGTGGACGTCCACAACGTTCACAGCGAGTGTATGCTTGAGTAGAGAACTTCGCTGGGCGTTTGTTCTTAGCAATCATAGATTTTTTAGCCATTAGTTTTACCTCCTATATTATTTTGCAAACGGCATACCGAGGCCAGTAAGCAATGCACGTGATTCTTCGTCTGTGTTCGCTGTAGTTACGATTACGATATCCAAACCACGAGTTTTATCAACATCATCAAAGTTGATTTCTGGGAAGATCAATTGTTCTTTCACACCAAGTGTGTAGTTTCCGCGTCCATCAAATGATTTTGTTGGAACACCATGGAAGTCACGTACACGTGGAAGTGAAACTGTTACCAATTTATCCAAGAATTCGTACATACGTTCACCACGAAGGGTAACTTTTGCACCGATCGCAACACCTTCACGAAGACGGAAGCCGGCGATTGATTTTTTAGCCTTAGTGATCAATGGTTTTTGACCTGAGATCAAAGCAAGCTCTTCAGCAGCTTTTTCAAGGTTTTTAGCATTTGATACTGCATCACCAACACCCATGTTCAAAACGATTTTATCAACTTTTGGCACAGCCATAACTGATGAATAGTTGAACTGTTCAGTCAATGATGGTACTACTTCATTAAGGTATTTTTCTTTTAAACGATTAGCCATTATACTTCTCCTTTCCTTCGTGATTAGTCAAGCACTTCGCCTGATTTTTTGTTGTAGCGAACTTTTTTGCCGTCTACAAATTTGTAGCCAACACGTCCAGCAACACCGTTTTTGTCCAAAACTTGAACGTTAGAAGCATGGATTGGAGCTTCTTTTTCAACGATCGCACCTTGAGGGTTTTCGTTATTTGGACGTTGGTGTTTCTTAATGATGTTTACACCTTCTACAACAACTTTATTTACTTTTGGAAGAGCAGTAAGAACAACAGCTTCTACGCCTTTGTCTTTACCAGCGATAACGCGAACTTTGTCGCCTTTTTTTACAAACATTTTATTCTCCTTTTATTCTTACGCCCGATGGGCACCCTGGCTAAGCCAGGGGACTGTGTTTGTTTTTTTATTGATTAAGTACTTCTGGAGCAAGTGATACGATCTTCATAAAACCACCGTCACGCAATTCACGTGCAACTGGGCCAAAGATACGAGTTCCGCGAGGAGTTTTGTCGTCACGGATGATCACTGCTGCATTTTCGTCGAACTTGATGTATGAACCATCTTTACGACGAGCACCTGATTTAGTACGAACGATAACAGCTTTTACAACGTCACCTTTCTTAACCGCACCACCAGGAGTAGCTTGTTTTACAGATGCAACGATTACATCACCGATGCTCGCGAATTTACGTTTTGAACCACCAAGAACTTTGATTGTCAAGATTTCGCGTGCGCCACTGTTGTCAGCGACTTTCAAACGAGTTTCTGTTTGAATCATTTACGTTTTCTCCTTTCAGGTATGATTAGATGATGACCGCTTTTTCAACGACTTCTACAAGACGGAAGCGTTTTGTAGCTGAAAGCGGACGAGTTTCCATGATACGAACGATATCGCCTTCTTTAGCAACATTGTTTTCATCATGAGCTTTGTATTTTTTAGAATAGTTGATACGTTTACCATAGACTGGGTGGTTACGTTTAGTTTCAACTACAACTGTGATTGTTTTGTCCATTTTGTCAGACACAACGCGTCCAACAAGAACTTTACGATTATTGCGTTCCATTGAAATTCTCCTTCCCTAGTCTATTATTTAGCTTCTGATTGAACAGTTTTGATACGAGCGATTTGTTTTTTTCACTTCTTTCAAACGTCCAGTTTGTTCCAATTGACCAGCAGCCGCTTGGAAACGAAGTTCAAACAATTCTTTCTTCAATTCATTTTCACGCTTCGCGAGTTCTTCTTGAGAAAGACCACGAAGTTCTTTAACAAATTCTTTTACTTCTGTAAGTTTCATGACCTCTCCTTATTCTGCTTCACGTTTCACAAATTTAGTTTTAACTGGCAATTTGTGGCTAGCAAGACGAAGTGCTTCGCGTGCGATCTCTTCAGATACACCAGCGATTTCAAACATCACTTTACCACGTTTAACTGGTGCTACCCAACCTTCAGGAGCCCCTTTACCAGATCCCATACGTACCCCGATAGCTTTAGCGGTGTATGATTTGTGTGGGAAAATCTTAATCCAAACTTTACCACCACGTTTCATGTAACGAGTCATGGCGATACGAGCAGCTTCGATTTGACGGTTTGTGATCCAGTGGCTAGTTGTAGCTTGAAGACCGTATTCACCGAATGCTACTTCTTTTCCACCTTTTGCTTCACCGCGCATTTTACCACGGAATTCGCGACGGTGTTTTACACGTTTAGGTACTAACATTGGTTATTTACCTCCTTTAGCGTCTTTACGAGCTGGAAGAACTTCACCACGGTAGATCCATACTTTAACACCAAGTTTACCGTAAGTAGTGTCTGCTTCTTCCCAAGCGTAATCGATATCAGCGCGAAGTGTGTGGAGTGGAACAGTTCCTTCAGAGTATCCTTCTGCACGGGCAATATCTGCACCGTTCAAACGACCTGATACTTGAGTTTTTGATTCCTTTAGCTCCAGCACGCATAGCACGTTGGATTGCTTGTTTTTTTGTGCACGACGGAAAGCAACACGTTGTTCCAATTGACGAGCGATTCCTTCACCAACAAGGTGAGCATCCAAGTCAGGACGTTTGATCTCAATGATGTTGATGTGTACTTGTTTACCAGTCAATTTGTTAAGAGTCGCACGAAGTGCATCAACGTTTGCTCCACCTTTACCGATAACCATACCTGGTTTAGCAGTGTGAAGAGAAACGTTAACTTTGTTTACTGCGCGTTCGATTTCAATAGTTGAAACAGTCGCGTCAGCCAATTCTTTTTTGAATGAATTTACGGATTGCAAGATCTTCATGAAGGTAATCCGCGTATTCTTTTTCAGCATACCATTTGGCATCCCAATCACGGATGATACCAACACGCATACCAATTGGATGTACTTTTTGACCCACGAGTTTACCTCCTTATTTTTCTGCAACAGCTACTGTGATGTGAGCTGTACGTTTGTTGATTGGTGAAGCTGAACCTTTCGCACGTGGACGGAAACGTTTCATTGTTGGTCCTTCGTTTGCGAATGCTTCAGATACTACCAAGTTAGCTTTTTCCAAACCAAAGTTGTTTTCAGCGTTTGCTACTGCTGAGTTCAACACTTTAAGGATGATCCCTGCGACTTTTGTTTTGGTGTGAATGTCAAAATAGCGATGGCATCGGCTACGCTTTTTACCACGGATGTTGTCAAGAACAAGACGTGATTTACGAGGTGAAACACGCACTGTACGAGCCATTGCTTTAGCTGAAGTAATTTCTGCCATTTATGTTCTCCTTATTTTTCTACGTGTCTTCTTGTCGTCTGTCACGTGACCTTTGTAAGTACGAGTTGGTGCAAATTCACCAAGCTTGTGACCTACCATGTCTTCTTGGATGTAAACAGGTACATGTTTACGTCCATCATAAACTGCGATAGTGTATCCGATGAAACTTGGGAAGATCGTTGAACGACGTGACCAAGTTTTAATTACTTTTTTCTTTTCGTCGTTTGCTTGAGCTTCAACTTTTTTCATCAAATGCTCATCGACGAAAGGTCCTTTTTTAAGACTACGTCCCATTTTGTAATTTTCTCCTTTAAAATTTAGTACCACTAGCGACTTGCGCGCTAGGCAGCGCTACCGAGCTGGCGGAAAGTGTAAGCTAGTTGCTTATGATTATTTTTGGTTGCGACGACGAACGATAAGTTTGTCTGATTTCGCTTTCTTGTTACGAGTTTTAAGACCAAGCGCAGGTTTACCCCAAGGAGTAGATGGCGCTTTACGTCCAACTGGTGCTTTACCTTCACCACCACCGTGTGGGTGATCATTCGGGTTCATTACAGAACCACGAACTGTAGGGCGAACACCTTTCCAGCGGTTACGTCCCGCTTTACCAAGGTTTACAAGTCCATGTTGTTCGTTTCCGACAACACCAACTGTAGCACGGCAAGTTCCAAGAATCATACGAACTTCGCCTGATTGAAGACGAACAAGTACATATTTACCTTCAGAACCCAATACTTGAGCAGAAGCTCCAGCAAGACGTACCAATTCTCCACCTTTACCAGGTTTCAATTCGATGTTGTGGATCAAAGTACCAACTGGGATGTTAGCAAGTGGAAGAGCATTTCCGACTTTGATATCTGCTTCTGGTCCTGATACGATGCGTTGACCTACTTCAAGGCCTTTAGGGGCGATGATGTAAGCTTTCACACCGTCAGTGTAGTGTACAAGCGCGATGTTAGCTGAGCGGTTTGGATCGTATTCGATCGTTTTAACGACTGCTTCAACTCCATCTTTATTACGTTTGAAATCGATCAAACGGTAATGACGTTTGTGTCCACCACCTTGGTGACGAACAGTGATACGACCGTTGTTGTTACGACCTGCTTTGTTTTTAAGAGAAACAAGCAAAGTTTTCTCAGGTGTGTTTGTTGTGATTTCAGCGAAATCCAAAGAAGTCATATTACGGCGACCGTTTGTTGTTGGTTTATAAACACGAATTCCCACGATATTTCCTCCTTAGATTATTCAGCTTCAGTAGCAAACAACTCGATTGCTTTAGAATCAGTCGCAAGCGTGATGATAGCTTTTTTTAGTTTTTTTGAAGTAAAACCAGTGTAACGTCCAACGCGTTTTGCTTTTAGGGTTTTACATTTACAGTGTTCACATTCGCAACTTTTTACACCTTCAAACGCGACTTCAACAGCTTGTTTGATCAAAAAGTTTAGTGAGCGCGAGTGTCAACTTCGAATACATATTTGCCTGCTTCAAGTTGAGCCATTGACTTTTTCAGTGATAACAGGTTTTTTTGATAACATCATACAAATTCATTATGCAAGAACCTCCTCGATTTTTAGAGATAGCTGCTTGAGTAACAAGAAGTTTGTCACTATTTGCGATGTCAAGAACACTTGCAGTTGTAGCAGTCGCAACTTTCACGTTTGGAAGGTTACGAGCTGAAAGAGCTGCGAATTCATTTCCTTCTTCAAGAATAACAAGGACTTTAGAATCGATGCTCAAAAGTCGCAAGAACTTTTTGCAAATTCAGCAGTTTTTTTGGAGCTGTAAATTCAAGAGAATCAACGGCTACAAATTTGTTTTTCAGCAACTTTTTTTCTGAGTAAACAGATTTAAGTGCAAGGCGACGAACTTTTTGAGGAAGTTTGTACGCATAGCTACGTGGAGTTGGTCCGAAGACAATTCCACCACCACGCCATTGTGGAGAGCGGATAGAACCTTGACGAGCACGTCCAGTTCCTTTTTGACGCCATGGTTTGCGTCCGCCACCTGAAACGGCTGAACGGTTTTTAACTGCGTGAGTTCCTTGACGAAGGCTAGCACGTTGGCTGATGATCACATCAAATACAACTGCTTGGTTTGGTTCGATACCAAAGATCGCATCGTTAAGAACAACTTCGCCCGCTTGTTTACCAGTTTGGTCGAATAATGTTACATTTGCCATTTTGACTGTATTCCCCTTTCCTTATTATTTACCAGCTTTAACTGCTGACTTGATAGTGATAAGAGATTTCTTAGCACCTGGTACGTTACCTTTGATAAGGATAACGTTCTTTCTGGAACAACTTGTACAACTTCAAGGTTTTGAATTGTTACACGATCGCCACCCATACGTCCTGCAAGGTTTTTACCTTTGAATACGCGGTTAGGTGCAACAGGTCCCATAGAACCTGGACGACGGTGGTAACGAGAACCGTGAGCCATAGGTCCACGTGATTGTCCGTGGCGTTTGATAACACCTTGGAAACCTTTACCTTTAGAAGTACCAGTTACGTCAACAATGTCTCCAGCTTCGAAAGTGTCAACTGTGATTTCAGCACCAACTTCCAAGCCTTCAACGTTTTTGAATTCACGAATGAAGCGCTTAGGAGCCGTGTTAGCTTTTGCTACATGTCCTTTAGCAGGTTTGTTGCTCAATACTTCGCGTTTGTCATCGAAACCAACTTGGATAGCGTTGTAACCATCTGTTTCAACAGTTTTAACTTGGAGAACAACGTTTGGAGTTGCTTCGATAACTGTTACAGGGATCAATTCGCCAGCTTCAGTGAAGATTTGAGTCATTCCCACTTTTTTCCCTAAGATTCCTTTTGTCATGAGAAAATAGTTCCTTTTCTATAGTTTTTTATTCAAAAAGTTTTTAACGAGCGTTTTTTATGCTCTTGATCAAGCTTTAGATTAAAGTTTGATTTCTACGTTTACACCACTTGGAAGATCCAATTTCATCAAAGCGTCAACTGTTTTTTGAGTTGGGTTGATGATGTCGATCAAACGTTTGTGTGTACGCATTTCGAATTGTTCGCGAGAATCTTTGTATTTGTGAGTCGCACGAATGATTGTGTAGAGGCTACGCTCAGTTGGAAGTGGGATTGGACCCGCAACTTGTGCACCTGTACGAGTAGCTGATTCTACGATTTTTGCAGCCGCTGTGTCGAGTGTACGGTGTTCGTACGCTTTCAAACGGATGCGGATTTTTTTGTTTGCCATCTTTTTCTCCTTTTCGTCTATTTAAGATAATAGGCTAGCTCCACAAGAAAACCGACGCGCGTTGCGTGGCAATGCAACCGAGCGTGTCGCAACCTCTTGCATCAAAGCTAATAGCTGTTTTTCACAGCACCATAGTAGTTTAACACAAACAAAGGCCCAATGCAAGGGATTTGAGAAGTTTTTTTTCGTTTTTTTAATGAAAGTGTTTTCGAAAAATATAGAATGCTAAAAATGTTGCTATTATATAGAAAAAAGTTCTACTTTTTTAGCTAAGTAGAACTTTTTAATGTAAAGAGATACGCTGATTACATCCTTACATCTTTTCACTTTTTATTTATTGATTTTCATGACCGCTTTTATTTCACCAATTGTTGATGCAGTGCTTGTATCTTGGAATGATTTTAACTCTTTATTTCCTCTCTCATCAACAGTTTCAACTGGATTACTATAATCATCCGTGGAACTCGTTGTAAATCCACCGGATTCATCAGCAATAATTACTTTACTATCAGGTAAATTACCAAAATAATCATTTATTTCTTTTTCTGATTTACCTCTTAAGAGTTTTTATAAATTTGTATTGTTTGGTTTTCCTTTTGATCGATTCCTGTTGATTCAGCAATGGCGTTTTTTTGTAATGCATACGATACAATCCCAATAGATAGAACTGTTGCTATTAGAGATATGATCTTTTTAGTTTGATTAGCCATTTTTTTCACCTACTTTCTTAAACAGGATTACTTACTTTATATCTTGAACCTGATCTAGGATTATATGTCTTGAAAAATGTTCCTTTTCGACTATCGACCGCAACATAACCGCCATCATTAACTACCACTGAGATTCCATATCCATCTTCTACCAAACCACTATCACCTTGAGCTTGCCAATAAAGGTAGTCTCCGCTTCCCCAGGAAGGTTTAAATCGTTCTTCCCCATAACGCCACCCCTTTGCATAGAAGGCATTTGATAGATATTCTTGGTTTGGGTATAAGACATGAACACGTGTTGGAATCCATGCTCCAAAAAATACCGTTCCTGATGAAGCAACTTCCATTTTCCCAGGAAACAACTGTGTAGCTAATAGTTGTTTATATTCAGCTACTGTCATGATTTGACCCTCGCTTGCGACCTGTTCTAATGGAAAATTTTTGCTCCCGTCTTTATTTACTATAATTCCTCCACCCGCAGTTGTTAAAACATATTGATCATCTTTCAAACCTTGAGTAACCTGCTCAATTTGTTCTCCTGTCATATATTCATCTGCTTTAACACTATTTTTTCCAGCTATTAAGAATAAGCTTATAAACGCTATAACAATTATTATTTGCTTGAATTTTTTTCATCATTTTTTTCTCCTCTAAACGATTTCTACGGAATTATTTCTAATCCATTTGCTATTTACACCACCAACAAGTTTCAACAAATAATAGTATCAAATTAACCATATCACCCTCCGTTTTTCTTCCTTTGTGGTTATTATAGAATCTTTAAACATAGTTTAACAGGACAAAAAAATGTCCTGCTATTTATTTAATATCCTGTTGCCATTCCTGTTTTTAGTTTTTTTAATAGCATATCTTCTTTAATCATTTCTGCAAAGTGTATAGCTGATTCGTAATACTCTTTAGCCTCTTTTTTATCATTCTTATAACTGAGATAATATTTCCATTCAAACATATCTATCAAAGATTTTTTCTGATAGTCTTGAGTTAGTTCCATAATTTGAATTAACCTGTCTAATATTTCTCTAACCTTTTTATAATCACCTAATCTAAAAAAACAACCCTAAGGCTAGAAAAAAAGTGTATCTCTCAATACAAATTGCTGATAGATTAATAATTCACCATCATCTACCAATAACCTTTGTACAATTTGCGGTAACAATTGCCATCCTGGATTACAGTATATGTCATCATCGTGTATCATTATTATTAAAAGCAATTTAATCAACAAAAGATCATTTAAGGTATATGTATTCTTCTTTTTTAGTTGATCAAGATAATCCTCCAATAAATGATTTCCAAGTTCAATTAATTCACTTTCATTAACATCAGATATAGTGGTTAAGATATCAACAATCAATTGCTCCTCTTCAGGCAAATCTTCATAATAATTCTCATATATGATTTCGAAACGTTTTTCCTCTTCATAAATCTTTCTTTTATCCGAATACGTCGTATTTCTTAATAATTGGTATTTTAAGTCTAAATATTCTTTTGGTAATTCTGTATAGTCTGGCATCAATGAAAATAAATTCATGTCTAGTCGTTCAGCTAAAAAATTTATCTTAGTTAATGTTGGTCTCGACAAGCCTGACTCTATTCGAGTTAATTGACGCACAGTCAACTCGCTCTCATCCTGACACAACTCTTCTTTGGTCATTCCTTTTTGTTTTCTATACTTTTTCACAAGAGTTGCAAATTTTCGAAGATCTTCTACCATAGTTATCATCCTTCCTGAATACATTATACCCAATAACAAATTTGCTTACAACAATATCGATGCTCTATGAAATTTAATCAAAAAAGTTCTACTTTTCCGTAGAACTTTCTATTCTTTTTCAATACAAAATTGATCTTGTGATGTATTGACCAGGATATCTGCTTCACCTTCCATAGGTTGGTAGTACTGATGGTATTGTTCTCGCCTGATCTGGTGAGTTCGATAGATGAAGTCCATTTCTCGATTTCGTTGGGCGACGTCTCTGCTTAATCGTCTTTCCAGCTCTGTATGATCATCTGTGTAGAAACAAATGGTTTGATCAAACAAAAACTTAGGGAGAAAGGCTACCGACATCCCCTCTACGATAAGAATAGGCTTTGCGCCAGATAATATGTGACTTGGAGTCCATGGCTTATCAATTGTTCGTATATCCATTCCCGCTTGAAGGGCTTGAATATCTCGTTCTAGACTAGCTAATTCGTGGGCACTCGACAGACATGCAGTCACTTTTTGACCTGGGGAGTCTTTTGGTACAACCAATCCTCTTGGACTTCCAATAACATAGGGATCTGTCTCTAAAAGATTAACTTTCATGAGGTCCAATCGCTCACAGAGTGCTTTTGCAAAGGTTGTTTTTCCTGAACCACCATGACCATAGATCCCAATGGTCTGCCATTCTTTTGCTCTGGATCTTTTTTTAACCAAGGAGTCTAATAGTCTTTCGCGATCCATCCTAGAAATTCCGTCCTGACTTGTTATAGCCATATTTTTCGACGAAATGCTCACGGAATTCTAAGAGATTGTCATCCATGATGGCTTGACGGACCTGCTTCATAAGGTTAATCAAGAAGTAGAGGTTGTGGTAGCTAGTCAAGCGAATGCCGAAGGTCTCATCTGCCTTTAGGAGGTGGCGAAGATAAGCTCGGGTGTAATTCTTACAAGTGTAGCAATCACATTCAGGATCCAGCGGTGTAAAATCTTCTGCAAATTGAGCATTTTTCACTACCAGGCGTCCTTGACTAGTCATACAGGTACCATTTCGAGCGATCCGCGTCGGCAAGACACAGTCAAACATATCCACTCCACGAATAACACCATCGATCAGACTGTCTGGAGCTCCTACTCCCATGAGATAACGTGACTTGTTCTCTGGTAAGAGCGGAGTTGTGAAATCAAGTACTGCATTCATCTCTTCATGGCTTTCACCAACAGCTAACCCACCAATAGAATAACCTGGAAAGTCCATGCTGACAAGATCCTGGGCGGACTGACGGCGCAAGTCTTCAAAACCAGCCCCTTGGACAATCCCGAACAGACCTTGATCATGAGGGCGACGGTGAGCTTTTAGCCCACGTTCTGCCCAACGGCTGGTCCGTTCGATTGATTTTTTCACATAATCATAAGGCTGATAGAACTGAGGACATTCGTCAAAGGACATCATGATGTCACTGCCTAGATTGTTTTTGGATGGAAATAGCTTTTTTTCTGGAGAAAGGAACATTTTCGATCCGTTGAGGTGGTTTTTAAAAGGTTACCCCTTCTTCAGTAATATTGCGGGTATCCGCTAGTGAATAGACTTGGAAACCTCCACTATCTGTCAAAATTGGCTGATCCCAGTTCATGAACTGGTGCAATCCTCCTGCTTTTGCGACCAAGTCATCTCCTGGACGAAGCCAGAGATGATAAGTATTAGCCAAAATAATGCCTGAGCCCATTTCCTTGAGTTCTTCTGGCGATTGGGTCTTAACGGTTGCCTGAGTCCCTACAGGCATAAACATTGGGGTTGGGAAGGTCCCGTGAGGGGTGATAATTTCTCCCAGACGAGCTCCTGTATGCTTTTCTTTTTTGATTAATCGATATTGAATCGGTGAATCTGTCATGGTTACCTCCGTACTGGGAAAAACAGTCCCAGCCTTCTTATTCCTGTCACAGTTTTCCTGTGAGCACCTGTACGATTGTACCAAATTTTACCAGCTCTGTCACGGACTTATGTTATAATAAAAAGTACTACTATGAAGAGAGTGTCATCTATGAACCTTAAACTGATTCGCCTCCGGGCACGCACCATGCAAGTCCAGCAACCGGGCTTAGCTATCCTTTTTGCTCTTCCGGTCCTGTTGACCATTCTTGCTAACTTTCTCTTAAGTGGGCAAGATCTGGTCGATCTACTACCGGATATGACCTTGCAGCAAGCAAGTATCTACATGATCCAGCGACAGCTCTTTCCTTCTGTCGTCTCCTTTGTCATCTCCATTTTAGTGGTTGGTGCGACTTTTAGCTATTTAGATACGATTAATCCCAAGATCGAACACCGAACACGCGTCTTAGATATCTTTAAACAAGATCGCTTTACCTCTGTATTTGCCACCTTGATCTTGAAGCAAGTCGTCCTCTTTTTATGGGGAGTCATTCTCTATGCGGGTAGTCTCATCAGCACCTACGCCAGCATTCGATTTGGCGATCTACGATAAGGTGGGCAACCCTAGCACTCTGAGTGCTTCCAGTCCTGAATTCCAATCTCTCATGCAACAAATGCCTCTGATGACTGCTGGTGTCATACTTGGCCTGATTGGCCTCCTCTTTTACCTGCCACAATACTACAGTCTCAGCTTGGTCGAATTGATCCTCTATGAGCAATTACGAGACGGCAACTACAAGGGAGCCTTTGGAGTCCTTCGCCAAAGTCGTGAAACCATGAAAGGGTTCCGCAGCAATCGCTTGGTGCTCGATCTAACCTTGATTGGTTGGTACTTCTTGAATTACTTCACGCGCGATGTCATCGGCTTTTATACCATGCCTTACTTTATCAACTGCCAAATTGCCTTTTATGATCAAATCAAGCAGATTAAACAAGGGCCGCGCCATTTTACAGGCCATCCAAGCCATGAAACTGAATAAGAGTAATAAGAAAACCCCAGCTTGCTGGGGTTTTCTTCTATGTCAATTGTTTATCATTTATAAACCGTATAGGGAGTCTCCTAAGATCAGTCGGGTGTGTTCCCGTTTGATACAGCGGTTCATGACGATATCTTCTCGTCCAGCTCCACGAAGGATTTCTTCTGCTTCTTGATTTTCCAGCTCCAATTGTGCCCAGAAAATTTTCGCATCCGTCTCAATAAAATCACGTGCCACATCTGGTAAAAACTCACTGCGACGGTATACATCGACGATATCTACTGGGAAAGGAATCTCCTGCAAGCTAGCGTACACCGTTTCTCCAAGAATCTGGCCACCAGCTGCACGAGGGTTGACAGGAATAATCCGATAGCCCCGCTCTTGCATCTCCTTGCTGACACGATGACTGGTCGTATCTTCACGGTCAGATAATCCAACTACAGCGATGATCTTGCTGGTTTCTAGGTAATGTTTGATAATGCCATCACTGGGATTGCGAAATGAATAAGCCATAAGAATCTCCTTTTTGTGTTTCTTGTCTTAAGAATTTATATGGTACTGGACGTACTTGTACGACTTCCATTTTATTTGGCTTCATACCATGTTTTGCCTTCGTTCTCATCAGCTTCCAGTGGTACTGCAAGTTCAATAGCGGATTCCATGGTCTCTTTGACGAGTTCTTTGATCGCTGCCAGTTCATCACTTGGTACTTGCAGAACGATTTCATCGTGCACCTGAAGAAGCATCTTGGTCTTGTATGCTCCTGCTTCTAGCGCTTGGTCCAAGTGGATCATGGCAATTTTCAAGATATCTGCTGCAGATCCTTGGATTGGTGAGTTGATAGCCGTCCGCTCCGCAAAGCCTCGAACATTGAAGTTGCGAGAATTGATATCTGGAATCTCCCGACGACGCTTGAAGAGGGTCTCCACATAGCCTTTATCACGCGCTTCCCGTACCACTCTCTCCATATAGTCCTTGATGCCAGGGTAGCGTTCGAAGTAGGTCTCAATATAAGCCTTGGCTTCTTTTCGACTGATCCCTAGGTTGTTAGACAGTCCAAAGTCGGAAATTCCATAAACCACACCGAAGTTTACTGCTTTTGCATTGCGACGGTCGTTCGGCGTCACATCTTCAGGTTTTGCAATATTGAAAACGCGCATAGCAGTCGATGTATGGATATCTGCCCCATGTTTAAAGGCGTCAATCAAATGCTCATCTCCCGAAATATGGGCCAAGACGCGCAGTTCGATTTGTGAATAGTCCGAACTCAGCAAGACACTGTTTTCCTCTTCTGGGACAAAGGCCTTACGAATAAGACGACCTTGTTCCAAACGGACAGGAATGTTTTGCAGGTTGGGATCCACACTGGACAAACGGCCTGTCTGCGTCAAATCCTGTACATAGCGGGTATGGATCTTCCCATCTTCCAAAATCCAATCTTGAAGACCGATGACATAGGTCGACTGGATCTTAGCAATTTGGCGGTATTCAAGAATCTTAGACACAATCGGTGCAATTGGAGCCAGGCGTTCCAAGACATCAACGGCTGTTGAATAGCCGGTTTTTGTCTTCTTAGTATATTCAAGAGGGAGTCCCAATTTTTCAAAGAGAATGACCCCCAATTGTTTTGGAGAATTGATATTAAACTCTTCTCCTGCAAGCTCGTAGATTTCTTGAGTCAAGCGCTCCAAGACCACTTCGTTTTCCACCTGCATATCCTCTAGGGTCTGGCGCTCTACCTTGATCCCCGCGATTTCCATCTTGGCCAAAATAGCTGCTAGTGGTTGCTCCATATCATAGAGCAAATCTAGCTGGTCATGGGCTTGCAACTGTTCCACCATGGGCTCTTCGGTATCCAGTAAAACAGCGACTTTCCGTGCCAAATGCTCTAATAGGACCGCCTTTCTGGGATAGCTCTTTTGACTCCCTTGCCATAAACGACTTCGTCCAGCGGTAGCGCAATCTGACTATAGAGACTCGCAATGGTTGAAATTTCATTGTCCTCTACGGTCGACAAGAGATACTTGGCCAATCGACTGTCAAAAGCCGGATTTTGAAGGGTAATGCCCAAGTGGCTGAGCAAGACCTTGGCCCGTTTGAAGTCATAGACCTTGAGGGGCGTTTTTTCGAGAAATTCTTTGAAAATCGGTGTTTGTAAAAGACCAGTATCTGTACTCGCGTAGAGCTGACCTTTGGTCCCCCATGCGAAACCGATGATGGGTTCCGTATGGTAATTGTCCCCAAAAATCTCAAAATGGAAGAAAGTATCTTCCGTGAACATATCTGAAGTGACTTGCTCAACTTCTGTATAGTCAATAGCTACAGGAGCTGCTTCTTCTCCACTGAGATCCAAGGCCTGACGGAGTTGCTTGAAGCCCATCTCCTCATAAAACTTGGCGAGATTTTCTAGATGAGGGCCCGTATAGGTGATATCGTCCAGGCCAATTTCAATGGGCGCATTGGTAGCGATGGTTGCGAGAGTCTTAGACAGATAGGCCTGCTCCTTGTCGTTGATGAGGTTTTCCTTCATCTTAGAAGCCTTCATCTCGTCGATATGCTCGTAAATACCATCGAGAGAGCCGTACTCTAGGAGTAGTTTGATCCCTGTCTTTTCTCCAATCTTGGTGACACCCGGGATATTATCCGATTTATCTCCCATCAAGGCCTTGAGGTCGATAAATTGCTCTGGTGTCAGCCCCATCTTTTCTTTCAGATAGGCCGGAGTGAATTCCTCAAACTCCGCTACCCCTTTTTTGGAAATCTCAACTACCGTATTGTCATCTGTCAGCTGGATCAAATCCTTGTCCCCAGAGACAATGGTGACTTCAAAGGGTACTGAGGTAGCTTCTGCCATCTTATCTAGAGTTCCAATAATATCATCCGCTTCATACTGGGCCAGCTCATAATGGCGGATTCCCAAATGATCCAGTTGCTCACGAATGAAAGGAAACTGCTCGCGGAACTCATCTGGAGTTTGCACGGCCCCCTTTGTAGTCGGCATACATCTCCGTCCGAAAAGTCGTCTTTCCTGCATCAAAAGCAACGAGGACATGGGTCGGTTGGATGCGCTCTAAGAGATGGCTCAACATGAGATTAAAGCCATAGACTGCATTAGTATGCAACCCATTGGCATTTTTGAAGCGATCAATTTGATTATAGAGTGCGAAAAAGGCACGAAAAGCGACGGAAGACCCGTCGATGAGTAGTAATTTATTCTTTTTTTCCATAGGCCTATTATACCACGAATCACAAGGTCTCTAGTACATAAAAACTCTACCCTTTCGGGTAGAGCCTTCTTTAGGAGTTTCTTATGAAAAATGAAGAGAAGTGTTTATTCGCCGTAACAAGAACCTTTTTGTGGCAATTTCTTAAAGCGTTTTGGATAATTAACTGAGATTTTCATTTTCTGTACCTCATTTCTTATTGGATGAGTACAGTATACAAGAGAAACCTAAACGATTCCTTATAGAAAGCTTCAAGAAAACTAAAAGCTGAGGCGTAAAACACGCGGTTGTTTTTTGCTGCAAGCTGGTAACTGAAGATGGAGCCCTGTCTCATCTTGGCTCCAAGAAAGGGTCTGACTTTCTCCAAGGAGCTCTAGCTTTTTAATGCGCGCATGGAGAATTCTCGGTTGCTTGAGATCATAGGCGAGAGACGGCAAGGTCAGCTCTTCTATCCTTCCACTTGGTTCCAGCTGGATAGCATAAAGAAAGCCATCACGCATGGTATAGCGGAAATCTCGGCTGGTATAGAGTGGCGCTTGCCCGTCTGAGAAGGAACCTTCCCGGGCCTCGGTCGGTCCGTCTGATGACACCCGCCAAGGCCGACTCTGATAAATGGCTTCTCCATTTACCGCCAGCCAGTCCCCGATCTCTGTGAGGATGTCTTGGTCTTGCTCAGGGATCGTGCCATCTGCCTTGGGTCCAATATTGAGCAGAAGATTGCCATTTTTGGCCACAACATCGACTAAATTTTGTAGCAATTCCTTACTGGTCTTGTAGGCTAGATCCTGGGTATAGCACCAAGAATTACGGGCGATCGCGGTATCCATTTGCCACGGAAAGGCTTGCGTCTCTCCGTATCCTCCCCGCTCCATCTCGACGATTCCTGAACCGAAAGGGAGGGCGTCCTGTTTGTAACAAACAGCCACCTTGCGATCCTCTTGTGCTGCTAGATTGTAATAATAAGCCAAAAAGCGCATCAAGTAGGGACGGAAACTCTCATGCTGGATCCACCAGTCAAAATATAGGAGCTCTGGTTGGTAGTCCCGCACCAGTTCACAGGTTCGCAAAAGCCAATCTTCCAAGAATTCTTTGCTTGGATAAGGCTTGGAAGTCAGATCAAAATGATCCTCGGGCTCTGGCTCGGCTGGCCAATAAAGGCTGTCTCTTGGGACTTCTTGCGGAATGTCACTAGTGAATTCCTTGCCATGTGAAAAGAAAAACTGGTGTTCTGCCCGGTGAGAGGACGTACAGAAGTGCAGGCCACGTTTTTCTGCTTCCTCCCTCAGCTCTCCTAAGACATCTCGTCTCGGCCCCATTTCTAAGCTATTATAAGGCGAGAGAGTAGAGGCATACATCTGAAAGCCATCGTGGTGCTCCGCAACTGGGAAAAGATACTGAGCTCCCGCTTTTTGAAAGAGATCTAGCCAAGATGCCGGATCAAAGCGATCGGCTGTAAATAGAGGAATGAGATCCTTGTAGCCAAAGCTAGCCTGGTCTCCAAAATGCTCTCGATGATAGTCACAACAAGGATTCCCTTGGATATACATATTTCGCGAATACCATTCTGAACCAAAGGCAGGTACACTGTAGACACCCCAGTGGATAAACATTCCAAATTTGGCATCCCGATACCAATCCGGACAGACTTGATGGCTAAGAGAGTCCCAGGTGGGTTCAAAAGGACCTGACTGGATGACTTGATCAATCTCTTCAAGGCTTATCATTCTCTTCTCCTCTTTTCTTGTTACTACCTCTATTGTAATGAGAAAGCCTCGTTTGTAAAGACCAACGGGGGGAATGTTTAAAATAGTAGACAAAGAGCTTGATCTAGGAGAATCAAGCTGATGATGAATGAAATGAAGCTTCTAGCCCTTCACTGCTTGAGAAATAAAACGAGCGATGGCGTCTGTCTCCCCTTGGTGGAGAGCCTTAACGATTTTAGACCCCACAATAACCCCATCTGAGACCTTGTTGAAACGGTGAACATCCTCCATGCTGGAAACTCCAAAACCTGTTAAAACAGGAATGGACGCTATTTCGTGTAATTGGGCCAAGTGGTGATCCAAATTATCTCGATAGCTACCAGCTTTCCCCGTCACCCCATTGACAGCAACGGCATAGATAAATCCTTCTGCATCTTGGATCAACTTCTTCTGACGCTCGATTCCTGTGGTTAAGCTCACTAGCGGTACCAAAGCGATGTCTTTATCCGCTAAGAGAGGCTCTACCAAATCTGCATGCTCATGAGGAAGATCCGGAATAATCACTCCCTTGACCGCTGCTCCTTCTACATCTCTAAAGAAGTTTTCAAGCCCATATTGGAACAAGGGGTTGAAATAGGTCATGATGACCAAAGGAACACTTGTCTCTAAGTGCTGGATCGTTTGCACCAGACCCTCTGTCGTCGTCCCATGGGCTAAACTTCGTAGTCCCGCCTCTTCAATCACAGGACCATCTGCCACCGGATCCGAAAAAGGAATGCCAACCTCAATAGCTGAGACACCAAGCTCCTCCAAAAATTGGATGGTTTCCTGCAAACCTGCTAAGCCTTTTTCATGATCTCCTGCCATAATATAAGGAACAAAGATCCCTTGCTGCTGGTCTTTCAGCTCTTGTAAATGCTCTGTTAAGGTCTTTCCCATCTTACTCTCCTCTCTCTTGTTCTAGGCGGTCTTTGACTTGTACCACATCTTTGTCCCCACGACCTGATAAGCAAACGATCATGGATTTTTCAGGCCCCATCTCCTTGGCCAACTTCACCGCATAGGCGATAGCATGGCTCGATTCCAAAGCTGGAATGATTCCTTCTACTTTTGAAAGCAATTGAAAGGCTTCTAGGGCTTCTTGGTCTGTCACAGGCACATAGGTTGCCCGCTTGATTTCATGGAAATAAGAATGCTCTGGCCCAATTCCTGGGTAATCGAGACCTGCCGAAATCGAGAAGGCTTCTAAAATCTGTCCATGGGCATCCTGTAACACATCCATCAAGGCGCCGTGAAGGACTCCGGGACGCCCCTTGGTCAAGGATGCTGCATGCCGGTCTGTATCTACCCCAAGGCCAGCAGCTTCTGCCCCATACATGGCAACAGATGGATCCTCAACAAAAGGATAGAAGAGCCCAATGGCGTTCGATCCGCCTCCTACACAGGCTAGAACGGCATCTGGCAGCGTACCATCATTTTGCTCTGCAAATTGGCGTTTGGCTTCTCGACCGATGACACTTTGAAAATCACGGACAATTTCTGGGAATGGGTGAGGTCCAAGAGCGGAACCCATGATATAGTGGGTATCCTCCACATTTGCTACCCAGGCTCTAAGGGCAGCATTGACCGCATCCTTGAGAACCCGTGACCCATCTGTTACTGATTGAACCTTGGCGCCCAACAATTCCATCCGAAAGACATTGAGGGCTTGGCGTTTGACATCTTCTTCCCCCATGTAGATGGTGCATTCCATATCAAATAAAGCAGCTGCCGTTGCCGTTGCAACACCGTGCTGTCCGGCCCCTGTTTCTGCGATGATCTTCTTTTTGCCCATCCGATGTGCCAATAAAACTTGTCCTAGGGCATTATTAATTTTATGAGCCCCTGTGTGGTTGAGGTCTTCTCTTTTAAGAAAGATCTTGGCTCCACCGACGTACTTGGTAAGATTTTTAGCGTAATAGAGCGGTGTTTCCCGACCGACATATTGTTTCAGAAGCTGATCCAATTCTGCTTGAAAAGAAGGATCTGCTTGACTTTCTCTATAGGCTTCTTCTAATTCTAAAACTGCTGTCATCAAGGTTTCAGGGACAAATCGTCCCCCGAACCGCCCGTAAAATCCGTTTTTATCTGGTTGTTTATATGCCATGCTTGGCCCTTTCTATAAATCGTTTTATTTTTTCTTGATCTTTTTTTCCATTTGTCTCGACCCCACTGGATACATCCACCGCATAAGGATGAAAGAAGCGAATGGCATCTGCTACATTGTCTTCCGTCAAGCCTCCTGCAATAAAGAAGGGCTTTGTGAAGTTTTGGGTTTCGAGCTTTTGCCAGTCAAAAGTCTCTCCACTTCCCGCTACAGGAGCATCAAAGAGCAGATAATCGGCACTGGTCTCAGGAAGAGCTGCGTCTTTTCCCACTTGAACAGCGCGAATCGTTTGTTGGGGAAACTCTTGTAAGATGGTTTCATCTATCGGCCCATGCACCTGTATCAGGTCCAACCCCACAACCTGGCAAGCTTGCTCCACTTCTTCTCTTTGTGGTGATACAAAAACACCGACTTTTTGAACCCCCTTTGGAATCCCTGTAGCCAACTGACGAGCTTGCTCCAGTGTTACTTGCCGTTTGCTTGGTGCAAAGACAAAACCAATGTAGTCCGCACCAGCTTCAACAGCGGTCTGGACAGCTTCTGGAGTGGACAATCCGCAAATTTTAACCTTTGTCAATCTGCAACTCCTTTACTTTTTCAGCCACATTGTCTGCCTTCATGAGGGCTGTCCCAACAAGAATGCCATTAAAATAAGGAGCTAGCATGCGCGCGTCTGCTGCTGTGAAAATAGCAGACTCAGAGATGTAAACCGGTTCTTGTTCAAAGCTTGTCGCCAATTCAAGGCTTGTATGAAGATCTGTCTCAAAGGTCACCAAGTTGCGATTATTGACCCCGATGATCTGAGCCCCAATCCTGTGAGCGACCTCTAGTTCTGTCAGATTATGGGTCTCCACCAAGACCTCCAGGCCAAGATGGGTCGCAAAATCGAAGAGTTCTTTCAGACGAGCCTCTGATAAGGCTGCAACTATCAACAAGATCACAGTCGCCCCTGCGTTTCGCGCCCGAATTATTTGCTTTTCATCCACAATGAAATCTTTGTTGAGGGTGGGGATACGTACTTGACTAGATATTTCCCGGAGATACTCGATACTGCCCTTGAAAAACACTTCATCGGTCAAGACAGAAATCATCACGGCCCCATTTTCTTCGTAAGTCTTAGCCTGCGCGACGATATCCACATCGACATGAATATCTCCCAGACTCGGGCTAGCCTTTTTCACTTCCGCAATGACCTGAAGCTTTTCTGGATGACTCTTTAGGTAATCATACAGGCGGTAGGTCTCGCGCAAAGGTTGGAGTTCCTCTTCTTTCATCGCAGCCACTTCACGCGCCTTTTCCTTTAGAATCTTTGGCAAGAATTCTTGACTCATTTTTGATACTCCTGTAATAATCTCAATTTCTCAAGGGCAGCCCCACTGGCAATCACTTCACGTGCCAAGGCAATCCCTTCCTTGATAGAATCTACCTTGCCATTGGCATAAAAACCAAGGCCAGCATTCAAGACAGTCACCTCTAAGAAGGGACTCGCTTCATTCTTCAAGACACTGAGCAAAATTTCTGCATTGCGTTTAGCGTCTCCACCTCGTACTTGATCAATTTCAATGCGCTCCATTCCTATATCTTCTGGTTGAAAGCTTGATAAGGTAACCTGTCCATTTTCCAGAATTGCGAGCTGGGTTTCCCCATCAAGGCCTGCCTCGTCCAAACCTTGCGGGCCACTCACCACCACTGCGCGTTTCCGACCCAAATTCTGTAGAATCTCTGCCGTACTTTCTAGCATGTCAGGACGACTGGTTCCCAATAGCTGGGTTTCTAGAGGAATCGGATTGATAAGAGGACCGGTTAAGTTCATCACCGTTGGAACCCCTAGCGCCAAGCGAGCGGGCATAATATAGCGCATGCCAGGATGCAGATTTTTGGCAAATAGGAAGACAATCCCCGCCTTTTCAAACACTCGTCCCAAGTCTTCTGGACCCAAATCAAGGTTGATCCCTAGAGCTTCTAGTACATCCGCAGAACCAGATTTAGAAGAGATCGAACGATTTCCGTGTTTTGCCATCTTGATGCCACCACCAGCAAGGACGAAGGCAGCTGTTGTTGAAATATTGAAACTATACGAACGATCGCCCCCCGTTCCACAATTGTCCATTGCTCCTTGAACTTCTGTAGGAATAGCGACTGCATAGGCCTGCATCACTTTTGCAATAGCCGTCCGCTCTTCAACCGTTTCTCCCTTCATTTTGAGACCTAGAAGAAGGGCCGTCACCTGTGCTTCTGAAGCACGACCAGCAACGACTTCCTCCATGGCAGCTTCTAACTCTGCACTGCTTAGATCCATTCCTTCCGCTACTTTTGCAAGCACTTGTTTCATCTTCCGCTCCTTGACTAGTTTGACAAAATTTTCGATGGTCTTGAGCCCATCTGGCGTCCCGATACTTTCTGGATGGTATTGAAAACCATAAATCGGTAAACTGCGGTGTTGAATTCCCATAATCGCTTGATCATCCGTCGTCCGAGAGGTAATGACAAAATCCTCTGGCATGTCTTCAATCGTCAGCGAATGGTAGCGCATGACTGGGACTTCTTTTGCGACACCCGCGTATAGCGGAGAGGGAGCTTCTAGTTGGATCTGGCTTTGTTTGCCATGCATGACCTGTGGCGCCAATCCCAAGCGCCCTCCAAAAACTTCCGCAATCGCTTGATGTCCCAAACAAATCCCCAAGATTGGTTTGACCCCCGCGAAATCTCGGATCATCTCCTCCATCTTGCCCGCGTCCTTTGGCCAACCTGGACCTGGAGAAAAGACCAAGGCATCTGCTTCTTGGGCAACCTGGTACAAATCCGGATCATCATTTCGAAGCACCTGGACCTCATCAAATTTTCCGATATACTGTGCTAAATTGTAGGTAAATGAATCGTAATTATCGACTAATAAAATCATCCTTCTTCTCCAATCCTTGTCATCGATTTTGCCTTATTGACGGTTTCTTGGTATTCATTTTCAGCGATTGAATCATAAACGATTCCTGCTCCAGCCTGCACATAAGCCTTCTTATTTTTGAGGATCATGGTTCGAATGGCAATAGCAAAATCGAGATCCCCCGTCACAGAGAGATAGCCAATAGCCCCCGCATAGACGCCTCGTTTCTCTTTTTCTGCCTCATAGATTCGCTTCATGGCTCGAATCTTGGGAGCACCCGAAACGGTCCCAGCTGGAAGGGTTGCCTTCAGAGCCTCAATGGAAGCTAGTCCAGGAAGTAATTGTCCCTTGACTACACTCGTCAGGTGCATGACATAACGGAAGAACTCCACTTCCATATATTTGGTCACTTCAACCGACCCATTTTGAGCGATACGACCAATATCGTTTCGACCTAGATCCACCAACATCCGGTGTTCTGCGACTTCTTTTGGATCCCCTGCCAAATCAGTTGCCAATTGCCGATCACTCTCTTCATCAATCCCTCTAGGTCGCGTGCCAGCAATGGGATTGGTTGTCACCACTCGATCCTTGACCGACACCAGACTTTCTGGACTAGCACCGATAATTTGGTACTCCCCAAAATCATAAAAGTAGAGATAATTCGAAGGGTTGGTCACGCGCAAATTGCGGTAGTAATCTAGCGGTTTTCCTGAAAAATCAGCTGAAAAACGTTGACTGAGCACGCATTGGAACATATCTCCTTTTCGAATATAGTCCCGCGCTAGGGCCACCTTTTCCTCAAACTCTTTTTGCTCCAAATGATTGTGGAAATGAAGCGCATGCAGGTCCTTGTCCTGAAACTCTTCTTTTGCAGGTCTTGCCAATTGTGCTAATACTTGCTCCAAGCTCGACGCTTGCTCTGCTTCACTCCGTCCACTATAGAGGTTCTCTTCCACCACATAGACCTTTTCCTTTTTGTGATCAAAAATCACATAGCTCTCATATAAGAAAAAGTGAAGATCTGGTGTGCCAATCGTATCTTCAGGAATGGAACCAATGTTCTCATAGAGGCCAATCAAGTCATAGCCGACAAATCCAATCGCCCCACCGTTAAAAGGAAGCTCTTCAGAAGTTTTCGTTTTGACCGTGATGCGATTCAAAAAGTCCAAAGGATCCTCTTCAACAATTTGATCATTGAAATAGAGGACGCCATTTTCAAACTTGACTTCACTGACTGGCCGATAGGCTACAATTGAAAAACGCGCATTCTCTTTTTCACGAGGGATCGACTCCAAGATCATTTTATGGGGCGCATCCAAACGCATATAAGCCAAAATTGGACTCAACACATCAGCAGATAAAACTTTTTTCATATCAGAAACCTCTCTTTTAGAACTCTTTTATTCTAATGAATTCAGACGCACCCTGCTTCGCTTGCTAAGGCGATCAAGGGTATCCCATCGCTCTATTTGCGCTTTGGGATCAATGTGCCTAAGCTCGCTTCGCTTGCTAAAGCACATAGAAAAGCCCTCACACAAAAACTGTGTGAGGGCGTAGTGTCCGCGGTGCCACCTCTTTTATAGGGAAAAATAGCTGGTCTTTCCCTACATCTCTATCTCCTCTATCAAGGAGTTGCACGGTAAGGGGTGCCAACCGAATTCACATGGGTTAGAATTCATTAATCATAACAGTCCAATTTTCATCAGTCGCTATTGCTTGTTCACAATTCCCACAAGCTCCCTGGAAATAGCTGACTCATTACTTTTCTGTTGCTACCATTATAACCCTTTTTCTTAGAAAGTCAATAAAATTTTTAGTCTTTTTTTATACTTTTTTCTACACTTATTTAATAAAATCAGCTCAAAGAGCCCTAGCGGCCCGTCCTTTTTATCCCAAAAATAGGATACTCAACAAAGCCAAAATTGCAGGGCCACCTTGGGTCAAGATAATCTTTTTATTGGCTGTCATCGCACCGTAGGCTGCAGCTCCAATAATAAAAAGCACAAAAATTGTAACAACTTCACTATTTTTAGAGACAAACAAGCCATATAAGAGAAACACACCAATCAAGGCATTGTATATCCCTTGATTCTTAAATAAAGAGGTCACAGATGGGCGAGCGAGTTCTTCTTTATCCATGTTGAAAACCCGACTTGTGGTATCAGATGTGGTTCTGATGCTCTCCAAATAAAAAATATACAAATGCTCCAGTGCAGCAAGACTTGCTAAAATAATCGTCAGTAATGACATCGTAGATTCTCCTTTTTATTCAACTGTTATTTGTTCAATGCCAGATACTAATTTGTCCAGCAGGTAAGAAAATTGCTCTTGTTCTTGAGCAGTTAAAATCCGACTCATCTGTTCTTTCACCGCCACATGATAGCGAGGGGGATGTTTGACCAAACGATTATAGGCCGTATCCGTCAAATGAATTAAGATTTCCCGCTGGTTTTTTGGATTTCGACTCCGATGGACAAATCCTTCCTTTTCCAATATTTTGAAATGCCGGGTTAAAGCCGCTGGATCAATTTGCAAACGTTCCTGAACCGCGATCTGATTGCAAGGCGCTTGTTCTAATAAATCCTGCAAGATTTGGTAACGTGTTAAGCTAATCCCTAGGCGCTTTTCAAAAAGTTGCGTAGTTGATTGATCTGCCAAGCGTAGTTGGTAGAGCAAATCATTCATTTCTGCCATATTCCTTCTCCTTATTATTTTTGATAAATCAACAATTGACTAATCAATTATAAAATATTTCATATCCTCTTGCAAGGAAAAGAGCTTGCACTATTCTTTCGCACAAAAAAAGCCGCCTGATTTGGCGACTCTTAGGGAGATTATTATGAAAAAGAAAAGTTTTAGGATTTTTCTAAACAAAGTTAGGAGGTCTTTGTTTATGCTTTTATTATAGCGGACATTTCTTAAAGAAAGCTTACGACTTTATTTCAAAATGAAAACAAATTCTTTACAGATTTTTTTCAGCGTTTAAAATACCTGGAATATCTAGTAAGGTGTTCATCTGATGATTGCCTTGATAGTCAGACGTCAAGAAATTGATACTCTGAATCTGGCTATTTCTTGCAAAGTCAATATCCAGGCTCCGATCCCCAATATAGTAGGTATTTTCTGGCTCCAACCCGTACTTCTCCATCAGATACCTAGCAGCTTCTGGGTCAGGCTTGCGGGCAAAACCACTTTGACTGGTCAAAATCTCTGTAAAAAAAGATTCCAAACCCAAATCCCGTAGGATGACAAAGGCATTCTCTCCCTTATGGGTATAGACAAACTGCTCAATTCCAGCTTCTTGTACCCAGGCTAGGACATCAGGCGCCCCATCCATCAGAAGGACCTGGGCATTTTTCTCCGCTAGACTTTCTGCTCGGCGATGATTCAAGTCGGTCACATCCAGATGATACTCCTCCGCCACAGCTACTAAAAGATCTTGAACCGAATGCTTCAAGATGAAATCTTTAATGCTGGCTCGGTCAAAGGGAAGCTGATAAGTTGCATAGGTCTCCTCAAGACCTGCCAGAATAGCATCATAGGAATCCAGCAAAGTTCCGTCCAAATCCCAAATAAAGGCTCGTTTTGTCATTTTTTCTTCTCTCCTACTTTTCGTCTATATAGCTGACTCAAAAATAGCCAACGGAAACCATTGTCGAGCAGTGTCCCCGTCCAGACCCCTGGAAGGCCAAAGCCAAGGGTTACTCCAAGCAGATAACCGGCTCCAATTCGAATGACCCACATACCAATCGTCGTTGCATAAAATGGAAGTTTCCCATTTCCCAAGCCTTGCCAAACAGCTGTATAGATGACCGTTCCTGCTGTAAACGGCGTTCCTAACAAAGAAAAGAGGACAACCGATAGGCTAGCTTCGACTGCTTTTGTATCCTGTGTGTAGAGATGGGTCAGAAGGGTGCCCCCAAAAAAGATTCCCAAGGCAATGGGTAACATGAACACGAAGGACAAGCAGTAAGACTGCTTTCGAAGACGGTCAAGCTGCTCAAGATCACCTTCACCCAGGCTCCGTGCCACGAGCATGACCGTCGCTGTGGCCACTCCAAATACAGGCATATAATTAAACTGGGTTAGGGTCTCTCCGATAGCATTTCCTGCGACTGCCTCGGTCCCAAAAGCAACCACGATCGCAATGATCACCACATCTCCAGCCCGCATCATCAGCCGCTCTCCAGCAGCTGGAAGTGCTAAGTTCAAGAGCTTACGATCCAATCCCCAACGAAGGGGTGCAAAGGGTAACTGAACCTTTTGCCACAAGAGGATGACTCCCACCAGACGGGCCAGCACCGTCCCCAAAGCTGCACCAACAATGCCCCAACCAAAAAGGAAAATGGCCACAGAGGAGAACAGAGCGTTTAATAGATTGGTCAACAGGCTCACATACATAGGAATACGTGGATTGTTGGCCACCCGAACCAAGGAGCCCAAAGTCGTCATCAAGCCTAAGAGAACAATGATCCCGCCGACCAAGGAAAGGTAAATCCCCCCGCTTTCGGCTACTGCAGCTTCAGTCCCCAACAGCGAAATCATCTGGCGTCCAAATAACAGCGAAGTCCCTCCTAAGAGAGCACTCAACAACAAGGTCACCTTCAGTGACTCTGTCGCATGGTAGGCAATGTTGGCTTGATTTTTTTCACCCAAGCTTTTGGACATGACACTAGCAACTGCCGCACCCAGTGCCAAAAAGATGGCTTGATAGATGGTGATGATATTCCCTGCGACGGAAACACCTGAAATGGCAATCAAGCCCAGGTGAGCCACTAAATAAGAGTCCACCATGCCCATCAGCATTTGTAAGAAATTTTCACCCATGGCAGGAAGGGCGATGTTTAAGATTTTTTTGTATGAATTCATGCGTATAGAAAAGAGCCAAACGGCTCTTTTGATCTTTCTAATAGGAAGAATTAAAGTCCCAAGTAGTCTTCTACGGCTGCTTGCATGTCTTTGGCTGCCACGCTTGTACGATGGCGAACCGGTGCAGTTTCAAGGCCATCTACAGCCGGTGGCACAGGAACACCTGAGAGTGTGTGTAATTTAGCCAAGGCTTCGAAATCTCCTAGACCTGTCTCGCCTGTCACCGCTTCTACTGCCACAACAGGGAATTTGTAAGGACTTGCTGTAGAGGCAATGACTGTTTTAGCAGTATCTCCTGTTTGAGTCCGGTATTTGATAAACGGCTGATGCTACGGCTGTATGAGGGTCTTCGATGTAATCAGACGCTTCATAGACCCGCTTGATCTCTGCAGCAGTTTCTGCTTCATCTGCGTATGCAGCCGCAAACAAATCTAAGATGTCTGCATCAAAGTTGGACAATTGGTACTGACCTGTTGCAACAAGGCTTTCCATCAATTCTTTGGTCTTTGTGGCATCATTGCCTACCAAGTGGAAAATCAAGCGTTCCAAGTTTGAAGAGACCAAAATATCCATCGATGGACTGGTGGTCACCTTGAACTCACGTTTCTTATCATAAACATGTGTTTTGAAGAAGTCTGTCAAGACATTGTTTTCATTTGACGCACAGATCAATTTCCCAACTGGAAGACCGATTTGTTTGGCATAGAAAGCTGCCAAGATATTTCCAAAGTTTCCTGTTGGGACGGTAAAGTTGACTTTTTCTCCCGCGGTGATTTGGCCTGTCTTCACCAATTGCGCATAGGCGTATACGTAATAGACAACCTGAGGCACCAAACGACCAATGTTCATAGAGTTGGCTGATGAGAATTGCATCTTGTTGGCTGCTAATTTTTCACGAAGGGCCACATCATTGAACATGTGTTTGACATTGGTTTGGGCATCGTCAAAGTTTCCATCGATCGCGATGACATGGGTATTGTCTCCCGTTTGAGTCGTCATTTGCAATTCTTGCACCTTGCTGACACCATCTTTTGGATAAAAGACAATGATTTCTGTCCCTGGAACATCAGCAAATCCAGCCATGGCAGCTTTTCCTGTATCTCCAGAAGTCGCTGTCAAGATGACAATCTTGTTTTCCAGACCGTGCTTTTTAGCTGCTGTCGTCATGAAGTAAGGCAAGATCGACAAAGCCATATCTTTAAAGGCAATGGTTGAACCGTGGAAAAGTTCCAAGTTGTATTGACCATCGAGTTTGACAAGCGGAGCAATGGCTGGATTATCAAACTTGCTGTCATAAGCATGAGAAATACAGTAGTCTAACTCTTCTGCTGTAAAGTCGTCCAAAAAGGCTGACAAAACAAGCTTGGCCACTTCTTGGTAAGAAGCGTCTTTGAGGGTATTAAAATCCAGCTCTACTTGAGGATAAGAGACTGGAGTAAACAAACCGCCATCTGTCGCCAACCCTTGAAGGATGGCTTGACTAGCTGTTACAGTATTTTTTTCATCTCGTGTTGATTGGTAAACTAATGTCATGACTGTTTCATTCCTTTACTTGTTATCCTCTCATTATATCATAAATGTCAGAAAATTTAACGGCTTTTCGCCAAATCTTGGCAAAGGTCGGCAAACAGAAGCTAGATAAAAGAGAGCAGGAGCAACCATTTTGCCCCTACTCCCATTTGAATCTGTTTTACAGGTGTCTGAAAGATTCGATCAAGCCAATCCCAACTCTGCTAAAACAGATGGGAAGTCTTTCTTCAAGCTTTCAAGAGCTACCGTTACTTCTTGACGAGTTTGGTTATTTTTCACAGTAACTTGACCGCTCTCAACTTCACTACTTCCTAAGGTAATCAAGGCTTTGGCCTCAAAGACATCCGCTGACTTAAATTGAGCCTTGAGCTTGCGTCCAAGATAGTCGCGTTCTGCCTTGAAACCTTGGATTCGAAGGGCCTGAACCAAGCTAAGCGCTGCTTCATTGGCCTCATCTCCTAGGACGGCGATATAAGCATCTAAGCCTGTTTCAATCGGTAATTCAATACCTTTCTTTCAAGAACGAGAAGGATCCGTTCCACACCGATACCAAATCCAAAACCAGCTGTCGCAGGGCCACCGAAGTATTCAACCAAACCATCATAGCGACCACCTGCACAAACTGTCAATTCATTGCCTTCAATTTCTGTAATGAACTCAAAAATCGTGTGGTTGTAGTAATCCAAGCCACGCACCATATTGGTATCGATGACATAGGCCACACCTAAATCTTCTAACATCCGACGAACCGCATCAAAATGCGCTTGGCTTTCTTCATCTAGATAGTCTAGGATGGAAGGAGCCTGTTCAACCGCAGCCTTGTCTTCTTTTTCTTTTGAATCCAAAACACGAAGCGGATTTTCTTCTAAGCGACGTTGGCTGTCCTTAGACAATTGATCCTTCATTGGCAAGAGGTAATCAATCAAGGCTTGGCGATAAGCCTGACGACTGGCAGGGCTTCCCAAGGTGTTCAAGTGCAAGGTTACATTGTCAATCCCTAGTTCTTTCAAGAATTGCGCTGCCATGGCAATGGTTTCGACATCCGTTGCAGGATTGCTCGATCCAAAGCATTCTACCCCAATTTGGTGGAATTGACGCAAACGACCTGCTTGAGGACGTTCGTAGCGGAACATTGGGCCTATGTAATAGAACTTACTTGGTTTTTGTACCTCAGGCGCAAAGAGTTTATTTTCTACATACGAGCGGACAACAGGAGCTGTTCCTTCTGGACGAAGCGTGATATGACGGTCTCCCTTGTCATAGAAATCATACATTTCTTTGGTAACAATATCCGTCGTATCCCCTACTGAACGACTGATGACTTCATAATGTTCGAAGATCGGTGTGCGGATTTCATCATAATTGTATCGCGCAAAGACCTTGCGTGCAAAGCCTTCTACATATTGCCATTTCGCTGAATCGCCGGGAAGGATATCCTGGGTCCCTTTTGGTTTTTGTAATTTCATAGCCTTCATCCTTTGTCTTACTTTTGCCTCTATTTTACCACAAATTCGAAGAGAAATGGAGGCTGGATCGAATTTCCTTCGATCGACATGTTCAAAACCTCTTTCTCTTCTTGCCTTATCAGCCGAATTATGAGAAAATGGAAGCCATACTACACTGAAAGGATCTTGCGATGAGAGAGGATATCAAAATCAATGACCGCGCCCTGGCACTAGAGAAGTCGTTAATCGAAAAATTGGAGCTTGTATTTGATACCGATGTTGAGTTAGATGTCTATAACCTAGGACTGATCTACGAGATCCATCTAGATGAAGCCGGCACTTGCAAGGTGGTTATGACCTTTACCGATACGGCTTGTAGCTGTGCTGAGAGCCTTCCGATCGAAATCGTCGCTCGCCTAAAAGAAATCGAGGGGATCGAAGATGTCAAGGTTGAAGTAACTTGGTCACCCGCTTGGAAAATTACACGAATCAGCCGATACGGGCGCATCGCCCTTGGTCTTCCACCACGATAACAATCATTACCATTTAATAAACGCAATCAACTAATAAAGGAAGGCCTCTTTGGAAATCCGATCCACAATAAAAAAACGAGGAACACCAGCTCTGCCATCAGAGTTTGTTCCTCGTTTTTTATAATGTTTAAATCCATTCAAACTTTTTCACTACCAGAATGGACTAAGCCTCATCAGCTTTTGGTTCTGGAAGGATTTGATACAACACAATCCCAAGAATGGTTGACGTTGCGACACCAGTGATTTGAAGACCACCGAGGTCAATCATCAAACCACCGATCCCTGATACCAAGATCACACTTGCAATCAAGAGATTCTTTTTATTATCAAAATCAATCTTATGTTCAACTAAAATTTTCAAACCGCTAGCAGCGATAACCCCAAAGAGGGCAATAGACAAACCTCCCAATACAGGAGTTGGAATAGAGTGCAAGAGTGCTGATAGCTTCCCAATAAAGCTCATGACAACCGCAATCACTGCCGCGCCTGAAATAACGTAAACTGAGTAGACCTTACTAAGGGCCATCACCCCAATGTTTTCCCCATAAGAAGTTACTGGAGGAGCTCCAAAGAATCCAGCAATAATCTGTGCCAAGCCATCACCAGTAAGCGTATGGTCAAGTCCCTGGATCCTTGAAGTAATCACGCTCAGTCAAACTATTTAAAACCATGAGGTGGCCAAAATGTTCCGTCATGGTCACAAAGGCAATCGGAGCCATAGTCAAAATCGCACTTGGATAGAGCTTAAAGCTATAATCCACAAATGGAATGTCAAAGTTTGGAACTTGAATCCAATGCGCCGCACTTACCTCTGAGAAATTGACAAAACTATGTCCTGTCAGCAAACCAAGAGCCAATGAGAAAATATAGCCCACAATTAATCCAAGTAAAATTGGGACGACACCGACAATCTTCTTGCCATACATGTTAAATAGGATAACCGCAAAGAGGGTCACCATCGAAATCAATAGAGCATAGCCGCTGTAGCTATTATTTAAGGTTGTCGCATCAGTGACGGCATTCTTCGCAAGACTCAAACCAATTACCATGATAATGGGACCAACCACGATTGGTGGAAGGACCTTATTAATCCAATCTTTACCCGCATGCTTAACAATCAGAGCTACAAACAAGTAGACCAAACCACCCGCCATAGCACCCTGGGCAACTGCCGCGATCCCATCTGACTTCATCAGCATTTGCATCGCTGCAATATAAGCAAAACTAGACCCCATGTAAGCAGGGATCTTATACTTGGTCACGGTTAAGTGAGCCAAGGTTCCCAAACCAGATGAAAACAAAGCAATGGCAGGATCAATCCCAACCAAAATCGGCACCAGCACTGTCGCCCCAAACATGGCAAACAAATGCTGGAAAGATAAACCAACCAATAACCAGGTTTTGGCATATCATTCACATCATATTTAACGTCATTCACGATCGTAAAAACCTCCTAAAATTAAGATGCGACAAGCTATGGCTGAACAAAAACGTCTACCTTCGATGACCAAATCGTAAGGGAGTGCTTCATGCTCCATCATCGACGATTTCTTTTTTATCAAACCACTTTTCAATATACAAAAAAATCCCCCACAACAAGGAGATACACAAAACATAGGCTGGTCTTCCCAGGCCTTTCATTTCCATAGCTCCTTGCCTGCCTCTCTGGACAGTATTAAAGGATTGATTCGATTAGTCACAATTATAGCAAATTATAGACGGATTTACAAGAAAAATGACAGATGATACACTCAAATCCCCCAAAAAGTAATATTCATACGTTTTAGCGACAGGGTTGAAAATTGCTAAAAGAGGCTGGGACAAAAGTCCTAGCCTCTCAATTATTTTTGGATTGTCGAGCAAGACGCAGTGGTTGAGTGGGCTCTACTACACTGATTTCATCAGCTTTTACAGCCCTACTCAACTGTGCGGAGGTGGGACGACGAAATCGAATTCTAACGAATTACCGATTTCTGTCCCACTCTCTCTTTGGACAAAGTCGTCCTTGTAATTACTGTTTACCAGACTGTTCCATATTCCAGAAATCGGTTACGGCACCACGTGATGCTGAAGAAACGATGTGGGCATATTTACCCAGAACCCCACGGCTATACAGTGGTGGCAAGGTTGTTTCAGCCTTCCGTTTTGCCAACTCTTCGTCTGAAACGTGCATGGTGATTTCTTTGGTATCTTGATCAACTGTTACCATGTCCCCTGTGTGGAGGTAGGCGATTGGGCCACCGACCTGAGCTTCAGGCGCGATGTGACCGACAACGAGACCATAAGTCCCACCTGAGAAGCGGCCGTCTGTCAAGAGGGCCACCTTGTCTCCTTGGCCTTTCCCAACGATCATAGATGACAAGGACAGCATTTCCGGCATACCAGGACCACCCTTAGGACCCACGAAACGAACAACAACAACGTCGCCATCCACGATTTCATCCGAAAGAACGGCTTCAATGGCAGCTTCTTCTGAGTCAAAAACCTTAGCAGGACCAGTGATGTTACGAACTTTCACACCTGATACTTTGGCAACTGCCCCTTCTGGAGCCAAGTTCCCTTTCAAGATGATCAATGGACCATCCGCACGTTTCGGATTTTCAAGTGGCATGATGACTTTTTGACCCGGTGTCAAATCAGCGAAGGCTTCCAAGTTCTCAGCTACTGTTTTACCAGTACATGTGATGCGATCTCCATGAAGGAACCCATTCTTCAGAAGGTATTTCATGACAGCTGGCACACCACCGACATTGTAAAGGTCTTGGAAGACGTATTGACCAGAAGGTTTTAAGTCTGCCAAGTGAGGCACGCGCTCTTGGAAATCATTGAAGTCTTCAAGGGTCAAGTCCACATTGGCTGCGTGAGCAATCGCGAGCAAGTGAAGAGTGGCATTGGTGGAACCACCTAGCGCCATGGTCACGGTAATAGCATCTTCAAAGGCTTCACGGGTCAAGATATCAGATGGCTTCAGTCCCATTTCAAGCATTTTGACAACTGCACGACCCGCTTCTTCAATATCGGCCTTTTTGTCAGCTGATTCAGCAGGGTGAGAAGAGGAACCTGGTAAGCTCATCCCAAGAACCTCAATCGCTGTCGCCATGGTGTTGGCCGTATACATCCCACCACAGCCACCAGGGCCAGGGCAAGCATTACATTCCAGTTGCTTCACTTCTTCAGCCGTCATGTCACCATGGTTCCATTTCCCGATTCCTTCGAAAACAGAAACCAAGTCGATATCTTTCCCATCAAGGATTCCCGGAGCAATGGTCCCACCATAAGCAAAGATCGCTGGAATATCCATATTGGCAATGGCAATCATCGAACCAGGCATGTTCTTATCACAGCCCCCGATGGCTACAAAGGCATCCACGTTGTGACCGCCCATAGCCGCTTCGATAGAATCCGCAATGATATCACGTGACGTCAGGGAGAAGCGCATTCCTGGAGTCCCCATAGCGATCCCGTCCGCAACCGTAATGGTTCCAAATTGAACCGGCCAAGCTCCTGCATCTTTCACACCTTCTTTGGCCAATTTTCCAAAATCGTGAAGGTGGATGTTACAAGGGGTATTTTCCGCCCATGTCGAAATCACTCCGACAATCGGTTTCTCAAAGCTTTCATCGGTCATTCCCGTCGCGCGAAGCATGGCACGGTTGGGAGATTTTACCATGCTATCGTAGACACTACTACGATGGCGTTTGTCTAATTCTGTCATGTCATTCCTCTCGTTTCATTTTTTACCATTATAGCATAAAAGAGAGCACAAAGATAGGCAAGGTCTTTGAAGAGACAGACGACAGAAAAGTTTCTCTCAAAAATTTCAATTTTTTTGTCAAGTAACTTTACTTTACAAAAAAGTTTTGTTATACTGTTACAGTTGATGAAAATCAAACCTAATTGAATTTATATCTTAAAAGGAGAAAAACGAAATGGCGGTACCTGCACGTCGCACATCAAAAGCGAAGAAAAACAAACGTCGTACGCACTACAAAGTAACAGCTCCATCTGTAAACTTTGACGAAGCAACTGGAGATTACTCACGTTCACACCGTGTATCACTTAAAGGATACTACAAAGGACGTAAGATCGCTAAAGCTGCATCAGCTGAATAATAGAAGGGAGATACCATGCGCGTAAATATTACACTTGAACACAAAGAATCTGGTGAACGCTTGTACCTTACTTCTAAAAACAAACGTAACACTCCAGACCGTCTTCAATTGAAGAAATACTCACCAAAACTTCGCAAACACGTTGTGTTTACAGAAGTGAAGTAGGGGTTCAATACGAATCAATACATAAGAAAAACGCTGATTTCAAGCGTTTTTTCTTTTTGCCAAATGCGATATATTGCACTGTATTTCAATTCAAACTCTACCTTTTTCTCTACCTTTTTTCTTAAGACCTGGTTTGGAAAGTATGGGTTTCAGTTGGACTAAAAACAGAGGAATATTTTTAGTTCTGTAAGTATTAATCTATACGCTTACATATATCTTTTGGTCTCTATCCCTTTAGGTAAAAATACCGATTTTATGGTATAATAAAGATAACGTTATACAAGGAAGTGTGCCATGACTCTTGATGTAAATAAAGAAGAATTAACAATTTTAGGGATTCCCTTTGATAACTTTTCGGATTTTGATACTGTCTGGTATGCTATTGGGTCATCAATGATTGAAAATTATGAACCTACTGTTCAAGATGTGATTGATTTAAAAACTTATGTTATCAACAAACGAAAGGAATTGAATATTGGTTAAAAATCAATACGAAGGCTATGAGTACATTGACCCCAATCACCAATATACCTATCCAAATTCCACAGTCTTAATCAATAAACAAAATGTTACAAAAAAACAAGAAAATATTTCTATTGATGTTGACGATATTGATGTAGCTGCTATCTTGATGGGAAGAAATCAGCCAAGTCAGCACAAATGCTAAAGTACATTATGTTGAGTCAGGGGTGGTGATCATTATCGCTCCTGATTTTTATTAGGTTAATTTAATTAAAGAAGTTATAAAAGAATCTCAAATGAAAAAATATTTTTATCAAAATCCTTTTTTAGTAGGTCAATTTTTAATAGTAAATATCATTGGAGCCATTTCTGTACTGAGCTTGGCTTTTGTTCTAGAAGGTATTATTGATTCTATTTCAAATGTTAATTCAAAAACATTCATCTTATATGTAGTGTTGTTGCTAGTCTACATAGTTTTTGATTCTGCAATGGAGTACTGTGTTGAAGTTTCAAATCAGAAATTAATTCAAAAAATTTTACATGATATACGAAGTGATTTGACTGATAGTAACGGAAGAAAACCATTGATTGATGTTTATCGTAGTAATCCTGAAATGAATATTTCAACCTATACTAATGAATTAGAAGTTTTAGAAAAACAATATTTAGAGCAAATTATTAGTATAACTAATGATATTTTAGTTTTTATTTTTGCCTCAGTCATATCTTTGTTTATACAACCGTCATATACTATCATAATGGTCGTTTTGAGTTTACTTCCTCTTTTTTATCCTTTGTTAACTCAAAATTCTTTACAAAACGCAAGAGATGTAAGTGTAAAGTCAAAAGAAAGTTATTTTAGTGTAGTATCAGATTTTTACTTTGGTTTAAAGACAGTTAAATTATTTAATGCAGTACACCCTTTCACTGATATTGTGAATTCAAAAAGTAAGCAGTTAGGACAATCTAATGTAGCTTATTACAAAAAGGCAAACTCAATAGAGGCAATATCATACGCAATTACAATGGTTGTAAATCAGGGAGCTTGGGTAGTAGGAGGTTTTTTTGTACTCAAGGGAAGACTTTCTCTAGGAGAATTTATTGGCCTTCGTCAATTAGCTATGTATATTACTTATCCAATTACTAATATGAAACATAGCTATACTGATATATTATCTTCAAAAAAATTGGTTAATAATCTGGTTGCAACTATAAATCAAGTACCAGCGGATACCGCTAATATGGAAAATGTAAAAATTAATACAATTGAGCTTGTTGATTTTGGAATATCTGGTGGGGAGCAAAATATATTACAAAATATAAATTTAACATTTAAGGTAGATTAAAAATATCTCATTATTGGAAAAAGTGGTAGTGGGAAAAGTACGCTTTTGAATTCATTAATAGGTTTGATACCAGATGGTTTTAATATTAATGGGAACATCTTAGTTAATGGACAGGATTTAACTAGCATTAAGTTAGATTACTCATCAGTTGCTTACGTGGAGCAGAAAACCTTTATTTTTGATAAACCAGCTATTGATAATTTGACAATGTGTAAAGATTATGATAAAAGTCTAGTTCATCAAGTGTTACAGAAGGTAAGCTTAGAAAATATTAATTTAGAGGATCCCATCAAAAATAAATTATCTGGAGGACAAGAGAGGAGACTAGATTTCGCTAGATCTCTACTTGCGAATAAGGAAATTTTACTTTTGGATGAGGTTACATCGTCTCTAGATAAAGAAAATAGATTGCGTATTGAAGAATTAGTGGCCTCATTGCAGGGGAAAATGGTTATTTGTATTGCTCACGAACCATCAGATAATTTCATCTCAATGTTTGATGAAGTGATAACTCTTGAAGAAGGAATGATTACTTAGCTGTAAAAATATCATAATAGACTTAGGAAAAATTTATGAAAAAAGAAATACTACCTCAATATGTTTATAGAAGTTAAGTAGGTTTCAATACGAATCAATACATAAGAAAAACGCTGATTTCAAGCGTTTTTTCTTTTTGCCAAATGCGATATATTGCACTGTATTTCAATTCAAACTCTACCTTTTTTCTCTACCTTTTTTGAAATAAGAATAATGATTCGGATATTTAAAAGAAGAGGAACTTTAGTGTGAAGCTCCTCTTTTTGTTATTTGTTCTTTTACTTATAAATTGTAATACCTGTTTTGAACACCTCGTATTTGAATGAATTTCAATATATGCTTAATATCAATGTTTCCACATGTTTTTAAGAAAGAAATATTTCATCTAATTTGAATAACTTTCAATTGAATGGTGTGAATTTTACCCTAAAAATAAACGAATTGAGCTAGATTTCACCAAAAAGTTCACACCATTTGAATTGTTACTGTTTTGTACTTTTTATAGATTTAGAATTCTTTGTTTTCAAATAGTTTAGTGTCAATGTAAAAAATTACAATTGAATAAATAACAGTTAAAAAGTAGTTGAATGGTGTAGCTAATTATCGAAATATTCTTTGAAACAGGGTTTAAAATATTCAATACTCCTAATGGGCTAAAAGATAATAACAAGTTATTTTGGTCTAATAAACTTCTTGAAATCAGTTCTCCTAAACCTCTTAACAAAAACAACTCCAACTAGGGTACTCGATAAAGAATTTGTTATCAAAAAAATAAACAAATAATTGTAGTACTATAAAAAAAATAGTTGTAAAAAAACGTTGTAATAATTTGAATGAATCCGGTCGTAAAAAGTAAGCATATTATCTGCAGATGAAGAGTAAGCTCCAACTTTAAAAAAATCCAAATAGTAATGTTGTCGCTATAAAAAGATGTTAAACTTAAAATAACTAAAAATTAAGAATGAGGTAAAAAAATAGATGCTAACAATTTTGAAAACAAAATTTCTACTCGTTTAACCGGTGTGACTAACAATGATTTAATTGTTTTTTGCTGAATTTCTTGATAAAACGGTACTAATGCTACTATAACTCCTACTATCAAAGCAAATATCGAAAATGTATCGCTGGAGGTTTTAAAAACATTTCCAAATGAAGATTCTGGTGCAACCATTCTTAGATACAGTATCAATAGGGAAATGACACAAACAAACCCTCCAAAAACATAGAAAATCTTTTTCCCAGCAAATAATTTGAACAACTCAATCTTTATTAATTTAAGCATATCAAACCTCCATATCTCTCTGCATTTTGATAAAAATATCTTCGAAATTATTTTGTTTCTCAGAAAAATTTATGATGGAGATATCCTGACGTAATAACTCTGTGAGTAATTTCTCCTTTACCTCTTTCATTGATTCTATATCTAAAGATAACTCAAGTTGCTCTATTCTCTCAGAAAAAACAATGTTTAAGTTATTTAAGATAGACTTTGTAAGTTCTAAGTTATCAGTTTTCAACAACCAAACGTTCTTTATAGATCCAATTGATAAAAATTCTGTCTTTTTCCCTTGGAAAATTACTTTCCCTTGATTGATAATTGTAACTGTATCTACTAACTTACTTAATTCTTCCAATGAATGACTCGAAATTACAATCCCAACTCCTTTTTTAGACAATTCAATGAGCAAGTCTCTAAACTCTTTAATTCCTATGGGATCTAATCCATTGAATGGTTCATCTAATAATAAGATAGTTGGCTGATGGATTAAGGCTTGAGCAAGACCCAAACGTTGTTTCATACCTAATGAAAAACTAGATACTTTACAATCCACACTATTGTCTAAACCAACTAAATGCAGATAGTTTAAAAGATCTTCTTTTGATAAGTTTACTTCATCATAAAGACTGGAAATAAGCATTAAATTCTGTCTAGCTGTTAAAGATTCATAAAATGTAGGGTATTCAATGATTGTACCAATACTATTCAAATAGTCCTTTGATTTCCCATCAATTGATTTCCCATTGATTTTAATTTCACCAGATTCTTTTTTTACTAAACCTAAAATCGTCTTGAATATTGTAGTTTTCCCAGAACCATTTTGTCCAATGAGGCCCATTATTTCGCCACTCTGCAACTCAAATGACAAATCTTCAATGACTTTCTTTTTGTTATACGATTTATTTAGACCAATAATTTGTAATAGTGCCATTTTGTCTTCCCTTCTAGTTAACAACGTTTATATTCAACCATACTATTTATTTACTTATCTAAGGGAAATCCATCATAAATGATTCTTCCTCTATCCATAACAATAAATCTATCTACAAATTTCATGAAGCTATCTTCATGAAAAATACTTATTATTATCATGTTTTTTTTAATTGAATTTAAATATTCAAAAACTTTTTTCTCGGATTCTTTATCCAAACTACTTGTCGCCTCATCTAATAATAAAATTTCAGGATTACTTAGTATAGCTCTAGCTAATCCAACTTTTTGTTTTTGACCACCAGATAAGTTCTCTCCATTTTCTAGAAGAAATAGCCCTAGCCCATTTCCCTCTGATGTAAGTTCAAATAAACCAAATTCGATACAAATCCTATTGATTTCTTCATCTACAATCATTGAATTTCCCAAAGTTAAATTATCTCTCAGTGTCCCTTCAAATACATAGGGATCCTGACTAACGTATGCTAACTTACTTCTTATATCAGGTAATCGATCTTTTGAAAGCTTTGTCCCCTCATAAATAATCTCTCCCTTCTTTGGATTAATGAGAGTACCTATCATTTTCAATAGTGTAGTTTTCCCAGAACCATTTGTTCCAGTTATTCCAATAATTGAACCTGTATTTATTGTAATATCAATGTTATCAAGACTTTTATTAACTAAATTATATTGATAATCTACATTCTTTAGCTGAACTGTTTTTATCTGTTTAGTAAAACTTTTATTAGATTTACTGTCTGAATATTCCTTCTCGATTTCTAAAATATCAGTAACTCTTCCAATAGAAACTAATGTATTTTGAAATTCTCCAAATGATTTAATAATATTTTTTACAGGTATGATAAAAAAAGTAGTTAGTGATTCAAAAGCTACTAATTCGCCTAATGAGATAGTATCAGATATAACTAATTTGCTACCTATCCAAATAATTATTAATGTACCTATTGACTCCACTAATACAACCAAAGAGTTTAAAATATTTTTTTAAACTTAAAATTTTTAAAAAGACCTTTAGAAAGTTCTAGAGTTGTATCATGAAATTTATGAATGAATCTTCCTTCTCCCTGTTGTAATTTTTATAGTTCCAATTCCAGATAATACTTCATTAATTATTGTTAATAAATCAGAGTGCTCTTTTTGTACATTTCGATTAACATTTTTTTCAATGGTGAAATAAAGATAATTGTAATAAATACATAAATAACTAGTATTACAACTACCGACATAAATAAAATTGGACTAATAGAGCACAAGATGATTGCCCCTACTATTGCTAATATAGTGTCTAAAACCATTGACAAAATCATATTAATTCCTTGATTTTGAATTTCAGTAATATTATGAAACCTCGATAATATACTTCCTGAATCAGTTCTATCTATAAACTCTAGCGGTAAGCCAATCATATGACTGAAGAAAAGTAACATCAAGTTATTATTGATTCTTTCGGCCATTTTTGCTAATACAAAACCATTTAATAGGCTAATTATTAACTGACAAAAATAGAGTATGACAAGAACCAATAATAATAAATCGATTCTTGAGATAATTTGACCTAAAATTCCGTCAAAAGTATTTGACTTTCCATTATTTAGTATTATATTATCTATAACATTTTTATAAAAGAAAGCTCCAGCTATTGAAATTAATGATATTCCTAAAGAATATAAAATTGTGTAAAAAAAATTTTTCCTCTCTGAGGCTATGACATTTATAAGTTTAATATAATTTTTTTATTAAACTGATTATTATCCTCCCAAGAATCATTTTTTGAAAAAGTTAAAATTGAACCTGACCACTTCTTATTAAATTGTTCAAAAGTTAATACTTGTTTGCCCTCACCAGGATCAAATATAGTTATTTTTGAATTGCTATATTTATAAACCACAACAAAATGCCCTTTTGAATGATTATTTAAAAAATGTGCAATAAAAGGAAGCTGTAATCTATTATTTTTTAATTCTTCTAATAACTCATCAAGTGTACCATTTAAGGCTGTTGAAGTTAACCCAAATTGCTCCCCTACTATCCCAATTGTATAAAAGTTAGAGCCCGATTTGTCAACTTTCATTTTTTCCCTTATCAAAGACATAGGAGCATTATTCCCCCAAAAATGTATAATGGAGGTTAAGCATGCTGCACCACAGTCTTGAGCATCATGTTGCATTACTCCTCTAAAATAATTTTTCATAAGTTTTCCTCAAAATCATATTTTCACTAGTAATACTATAGCAACCCCTAATATCCACTTTTTAAGAAAAAAGCCACTTGAAAATAATCAAGTGACCTAAAGATTATGCACGAACGATTGTTTTATGACCTCTATATTTTCTCTGATGGTCATATGCTGTAGCTTTGGCGGTTTCAACAAATATATGGTCATTACTGATATAACCACAAGTCAGACAAACCCAAACTGCTCCACCAACGACAGTCTGTTGTTCTTTTACAGACATTTTTTTCATGACTGCAACCTCCTTTATAATTTTTTTATTATTACTACTTTATGTCACCCTTTTTCAAATATATTATACAAAAAAATGAAAGGGCTTGCAAGAGATTGACGGTTATAGAAACTGTAATTCTCATCACTTTAAACATCAAAAAGGAGAGAACCAATTTAGTCCTCTCCAGATTGTAACTTTTTATCAACCCACTACAGTTGACAATGAGCCTATTTCAATAACTCTCGACCTCTAATATATTCATGTCAAAGATTCCATACTACTATAATTCAACTAGATCAGCATCAGATAGATAGTCCAATTTCTGAAAAAAATTGATTCATAGAAATACATCTAATCTTAAATTCTTCACATACATCTGGAATTTTAGCATTTTTACTAGGATTCATAGCGTTGAGATTAATATTTTTAATTTCATCGGTTACGATAGTATAGTTCTCACTTTTAGCAATAGCAATCAACCAAGGGTCTGCAATTTTTTCATTCGCCCAACCTTTTTCCGATAAAAGAGCAGTATCTTTATATAAAGGACTATCTTGGATGTATTGAATTACTTCACTCCACTCTCTAACATAAGATTTATGGTCTATTAAATCTTTTTCGTAATTTTCAGCTAACCACTTCCTAAACCATGGGTCTTGATAATTCTCTGAGACCACTATATCAGGAACTTTTACATCTGAATTCAAAATACTCACAAAATTAAGCCAGAAAGTTGGGAAAAATTCATTACGATAATATCTATCATAAAAGTTGATGTATATATTTGAATCTAATAAATACATTTATCCCTCTCCCTTACTCAATATCTTATATCCTTTATAACCGACTCCAACAATATTAAAAGCATCTGTATATGTAATCTTATTTTGTTGGACAGCATTATTCACATATTTAAAGAAGTTATTGTCGATTCTGAATCTAAGATTATTACTATAATTCCCACCGTTGGAAGGTTTTCTGAGTTTTTGTATTTGCTTAAATTCTTCCTCTAATTCATAATTTATAGATTGATAAGTATCTTTTGAAATCATTGATAAATCATATAAACGCCTTAGAGCAACAAACTTACTAACCTCAGTTTTCTTTGAAATGATTTCTAAATTATCTTTTATATTTTTCTCTTCATCAAATAAATCTATAATTAAAGATTTTGGAGCTAAAATTTCAGCTGTTACCGAATTTATTATCGCCTCTTTTTTATTTCGTTTACTCAACTCTTCGCTTTCAAATAAGTCACTATCACCATACAATACATGAATAAATTCATGTATTAGCGTGAATAATTGACCTGCTTTAGAATCTAACTGATTGATAAAAATAATAGGCGCTTTTTTATCAGACAGAACAAAGCCCCTAAATTCTTTAATATTTAATGGACGATGAGTGTTATCTTTATACTTACCATTTAAAAAAATATATATTCCTAAATTACCTAACACTTTTCTATAATGGTTAAATCGATTTTTTGTAATCTCAGTTCCCAGAAGAGTTCGTGCTTTTTTTATTACTTCTTCATGTTTACTATCAAAATCAAACATACCAACGAAATAACATTCATTCTCAACTGTATCTCTTAAAAAGTCTTGTTTTTCTTGCATTTCAAGAATTGTAGCTTTTAATTCCGGACTAATGTCAGATAAATATTGTGAATTTAAAGTTCTAAAATCAATATTTAAACTAATAGGAGTAATTCTTTCTTTGAGTACTAACAATCCAGTAGGAACATTAATAAGTTTTGAAAGTATTGATAATTGATTAAATGTCGGATCTAGTTCTCCAGATAAAAATTTATCTATATTAGGCAATCTTTTACGTATTAATTCAATAGGAGTATTAGAATTATGAATATATGCTGATAAAACTTTATTATTTACTTTTATACGTTGCGTCATAATATACCTCCTTTTTTTTATTCTACCAAAATATTTAAAATATTTCTATTTATATTGGGAAGTAAAAGTAAAACAATGCGAGTCCAATAATCGAGTCAATAACGAGTAACTCAACTTTCAAATAATTACATAAAAAAAGTCACTTTGGTATCTAATTACAAAATGTATGCTTTTTGAGTTAATCTGACATACTTTACACTATTCATGTAGTAATAAGAATTATTCCTCTAGCTTGAATTGTCAAGGTAAAATCCAATTTATAAAATTAAGCTAGACAGAAAAAGCATCCCGTATTTTTGATACGAAATGCTTTCAATAACTGTAAATAAGTTTTAACGTTTACTAAATTGTGAATCTTTACGAGCTTTTTTCAAGCCTGGTTTGACAAGAATACATTTCAAATGATTTTAAAACATCTCTATATCAGTCTCTAACTAGTTCCAACTACCAATTTATTTCAAAAAATATTAATAAGTTTAATCGAAGTAGGGGAATTACTTTAGGTATTTTATTAGTAATTTAACATCAGAAAAAATGTCAAAACAGGGTTTCTATTGTATCATTTGATGCCGATTGAAAGTACTTGTATTTATTTAAAGAAGTAAAATCAGCTTTAATAATACGACTTTAAAAGAGTTTTAACAAAATTAAATTACTTATACAAATAATATTAAAATTGATTTGGTACAGATAAGATTTCTTTGAAATATCTAGTTTGACATGATGATGTCAGTACGATTTTATAAGAGTTTGATATTTGAATTTATTTATTGATGTTAGTTTTTCCTTTATATTTCGGATTCCAGTTAAATTCAAAATTTCCCTCTCTATTCTTTTTTTAAATAAGGATCTACCAAGTTATTACGAATTGGAAATTTTTTTATTTTTTTATCATACTGTACATAACAAATAAAGTTATTGTTCTCTGGTGAAAGTCCTCTTTTTTTACGTCTTCGTAGTTCCTGATTGTATACAGTGAGATAAACAATATCAGCAGGCATATCACCATGCTTTACTTTATGGCTAGTAAACCCATAATTTTCTAGTGAAATTATATGTTCTATAGCTTTTTTTATCATTTCTTTTAACTGAAATTTAGTAGATTCTTTATTTCTAATAAAAACTGCAGAAAATCGTTTTACATTTTCTAAGCTGATATCCTCAATTTCAATAATAGAATATTCTTCGTTACTAATATCTAAATATGAACGAAATTTGTCTTCTATTTCGCTTCGATTTTCATCATTTACCTCACCCATCAACATTTCTTTTTTATTTAAATCTACAATTTTTTCAATATTGATAGCTCCCATTGAATAATTTATGAAATGTTCGGTTGGTATTGTGAAAAATGAAGGAACAGTTTTTGGTGATTCAAATGAAACATGTATGTAGTCCCCAGGTTGTAAATTTTTTTGAATTACAAATTTTGTAGCAGACTCAATCCCCAAATATAGCCTCTCAATTATACTCAAATTATTATGGGTAAATTCGAGATTATATTGTCTACTATCCTTATTAGATAAAGGAACTACAGAACTTATTCTTTTACATTCAAATAAAAGAGTAGATAACGAAATCCTATCAATAAAAATTTTAGATTCCTCCGACAAATATTGTGAATTATGAAGATCTATAAATGATATATTGTTTTGTAAATAGTATATCCAAGATAGACACATGCTACTAGCAATATCAAAAATCTCTTTAATGTCCGTCTTAAATTGGTAAGTAGAAACCTCTTTATTTCCTGATATATTTCCTTGGGTAAATTGAAATCTTAAAGAATTTCCATTATAAATGATACCACCGTGAGATATTGCATTACGAACGTCTGAATCCGACACATCTGTGATGATATCATAATTTCGCTTTTTAAGATATTCAATTTGAGGAGTCAGTGTTTTTTGATCTTGATTTTTGTTGTTTATTTCTCCATAAAATTTTATTATCAACTTAAGCCCATTGCTGTATGCTGTATTGAGTAGATCATTATAAATACCAACAGCGAATAGTTTCGCCCGTAACTCTTCATTTCCATTGAATAACTCCATAAGATTAATTCGTTCCTCAATATCTTTTAACTGTTCATACATTGAGGTAAACAAGTTGAAATTATTTAAAAGAGTTCTTAAAAATCTTTCTTTTCCTAATGATTCTTCAAGTTCGTAAATTTTTTTAAGTAAGAAATTAAAACCATCACGATTCCAATGCTTTAATTGACTATTAACCATAAATCTATAAAAGAGTGGTCTGTAATCTAATGTCGGGATTTCATTAGAGATATTCTTGTTAAATTGAGTTTCTAGAATGCTGACTTCTATATTTTCTTTATTTGTTTCCCAAACTTCTCTATAGTCGTTCATATTTTCTCCTGAAAGGCATTTTTTTATTTAAAGCTACAATCCAGACTGAACTGAATTAAGAAATAAATTTTACTGCTATTAAAACTATTATACCACTCAAAATATATATTAACACATTCATCCCAAGCTATTTAAAAATTAATGTGTTTATGTATTATTAATTTCAAGTAGGAAAAGGCCTTATCTATAACTTCCCGAAAGTTTAACATTTGCTGTTATAATAGACATTTCTTCATTTTTCCGTTATAACAGACACTGATATACTCTTGTAATACTATTTTGGTATAATTAAAAATATAGAAGGAGGCAAAGATTATGAGAAAATTAGTAGGTATATTACTGCTTTCATTATCAATAATTACTTTAATTGCTTGCTCAAAAAACAACCACCAATCTTTAGATGGTGAGTATTATTGGATCTCAAGTGAAAGAAACGAGTTGGCGTTTACTATTAAAGGAGAAAATGCTTCCATTGAGCATGGAGAAGCCGACAGCTTTACCATTAACAAACAAAAGAATACGATCGAATTAACTGGACAAAATATGGCAAGTCGAACAGAAGAATATTCATTTAAAGATGGGGTCTTTTCTGTTGATATTAGCGGAGTTAAGCACGACTACTATTTAAAAGGTAGCGAAGCATATAAAAACGCTCTAAAACAATATGGATATAAATAACATTATTCACACCTATTTTACCGAATAGGTGTTTTTTGTGCTGAATAGATTACTTCAAAAAACTTTTAAGCTTATTCTTAACCGAATAGCTTATATTTCATGTAAATTAGATTAATCAAAGAAATTGGATTATATTTTATTATACAATGGATTCATGAATAATTTAAAAGAAGCAAATATTAGAAAAGCCATTTGGCATATTAGACGTCACCTAAACGAACTATTAAACTCACAGGATGAAAAATATAGAAAACATGAAATGTTTCATCTAAAATCTAGTATTGAATGTTTAGAACGTGTAATGAACAACGAAAAACCCTATCCACCTATGGATAGGGAAGAAGTGTTTTAAAAGTCATTGTATCTATTATATTATAAAATTTAGTATTAAAAAAAGTATGTTTTTTTAAATGATAAAAAAATAGATACGACCATCCCAGATAGGTTCTCTATCCCCTTTAGAAATTTCTCTGTTAATATGTTTAGATTTTTTTAGTGCCAGTTTTAAATAGTCAATAGCGTCTTCTTCGATTTGTTTAGATGATTTAGACATAATTAACCTCTTAATAAGTTGTTCTATACTAAGTATTATATCAATTTATGTGATAATTTTTTTCTAAATTATCCTTGCTATCCTAATATCATTCCTAAGAAAAATCAAAGATTTATGACTAAATGGATAGATGATTACGAATATAAGGTTAGGAGATTAGAGAATTTTTATCAATATACTTGATAATACAAGAAATCAAAATGTTACCAAATTAGAACGAGAAACAAAATCAGTATAGTTATTTGAGATACCATGGAAAAATTATAAGGCTGATAGTATTAATATCACTATCAGCCTTACAGGTTATTTAACGTTTCAGAAAAACTATAATGTCAAGATTAACTATACAGTATCTAATTCCTTCAAATAATTTTCTATCTTCATCAACATTAAAGGATTGTTATAAATCTTACATAACTCTCTTGCTTCTATATAATAATTTTTGACTTGTTCTTTGTCTAGAAATTTGGCTCCAGCATTTCCTACAAGAATAAGTAGGGGAGCCAGTTGGTAGCTTGTCTGTCTTTGTTTACAGAGTTCAATCGTCTCAAGAGCTTCTTGGATGGCTTCGTTATATTTTTCCTTTGACACTAGGTAGTGAGCGTAGTTGTAACGAACTCTGATGTAGCCAAATAAAAACTCTTGATGCTCAAAATTTTTTGTCTGATATAACTCCATTAAATGAGAGTAGTTTGCCTCATATTCTTGTTCACGACCCACTAAGGAATAGAAATTAGATAGAGTATTCAATACCTTTAAATAAATCAGAGTATTTGAGGAGACTTTTTAATAATATATTTTTCCAATGAAGAAATAGCCTCACACTTACTGTCATATTGATAGAAGTCAATAATAGCTTTAATCCATTCAAGGTAAGTTCGGTCTTCTAGTGTTAGAAAAGTACTTCGTTCAATCTCTATTCTATAAATATATTCCAAATCATCATAATTTCTGTCATCTAATAGTCGAGCAGATAATTGCTTGAAATTAGAGAGGTTAGATTTAATTTCAATTTGTTCATTAAAAAAATAATCTAATGGTACTTCAAGTCGTTGTGAGAGTTTGAACAAAAGGTCTGCGGAGGGAACGAAATGCCCTCTCTCAATTTTACTAATCTGGCTTTGTTCACAAATTCCTTCTGCAAGAGTTTGTTGGGAGAGTCCTAGCTCTTTTCTTTTTAATCTGAATTTCTCTGCGAGTGTATTCATTAAAGATAATAAACCTTCCTATTTGCTTAATTTCATTATAAAATTTTTAGTTCAAAATAGCAAGTTAAAGGAATAAATAATTCTTTATGGTAATAATAAAAAAAAAAAGTTCAAAATGTAATAAAAATAATTGAATAAATAATATATATATGTTAGAATAAAAACAAGGAAACAGAAAGGGGTTTCATTGCATGAGAAAAAAACGTGGAATTAAAAAATTAGTTACATTTGCATTACTAGGTGTTTTTATGTTTAGTAATACAATTCCTTACCAACAGTTTATTCAGAAGAATAAACAATTTGAGATTCGAGTGCAATCACAAAAGAAGTCCAATGGTCTTGATGTTGGGAAGGCTGATTGATTTCGTATTACTTTAAAATTCAACTATTTAGAGAAAGGTATTCTGATGAGAGCTTGTAACAATACCAGATAGATATAAGAATGGAGATGTTTGATAAAATGCTTTCATAGCTAACCAACTGTTGAAAATTATGAGTTACAAAATCTAAAGTATTTAAGATTGGTTTATAAAATTAGGTCTCTGTCTGTAGAAAGGAACGTGCAGTTAGAAAGGAGGAAAAAATAGGATACTATAATTCAGACTGAGATTCCTAATTAAAATGTGTAGTTGCATTTCGCTCATTTTCATAATATTTCATTCAGAGGAGTAATAATATGTTAAAAATTAGAACAGTAGTTGCATCATCCCTTGTCGTTTTGGCATTTAGTTTGGCTTCTCCTGTTTTGGCATTTTCTCACCGTGGTGGCGAGTGGAACTATGGAGGCCATCATGATCCAAATAATTGGGGAGCATATTCGAATTATTATCATGGTTCACGGTATCACTGGGCCTATGTTGGAAGTAGTGGACGTAAAAATGAAAAACAGTTTATGCAGGAGAACATAGTGCGGCCCATGCGTTTGTTAATACAAATTTTGGGGAGCAAGTTACATTTGATGCGGGATGGTAAAGAATAATTGAAGAAGATTCTTTTATCAATAGTTTAGTAAGCTTGTTAGTTTATAGGGGGCAGGGGTATTTCTGCCCTCTATTTTAGAATAAGGAATGCACTATGAAAAAATTATTTATACTCATATCCAACCTGCTTGCTAGTTTGTTCTTTGTTTGGGTATTTACCATTTGGACTGATACATATGTCTCCCATTATTACCCCAACGTTGTTGTACGTGATTCTTCCCCTGAAACAACTTTTCAGCATGTTGCTACACGCTTGGAAAAACTAGCAGAAGAAACGGATAGCTTTATTGCGATTCAACACCAAGATATTAACTCAGAAGGTACTACAGTTTTTTCTTATACGACCTTTGGGAAGGGAAAGTTGCCTGATGGGCTCCAGGAAAAAAATCTAGAAGATGCTCAAAGTAGTAGTGTTGAAACAAACTATTTTGTATTCGATGGACACCTAGATATTCACTTGCTAAGGGAGGAGCTAAGTCAACTTGGCTTGACTAACATGCACCTGATAATTCCATCTAAACTATCTACGTTAATGGCTATCTTTAGTAACGGATTTCAGTTAATCAGTCTATTGATTTTCATCTTAACCTTTGTAGCACTGACTTTAATTAGTCAAATTAGCCAATTACGGTCGTCGGGCATTCGCCTCATTTCAGGAGAGAAACGGTGGTCCATTTTCCTTAGACCAGTTGGTGAGGATTTGAAAGGGATAGCTATTGGTTTCAGTTTAGCTGGCGTGCTCGCCATTCTTATGCAAAAAATTCTGTCGCTTCCAACGCAATCCCTAACGACCATAGGAGAAGGCTTTGCTCAGTTATAATCTCATCTTGTTGTCGATCTCCCTGTTTTTTTCGCTCAACTCTTCGCAGTTGGGATAAAAAAAGATACACCTGATGCAGATTATAAAAAGGGCAAGTGCCTGTCAGAGGAATCATTAGTTTGATTTTAATCGGTCAACTATTTGCGATTATTATTGTAACGCTGGGAATAGGGAGTAGCTTAAAGTATTCCCAAGCCTGGCAACAGCATCGGATTGGACAAGAGGTTTGGAGTCAGGAAAGGCAACTGATTATCCTATCTATCAGTCGTGACGGAACGAGTCCTGGTTTTTGATGAACAAGCTCAAAGGAAACTCAGAACTTGGTATCAATTGATGGATCTGGCTGTTTCAGAACAAAAAGGCTTTCTTATCTAGACACCAGTTAATTGAACGTACTTTGCAAAATGGCATGGCTTCCTCTAAAAAAACTTGACAACCTCTACAGAATGGCACGATTACAGCCCGAATGGCAATGTCCTTATCGTCACACCGCAATACTTGGAGCGTCAACACATTCCTGTAGATACAACTATTGAGCAAAAAGATGAATCACCTTGATGTAGGGGAGTTTGTCTTATTGTCGCCTGAACACCTCCGTTCAGAGGAAGAACATTATAAATCTGTTTTTTTGAAGACGACTTAACCAGTCGCATGTCTAGTCAAGATGAACGACAGCAAATGACTGCTACGGTTGGTTATTTGGAATCAGGTCAGGATCGATTTGTGTATAATACGACCCCTATTTCTTACCAGCAGTTTTTGAAAGATCCAATCATCATTGTTATAACACCCCAATCAACTGGTCCACAGTCCATTTTCTTTTGGGTAGACGCAGTACAGAACTACGTTCTCTTTAATCAATTGTCTGATGCCCAGGAGCTTATCCAGAGACAAGGCATTGAAAATTGGGTCTCAGAAATGCAAACAGGTTACCACAACTACATCACATTATTGGATAATATCCAGAGGGAACTTTGGGTAATGCTAGCAGGAGCTGTGCTTGGGATTGCAACTTCAATCTTGTTGTTTAACACTATGAATAGGCTCTACTTCGAAGAATTTAGACGTGCCATTTTTATCAAACGCATTGCAGGTCTCAGGTTCTTAGAAATCCATCGCACTTATCTCTTTGCTCAACTGGGTGTGTTTTTACTGGGATTTGTTGCGAGTGTATTTCTTCAGGTAGAGATAGTAGTTGCTTTCTTAGTCTTGTTACTCTTTACTGGTCTATCTCTTTTACAGTTACATGTCCAAATGCAGAAAGAAAACAAGATGTCCATGCTTGTTTTGAAGGGAGGTTAATATGATTGAACTTAAACAGGTGAGTAAATCTTTTGGAGAACGAGAGTTATTTTCGAATCTTTCAATGACATTTGAGGCTGGAAAAGTCTATGCCTTAATTGGTTCAAGTGGTAGCGGAAAAACAACCTTGATGAACATGATTGGGAAATTAGAATCTTATGATGGGACGATTTTTTACCGAGGTAAAGACTTGGCCAAATATAAATCGAGTGATTTTTTCCGTCACGAATTGGGCTACCTCTTCCAGAACTTTGGCTTAATTGAAAACCAAAGTATTGAAGAAAACCTTAAGCTAGGTCTCATTGGTCAAAAGTTGAGTCGGTCGGAACAGCGGTTGAGGCAGAAGCAGGCTTTAGAACAGGTCGGCCTGGCTTATCTTGACTTAGATAAGCGCATCTTTGAGTTATCGGGCGGAGAATCGCAACGGGTTGCCTTGGCAAAAGTTATCTTAAAGAATCCACTCTTTATTCTGGCAGATGAGCCAACAGCTTCAATAGACCCAGCAAACTCTCAGTTGATTATGGAGATTTTGCTATCTCTTCGAGATGATAATAGGCTAATCATTATCGCAACACATAATCCGGCAATTTGGGAGATGGCTGATGAAGTGATCACGATGGATCGTTTGAAATAAAAATACTTGTTTTTAATTGCACGATGAGTTACTGAAATATTATCATGAATCAATAATTGGAGTTAATTTAGAATTGTACTTTATTAATATTGAGCTAACTTTTTCTTGATAAAGGAAGAAATAGTAGAGAGGAAGTTAGAATGAAAAAATTCGACAATTATGTTATTGAGAAGCCTTGCGATTCTAATTCAGATAAACTGCAAAAAATCTTAATAATTGAAAGTTTGGTAGATGAGATTTTGCAATTTTCTCTCAGAATCAATAATAGTGTAGGAGAGATTTTCCTCCTACAACCGTTTCATAAGTATTAATCTATACGCTTACATATATCTTCTGGTCTCTATCCCTTTAGGTAAAAATACCGATTTTATGGTATAATAAAGATAACGTTATACAAGGAAGTGTGCCATGACTCTTGATGTAAATAAAGAAGAATTAACAATTTTAGGGATTCCCTTTGATAACTTTTCAGATTTCGATACCGTCTGGTATGCTATTGGGTCATCAATGATTGAAAATTATGAACCTACTGTTCAAGATGTGATTGATTTAAAAACTTATGTTATCAACAAACGAAAGGAATTGAATATTGGTTAAAAATCAATACGAAGGCTATGAGTACATTGACCCCAATCACCAATATACCTATCCAAATTCTACAGTCTTAATCAACAAACAAAATATTACAAATATTGAAGAAGCCTATCGGAATGAGCATTTATTCGTTACTAGAAGGCTTGCAGACTTGCGCTTGAAAGTCATTAAAGTCTACTCCATTAGTGATATTTTAGCCATTCATAAATATTTATTTCAAGATGTCTATGCTTGGGCGGGACAATATCGCAAGGTGAATATCTCAAAAAATGGGAATCCTTTTATGTCAATACAATCTTTCAGTACTGCCCAATCATATATAAACCGCCTTATTCATACCTATTATCAAACTGCTAATTCAAAAGATGAGATTATTAAACAATTAGCAAAAATTCTTGATAATCTTAATTATTTCCATCCCTTTCGAGAAGGGAATGGACGAACTCAACGAGAAGTCATTCGTTCCTTAGCATTATCAAAAGGATACTCTGCACAAATACGTGTGGAGCAAGATGACGAGGTTTACAATCTTATATGGACGGAACAGTCTATGGAGATTTAGGAAAGTTAGAAGAACTACTTGGTAAAATACTGGAAAAATTGTAAATTAGTCTACAAAAATACTTCTATGTTTTTAAATATCCTAAATATCACAGAAAATTATAACTTACCAAGGTTTAAATCATAATAGATAGACAAAAAGCTTCTGAAATCTAACATTTCAGAAGCTTTTTTCTTGTCATAAAATGGCTGCAACTATTATTATTTTACATTAACAATATCACTGTTCAACAGGTAAGAAATTCCCTACAATAATCCCTACAATTCTAGGATCTTCATCATACGAAAGAAAAATATCTCGATATTTTGGATTGATAGAAACTAATCGTAAACCCTGTTCTTCCTGGTAAACTCTTTTAATGTATGTCTTATTATTGCAGACTACTGCATATACTGCACCATCATAATCGAACCCTGTTTCTCGAATAAGAGCTACAGATCCATTTTGATATTTGGGTTCCATTGAATCGCCAGATACCCATGAAGCAAAATCATGTGCTAGTTCTTCGTCAAAATAGACAGTATCATAGTTTTGATCGTTGTACACCGAGGAACCGATACCAGCAGACATTTGTTCGTAAACATGGTATTCGTATAGTTTTTCTGACATTGAAACAATGTTCTTACATTTTTCTTTTTGAACTAGGCCTCTGACATAACTAAGTGCATTATTCTTACCTTCATCCGATAAAGTATTATATAGTCGGACGATTTCGACCTCTGTAAAATAACCTTTTGGAACATTTAGAATCTGCTCTAGTTGTTGCACTTTTTCTTTAGATGGTTGTTTTACTCCACGCTCCCATGCGGAATAAGCTTGATAACTAATACCTAATCGATCCGCAATATCTTTTTGAGTCATTTGTAGCTCTTTTCTACGAGCCTTTAGTTTTTCTGGTTGGTACATCATTTACCTCACATTAACAATAATTTCAATTCAGCTTTTTGTTTTGCTTCTTTGTCTGTTAGCTTATTCTTATCCCAAACATAAGCTATTGATTTTCCTCTATCATAAATGAGCCATACTTTTAGATTGTCATGACAATTCTTAATTGTCTTCCAATTATCCTGATTTAAAAGTTCAGGTAACTCTTGGCTAGTAACGAAGCCTTTTTTAATTACTGATTGCTCAATCTTATTGATTAGAGAAGTCTGATAGTTGTTGAATTCCTTTATAATCTGTTCTTTGACACCGTGAAACAAAAGGAGTAGTGTGGCATTTTGTCCATCAATATAAGCATCAATAGCCTGTTTAATGGTACTTTCTTTTCCAGGATAATATTCTCTAAGAAGATCTAAAAGTCGAAAGAACAATGCCTGTTTTGAAACATCCAGACTGTTTTGAATCTGTTGAAAGGTGTCGCAACTATAATAAATCTTAGACAGCAAAACAATGTCAGGCATTAGTACGATAGCAGAGAAGATATTTGCTTCTCGCTCTAGTAGGCTTTCCTGATTATCAATAGATTCTGCAAAATAATTACCTTCATGCTCTAGTATAAAATGTCCTAGCTCGTGACACAGAGTGAAATTTTGCTTCACAATGGGATTATCCTTTTCATAGGAAAAACTAATGCCTAAGTCATCGATAATAGTTAATCCTTCAATCTTATGATTTGAGAAATGGTGACTAATTACTTGAATCTGATATTTTTGAATACAATGTTGAAAGAAGTAATTGAAATTATAGTTTAGTAATGAAATACCATGATTTTTCATATACTGATATAACACATGTTTTGTAGACTTACTTATTCTTGTATACAATTCATCCAAAGAATGATACCTCCTTTAAGTATAAAATACAAAACTAAACCAATTTGGTTGAATACATTGTATAAAAAAAGTGGACAATTGTCCACTCAAATATGTAAAGTACCAAATTGGAAATAGGTTTTTTTCTACATTAATAATTCTTAACCATACATTTTAAATTTCTTATCTCATAATATCGGATACAATATGCTTTTTGTTTCAAATTCTATAACATTAAAAATTCTAATCAAAAATTAATATATCTAAATATCTGAATATATATTTAAACTATCAAATCTAACATAAATTATGAAAGTAAGTTAGCATATCCCTCTTCTAATTTTTAAAAAAATTAGCCTTATTATCGAGATCAATTATTCTAATTCTTTGATTTTTGAATTAACTTTTTGAAAAATATCAGTATTATTTTTCTTTATCAATAGAGTACTCTCCAAAGAGTTCTGAGATACTCTTAATCAGTTTCTTTTCTTTCTTTTTTCCACTGTTGTCCCAGGATAAACTTTAAATACAAAATAAAAATATAACATTCTCTCTCTCGAGGTATTTTTTTCAAAAAAATCATTCTAAAGTAACCATAGTCAGCAATTGATAAAGAATGTCCATAAAATATTACATTTTCAATATTTGAAGATAGCAATTTGTCAAATGTAATTCTAGAATTATTTTTTTGTATTTAAATCTAGTGTTCTTGATATTTTGGCAAATATATACTCATCTTGCGTAGGTAATAATTTTTTATCATCTATACCAAAAAAATCATCCCATTATTATTTGAAAGTTCCCCATGAATATTAATACTCTCGAATAGGTTTTTAAATAATTCTGGATCGCTACTCTTCTTCCAAGGCGTAGTATAATTAAATGAAAGAATATTAAATTTTTCATCAGCTGCAAAGTGGTTTCTATCATAATAAACTGAATTTAAAATATCTTTAATATATGAGTCAGCATTTTTTTCATACTCCCCATTTGAAGATTTGATACTACGATTTAGATAGTTCTTAAAATCTAACTCTAGTTCATTTAATTCTGCTAACAATGTCTGAGCTACAAGAGGAAAAAGAACAGAGACTATTTTTTTTTCAAACATCTCTTGTTTTGATTCTCCATATACCTGATTTGAATTTGAAATTTCGACATATTCTTCATTTAATATTTCTACTTTTTCCCTCAATTCCTTATATACTTTTTTAGTTTCGTAGATATCTAACTGATTTAAATTTTTATTGAGAAGTGAATACGCTATAAATTGATAAATCCTATTAATTAAATCGTCTGTTTTGAAGTCTTCTATTTTTTTTGCACAGTAGACTGGAGTTCTAAATGTACTATTTCGTTGTTCGGTGTATATGCTGAGTAGTGTATCACCAATTTTTTCAACAATTTTCAATGAATTTTTATCTTCTAAAAGTTCATCAGAAATCTGATTCTCTACTAAATACCACTCACTATTATGTATCATATTTTTATACAAGAAAATAATGTACCACACGTTCAATTCTTGAATAATTTTATATTTAGTATTTATAGTATGTTCAACTACAAACTTCGTATCATGGAAAAAATTCACTTCAGTTAAATATTCTTCTAAACCTAATTTTATCGTATCAAACACTAAGGTTTCTTCAAAACTAGTCTTCTCAATTAAAATAGTTTTTAAAAATTTTTCATAATTAGAAGGCAATCCGCAACTTAAATCAAAACCATTACCAATTACTAAAAGACTTTTTGGCAACATATTTTTCAAGTAATTCTTCACTCATATTCGTTAATCTCCTACATTTTCTATTACCTTAATAATATTTTTTTAAAATAAATAGCTTTAAATCTTTTTTTACCTTCACTTTTTTATTATTTATAGCTATCCCTACTAATTTTTATTTTTAAACGCCTTCTTTCGTTCTTCCATAAAATCAATCAATTCCTTTTTGAAGATCTCTTTTTCTTCCTCAGTTAATCCATTTGAATTCATACGAAATAGAAGTTCGATATTATTTAAGCTGTCATCTGACTTTTCTTTTTCTGATTTTCCAGTAAGGTAATCAGTACTAACTCCAAAAGTAGTTGCTATTTGAGTTAATTTATCTAGTGATGGTGTTACTTTCCCATTTTCCCAACGTGCGTAACTTTGCTGACTAATGTTTAGTTTTTTTGCTATCTCATTTTGAGTCAAACCATCTCTCAAACGCAATGTTTTCAACCGTTCTCCAAATTCCATAATTATTTACCTTCAAAAAATTAAATATTTTTCAAAAAACAGTTGACTTTACATCACATATGATGTAGAATATAAGTACATCAAACATGATGTATACGACTTCAAAAAAATATAGACTTTTAAGTCGAATACTGTTCATTGAAAATTAAATAAAAAGTGCGTCTGACAACCAGAGGACTGATCATCAGAACAACACATAAACTTCGTACCTTTATTGTAAATGTTTTGATATTAAAAGTCAAGTCCGTTTTGTGGTTGAAGTGAAGATAGAAAACAAGATTCAATTCTTGTGGGCTTCCACGCATTTCGGACTTTCGCACTTTTCCGAATAGTAAAGTGAACTGGCTTCGCCAAAGGGCGTAAGAGAATCTTAAGGGTATGATCATGACTACCCAATGAGATTGGCTGGGAAAGCGATGGTAATTGATGCAAAGCACCTTGCTAAACGTTGCCACCGTGAAGGAGGGATCCTTCAACCAAATAACTTTCTTTACTGCTGTCTATCATTGTTGATAGACCTACTCTCAAGCTACTAAGTTCTTTCCTTTTTTCACTTAGTAGCTTTTTTACTTATTACAATAAAGGAGAAAAATATGACAAACTTTTTTCGCATTACAATGTAAGCGACTCTATGAAAACTATCTCTTTACCTATGGGATGTTTGATCGTTCAGAAAGTCTACTAGCTAAACTATATAGTCAAGCTCTGGTAGATATAGATCATTTAGCCTCTCAGGCAAAAGAAACAGGATTTGCTTATGGGGATATTGATACTTATAGTCGCATGTATAAACGCAAAATTTTTAATCACTATTACTCAAGAGTTAAGAAACTAGCTTAACTCTTTTTCTTTTACTCAAAATTTGAAAGGAGAATCCTATGATTCCAGAAACACTAAAAATGAAACCAGAATTTATCGGCCCAGCTTATTATGAAAAATTGGGGAAAGCTCCTCAGTCTGTATTTGGTAAAAAAGGAAAATACCAACGTCACATTCTAAACAGCGCAGAGCACGGCGCATTTCATGTCATCACACCAGCCTCTACAACGGTCTTTCCAGAAGATGCTCTAGTAGAAGCTGTTAACCCAATCTTTTTCTCAGACACTATTTTAAATGGTAAGAATGTTGCACCTTACCGCAATGTTTTTGCAGAAAAATTGGTACTTAAAAAATAAGAAATAAAAGGAGAAAATTACATGGCTAAAATTGGATTAAACTACGGAGAAAAACTACAAATTGCAGACAAAACCTATCGTGTCATTACAGATGGACTAGATGTCCCGGCAATCCTTGGAAAACTGACTTTCCGAGGCATTGAAGGTCCTGAAGTCATCTTTGAAGTAGATCAATCGCAACGAAATCCTGATGGATCATTTGTCCAAATCAATACAGGCGAGATCCGTGGCATCGTCGTAGGGATTCATTCTTCTGTCCAGCACGAAACCCTCTTTTTCACTATCGCAGACATGTCAGAGTCTAAAATTGAAGACCTGGGAATTAAATACCGAGAAGAAGTAGAATTAGAAGATATTGTTGTCGCCCATATTCACGTGAATAATCGGGATATCTTTAAACTCTTCGCCTCAAAAATCAAAAAGAAAGGGGGAGCTACTCCAGTCAAGGAAACTAAGGAAGTGAAACAAACAGAAAACAAGAAAGAAAATTAGGAGGTGATTATTCATGAAACTCTTTACCTATCGTGGGAAAAGAGTTCACGCTTTTCATCGCAATATCAAGGGAATCACATGGTTTATCTGGTGGTTTCCTTTTTTGTTAGCTTCTATCTATTATACCTACCTTCATTTAGAGGAATTAAAAGTTCATCCCTTACCTCAAGGATATTTCATTGGATCTGGAGTTCTACTGTCGGCTCTTCTTTCTTTGGGGGTCAATTACCTCTGTTATGAGAAGATTCTATTTTTTCAAAAACTCAATAGCCTCCGAATCCTCTCTCGTTTCTTATTAGAGAACAACCTATATCTGGTCAAGAAAGTCAAACGAGATAAAGGCATAGTTGAAAAGATTACACTTCCAAAAGTCTACCTCAAACAAAGTCGTTATGAGCTTCAAATCAGTTTCATTCTAGAAGGAAACAAATTTCAAGATCGATTTTTAAACCTTGGCTCTACGCTTGAAGTCATGTTCAATGGTGATTTTCGTGATAAAAGTTTTGACAAGCGTTTTATCAAATACAAAATAGCCATCAATCGGATTGAGAGTCGCATTTCAATTGATCAAGTTGAAGTCAAAGGCTCAAAAATTCGTCTCATGAAAGATGTCTACTGGGATTATGTCAAAGACTCCCATCTACTTGTTGGCGGAGGTACTGGAGGAGGAAAAACCGTTACCCTCATGTCCATCATCTACGCTTTATTAAAAGTCGGCTATATCGATATTTGCGATCCTAAAAACTCAGACTTGGCTTCTTTAAAGAAGCTTCCAGTCTTCCACGGTCGAGTCTATTCGAGTAAAGAGGATATCATCAATTGTTTTAGAGAAAATGTAGAGTTTATGAAAAAGCGCTACGAAGTCTTAACATCTTTTCCAGACTATAGACCAGGTACCTATTACACCCATTACAACTTAAAACCTAAATTTCTTCTAGTAGATGAATGGGCTGCTCTCATGGCCAAGATTGACCGTGACTATAGCCAGCAGTCGGAACTCATGGAATATCTAACTCAAATCGTTCTAGAGGGCCGTCAAGCTGGAGTATATGTGATCTTTGCCATGCAACGGCCTGATGGAGAATATATCAAGACTTCTCTTCGGGATAACTTTATGATGCGTCTCTCCGTCGGTCATTTAGAATCAACAGGATATGACATGATGTTTGGAGATGCCAATAAAACCAAAGAGTTCAAAAAACTGGACGAAATTAATGGAGTGAAAGTGGTCGGGCGTGGTTATATTGCTTCAAGTGGGAAACTAGCAGGTGAGTTTTATTCACCTTATATTCCACTTGACCAGGGCTTTTCCTTCTATGATGAATACGCTAAAATTCCCATTATGGAATTTGAAGGTGAAGAATTTTCAGTATTTGAGGAATACACGCCACCGGTTGAAACAATTGATCTTATAGAGGAAGAGGATATAGGAAACGAACCAAATAAGAGAACGCTCAAAGAATTTGCGGATGAGCACGATCTAAAGATGCAAACTCTTCGAAAAATAATCCCTTATATGGAAGAGCATGGAATCTCATTTGAACGGAGTGACTCTGCTATTCTCATTGAACCTTTCCAAGAAAAGTTACTCCTTGAAATAATCGCTCAATTTGAGGAAGATGGACGCAAGTCTTATCCAAAAGCTATTGAAGCGATTGTCAGTCATCATGGGCTAGGACAAGGGCAAGGGCAAGCCTGACCGCAGGTCAGGCGAAGACCGAAGCTCGCCGTTCCTGGCTCATGATGGCAATGAACCCCCGTTTTCTAATTCCGAGAATCGATTTGAAACGAAAAAGAATGCTGATAAATCAACATTCTTTTTAAGTATTATTTGCAAAAAACAAGATATTTTGTCTGTTTAGCTACCAAAAAGATACCATATCTGCTTATTTTTTCTTACAATTTTTTTGATGTGCTTTTAATTTCTTCATCGCCCAATCATAATGACTTGAAGTAGTGCTTACAAAATACGAACCAAGTACACTTAAAAAAGTAGACGAATGTCTACTAGAAATGTTGAGGTTTGGCAAACGTCTGGTAATGATGATGCTATAGATTCCTTATCTCAAATACTGCCGTATTAATCCACTCGTTATTCATTTGAAAGTCATTTTTCTATGATTTTTACTAAAGGTAAAACCATTTTTTAAAAGCACTCTCTGAGAAGCCAGATTGTACGTTGCCGTCCCCGCGATAATCTTATGTAAACCATAAGTAGTAAAGGCCTTTTCTAAAACGAGTTTAACCGCTTCGCTGGCATATCCTAAATTAGTAACATTTTTCTCCAATCCTATATCCAAGTTCTGCTGTTTTTCTATCCTTCCCTAAAACACTTAAATTGATTCTTCCAACCATAATACCTTGTGCATCTCTAATAAGATGCATGTAGACATCATGATTCTCTTGTTCCCTTAACAATTCCCTTGTAATTTCTTTAAAACTTTCTGAATCAAAATAGTGAGCTGGTCTAGGAGGTAAACTTCGCTCAAAATACTCTCTATTTTCTTTTTCAAAAGAATAAACATCTATGCTATTTTCTTCAGACATCAACTCTAAACTTATCATTGTAAACAATCTCCTATCATTCTCTAAACTCAAATTCACTCATGTTCACACAAAGTGACATTTACAAAATATCTCTTAAATTTTTGTCTCTTTTCCAATGAGCCTCTTTCTTATTAGCAAGAAAGTTTTCTAAAAAAGTAATAATTTCTTTTTTGTCTTCTTCGGTTAGTTCATACTCTCTCAATAAACTAACAATTTCTTCTAGTCCGTCATCACGTCCTTTTAAAATCTCAAAAGATGTACCAAAGATTTCAGCTAATTTTTCTACTGTTTCATCTTTCGGATTTCTCCCTCCGTTTTCCCACCTAGCGTACTGGGCTTGAGCTACACCTAACTTTTCAGCAACTTCTAATTGAGTAAGTCCTGCATCTAGTCGGGCTTTTTTTATATTGTCTTTTAACATTTTAAAATTCCTTTTCGTTTTTTTCTATTGACTTATAACCAAAATGGTTGTATTATACTTATATAACCAAAATGGTTATACAAAAACAAAGCATACAAAATAAGTGATACTAGTTAAATTTATGAGTATGCAAAAACACCCCAGAAAGCTCTGCAAAGCGTTCTGAGGCTTTCGTTTAAAACCAATACAATTATACCAAAATGGTAATAAAAAAAGTCCATAAAAAAAGTGAGATATGGCTAGATTGAGGATATTATGACATCAACACAATTGGCATTTCAAAACAACAAAATTAACAATACTCATTCTTTTTTTATTCGCCTAGTTTAGAAGAATATATTCAAGTAAATGATGATGTATTTAACGATATTCGAGACGAAGAAATTGAACTTCGAGCACTTGAACTGCTCTCGAGTTTTCTAGACAAGTATTTTGAGTAGTTTAAAAACTAATAAATTAGAGATTGGGAGACAAGTGCAAGGGCGCAAGCCGAAGGCAGAGCGCCCGAAGCTCGAAGTTCTCCCAATCTCTAACTATAAAAAGCTGGCGTTTCTAACAGCCAGCAATCCGATACACTTAAGGCAACGTCCTAAGTAACGAGCCATTGGCAAAAAAATCAATAGTAGCAACGAATTACGCAGATTTTTAAGCATAGAAAGGAGGCGTTACATTGAAAAATACCATTCAATCTCTACGAGAATATCAAAATAAAGTAGATTTATCAGAACTAGAAAAATCTATTTATATCAGTATTGACAGATTAACAGTAATCTTTGATAGTGAGAACCAATCACTTAGACGAATATTTCGTGAATTACGAAAAATCACTCGATAATATAATTCAAGAATTTAGTATTCAAGAAAAATCTAAGAGAAGACTATTTTACTCTTTATAAAACGATAAACGAAGATAGTATAAATCTAATTTTCTTTCAACTATCGGATTATGGTGGTTATCAAGTCATACGCCTAGACTTCAACCCAAACTCACTAAAAGAATTTGAGGGGTTACAAGTGTGGAGGCAGATTATGAATTACGCTCGATTAAATCGATTAGAAATTAGACTGTCACGATTAGATCTTGCTTTTGATATCTTCAATAGGCCAGAAATAGTTTTTTTACAACATATCAAAGGAGGGGTTAGTCATAAAAATATTCTACGGTAGAGGGGAAATATAGAAAGTAAATACTGGGGTGCAAGTGGTAGCAACGTTCAAGTACGTTTGTACAATAAGAATATAGAGGTATTAAGTCATAAAAGAGCTGATAAATTAAATATAGAGAGTAAGCCTTTTTGGTGGCGATTAGAGTTCCAACTTCGGACAAAGGCTATAAATGAAGAAACCATTTCAGAGATTTCTAAACGATTGGAGAATTTTAGCTTCTTTAGTCTTTCGAGTGTTCCAGATGATAGCAAAGCATTTGCCTATATTTTTTTCTTCATGAACCAGCACTCTTACCCGAATTATTCCCCTACCTCAAACCTAACACTATTAGAGTGAAAAAAAGACCAGACTTAGAAAACACCTAAAAAGCATTTGATAGTAGCTCATTTTTCTTTAGAACTACAAGATGCACTTAAAGAACAAAACCCCACGATTAAATAATGAACTCAAACAATTAATAGGAGAATTCCTAGAACTTACTAGTAAAGGAGAAATTGACTTATGAACGATAAACTAACTATGACAGTACAAGAAATTATGGACTTAGGGTTTTCAAAATGGACTGCTTATAATATTTTACGGCAAGCAAAACATATTATGGTTGAACGTGGATTCGATTTTTATAATAATAAAGGACTTGGAACAGTTCCAGTATCAGTTGTAGCAGAGATACTTGGATTGGAGGAACTACATGTCAAAAACTAGATATACCGGTGTTACGAAAGATGATAAGACTGGCAAATATACTTATTATTTTAAAGCTGGAGTTGACCTAGCTACTGGTAAACCTTATCAAGAACGTAGACGTGGTTTTCAAACCGCAAAAGAAGCCTTTGAAGCACGTACAAGAGCCTTGAATAAGATACAACAAAAAGGAGGAATTAAGCATACTCAATGGACTTTTAAGCAGTTTATGGAAGAAGTTTTTATGCCAAATTATTACGCTACAACAAGTCCGGATCTCGAACACAGACGTCAAGTTATATTCGATGAATTTATTCAATACTTTGGTAAGAAAAAAACCTAGAGAAATTACTACTTATGATGTGATTAATTATAGAAACGGTTTTATTAGAGAGATATTCAAATTCATATGCAAGAAACAAGATGACATTGCTTAATCAAGTTTTGAAAACTGCGAAAAAATATGGGTTGATTTTTCATGAAATTCCCACAAGTAATATCAGTCCAATTCCAATCATAAAAAAACATATAGATTTTTTTGGACAAAAGACGAGTTCCAAAAAAAGTAATACAATCACTTGATAAAAAGAGTTATTTTGAGCACTTTGTTTATACACTTTTTTGGTTATATTATTTTACGGGAATGCGTGTAAATGAGGCGACTGCTCTTTATTGGGAAGATGTAGATTTTGAAAAGAAAACTCTAGCAATCAATCACAACTTACAGTACATAAACCGTGAAAATTGGGTTCGGCGTAACAAACTAAAAACGGAAAGCTCCAGACGAACCATTGGGCTTGATGATAACACTCTAAACGTACTTAAGGAATGGAAAGAACGACAAGCAAAAGTTGACAAGATACCATTCATTCTATCACTTGATGGAAATCCATATCGTAAGCGTAGTATTAGAGACCAGATTATAAAATACTCTAAACGTGCAGGTGTTAAATACATTCAACCCAAAGGTTTGAGACACTCTCACGCATCATTACTCATTAATGAATATAACGTAAATGCTCTATATATTCAAAGACGATTGGGTCATTCTGATGTCAAAACTACACTTAGTATTTATAGTCATTTATACCCAAACGCTGATTCCGAATTAACAGATAAACTCAATCTCATATCAAGTGATTTTATCGACTAAATCTATTTGGCTACCAAATTAGCTACCAAAAAAAAGAAATACACCTCAAAGCCTCATTTTAAAGGGCTTTTTTTCATATTTTCCCACTATTTCTAATAGGGGGGTTACATTTGGCAAAAACGCCAAGTCCACCCCTCCTCATTCCTTATGGGAGTTGGGTTTTCAATTTTTATGAAGTGTGTCACTTTCATCAAAAAAGTGTGTCACTTTGTTAGAAAGAGGTGTTGCGATGAATGGACAAAATTAGTCCTTTTCATATTAAGAATTTCAGAAAACAAACAGGACTTAGTCAAAAAGCATTTGCACAAGCTGTTGATCTACCTACAAGAACCTACCGCTCTTATGAAACAGGCGAAAGAGGACTGACGATTGATAAGTTTAGAGAACTTAAAGAAAAACTTGGTTACTATCAAGATTGCGATAAAAACAGTCTTCGGGCTCAGATCGACTATCTACGATTGACCTTTCCTAGATTAAAGGATTTAGATGCTTTCTGTGAAAACTTTCTTCACTGTCACCTAAGCGAATTTACAGACCAAGAAACTCGCCTTATGAACTATACCCACTTATGGCAACGAGGAAACATCTGGATTTTTGATTTCTTTGATAAGTCAGTGACCAATGATTACCAAACTTGTCTTCAACTATCTGGTCAAGGATGCCGTGAGTTGGAGTTGCTTCTAGAAGACAAGGGAATCACTTGGCAGATCTTTCTTCAAAACATTCTTTATTCCTATGAAGATGTTCGGGTGAAGCGACTCGATATTGCTCTGGATGAACTCTATAAGGGTTATGGTCACGAGGACGAACAAATTCAAATTCCCAAATTGATTGATAAACTCTATTCCAAAGAGATTGTCCTAGACACGATTAAGAAATGGAATATCACGGGTGGTGGATCTTTCACAGATAATGAAGACATGGAAGCGAATCACGGCTTGTCCATTTACTTTGGAAGTCGTCAAAGTCAACTCTACTTCAACTTTTATGAAAAGCGCTATGAAATTGCTCGAATGGAAAACATCTCCTTGGACGAATCCTTGGAGATTTTTGGTATCTGGAATCGCTATGAACTCCGCTTTTCAGATCAGAAAGCTCAAGGCATCGTGGAGGAATACATCAACGGTGTAGATCTCGGAGAAATCGCAAGAGGCATCGTCAATAAAGAAATCCAAGTCTATGATGGGCTCACCCGTTTTGGAGCTTATAAACCTGATGAAAAAAATGGCAAAAAAACTATTTGGAGGTGTCGAACCCTTAAAGCTCTCAACCAACCCACAGCCTTACAGTATTGAGAGAACGATTCGCTGGTTGACCTATCAAGTTGCTAATTCCCTTGCACTAGTCACTGAAGCAGACAAGATCCTCCAAACAGAATACATGAAAAATGATTCAGAATAGCGGAGAGATTACTGATCGAGGAAAAAGCCATGTTACGACTTCTCAAAGCCAACAAACACTATGAACACTAGAAAGGAAAAACAATATGGAATACAAAGTTCAAATCAATTCACTAGATAACTTTAAAGCCTGGTCTGGTGGACTAACCACCTTGAACACTGTCCGTGAACGTGGTGGAGTAGATACTCTAACCGTCATTTGTGAAGATATCTCTCTGGGAATACACCAACCGAAGTACAAATCAATGACTGGCTCTGGTTCGATTCTGATTTTATCTACCAAGCTCTAGGCTACGATGATCTGCTTGAGGCTTCTTGAGATGATGAAGAAGATTTATCAAACAGACTTTCTGCTTCTTCCAGAACATGAATTCTGGAGTATGTATATCCTCTTACGAAAAGGCAAGGACTTCTACTATGAATGCGCTGGAAGATCTACCGAAAAAAACCACCAGATGCGAAAGGTTTCTATGACTATGAACATGCCTGTTTCACGCTAGATGGTCAAGTGTTGAGCGTAAATAAAAATGCGCCCCTCACTCATTACTTATATCCAAAAAGACCATCAAAGACAATCAAGAAAAATTTAGAAAGGAAATTGAAATGGCTACTAAAACTATTTTTGAAAAGAAAGTCTCTCAAGTCACGAATGAACTGGGAGAATTACTTAAAAAGAAAGATCACAGAGAGGCTTGGACCAAGGCTGGAGAATTAAATAGTCTCCTAAAAAAAGAAGAAGCCAAAGACCTAAAGCCTGACCTGATCGAACAACTCCAAACTGAGCTACGAGGCTACTATTACATTAATGGCGAGATCGAAAAAGCCAATAAGCGCCTTTATGCAAAAGGCTCAAAGCTCATTGAACTCGCTACTCTCTAAAAGGAGGATCTATGGATAAAGCCAAACGCTACTTACTTCAAGCAAAAGAATATCTCTCTCACTTTAAAAAGGTGGAGAAAAAAGGAGGCCCTCCAAAACTAAAAGTCACCAATAAAAAGACCGTCAATATTGCAGTCATAGGAGGAATTTCTTTCCTCCTTTTTATTGGTCTCTTGGGATCCTTTCGTGCTATCACACTATCAAATAAAGTAGGAGCACTACAAACTCAAGTTGAGGCAACAAAAAATCAAAAAGCACAGCCAATGGAGTCTAGTAGAAAATACGACTACAAACTCCAGTATTACTTGAATGACTATGTCTATGCTTATTTCACTCTCCCACAAGAAGGGGATAAACAACAAGCTCAAGTGGAATACTTAAATAGCTTTTACAACTTCATTCCTGATGTGAAAGCTCAAGGTCAAGTTCGAAATCCTAGTGAACTTCTCTACTCTCAGTTAGTGACTGTAGAAGGAAAGGTTGCGACCTATAAGATCAAATACAAGGAAACTATCCGTCGGGATAATAACACAGAAGAAAGAAATTGTGACAGGTTTCAATATTCCATTTGATGAAAAAGATGGGAAATATTATATTTCTGGCCTTCCTTGGTTCTCTGTCATTGAATCCTCACAAGCTGGACACTTTAGCGAAGACGATCAGCTCCAACTAACCGCTAATGATCACTTTTCAGATGGTCAGCGTAAGAAAGTTGAAAAGTTTCTCAAGGTCTTCTTTACCAACTATACTACCAATCAAGACAACCTTAATCTGATTGCTAAGGATGTGGATATTATAGCCAATACCACCTTCAAAACAATTGATTATATCTATCTAAAAAAAGACGGTCAGAACCTAATCGCTTATGTTCAAGCAACCTTTGAGGTCGGAGGGACCACTCATTCAGAAAACTTCACCTTTACTCTCTCAGAAAAAGAAAAGACCTACTATGTCACAAAACTAGAACACACCATTCCACTAAATTATGCAAATGATAAAGAATAGGAGAACTTTATGAATACAGACAATCTACGAACCTTCCTCCAGGGCGACGGAATTTGGATCCTGACAGCTATTGCGGTGCTCTTAGCGATCAAGGCTTGGCGGAACAGCTCCTGGCTTCAACTCTTCTCTGTCGTTGGTTTCTATGCCGTTATTGTTTCGATTGCCAAAGGACAAGATATCCTCAAAGCAGTCGGCTGGTTCCTGCGACTCTTCGGTATTGAATCAGGACTTTAAGTATGAATGAAGAAAGACTTTACGACTACAGTAAGGGCCTAAATGCTCCTTATTGGATCCAAGAAATTAAAACAAAAAGGGCACTCGACTATGGTACTTTGCGACACCTATGCAGTTGTCCTTTTTCATTGTTTTTATCATCGTTTTTGTGGCCATGTTACTCTTTGGAGGATTTATCTTTGTGCCACTCGCAAAAATCACTCACTCAATTTCTCTCTTGCTCTATTGGTATCTCCCTTACAAATTGGCTAAGTTCTATACGGAATACGAGCCTCACGGTAAAAAGATGCACGTCTTTATTGGAGATTACCTGATTTACTTCTGGGACTTTAAGATCAATAAAAAAGCTATCTACCATGAAGATCGGATAGAGCCTGTAGAAGAAATTGTCTTTGAAAAAACAAATCTATAGAAAAGGAGGACCTATGAGTATTACTTTAACCTATCCTATTAGGGAAACACATGAAAACCTAGCTCTCAAAAAAGATCAAACCGTCGTTGCTTATTATCGTATTCCAAACACTCCTATCACGATTACGGATGATGAAAAAAAGGGCAAACACAAAATCACTGTTGCTCAAATGATGAAGAAGCTCCAGAAACAAGTTCTTTGAAATATCTCTGATCCCTAAAGACTATCTTTTAGAAGAGAAAATGCGGGACTTTTCAGATGCTCTAGCAGATGACAGCCGAGAACTAGGAGAAGAACTTCTTCTTTACACGGTGGATCGTCTGACAGATGAAATGGAAATTCCTTATCAGTTTGACTGGGTCGTTGGAGTGACCTTGCGCAAACAAAATCATGGAGCGACCGTCAAAGACTTGGCCTATGAGAGCTTCAATGAGTTCTCAGAAAAAATTGCCAAGGGTCTTGGCTATGAATATGAGTTAAGCCCTACCTGGTATGAAGACTACAAAAGTGATGAATTCACTATTTTTCAAGCCTTCTCTGTCCTTCGGGCAAAACGGTTATCCAATGAAGAACTCTTTTATTACCAGCGGATGCAGTACCTCCGCTATATCCCTCACTACAAGAAGGAGGTGCTTGCTAACCGTGCTCAATTCAATATCACAGATACCTTGATCAAAGTCCTAAAAGGTGGCTTTCTTAAGCTAGAAAGCCCTTATGGATCTTCTTTTGTGACGATTCTTCCGGTTGGTAAATTTCCTGTTCAATTCAATGGTTTTCATCTTGGCGAATTTATCCAACGCTTAAACTTTCCCGTTGAACTACGAATCAAGGCAGAATTCATTGATACCAACAAGATCAAAGGTCGAATGGGACGATCGAATACACGTTACAGAAACATCATGGAAGAGGCAGAAAATACTGATACTGTCCAACAAGACGAGATTATCATGGGCTCTATCTCCCTAAAAGACTTAATGAAAAAGTCGGAAACAAGGAAGAGATCATCGAATATGGGGCCTATCTGATTGTCTCTGCTTCTAGTGTGAACCAACTCCGTCAAAGACGGCAAGTCGTTCTCAACTACTTTGATGATATGGGAGTCGAAATTAGTGAAGCCTCTCAAGACGGACCCTATCTCTTTCAAGCTCTGCTCTATGGAGAAAACCTCCAAAAGAAAACTCGCACTTGGACACACATGGTCACATCTCGTGGTTTTTCGGAAATGATGCCTTTTACCAATACCTCTTCTGGAAACCGTATCGGTTGGTATATCGGCCGAGTAGATAACTGGACAGGGCGTTGGGACAATATTGAGAAAGCTATTGATTCTTCAAAGAACATTGTACTCTATAATGCGACAGTAGGAAATAAAGAAGATATCGCTGGAAAGATTACCAAGAACCCACACATCATTATTACGGGGGCAACAGGTCAAGGAAAATCCTTCCTTGCACAGATCATCTTCTTAAGTGTGGCTTTACAGAATGTCAAGACACTTTATATTGACCCTAAACGTGAACTTAGAAATCACTATCAAGAAGTGATCAACTCACCTAAATTTGCACGTCTCTATCCTGAACGCAAGAAACAGATTGAGAACTTTAACTTTGTAACACTGGATAGTTCACTACCATCAAACCACGGAGTCTTAGATCCTATTGTCGTTCTAGATAAAGAACAAGCTGTAGAGGTCGCAAAAAACATGCTTGAATTTCTACTACAAGCTGTAGATGATGTCACAATGGACCAGAAAACAGCTATCACAGAAGCTATTAATGCAATTGTAGAAAAACGAGTCGCAGGTGAGAAAGTCGGCTTTAAACATGTCCTAAAAGTGCTTAGAGACTCCACTTCCTCTGAAATTGCTTCGGTTGGTCGTTATCTGACTTCAATTGTCACAAACTCTATCTTGGAACTAGCCTTTTCAGATGGAACCACTCAAGGACTTAACTATGAATCACGGGTGACTATCTTAGAGGTCAATAACCTCAAACTACCAAAGGATGATTCCACAAAAATTTCAGATCATGAACGCAACTCTATTGCTCTCATGTTTGCGCTTGGAGCCTTCTGTACTCACTTTGGAGAACGAAATGAAAATGAAGATACCATTGAGTTCTTTGATGAAGCTTGGATTCTTATGAAGTCCGCAGAAGGAAAAGCCGTTATCAAAAATATGCGTCGGATTGGACGCTCCAAAAACAATACCTTGGCACTGATTACGCAATCTGTACATGATGCAGAAAATGACGATGATACAACGGGATTTGGGACTATCTTTGCTTTTTATGAAAAGTCTGAACGAGAAGATATCTTAAAACACGTCAATCTCGAAGTCACTGAAAGCAATCTCGAATGGATTGATAATATGATCTCTGGTCAATGCCTATACTATGATGTCTATGGCAATCTCAATATGATTTCCGTACACAATATCTTTGAAGATATTGATATGCTTCTAAAACCAATGAAAGCTACAGTATCATCAAGCCTTGAAAATAAATACGCTAGTTAGGAGGTGAATCCATGCAAGAAGCTTTTGACAAACTAAGGGGAGTTGATATCTTCTCTCTCAAGTCCTACATGGAGCCTACTGGGTTCGCTTCCTTTAACGGGGCTTGGGTTCTGATTAATGAGCTTTTCGTCAACTTCTTCTTTTTCATTCTAAACGCAGTGGTGGGCTTCTTTTCTTTGCTGATTCGAATTCTTGAAAAGATTGATCTTTACTCCAACTATAAGAACTATGTATTTAATGGAGCGATGAATATCTGGAAAGGATTTGTCGGTTCAAGTTCTGGAGGAGTCGCAAAACAATCACTCGTTTCAATGTTGCTTCTAATACTAGCTTTCTATCTCTTTTATCAATTTTTCTTTTCGAAAGGAGCTTTTTCAAGAACTCTCCTTCATGTCTTTCTGGTTCTTATCCTCGGTTTTGGTTACTTTGGAACAATCGCTGGAACATCAGGTGGTCTGTATCTACTAGATACCATTAACCATGTCTCTCAAGATGTCACTAAAAATATCACGAATATTAAGGTGGAGTATGGCAATAATAAATCCATTAAAATTGGCGATTCCATGGCAGATAGCTATATTGCAGAAACTTCTTATAAAGCTTATGTCTTCGTCAATACGGGACAAGAAAATGGGAAATATAAGAATAGTCAAGATGGGAAACAAGAAACTTTGACGATAGTAAGGTACTAGGAACAGGCGATAAGAATGGAAACTTTAAAGCAGTTAAGTCTAAAGATCGCAATAAGTATCTAGATGAACTAGGAAATGGAGCTAATGATGATGGTGAAAAGAACCGTTGGGTTTCAGCTATGCCAGATTTCATCTTTACTCGTATGTTTTATGTCATCTTCAAAATCTGTGAAGCCTTTGTATTAGCGATACCTGTTATTTTGATTCAGATGTTAAATGTCATTGCTCAGACACTCGTCCTGATGATGATCCTGCTCTTTCCAATTGTACTATTGATGTCCTTTGTACCAAGAATGCAAGATTTGATTTTTGGAGTTCTGAAAGTCATGTTTGGTGGGCTGCTTTTTCCAGCTATCACGAGTCTATTAACTCTTTTAGTTTTCTACATTGAAAAAATGATCGAAAACATTGTCATTACAGGTTTTGATGGCATCCTTAAAACACTTCCATCTTTGATTATCTTCGGTCTTGTCTTTAAACTACTCATTTCAGTTGTCTCAAAAGGACTTGTATACTTCCTTCTATGGAAATACAAAGCTGAACTGATTCAATTCATTCTTGGATCTAAAGCACGAATGGTTGCGAATGATATTGGAAACAAAGTTGAAAAAGGGGTCACAAAGACCAGAGAGGTGGCTTCACAAGTACCATCGAGAAGTCTCTCATCTGCTCAACACCTTGGGAACTTTGCCTTAGCAGGTGCTGGTTTTGGAGCTGGAATGATGATGAATGCCAAGAGTCACTTCCAAAATGTTGGTTCTTTCTTTACCAATAAAGAATCAGAGCACCAACCTGATGAAGTGCTCCCAACAGAAACACTTGAGACTCCAATAAGTCCAGATGCTCCAGAACCAAACATTCCGAAAACAAAGTCAACGCTAGAAGGGATTAAACCAGTTGAAGAAAAACACTACAAACTCCTTCAATGGAATCTCCAATCACGGTGGAGCCAACACCAAGTTCAAACGAGGAATTTCAAACTCTTAAAGAAGAATGGATTTCTCCATTTAAACAGCTCCGCATTAATAGTATTGAGCACAAATTAGAGGAATATAAAGATCCTCAATCCATGTATAAAGCCCAAGGATCGAATGCCTTCACTCGTGCTTATAGGAAAACCATGACACGAGATGATAAATTGAGAGCCAATATTGAACGAAGAGACCGATTAACAGAACGCTTAAAACAACTTAGAGGAGAATGATATGAATACCAAGATACGTTCAAGAACTGCTTTTCCAAGAGTTCTTGAAGAAACTCTTTATCAAGCCTACCAAGAAGGAAAACGCTCAGTCGATTTCCTTCTTTTGTTTCCAGTCTCAGAACAAGAAAGAGACCAAATCATCCAACAGACTAAGTCCTATTCAGTCGTTTTAGATGCAAAATGGCGTTTTGGGACTGTTCTGTTCACTGCTTATATAAGACATTAACTAGAAAGGAGATTCGATGAAAAAACTAAAATGGTTTCTATTAGCCGGTCTCATTCCTCTCTTTCTACCGGTCCTCATCATCATTATCCTTATGGGGGCTGTCGGAGGTGGTGGGACGAATGGCTCACCCCAATCCCAAAATGGAGTGACTTATGCGGATCACTGGTCAGATGGAGATCCCTATACTCACAACCTACTGGTTCATCGCTTCGGTATTACAGCAGAACAATTAGACGGCTTTAGATACGTTAGGAATCTCCTATGATAAGAACCGAATTAATGGAAAAAAGCTCCTCGAATGGGAAGCTAAATCTAATCTTGATGTTCGTGGAATCGTTGCGATCGCACTGAATGAAAGTTCCCTTGGAACTGCTGGAGTAGCCACTAATCCTGGTGCCAATATGTTTGGTTTTGGGGCCTATGATTCCAATCCAGAATATGCCAATAACTTTAATGACGAGGTTGCGGTTGTCGGACTAACCCAACAAACCATCATTGGAAATAAAAACCAAACCTTCAAAATTCAAGATGACAAGGCTAAAAAGTTTGCGAATGGAACACTCAATCCAGCAACTGATGGTGGAGTCTATTTCACAGATACCACAGGATCAGGAAAAAGACGTGCAGAAACCATGCAAAAACTGGATGCCTTCATTGATGAACATGGAGGAACTCCAAAAGCTCCTGAACAAACTACAGGAAAAACCAGAGATGGTGGAGGAGTAACTTCAAATGATATACCAGTAGGTTACAGTCTGACAACAGCTATTGACACTACTGGCTATATCACAAGCACTTATCCATGGGGACAATGTACCTGGTATGTCTTCAACCGTGGAAAGCAAGTCGGAGTCAACTTTGATCCATTTATGGGAAATGGTGGACAATGGATGAATAAGCCAGGTTTCACAACAACCCATACACCAACAGAACACTCTGCTCTATCATTTAGTCCTGGACAAGCTGGAGCTGATCCAATATACGGACATATTTCATTTGTGGAGCAAGTCAAATCAGACGGTTCAATTCTCGTCTCAGAATGTAATGTGAAAGGATTAGGGATCATTAGTTACCGTACTTTTGATGCAGAAACTGCCAAACAATTTACCTATGTTATTGGACATTAGAAAGGATAATTATATGGATACACTTCAACAAGTAAAACTAGAGAAAATTGAAAATCTATTACAGGTTCTGGTAAATCTTTTGGATAAAAAATCGGATACTAATCAGTTAGAAATCATGACCCAAAAGGAAGTCCTCAAAGAACTGAATATATCCCCCAATACACTCAAAAGTTGGGAACGTAAAGGACTTCCACGTTTGGAGCCACCAATCGAAGGAACTCGGACAGTGTATTATAAACGTGGGGATATTCTTAAATTCTTGACCGTCTGAGGTAAACTAAATGAAAATTGAGACAATAGAAAGAAACAAAAAGAAAGTTCTTAAGAAAATCAAAAGAGATGGTTCTATAACCTACTCTATGAAAGGAGCTTATTTAGGTACTGATAAAAAAACAGGAAAACAAGTTACAACTACTATATCAGCTCCAACACTAAAAGCCTTAGATCGCAAATATTTAGAGACTAAAAGAAAATTTGAAGAAAATGATTCTACTCGAAAAGAAACTCTATCTGTCGGTACTATAAAAGAACTGTCGGAAATTTGGTATGATAGTTATAAATCTTGGGTATCATCTGATAATACTAGAAATAGAGTAAGGGGATATTTGGATACATATATCCTCCCAAAATTTGGAGATTATAAATAGATTCTATTGAATCTACTGAAGTTCAAAAATGGGTTGATCAGCTAGCAGAAAAAGCTCGAATAGAAATAAATAAGGGAAAACGTAAGGCAGATAAAGGAAAGGCATCTGATTATGGCGCAGTCGTTCATAAACTAAAAGATATTCTTGATTTCGGAATGGTACACTTTAATCTAAAGAATAATCCCGCAAAACAAGTCAGGATACCACCCAAGCCTAAAGCACCTCAAAACCGAATTCAAGTTCTACATGAAAAAGATATCGCTATATGGTTGAATTACTTAGATACGCTCCCAAACTCAAGAGCCAACAGGCGCTTTAAACTTATTTGTAATACTCTTTTAGCTTCTGCCTTACGAATTAATGAACTATTAGCATTGGAAGTTGATGACTTACTTTTCGAATCATCAGAAATTAACGTAAATAAAACTCTTATGTGGAGGAGAGGAGACAAAACCTTAGGTACTAAAGGTAAGGTTATTTGTAAAAATTCTGCGAAAACTGATTCAGGAAATCGCAAAGTATCAGTACCTATTACCATTATTCAAGAACTTAAAGATTTTAACAATGAAATGAATAATTACTTTGAAAAACATGGGCTTCCAAAATCTAAGTTGATATTTCCCACTATCTATGGAAATTACATGACTGATCGAAATGAGCGAGCCACTCTTATTAAACGATTAAAAGAGTTAGGTTTACCTGATTATGGTTTTCACTTATTCCGCCATACTCATGCATCTTTAATGCTCAACTCTGGAGCAAATTGGAAAGAATTGCAAGAACGTATGGGTCACAGATCTATTTCAACCACAATGGATATCTATGCGGAATTAGATCCTAACCGAAAGAATGAAGCAGTCGATATTCTAATGGAAAGACTTTCACAAATAAAGGTGAAAATTAACAGTCATTTGAAACTCTACCTTTTTCTCTACCTTTTTCTTCATAAACAGTCGTAAAGTCTGTTAAAATAAGCTTTGTAAGCATATAAGTTAACTTTTACCGAAGTTAAATAATAGAGTTTAAAAAGCCTTTGAAATCAATGTTTCAAAGGCTTTTTTCTTTTATTCATTTCACGACTTACTTTTTCACCAAGCATAATTTTTCTCACCACACGTAGCCATTGCTGCTAACAGCTCCTCTGGTGTCAGTTTCTTCAAGCCTCCATAGGTTGGATCCTGTACATGTGTATCGGGGTCTAGATAATAGATTGCTGCGATGTCCTTGCTATCTGCTGTTAATTCATAGCCTACTCCAATCACATTATGTTCCCCACGTTTTCCAGGATAGATTTGAGCTACATTAAAGGTGTAATAGAGAGGATAGCCATCATCAATATCTTTGCGCACGCGTTCTTTAAAGAGGCGGACATCTTCAGAACCTGGACGAGCGTCTGTTACAGTAGCTAGTCGATAACCTGCTTGGTTTCCACTTGGTTCTGGATAGCCAAATAGATTCTGATTCAAGACGCGAATCGCATCTCGATTATGAGTCCCATAGGGATTATAAGTCCCCATTTCCTTAGCTAATTGATGTTGAGAGACGCTAACCCCTCGACTAGCCAGCATCATATGGACTGTCGCCGGAGCACAGAAATACCATTCTTCTTGAAGTTTAGAGGAATAGGCAATAGTTTTCGGATCACTTGATTCTCTTTGCTAGATGATTCTTGCTTGAGCGATTGAGAAGGTTGCGTGTTCTCTGGCATTGAAACTTGTTCCTGTTTTGAAGATGGCAAAGTTTGCTGAGTTCCAACTTCTGCGCCGTCTTCCTTGATTTTTAATCGCTCTGCTACTTCTGCTGGCATTGGAGGATTAGGTTCTGTACGCTCCTTTGTTTTTACACTAACTGTTGTTGATGAAGCAGATGTGACCTTACGAGAGCTGGAAGGACTTGTTTGGCTTTCTTTTTGTGTCTCTGTACAGCCAGATAAACCAAGCAAAGCTAGAAATACAAGAAATAAATGAACTTTTCTCATGATTTTTCTCCTTTCTACCATTCCTGATAGCGCATTACGGAGTATTCATTTCGATAGATTTCACCTTTTGGAATCTCACTATCCTTCTTTTTGAATTGAATCCATAGAATCCCTTTATCCGATAGTAAAATGGGGCCATGATCATATAAATAATGAATCCGATGCTTTAAATCCCACAAATAATATTGAGATTTAACACGCTCCTCACTTCTTCTTTCTCCCATATATGTGAGATAAATATTGCGATATATGGAGGTTTCTGCCTGTGAAGTAGAAAATATCTTTTTATGGTTTTTATTTTCAAAGGTAAGCGAAGCATCTTTATTATTTGCAACCAAGTAAAGGAGATTGTGCCCGTTCGTCAATAAATCGACATAATAGCGTTGATCATCCTTTGTTTGATCTATAACTTTTTTCTGCCCATCATTTAAGGAGTAGGCTACAATTTTTGTAGTTAAAGCTGTATTATCAATTTGTACATAATACAAGTGATCTTTAAAGACAGTCGGAAAACCGCTATTTTCTGATTCAATCGTCTGATGAGTCCCTGTTTCAAGGTCAAATTCTTCAATTTGATATAGGCTATCGCCTACTTCATAATTTATAAAAAGTTTCTGGTTGGATCGAGCTACTTGAGTAACTGGAACCGTTCCAATAGGTCTCCTATCGATCAGTGTCGTTAAAGATTTGTCTTTTATCTTCCAAAGATAGTAGATCCCTGTCTGATTGAGTTGATCATACTCTTCAAAAACAACAATATCATGATCTACATAGCTAACAGCTACATGAGTCAGATTGGATGTCCTTTCAACATCTTTTATCTTTTGAAAGTCCTTGGTATGTAAATTCATACTGGCAAGATAATTCTGATCTTCGTGTCCTTGGTCAACAGCCTCGCCATAAGCAATCCCATCATTTGACAGCGCGGTAGGTGTAAAGATTTTCCCATCTGGATAAGGGATAGAAATAGAATTTTTTAATAAATCTTCTGCCTTTCTTTCCTCGAATCCTATTTTCCTAGACACATTGGTACTACCGGAAGGAGATTTTTTTTGTGGTCCTACAAGAGTGCAGGCTGATAAGAGAATGATAATACCAAGGATGATAAAAGTTAAAAATTTTTGTTTGACAAGATCTTTTTTCTTCATCAGCCTATACCTCCTGACTTAAGCATTACTTCATTACCTATTTATCTACAATAAAAAGATAACGAACGATTTTAAAATTGAAATCTTTTTTTCTTTCTAGAATAATAATACACAAAATAAAAAAGCAAATGTCAAATTGTCTCTTATATACACATTTTATACTTAGATAAATGAACTCAAAATATTTTCCTCAGTATTTATTGGTTCAAACTATGCTATCAAAGTCTTCTGAACGGAAATCTCTTTATTTGATAATTGAAAATAATTGTATTTCATATTAAAAGCACCTCAAATATTAGATGAACTCTAACATTTGAGGTGCAATTCAAAATTATTATTTGTTAAATTAAATGATCATTTTTTCAAATATTGCTTAACTAGCTGATCTAACGGGATAATGTGTAGGTTGCCATCCCTTACCCAATAACCATTGAGCATGGATACAACAATATGTCGATTATATCTTCAAACCGTTTTATGACTAAATCCATTTAGAAACTCATTCCTTGAAAAAACGATTCACATCTGACTGACATGCTTCCAATAGTGTTTGTTCATCCGTTAATTCGAGTAGTTGCAATCCTTCATCGACTAACTTTTTATCAGTTAAACAAATTCCAAGTGTCACTTTAGCATTTCCTAGAAAATCATATCGCTTACTTTTTTTGGCCGTATCTAACAATAGATAACTGATACTAGTACACTTCTCCATCAAACCATTCCACAGAAAAATACTAGCTAAATTAGAGAGTAATTTATACTTGGTGGGAAGAATCTCTGTATAATCAGAGTAATCATTCAGCCTATCTATAACTTCATCACTGATAGAAACCACTGTTTCTAGTGGAAGTGTAAATAAAATAACGACAATTAATTTAAGGTCACTATGATACCAGACATCCTGATTTTTAATTTCGTTCCAAGCTTCCGTGGCCATCATTCTTGCCTTCTCATTTGGACCAGATTCTCGTAAACAAAGAATGACCTCTACTCTCTTTAGTATATTTGACACAGGAATATCATTAGGATGTTTTTTTAAATAAGCTACACTCTTATTCTTCAGTTCCAATAATTTATCATTTGATTGGTAGGCATTGTTATCTTCTGCCAATAAGATAATTTCTTCTCTATCGGAGTGGTGGTAAGAATGGCATATATATCGAAATTCTTCGAAATCTAGGCCAACTTGCTTTAGAAGATGCTCCATCGACTCAAAACTAGGTACCACTTGGTTCGATTCAATACGCGATAAATGTGCTCTTGAAATGTAACCCTGGCAAACTTCCTCTTGACTAATATGTTTTGATTTCCGTATTTTTTTATAGATCGTACCGTAATCCCAACGCATAACAGTTCCACCTCTAATTATGTGTATATATGTGACATTTTTACATTTCGATATATGTTTAGTATATCATATATATTAAAGAATGAAGTGAAAAACGTGAAAAAATCACTATTTATTCTTTATAGCATCACTCCCACTCTTCAACTTGTTAGATAGTTGGCGATGGTGGGGATTCCATTCATTGAAGGGATGTGTCCATAGATGAACAAAAGAAGCTTCAAAAAAATGTCTCTAATATTTATTTTAGGTATCATTGTAGGTCTATTCTTAATCCCATTACTTAGACCACTTATAGTTGATTGGCTAAAAACTATATTTGGTTAATAGTAACGATAACCTTATTTAACAAAAAAGTTTTCCCTTATATTTTTTAATAGCATTGTTTTGACAAATTAACTTCCACATTTATTGGCGGTAGAAGTTGGTTTGAGAATTTAGCACTTTGATGACTTTAGATCATTATAATCCTACAAGTACAGGTATGACTTTTAGTTTTAGATATTCTCATTAGTTTAATTAAAGGAGATCCGTGTTATGGTAACGAAGTATTACAAGTATATTCCTTGGTTGATCTTAGGAGCTATTGGATCTTATGAATCAGCAACTTATTTTGGACATAGTACATTTGATATGCTGTATTTATCTATTGTTTTTATGATTGTTTACGTAACTTTGTTCATTCTACACGAAAAATATCTGAAATATAAATATAAAGAAATATTTACACATATTATGAGCAATCCTGAAAAAGATCATCATCCTTAGTAAGATATAGCATAATAAAGCACCTCGAGAAATGACCTATTTTTGTCAAAGTTCACTTAAACTCTATTTTCTTTGAGCTTGTGATTTTATTAGTGAGGGGGGACAAATGGTTAAAGTTAGCGAATATAAAACTTACCTTTCATTGTATGTTAAAAGTATACTCTATCTGTGGAAAACGTCACCATTCAATGTTTTAATTTTGATTGTCACGATACCGATTCAGGCATTATTGCCTTCGTTATCATTGTATATTGCGAATATACTCATTAATAGAATGAACAACCTGTCACAACAATTATTATTTTTATTGCTGGGAGTATGGGGTGTAGCTTTCCTTTTAAATAATATATTTACGCCATTAACAACAATGATTCAAGGCAAGTTAACAGATGATCTTACCTATACATTGAACTGTGATATTATGAAAAAGTCTGAGGAAATTCAGACGATTGACTATTTTGAAGACAATAATTTCTATAATGATATTCAATTATTAAGTTCAGAAGCAAGTTGGAGACCTGTGAATTTATTGGTCTTTGGGACTAGTATTATTTCAAATGCAATACTGTTTATTTCAATGCTGGTTATATTTGCATCATTTCATCCAGTCATTGCCTTACTCATGTTGCTGGTTTTAGTTCCACAAGGGATGATTTCTTATTCCCTTCAACAGCAAGCTTTTGAAGTCCTTGTTTCCAACAGTGAAGAATCAAGAAAACTGGAATATTATAGTCAGGTTTTGCTATCATCAGAGGCGATCAAAGATGTGAGACTATACAACCTCTACAATTTCTTTATGAAGAAGTATACTCAATCTTTCTCAAGTATAAAAAGAAATATTCAAAAGACAAGGTTAAAAAAATTTAACAGTTCTGTCATTTTTTTGATTTTAACTGCTCTATTGAGTGTAGGAAGTTTTATCTATATCATCTATTCTATCAAAGTAGGACAATTGGGAATTGGAGCCATAATGCTTTTTTCTTCAAGTATTGTGTATGCCATTAATAGTATGTCAAGATTGATTGAAGATTCTAGTTTGCTGTACGACACCTTGCTTTATATGGAAAAATTTTTCAAGTTTATTGCACTGCCATCAGACTCTAAGAGTGCTACAGTTGCTGTGCCATCAAGTATTGAAAAAATAGATTTCGTAGACGTATCATTTAAGTATCCAACTAATGAAAACTATGCCTTAAAACATATCAGCTTCAGTGTCAATAAGGGAGAAAAGATTGCTATCGTTGGAGAAAACGGCGCAGGAAAAACCACATTGATTAAGTTACTTACCCGATTTACAATATCGAAGAAGGTGAATTATTGATCAATAACATCTCGATTAGCAACTTTGACCCAGAAAAATTTAGGGAAAATGTCTCCGCTATTTTTCAGGATTTTTCTAAATTTGATCTTACCCTTAGAGAGAACGTGGGCATTTCGAATATACAGGAAATAAATGCAGATGATCAAATCCTAAAGGCATTAGAGGACAGTGGGTTTGAAAGTAGTCTATCAGACCTAAATACTATTCTTGGAAAAAAATTTGATCATAGTCGTGACCTTTCAGGAGGTCAATGGCAAAAGGTTGCGCTGGCAAGAGCTTTCTTCTCTCATTCACCTATACTGATTCTAGATGAGCCTACAGCTGCACTCGATGCCCGAACCGAATATGAATTATTTGAGAAATTCCTAAAATTAACGGAAGGAAAAACCGTATTTTTCATTACACATCGATTATCAAGCGTCCGACAAGCAGATAAAATTTTGTTATTAAGAAATGGAAGGATTGAAGGATTTGATAAACATGATGCTTTAATGAGAACTAACAAATACTATGAAGAACTCTATACCATGCAATCTTCTTTATATTACAAAGAATTAAACTAACTTTCAATTGCTATCAGTATAAGAGCGCATTCTTATGAAAACAAGCAAAAACAACCGGAAAAGAAACCGTTCCCGACTGGCTTCTTCTCTGGTTGTTTTTCATACTAACGATTTTTCCGACTTAATTGATAAGAGTACATCACAGGGATAAACACAATGGCGAGGATGACCAGCACCAGTACATAAGAAAGCGCAAATTGAAGGCCTGCTTCCAGTAGGAGAATTAAGCCTCCGAGGACCCACAACTTCCCTGCCAAGCGATGGGTTTTGTGCCAGTTATCTTCACTCTGTAAGGTCCAGGGCAGGCGGATTCCAACCGTGTGATTCACTTTTAGCTTGGGCATGTAGTTGCCCATGATCACAAAGATGAGCCCTAGCAAAACCGAAACAAAAACAGATGGATTGGTAGTAGATCCTAGCGCCTTGCTATAGATGAGATAGGAGGTACTTAAGGAAACGATTGGGGTCAACCAGTAAATCGCTCTGATCATTTTTTCATTCATAGCGCTATTCTTAGGATCACGTCCGATCATAAAGATCACAAACAGATGCACCATGAGATCGAAAATAGGAAGACCAAACACAACCAGGGGTTTCGATTGGAAGTTATTGGCCTGGCCAGCAAAATTGAAGTGAATCGGGATTTGGTTAGGCAATTGCGACCAAATCATCAGCCCCCAAAGCATGGGGAAAAGGATCACCATAGAAGTCAATAGCAATAGTTTTTTATTCGTTTTCATCAGTAGAGTCTCCTTTCAAATCAACGAGCCAGACCATTAAATCCTCCAAGACAGAAGTATTGAGTTCATAGTAGATAAAATTCTTCTCTTTTTCCTCTCGAATTAAATCTGCCTGCTTGAGGAGGTTTAAATGATGAGAAATGGTCGCTCCTGCTACATCAAAGTGACCAGCGATATCTCCAGCAGATAATTTCCCCGCCTTTAGCAGTTCTAAGATACTTCTTCTTATCGGATTCGATAAAGCTTTAAATGTTTGCGCAAAATTCATTCTCTATCTCCTCTAATCTATTTAGAAATCTTTCTAAATAGATTCTAGTACTTTCGGATGGGTTTGTCAACTCTATTTAGAAAAAATTCTAAATAGTTTCTGTTGTAAAAAAATATCAGACCTAAGACCGATTCTTATAAACAGCGTCTTTTCTTAAGTTTTCTTTAAGAAATCAACCTTATAATAAAACCATCAAATGAAGACCTCCTAACTTTGTTTGATAGAAAATCCTAAACTTTTTCATAATAATCTCCCTATAAGAGCCACCAAAACCGGTGGCTTTTTCTATGGGAGTGAGACAGAACAATTATTTAAAATTGTTCGTTGTCTCACCCCCGCACAGTTGATTAGGTTATCTTTGGAGCTATAAGAGCGAACAAAGATACCAATCAACCACTGCGTTATACAATTATTACTAACCTATTCTTAGTGAGTCAAGTCCAATAGGGGCTTAGACGAGCTTAGGTACATGGATGCAGTTCGAACGGCAGTGAGAACTACGTTCCTTAGAATGGAATAAGTAATTTTACTGTTTGGAATGATGATTAATGCATTTTGTCAGACTTAAGACCTATTTTTTAAACACAACCTTTTCTTAAGATTTCTTTAAGCAAACCGCCTTATAATAAAACCATCAAATAAAGACCTCCTAACTTTGTTTGATAGAAAATCCTAAACTTTTCATAATAATCTCCCTATAAGAGCCACCAAAACCGGTGGCTTTTTCTATGGGAGTGAGAACTACGTTACTTACCCTTCATTTGTACAAATACTCCAATTTATGCTCAATCTGTGTTATAATGAAGAGAATTTTTGTCTGAGGAGGATTTATGAAAAAAACACATTCTAAGCTATTCATCCCGGGCATCATTATGCTTGGGATTGTTTTACGAACACCATTTACTACGCTTCCGACGGTCTTGTCTGACATCGCAGCTGGTTTGGGGGTTGATGTGAGCTCTCTGGGACTATTGACTAGCTTGCCACTTCTCACCTTTGCCATTTTCTCACCTTTTGCGATTCAATTTGCTAAAAGGTTGGGGATTGAGCGCCTCTTTTTCCTAGTTTTGATCGCGATTACGATCGGATCTGCCATTCGGACTATCAACCTCCCCTTCCTCTATCTGGGAACCATCTTGATTGGAGCTGGCATCGCCTTTCTCAATGTGCTGCTTCCAAGCCTGATTCAAGCGAACAGACCCCGTCAACTAGGCATTCTGACCACTTTGTACATCACTTCTATGGGGATGTCCACAGCGATCGCCTCTTCTGTGGCCGTTCCGATCACCAAAGCCACTTCTTGGCAAGGTTTGGTCAACATCTTGACAGCCTTGTGTGCTCTTGCTTTGGTCATCTGGATTCCTAACCTTCGCTACAACCACCGACTCAAAAAGGCTGCTACTACGGAATCTAGTAGCAAGTGGTATACCAATAAATATGTCTGGGCTATCATGATTTTCGGAGGCTTGCAGTCACTGCTTTTCTACACAAGTATGACCTGGCTTCCGACCATGGCTGTTCAAGCTGGCCTTTCAAAGGTTGAATCTGGACTACTGGCCTCCGTCTTCACCCTGATCAGTCTCCCGTTCTCCTTGACGATCCCAAGTTTAACGACACGGTTATCCGATCGCAATCGACACTTGATGCTTGCGATTGTTGTCGGAGCAGGGATTCTGGGGGTAGCCATGCTCTTAATCCCGACCAGCAACTTCTTCTACTGGTTGGTATTAAATGCCCTGATTGGAAGTTCCGTTAGTTCGCTCTTCCCTTACCTCATGGTCGCTTTCTCCATGAAATCCAGCACACCTGAAAAAACAGCCCAACTTTCTGGACTTGCCCAAACAGGAGGCTACGTCTTTGCAGCCTTTGGTTCCATCCTCTTCGGCTACAGTAAATCTCTTTTCCACTCTTGGACACCTGCCATTCTTATGCTACTGGTCTTAACCATTATCATGGCCATTGCCCTTTATCAGGTGGAAAAAGTTGATCATATCTTATAACCATCGTCTGGCTGGAAGATTCGTCTTCCGGCCTTTTTTGTGCATACAAAAAAAGAACTAGGCACTTGTCCTAGTTCAAAGTTTTATTATCCGTTAAATGAGATATGTACGTGGTCGTTGTGGTTTGCTGTATCTCCACCACGATCTGGCATTTGGTTCCATGTATTAGCTGGTCCGTAAATGTTATTTACTGGCATGTAGAATTGTTGTTTCCAGATAATATATGAGATACCTGCACGGTCCATGTTGTCAATCGCATACTGTGCAACTTGATCTCCAAGCTCTGAATTTGTTGGAACCATCACGTCTACTGCAAGTCCTTTACCATGGTCTTCTGGATCCCCTTCACGGTAACCACCGATGTTTGTGATACCGAATTTCGCTGCAATTTCTTGACGGAAAGCTTCTGCTTGTGATTTAAGGTGTGGATCAGTTGGAATCGTATTTCCGCTCGTTGAGGTTTCTGCTACTGGTTGCACTTCAGGGGCAGCAGCAGTTTCTACTGCTGCAGGTTGTGCTGCCGGAGCTTCCTCTGCTGGAGCAACTGGTGTTTCTGCAGGAGCTGCTTCCGCAGCTGGTGTTGTTTCAGCAGGTGCTGCTGGGGCTGGAGCAGATTGAGGGGCAGCTGCTGCTTCTGGGTTTTGAGTTTCAACATTAACAGCTGGAGCACCGTAGTTCGGTGTTTCTGGAACAGCAGGTTGAGCTGGTGTTTCTGCTCCTGGGACAGCAACTACTGGAGCTTCTTGAGCTTCTGCTGCTGGAGCAACTGGAACTGCTTTGTTATCTTCATTGACTGGTTTAGACAAATCGTTGACAGCGACTGTTTGATCATCAACTGTCACTTGGTTTGTTGTCAAGTCAGCACTTGCAACGGTTGCATCTGTCGCACCTGCTTGAGGAGTTTGGATTTCAACTGAAGTTACTTCTTTTTGATCATTTACTGTTGTTTTCAAAACAGTACCTGGGTAGATCAAATCCATGTTGCTGATGTTGTTCAAGTTTGCCAACACATGAACATCGATTCCAAGTGCTTCTGCGATCGAACTCAATGTATCACCATATTTGATGGTATAAGTTTGTTGGTTTTCACCGCTTTGTTGGATATCATGTTTGATTTCATCTACTGAGCGAGCTACCCAATCTTCAAGTGTTTCTGCAGTGGCTTTTGTAAATGGAATCACTGCAAGAGCTACTGTTGAAGCGATCAAGGCTTTCGTATTAACTTTTAATTTCATCTTTTATCCTCTTTTTTCTTTGTTTTTTTGCTCAAGATTTTCTTGGACAAATGAACTACTATACTATAGTATCACAATTTAAAAATAATAAAAGGCCTTTTTGGCTATTTAACAAAACTGTATTTTTCTTGTAACATTTCGTCTTTCTTGTCACATTGTTACAAACTAGTAACATAAAAATAGGGTGCTGGAAGAAGAGTTCGAGGGCGCAAAAAAAGCCTCATCAAGGAGCGGTTCCTCGATGAGGTTCTTGTATTTTTTAAGCAATTGAACACGCCTACAACTCTTTGTATCTTATGAATTGAACACGCCCTAAATGCTGGGTGAAAAAGATAAATTCTCTTGTGAGCATCGCTCACTGCAAGAATTTCCTATTTTCACTCTGCATTTTACGGGCTTTGTATCTTACTTCACCTTCATGATTCTGACGAGGTTGGCGCGTTCGGCTTCTTCGAGTTTCATTTCGATATAGTAGATGGTCTCTTTGAGGTCTGGGATAGTCGCATACTCGAGTCCATTCACTCGACGGCGGGTTTTCTCGATTTCATCTGCCATGAGTTGGCAGCTTTTTTCGATTTCCGCTAACTTAAGCAAATCAGGGAGGAGGTCCCCCATTTCTTGAATGGTGCTATCCATTTGACTGTTGGAGGCGAGGTAGCTATAAACCACGTCCCCTTCATCATCTCCGTATGGATTTTCGATACGGGCATGGAGCTTGGGCACGCGCACACTCATGACATTTTCTTCCTCGATATGGAGCATCACTTCTCGAGTGGGAACAGCAAAGATTTCTTCTACCATGAGGTCACTCTCTAAGGACTTGGCCATCACGAAATCTTGCATATTGCCCACCAGCGCTGCCTCCACCTTTTGGCGCAGGCGATTATTCTCACGCACAGCTTCAATAAAGCGGCGCATGAGTTCATCCCGCTTATCCTTGAGCAACTTGTGCCCCCGGGTTGCTGTCTTGAGGCGCTCTTTGAGAATATTGAGCTCCATCCGAGTTGGTTTTACATTTAATCGTGCCATAGGCTAATCCTCTTTGTTTGGCAGATACTTGTCAATCATCTCATCCTTGATCCGTTTAAGCTCTGTTCGTGGAAGGATGGATAAGAGCTCCCAACCGAGATCCAAACTTTCCTCAATCGTCCGATTGGTGGTAAAGCCTTGGTTGATGTATTCTTGCTCAAAGCGGTCCGTAAATTTAACATAGAGCTTGTCGGTATCTGACAAGGCAGATTCCCCAAGCACTACAGCCAGTTCTTTGGCTTGTTTTCCTTGGGCGTAGGCTGCAAAGAGCTGGTTCATGGTCGACGCATGGTCTTCCCGAGTCTTGCCTTCACCAGAACCCTTGTCCTTCAAACGAGAAAGGGATGGAAGAACATTGATCGGTGGGCGGTAACCACTATTATAGAGATCGCGGGACAGAATAATCTGACCTTCGGTGATGTAGCCTGTTAAGTCAGGGATGGGGTGGGTGATGTCATCTTCTGGCATGGAGAGGATCGGAATTTGGGTCACAGATCCTTTCTTTCCAACCAAGCGTCCTGCACGTTCGTAGAGGGTTGAGAGGTTAGTATAAAGGTAACCTGGATAGCCCCGACGACCTGGAACTTCCCGGCGGGCAGCAGATACTTCCCGAAGGGCTTCACAGTAGTTGGTCATGTCGGTCATGATAACCAAGACGTGCATATCTTTTTCATAAGCCAAATATTCTGCTGCGGTCAAGGCGATCCGAGGCGTGGCAATCCGCTCGATAGCTGGGTCGTTGGCTAGGTTGATAAAGAGGACAGAGCGGTCAATGGCTCCTGTCTCGCGAAGGTCGTTCATAAAGAACTCGGCTTCTTCAAAGGTAATCCCCATAGCCGCAAAGACCACAGCGAAGTTTTCTTCAGAATTAAGAACCGTCGCTTGACGAGCAATCTGAGCCGCCAACTCCTTGTGAGGAAGACCAGAACCTGAGAATACTGGGAGTTTTTGGCCCCGAACCAAGGTATTCAAATGGTCAATGGCTGAGATCCCTGTCTGGATAAATTCATCCGGATAGTCCCGCGAAACAGGGTTGATGGCTTGTCCATCAATGTCCAAGTACTTCTCTGGGATAATCTCTGGACCGCCATCGATGGGTTTGCCCATCCCGTTAAAGATGCGTCCGACCATGTCTTCAGACACAGGGAGTTCTAGGGGACGTCCAGTAAAGCGGACTTTGGCTTTTTCCAAGTTGATCCCGCTAGATCCTTCAAAGAGTTGGACCATAGCCTTGTCTTCTTGGACTTCGAGGACTTGTCCCTGACGGGTCGTTCCGTCATGAAGCTTGATTTCTACTAGTTCATTGTAGTGAACCCCTTCGACCTGATCGACAATCATCAAGGGGCCAACAACTTCGCTGACAGTACGGTATTCTTTAATTACGCTCATTGTCTACTCCTCCTTTTGCGACGATTTGGTGTAGGGTTTCTACGATTTCTTCTTTCAGGGCTTGAATGGTTGCCAACTGATCCTCATGGATGAACTTGCTCCGGGCAATACGGTCTCGAAGAGCTAGGGTTCCTTCCATGATTTCTGTGAAGTAAGCCCCTAATTCTAGTGCTTTTTGACTTTCTTGGTCAAAGGTCAAAATGTTGGTCAACAAGGCCACCTGCTTGCTGAAAGAGGTATAGGTATCGACCTCATCAAAGGCATTTTGTTGCAGGTAGTCTTCACGGATCATCTTGGCCGCATTCATGGTCAAGCGGTCTTTTTCAGATAAGGAATCTAGACCAACCAAGCGAACGATTTCTTGCAATTCACTTTCCTTTTGAAGCAAGTTCATAGCACGGGTCACTTTTTCAGACCAGCTGATTTGTTCATGTAAATCGATATAGCGACCAACTTCATCTTGGTAAAGGGAATACGAACTCAACCAGTTGATAGCTGGGAAGTGACGACGTTGGGCCAATTGAGCATCTAAGCCCCAGAAAACCTTAACGATCCGCAAGGTATTTTGCGTTACCGGCTCTGAAATATCTCCACCTGGAGGGGAAACGGCACCGATCGCCGTAATCGAACCTTCGCGCGCAGTAGTTCCAAGCGTCTTGACCCGACCGGCTCGCTCGTAGTATTCGGCGATCCGGCTACCAAGATAGGCTGGGTAACCTTCATCTCCGGGCATTTCTTCTAGACGACCAGACATTTCACGGAGGGCTTCAGCCCAGCGCGATGTCGAATCAGCCATGATGGCAACGGAATAGCCCATATCACGGAAGTATTCGGCAATAGTGATCCCTGTGTAGATAGAAGCTTCCCGCGCTGCTACTGGCATGTTCGAAGTATTGGCGATCAGAACAGTCCGTTGCATGATGGATTGGCCAGTTGTTGGATCGATCAATTCTGGAAATTCATTCAGAACGTCCGTCATTTCATTTCCACGTTCCCCACAACCGACATAAATCACGATGTCTACATTGGCAAACTTGGCCACCTGGTGTTGCACAACGGTTTTTCCAGCTCCGAAAGGACCAGGAACAGCTGCAGCTCCACCTTTCGTAACAGGGAAGAAGGTATCGATGACCCGTTGACCTGTGACCAAAGGCTCTACCGGAATCAGTTTTTGTGCAAAGGGACGGCCTCGACGAACCGGCCATTTTTGCATCAAGGTTCCGCTAAAGAGACTGCCATCTGCCTGCTCGATCTCATAAACCGGCTCTTCTACTGTGTAAGAACCTCGCTGCGATCTTGGTCACACGTCCACTGACTCCAAATGGCACCATGATGCGGTGTTCCACCATATTGGTCTCCTGAACGGTACCGACGATGTCTCCTGCGACTACCTCAGTTCCTTCTGTTACACTTGGTTCGAAGGCCCATTTGGTGTCCCGATCGAGATTAGGAACTTGCACCCCACGAACGAGGAAGTCACTGGCGGTGACTTCTTGGAAACGTTCCAAGGGGCGTTGGATCCCATCAAACATCTGAGAGATCAAGCCTGGTCCCAATTCAACAGAAAGGGGGGCTCCGGTTGTTACCACTGGTTCTCCTGGACCAACTCCAGACGTTTCTTCGTATACTTGGATAGAGGCTTCGTCACGCCGCATCTCAATAATTTCGCCAATCAAACCAAGATCGCCGACCCGGCAAATGTCTTGGATATTGGCCTCCTGCATCCCTGATGCGACCACCAAGGGACCGGAAACTTTGATAATTTTTCCTTGAGTCATGTATTCCTCCTGGGAATCCTTTGTTTCTTTGTTTTACTTTTGTGCTATCTCTCTTAGAGCTTGCTTTTGTTGGCCATTGGCATCGAAATTGCTTGGATCCAACCAGGCTTCGAAGCGCTCTTTGATTGCTGGCCATTCTTGGTCAATGATAGACAACCAGTCTGTATCGCGGGTACGACCTTTATAAACAACAGCCTGACGGAAACAGCCTTCATAGGTGAACCCTAAGCGCTCAGCTGCTTTGCGAGATGCTTGGTTTAAGGCATCGCATTTCCACTCATAGCGGCGGTAGCCTAAATCTTCAAACACGTAGCGCGCTAATAGATACTGGGCTTCCGTAGCCATGCGTGTCTTTGGAGCGCTGGTGAGTAGGTCACTGCTCCGACTTCGATCACCCGGTTGGCTTGATCGATCCGCATGAGAGAGAAAGTCCCCAAAGCCTTGCCTGAATCTTTGTCTACAATCGCATAGTAAAAGCGACCTTGGGCTGTCATAAGATCATCTAATAAGTGGTCCCACTCCTCTTCATTGCGGGCAGGGCCTTTGAACAGAAAGGTCCACATCGCTGCTGGAGAGTCCGGCCCGTAGACCTGATAAAGATCTGCTCCATGTTTTTCTTTTGAGAGGCGCTCGATCACAGTATAGCGACCTTCGATCCGCTCAATAGCTGGCAGACGCCCCGGTGTAAAATCCGGCAGTGCATCGCCAATCGCTTGGCCAAATTCATTTGTTCTCATAAAATATCCTGTCCTACTGCTTTTTCGACATTATCACGAATCCGCTGTTGGCCCAGTCCCGTAGTTCCTCTATGGGTCGGGATAAGGATCAGAGCCGGAGTCAGCTGCTGGTCGTAAAAAGCCACTGTATCTGGAATGGCCTGAGCAATATCCTCTGTCAGGTAGATAATCCCGAAGTTTTCCCGACTGAGTTTTCGCAAGGTATTGATCGCTTCTTGTGGCTCTGTGACCGGATAGGTTTGAAAGCCAATCAGGCGAAAAGGAAGGATGGCGTCCCGATTGCCCACAACGGCGATCTTATAGGTCTGTTTGTCCATAAATCGGTCTCATCCTTTCTTTGATGTCTGCTAGCGGAAAACCATTGTCCAAACCAGAGAGGACCAAACGAAGGTTGGTCACCTCTAACTCTTTTCCGTAAAGATAACGAACAAGAGGGAGGGGTCCATCAACTTCGAAACGGCCAGCGTCTAGAAGACTGAATTTCACCAAACTCTCTAAATACTCCAACTCTACGGTCTTTAGTTGACCGGTGCGCATCTTTTCTTCATAAGTCTCTAAAGCGAGATCGTACTCTAGCGGATTGACTTGATAAAACCAGGTCAACCACTGACCGGATTCTAGCAGGTCGATCACCTGATGGGCACTGAGGCTCCCTTCATCTGAGAGCAATTGGTGCATAAAGCTATGCGGTTTTTGCTGATCCAAGGCCCGCTTGACCGTAATCGCATTGTAAAAGTCAATGGTCACGTCCACCAACTGCTTCAGAATCGGATGATCTAGGCTGTCCCCTAAGTATCTCAGGTGTTTAAAATAAGCTAAGTCCATCCCAATTTCGAGGACTCGCAAGTCCTGATAGTCTTGGAATTCTTGCCAGGTTGCAGCCACTTCTTCCGCCATAAAGGCCGGACAATGCTCCGCAGAAAAGGTCGCCACCAAATGCTCGAGCACATCGAGAGAATAAGGACCGATAGGGATCAATAAGTGCCCCAACTTGCGCTCTGTCGCCTTGTGTTTTAGATAAACCTTGAGATTATGATAGGTGTACTTCAAAGTAAAAAGGCTAACCAGGTCTGACTGAGGGCTTACCTCAAAAGCCCATTGGTATTCTGCCAACAAGGCTACCATCAGACGGGCTTCAAGGGCTGCTAAATCCTTGATCTCTTTGCTATCTAGAGCATAAGGCGTCCCTTGTAGCAAGCCTTCTCGACTCTCGCTGGAGGGACTTGCAAGCAACTGCTCGAACTGACTGGGACTGACAAAACTAGCCTCACGTACGCTGATTCCTGTATTGACTTGAGAATAGGTCCGTTCGCTCATTGCAACCTCCTAGTTCTCTTCATTTGTGAAAATGCTGGCTGCCATCTGGTAGCTTTCTTGCTCCCAAATGGAATCCACCAAATCACGGTAGAGATAGTTGTCATCAATCTTCCCAACCGACAAGACAAAACCTGCTTGAGCTGAGATCGTTGCATCTGCAACTGTCACATTCTGATGCGTCTGCTTCAATCTCTCGAGAGCTGCTGAATCAAATTTAGCAGCGCTCACCGCACCGAAGGTCAGGGTCACAACTTGTCCCTGATAGCGATCTAAGACCGCATCTACAAACTGCATTTCCTTTTCAAGGGGCCAAGCCACCATTGCTTCATAAGCATCCGCAAAGAGATCCTTTAAGACTCGTTGCTTGGTGACAAGGGTTGATTGGCGTTTTTTATTTTCGATTTGTTGGGTTTCACGTTGCAATTGACGTTGAATCCGCTTGAGCTGCTCGGAGCGTTGATTGAGTTTATCTTGGATCAAACGCTCTTCTTGCGCAGTCTCTTCTTTTAGGATGGTTTCCTTGGCCTCTTCTAAGAGTTTACGCCCTTTTTCGTGGGCTTGGGCCAAGATCGAATCCTTTAATTGGGTTTGTTCATCCATATCGTTTTTTCTCCTATTGCATGCGTCTTGTGTTTTTCGCCTCGTAAGGCGAATCCATCAAAGCTAGGTCTTAGCCGACGCGTAGGGTCAATAGGAAGGACACAACGAAGGCCAAGATGGCGTAGGTTTCAACCATGGCCGCAAGGATAACCCCTTTCATCATGTCTTCAGGGCGTTTGGCCAAGATTTGCATCCCTGCTGTCGCAACATTTCCTTGGTGTTTGGCTGAGAAATAACCAACGATCGCAACTGGAAGAGCTGTAAAGAAGTAAGCGACCCCTGTTTCAAGTGGCATATCTGGCTTAATTTGCAACCAGATCAAGATCCCGATAACGAAACCGTACAAACCTTGTGTACCTGGCAACAATTGCAAAATCAAGGCTTGGGCAAATTTTTCAGGTTGTTCTTTCAAGAGCCGCTGCTGCTTGACCCGTTTTACCAACCCCAAGGGCAGATCCCATTCCACTAAGTGCAACGGCGATCGCCACACCAAATGCTGCAAAGAAGGCGCCCCCATGGGCTGAAAAATATGATGCTAAAGATTCCATGAATATACTCCTATTTATTAAAGATAATACTTATTTTTTTGTTTTAATATAGCGTTCAGAAGGTTTGAGAGGACGAAATGGCTTGCCTCCTCCTTCGTAGAACTTACCAAAGAACTCCACAAAGATCAAACGGGCTCCATGCACATATCCTGACAAGAAGGACAGGAACATATTAATGGCATGTAGGACGATAAAGAGCACAAGCCCTACCGTAAACCGTCCAAGCGGTGGAAAGAGATTGACAATGAGGTTAAAGCTGAACCGATACTGGCTCCAGATAAGCCCAAGGCCATCAAACGAGTGAAGCTGACCAAGTCTCCGACATAGCCACTAACATTGTAGAGGTTAAAGAGACCAGAGGCTAGACCGGATAGCTTCTTGGCACTGACAATGGAAACAATCAATATCCCAATGGCATTCAAAATAGCTAACCACTTGCCAACCGGAACTAAAATGCTCATTCCTGGCAAGATATTGCCTACTGCTAGAAGCATTAAACCAAGTAGGATCAAGACCCAAGCAAAGCCAGCATTATAGGCTTCCGTGTAGTCTTTGAGGCGAATATTTTTCATCCCCCCCTAGGAACAGTCCAACTAAGACAGTGACAAAACCAAAGACCACTGAGAGGATCAGGATGGTCATGGCGTTACTGGTCGTACTGATCAGGGCAAAAGGCATCTCAAATCCAAAGAAAGAGCCATAGACCACACCCCAAAGGGCAACTGAAACCCCGAGGAGACTGAAGAAACGAAGGTTCTTGGCTGTAGCAGGCTTGAGCTTGAAGGCTTTAAGGGCAAAGCCTGTCGCTACCGTTAGCAACAGTCCATAACCGATATCTGCGACCATCATGCCAAAGAAAACAAAGTAGAAGAGAGAAACGATTGGTGTCGGATCTTTCTCGTAATACTTAGGCAGGGCGTACATCTCTGTGACTAATTCAAAGGGCTCTACCAAGGCATTATTTCGCAGCTGGATCGGAACGTCATCCCAATCTTTTTCCGTCACATCGCGCGTCTCTAGTAAGACCCGAGAACCAAAACCTTCTTGCAAGAAATCTCGCAATGAGGCCACTTGGGATGTTTCAATCCAACCCTCTAGGGCTACCAAGCTTTGCGTGCTGGCAAGAAGCGACTTGGCTTCCTCCCGAGCTCCCGAACTCAGCAAGTAATCCATCTGGTACTTAAGCTGGTCCAACTCCTTCTGGGAGTTTTGCAACTCTGCCAGGGTTGCTGCAACTACAGCTTCTTGCTCTTTGATTTCCCCTTCTAGGCGATCCAAGTAAGCGGCTGGGACTTGCTCTTCTTCATAGTCCAATTCTTTGAACCCATGGTCTTCCAGAAGCTCCTGAACAGCTACACGGTCTCCCGAACGATACAAGATGACATAGCCGTGTTCAGTCTCAGACGTAAAGACTTCTTCTAACTCCAGCTCTGGATGAGCTTTTAAGGAAGAACGAACAGCGTCTGTATCGCTATTTGGGATGGTCCCGATCAAGCCATGCACATAGTGAAAAGTAGCGAGGGCAGCTGGCGTCACCTCTAACGGTCGCCATTTTTCTAAGCGCTCTATCTCACCCTTTGCATCCGCAATCTTCTGGCGAGCCTTGTCTAACACGCGCAATTGGCGTTTCAACTTGGTCAATAGAAGATCCTCATCTCGAATCATCCCGTGGGCCTGCAAGTCATCAAAAGACAAGCTTAAGGGTTCTTCCTTCAGAGCTTGCAGGGCCTTCTTCTCAGGCATGTAGGGCTCCAGAGTCTGAATCATTTTTTCAACTTGTTCTTGACGTTTTTGCAGCTCTACCAAGGCTTGACGATTGTCCTCTGTCAAGGGTTGAGACAAGGTATTTGCCTCAAAGGCAGCCTGCCATTCTTCATGCTCACTTAGGTCATAAATCTGGATTTTCGCCTCAGACTGCAGCGCTAGTAGGAGACTGTCCAAGTCATCTTTGGGCAAGATGAGGGACAGTTTTTGCATCTGACTAACGGCCATAGCTTGCTACCACCTTTTCTACAATGGCTTCAACTAACCCAGCTCGCTTATCGGTCATCGCTTGCTGTACTTTGGCATCATTGCGCGCAACCGTTTCTTCCAGATCTTTCGTTAAACGGACGAGTTTTTCCTGGGCATTTTTTTCTGCCTCTGTGACCAATTGCTTGATTTCCTCATCGTAATGCTGTGCCACTGTTGCAAGGCGATCGCGTGAATCCGTTCGGATTTGTTCGACTTGAGCTTCATAGCCTACGATCACGCCTTGAGCAGCTTGCTCGATCTCTTGCATCATCTCGAGTGTTGCATTCGACATCGTCACACCTCCTTATTCAACTATTGTTCTTCCAACAACAGTACAATTATCTTAAATTATACCACAATTCATATCGTTTGTTCAGGCCCAACCGGGAATTTTCAGAAAATTGTGGACAACCAATAAGAGCTTAGTTTCAAGTTTGGTAGCGCTCTCTTCTTTTCTCATATCCTGTTCCTAGTTTCAGTATTTCTTGATTTCTTTTACTTGAATAAAGCGGTTACCCATGTTATAATGTGTAATATATTATAGGAGTATCCTGTTATTTCATCTCGTGAGAAAGGAGGATTGCTGTGAAACAAGATCAAGATTTACGCGACATTATCGCCAGCCATGAAGCTGAGTTAACGGATATGGAACGCGACATTGCCCAATATTTTTTATCGTCAGAAGCAAGACAGCACTCCCTGTCCTCTTCTCGTGTAACGGAGTTACTCCACGTCTCAAAGGCAGCTTTAACACGTTTCTCTCAAAAATGTGGCTTTTCCGGCTATCGGGAGTTTGTCTATCATTTTAATGAGGAAACAAAGAATCAAAAACAAGTGCAAGAACATGACGAACTCACTCTCAGCGTCTTGCAACGCTACCACCATATCAGCAACGTCACTGAAAGTCTGGTAAAAGATTCCCAATTGCATCGAATAGCTGAGCTGATCAATCAAGCGGACCGAGTCTATTTCTTCGGGATTGGTAGTTCCGGTTTAGTCGCTCGAGAAATGAAATTGCGCTTTATGCGACTAGGCGTTGTTTGTGAAGCTCTGACTGATCAAGACGGCTTTGCTTGGACGACCAGTATTCTCGATTCCTCTTGTTTAGTCATCGGTTTCTCATTGTCAGGAGGCACCAACTCCATTACAGACAGTCTCCTGGACGCCAAAGAAAAAGGGGCTAAAACGATTCTTGTGACCGCTAACCCGGCCGCCATCCACCAAGGATTCACAGAAGTGTTACCGGCCGCACCTCTTCCTAGTAGTACCTATATCGATCGAATTTCTGCTATTTTACCACTCCTCATTGTGGTCGATTTGATCTATGCTCATTTCCTTAATAAAAGCCGAGAACAAAAGGAAATTGTCTTTAATAGCTACTGGGAAAACAAAAAACTTTCTAGTCAACGTTCTCGAAAATCTTAATATGGTCTCCCTATTTAAAAAGCATGAAAGATCGGGTTTTCTTCATCTTTCATGCTTTTTTTGATGAATCAAAAACAAGTCGCCAGCGCGACTTGTTTTATGTTTCATGTTTTTGTCTAAAGTGGTAGTAGGCCCCCAACATACCCGCAGCGTTTTGATGGTGGGCAAATTCCAAACGAATCTTATCTGCTAGGCTAGGAACCAGTTCGGCACACAGGGCTTGATAGATTTTAGGTTTCAGGATGGCTTCCTGAGCCATAATCCCCCCTCCAAGAACGATGACCTCTGGATTGAGCACATAAACGATATTGGCCAGTCCTTTGCCAAGGTAGGTCACCATTCGATCAATTCCAGCCATACAGATTTTATCTCCTTCAGTTGCCTGTTTGAAGATCCGGCGACCATTCCACTGTTCCACAGGATCTCCATGATGTTCTGCCACATACTCGACCAAAGCCGTCGTTGAAGCCAGATCCTGAAAGGCACCGTCTGGCAAATGAAGATAGCCAACCTCACAAGCTGAATTACTAAAGCCATGAAAGACCTGACCATCAAGCAAGAGGCAACCACCGATCCCTGTCCCAATCGTCAGGCAAACAGCATTGTTAGATCCTTTGCATGGCCTGTAGTGACCTCTGCGAGACCAGCACAGTTGACATCATTTTCAATCTCGCAAGGGATCTGAAAGGTCTCTTCAATTTCCTTTTTGAATTGGGTACCTGCATAGTTGGGAATTTGCGGGCCAGCATAAAAGATTTCTCCCTTATCAGGATCGACCATTCCGGCCGAAGAAATCGCAACCCCTGCCAAGGGATGCTTCTTCAAATAACGGGCTACGATTTCCTTTGTTGTGTTAAGAATGTGAGGTCCTCCTTTTTGGGCCTCCGTTGGCATTTCATGGGTCTCTAGGAGTTGCCCTTTTGCATCGGCTAGACCATACTTGATACTGGTCCCTCCGATATCAATTACAACATATGGATTCATCTAGACCTCCTTTGATCAAAGGAATCTGGCTTTTGTGTCCTGAATGAGTTGAGCAGCACGTTGAATCACTTCTTGATCCGCTTCTACTACTGGCGTCAAAGGGGAGCGAACAGATCCCAAGTCCAAACCTTCATTGATGCGCAAAACCGCTTTGATGACCGCATACATATTGCCATGAGCAGACGTCAAGACTCCGATAATGTCATTGATGGCAAACTGCAAGGCACGCGCAGTCTCTAAGTCTTTCTCAGCAATCAGCTGATTGAGCTTCAAGAAAAGTTCTGGCATCGCACCATAGGTACCACCGATCCCAGCATGGGCTCCCATGAGACGGCCGCCTAAGAATTGTTCATCTGGACCATTAAAGACAATGTGGTCGTCGCCTCCTAAAGAAGTAAAGGTTTGAATGTCCTGAACAGGCATCGAAGAATTCTTGACCCCAATCACCCGTGGGTTTTTCAACATTTCCTTGTAAAGGCTCGGTGTCAAAGCAACCCCTGCCAATTGCGGGATATTATAGATAACAAAGTCTGTATTGGGTGCTGCTGCACTGATTTCATTCCAGTAGTGGGCAACACTATATTCTGGCAAGCGGAAATAGATCGGCGGAATGGCCGCAATGGCATCCACTCCTAGTTCTTCCGCATGTCGTGCCAATTCTACGCTATCCTTGGTGTTGTTGCAGGCTACGTGAGCAATGATGGTCAATTTCCCTTTAGCTACTGCCATCACTTCTTCCAAGATCAGCTTGCGATCGGCCACGCTCTGGTAAATACATTCGCCAGAGGATCCGTTGACATACAAGCCCTGCACACCTTTCACGATAAAATATTCTACCAGCGCACGTACCCGCTCCGGGCTAATTTCTCCTTGGTCATCATAGCAGGCGTAAAAAGCGGGGATGACTCCTTCATATTTTTTTAAATCTGACATTTTTTCTCCTTTTGTCACTAATAAATTCATTTTATTCTTGGTACTGGGCGAAAATCTTTTCCATTAATCCAACTTGTGCAAAAGCCAAGCTTGAAAAGCCGAACAAGAAAAAGATCATAAGCCCCAATAGGAAAGCTAAAACTGAGCTTGCAAGAGCCATATATAGAAGCAAGAGAGCACTTCCCATGACAAAGAACCAAGGAAAATGCAAGCCTGTCACAATCATGGCTTTTTGCAAACACTCTTTCCAATCCAATTGGTAGCGGGCCGCAATCGGATAAGCAGCCAATAAGATCAACACAAGAAAGAGAAAGAGGCCTAAACAAATGGTTTTCAAAGCTTGGAAAGCTAGGGAAGTTTGCCCCCAAAATAAGAATAAATCAAAGAGACAAATACCTGCAACAATCAGTTCTAAACTTCCTAGTTGCAAGCCTATTTTCCAATTGTCCCGAAAAGCCTTCGCATAACTACGAATCACCGGAACTCGACGCTGGTGCTTAATGGCAAATAAGGTCTGATACAAACTAATTTTCGCAATTCCAATCGTGAGAACTGGTAAACAACTTAGCACAAATAAAAGATTAACAGTTACCAAGTCGAGGACTTTCTCACTGATACGCATCACTACATTGTCCGTGTTAAAAACGGTTTTGATCAATCCTGCCCCCTTAGATGACATAGGCACTCCTTTCTAACGTGATCAATCGATCGCAATTTTAAATAGATATTTTTTCACGATATCTTCTTTCCCTGCATAGCCATTGGGTTGGTGAGGCTCCCCTGGAAAGAAAATCGCAAAATTATGATAGCCTAGATGAAGCGGATAAGACTCCTGGCAATGGACAAAACCGATGTCCGATACTTCATCAAATGCGATAGCCTCACCTGTCACACGAGATCCATAACTCGAAAACTCATGCCCTTCTACTAATAAATGCAAATCGGCATATCTTTTGTGGTGTTCAAAGCGATCATTTTCTGCTTTGTTGAGGGTATTTTCTTGAACGACGAGAAAGACCTTATCCCCATCAATATCGTATCTCCCCAATTCAAAAGAATCCTTCCGATGCTCATAGAGAAAGTCAATGGCCTGATCTAGATTGGGGTGGATTCCTTTGTAAAAGGTGATGTTTTTTAAATCATCAAATATCATATTCTCATCCTTTCGATACTTCTCAGCCTAGAAAACCGATCTGTACACAACTATCATTTGTCCAAACAGACGACTTATCCTTTGACCGCTCCCATGGTAATCCCTTGTGTAAAGGATTTTTGGAACACGAGGAAGACCGTAACGATTGGCACTGCAGCTAGGGCTGCCCCAGCCATGATCAAGCCATAGTTGGTGGCCATTTCAGCCTGCATGGTCGCAACCCCTAGTGAAATAGTCAAGTTTTGCCGAGAGGTCAGCATTACCAATTGCATAAAGTAGTCGTTCCAGGTGTTGATAAAGGTAAAGATGGCAAGGGCTGCAAATCCCGGCTTGACAATTGGGAAAGCAACGCTCCAGAAAGTCCGCAACTCTCCACAACCATCTATCTTAGCAGATTCTAAGAGTTCTGTTGGGATGTTTTCACTAAATTGCTTCATCAAGAAGACCCCGAATGGCCATCCAACCAATGGTAGAATAACCGCTGCAAGGGTATCATGGATTCCCATAAAGTTGATAATGCGTACCAATGGGACCAAGACAACTTGTTTCGGAAGGGCCATAGCTGCAATGAAGATGGCAAAGAGAATTCGTTGCCCATAGAAGCGTTTCTTAGCCAAGACATAGCCAGCTAAGGAAGAGGTCATACACACCAAAAGCATGGTTGCAAGGGAGATGAAGACACTATTCCACAACCATTGTAGGGCTGGGTTTTGTACCATCAACTGTTGGAAGTTTTCCATGGTTGGTGTCTTTGGCCACCATTGAGGTGGGATCATAATAGTGTCTGGCTGAGATTTAAAGGCCCCTGTCAAAATCCAATAAAATGGGAAAATGAACAAGACAGTCAAAAGGAGCAAAATGATCGTTGAAATCACTGTAAAGGCAGTGATGGGTTTCTTTTGTGTTGGTTTCATCTGAGGCTCCTTTCTTTAGTATTCTACGTCGTTTCCGAGGATCTTGAATTGCGCAAAACTGATAATGGCAATCATCACCGCAAGGAAGACACCCATGGTGTTGGCATAACCGTATTCAGAGAGTTTAAAGGCTTTTTCATAGAGGTAGTACATAAGGGTACTCGTTGAATAGTTCGGACCACCGGATGTCAACAATTGGATCAAGGCGAAACATTGGAAAGAGTTAATGGTCGTAATGATCGCGATATAAAGAGTTGTTGGCAACAAGCTTGGCCATTTGATCTTCCAGAAAACTTGAAATTCTGTCGCACCATCCACACGCGCTGCTTCTACGAGAGAATTATCAATATTTCCCATAGCTGCGATGTAGAGGATGATCGGTTGACCGACTGAAGTGGTCAACAAAATAATGATGATGGCCATCAAAGCCCAGTGTTTGTCCCCCAACCAAGAAATGTTTTGGTTGATGACATGTCCAGATTTCAATACAAAGTTCAAAATCCCTGATAGTGGATCATAGATCCATTTCCATACAACCGTTACCGCTACACTCCCTGTAACAACTGGAAGGAAGAAGACGAAACGATAGAAGGAACGCGCAATCGCATTTTTGATGGTAGGTCTGAGAAGCCACAAACAAGGAGAACAATACGACGATCGGAACCGATCCGATAACGATGATGACGGTATTGATCAAGGACTTGACAAAGACCTTATCCGCAAACATGCGGGAATAATTTTCTAAACCGACAAACTTAAAGGATGTCATAGAATAGTTGAAGAAACTTGTCACAAAGCCCATGATCATGGGTGCTAGGACAAAGACCGTAAAGAAGATTAAAATGGGTGCTAGGAATGCGTAGGAAACGAGTGTCTCCCTCATTCGGATTTTGTTTACCTTCACAGTAAGGCACCTCCTAGTGTTCTTTTTCTATTTTCTTTTCTAAACATATCTTACGATTTAAGAAAAGAAGATTCAGAAAGAATGAAGACCCCTTCGTTCCATTCCAAATAGAGAGCTACGGATTCGAAAGGGCCTGCATATTCTCATTTCTATGAAAGACTTAGATTTGCTTCATAGACTGATTATTTTTTCGTAATGGTTTCGTTTGCTTTTTCAGTAAAGGTCTTCAAAGCTGGTTCTGCTTTTTCATCCCCGTTTGAAACAGATTGCAACATTGGGAACCATAGGGTCCGCATTTCTGCAAAACCGTCGATTGTGTTGTAGTATGGTGAGTAGTATTTTGTCCAAGTGCTGATGGTTTCCATCCGTTTGTCATCGTACAACTTACCAAATGAACTACGAACTGGGAAGGCTCCTGTACGCACAACATCTTTTGGACCCCATTCTTTGTCGTCTGCGATGAACTGTACAAATTTCTTAGCAGCAGCAATTTTCTTTTCATCTTTATTATTGAAGACTGCAAATCCATTGACAAGGTATTCCAATTTTGGCTTGCCTGAGTCAGATGGGAATGGCACTTCTACTACTTCGACCTTACTTGCATCCAACAATTTAGCTTGGATACCGTTTTGTGAAGGCGCCCACAAGATGGTGTAAGAAGTTTGACCATTCGCAAAGTTTTGGATGTCTGCTCCTCCATCGAATTGAGAACCATTCATCATCAAGCCATCATTGATCCATTTAGAAGCTTTTTCCAAACCTTTGACAAATTTCGCATCATCGGTTGTATACTTGGTTACTTTTTCATCAGTAACAGAACCGCCATAAAGGTTGGCAATGAAGGCACGAGTTCCTTGGTCTCCACCTTGACCATTACTGAAGAGTGATCCTGGTGTGTAACCTTTGTCTTTCAAAGCTTTCAATACTTTTTCAAAGTCGTCTGTCGTCCAGCCTTCTTTGACAAGATCCAACACGCCTGCATCTTTGAGCATCTTCTTATTCATCGCCATGTAGAATGGTGCTGAACTAATTGGATACATGTAAGCTGTGTCGCCTGCCTTGCTGGCTTGAATGATATTTTCATTATTGACATCTTTGACAAAATCTTCTGTAAAGAGATCGTTCAAATCAGCCAATTTTCCATTTTTACCATACTGAATGATCCGTCCAGGTGCATCAAAGAGCACATCTGGAGCAGTTCCTGCTTCAATAGCCGTTGTGATCTTTTCAGGACCTGACTTGAAGTCAATCGTTTCCAAATTCACGTGGATATCTGGATTTGCTTTTTCAAAAGCTGCAATAATTGATTTTTCGTAGGTTCCGACACCATCTTCTGCTTTTTCTTGAGTAAAGACTGGGAAGGCCCACCAAGTGATTTCTGTTTTACCAGAATTTCCACCAGAAGATTCTGATTTTGATCCTCCGCCAGAGCCACAAGCTGCGAGTGCTAGAAGAGCTGCACCAGCTACCAACGAGCACAATACTTTTTTCATTTTCATGTGATTTCTCCTCACAATTTACGGTAAGATTACTCTTACAGGGGGTTATCCTCAATGAGGACGCCTATTCTTGTTCATGTTTCAGATTCGACTACTCTCTATTCGGTCTCCTCCTCCTTCAATCTACTATTTTGTTTTCTCATTTTAAGGCTGCGACAAAGCGCTCTGTAATCTCTTTTGGTCGGGTAATGGCGCCACCTACGACGATACCACGAACCCCGAGATCATGGATTTTCTTGGCCTGATCAGGGTAGTGGATCTTGCCTTCTGCGATGACATCTACTCCTGCTTGGCAGAGACTATGGATCAGTTTAAAATCTGGACCATCAACCTTTGGACTGTAGTCCGTATAGCCCGAAAGGGTCGTTCCGACAAAGTCCACTCCCGCTTCGACAGCTGTCAATCCTTCTTCCAGAGTCGAAATATCAGCCATCAAGAGTTGGTCTGGATATTTCTCTTTGACTTGATGGATAAAGTCACTAATCGAAAGCCCATCATGACGCGACCGCTTGGTACAATCAAGCGCAATAACCGCGATTTCCAAAGCTGCCAGCTCATCGACTTCTTTCATGGTAGCCGTGATAAAGGGTTCTTCCGGTGGGTAGTCACGCTTGATAATCCCAATGATCGGCAACTTGGTCACTTCCTTGATTTCCTTGATATCCCGGACACTATTGGCTCGGATTCCGACAGCTCCACCCTGCTCAGCCGCTTTGACCAAGAGAGGAATGACTCCTCCTGCTTCTGTATAGAGCGGTTCATGAGGGAGAGCTTGACAAGAAACAATGATGCCATCTTTGATTTGTTCAATCAGTTCATCTTTTGTAATCTTTGACATAACTCCTTCTCCTTTGATAATAAGGCAACTCGAGTACTTGTAAATTGATTATAATCTATTTTTAAAGCGCTTACAATATTAATCGTGCAATCGGATTATAGTTTCACATTTTAGGGCAAAATAAAAAGATCTCTGAAACTAGTTTCAGAGATCTAACACATGGTGATTCCCTAGGCCATCTTTTGAGTCGCTTTTTCCTTTACGACAAATACAAAGCCGATAGAACCGACGACGGCTCCAAGCAAGATCCAATAGACCATATCCGATGAAGCCATTGGGCCCGCCAAGAGACCTGCTAATAAAAAGAGATTGATATACAGTCGGGTATCCCGATAAAAGGTCCAATTGAAGTGGTAGCTACCTTCTGGATACTGACGTGTCGATACAGCTGGTTGAAAGACCTGAAGAAGGATCAAAATCCCAACAAAAGCAAGATAAGCCAGGCTAACTACCGAAAGCGGAGACCGCATCGTCAAAGCTACAGCCGCTAAAAGCAAGACCAAGATCCAGAAATGGAAGTCCATCCAGAATTCACGATGATAACAAAACCGTTTCATAAGATCACACCTTTCTCTTTATGTAATCGTTTTCTGCACTTATATTATAAGACTATAATAGGCTATTTACAAGAAATATGAAGTGAAAATTATAATTTATACATGATAATTTCATCCTCCTGTAATAGTTATAATTATCTTCCCTACCTAATTATTATTCCCACTTCACCTTCAATAACAATGGTATCACTTTAAAAATAAAATGGACATGACATAAATGTCACGTCCTCATTTTTTAAAATGTTTTTCCATTTCTTTTTTTATTTTATTTTCAAGATCAAATTCGCCAAATGAATGAGCGCAAACCATTGCTTGGTGATAAAATACTTTTGCCTTTTCTATGTCTTTTTCCACGTAGAATGCATAGGTTCCTTTCATCATATCTATACCCGGCTTTTGTTGAAAATATTGAGTTTCTTGTACCAATTTATCCAATTCATCTATATATGGACCCAACTGCTCATAATCTTCATCTTGATATAAAATAGAAGTCATCGCTATTAAATTTCTGGTTATTAAATATAGGCTCGTTTTATCAGATGAATCTTTGGTAGCAATCATTTTATCAACTAAAACCATAGCATCTCTTTTATCCTTGGCTCTCGCGAGACATTTGAACAAAAATAATTTGATGATTAATAGATCATTTTGAGAAAATTCTTTTTTAGTCATCAATTGCCCAAAATATTCCTCAATCAAATTTTCTCCATATTCAGCTTTCTCAGTTGAAAAAACATTTAACGCTGCATCTACAGCTTCAATAGCAACTTGTTCCTCTTCTGGTAAATCTTCAAAATACGATTCGTAAATCTCATCAAAATAAGATTCCTTCAGTCTTATCCGTTCTTCATCCCCATATGTCATAAAATGAGTAACTAGAAATTTCAATTCTAGATATCTACGAGGCAATACCGCTTTTTCATGATCTACAATATTCGACACTGGAATACCCAACATATTCGCAATATATTCTAATTTTTTTAAGCTAGGCAAAGACTCTCCCTTTTCAATACGTACTAACTGACGAACTGTTAATTCACTTTCATCATTACAAAGTACTTCTCTCGTCATCCCCTTTTCTTCTCTTAATCGTCTTAGTTTTTTCCCAATTTCACTTTTTATATCTCTCATCTCTTAATCCTCTGAAAAAGGGCTAGAAGTTACCTCCCAGCCCTACTAAAAAAACTATGAACAAACATTAGTTGCCACTTCATTCACTGATATCATTTTCGATAATGACCTTGAGTGCATGGCTTTCACCTACATGTTTAAAGACATCATAGGCTTTTTTTAACTTCTGAGAGTTTGAAGTAGTGGGTGATGAGCTTGATCCAGCAGTTGCAGATTGCCTGCAGATACATAGGTTGCAGCTTTCATAAGCGACTCCTTTTTTGTTGGTTTGATAAAACCATGTTCTGTATATTTCTTTGTGATATTATAACATATAGAGTAAGCGTTTACAATGGTTCGAAGCATATTTTAAAAAGTTTTTTGAGCAAACAAAAACATTCCTCTTATCTCTACCAGAGGAATGTTTCAATCACCTTGTTCTAATTGTTGACGTTGCTTGTAGTACTCTTGCTGTTCGCGCTCACGCTCTTCTTCTAAGCGCTCTTCATAGCGCTTGAGTTCTGCCTCAAACTCTTCTTGCAAGGCAAATAAACGCTCCAAGCCACTTTGGGCCTCCGCACTTGGCGCTTGAAAATGCAGAGCACTTAGCCAGTCCACTAAATTTCTGTATGTTGGCGGACATCCATACGCATATCCGCATAATCCCACTCCAACTCGCTCAGTTTCTGGTTGAAGCGGTAATGTCGATCTTCTAGTTGTTCTAATTCACTATTTCCTGAATGGTACATCACATACCTCCTTTAATCGGACTCAATAAAATCGGCTTCTTCACTGATTTCAGTGCTGTTTCTACCGCGTCCGCTGCTCCTCCTGTAAATCCATCTTTCAAATCACTAACTAGGGTCGTTGTAGCAAAAGAGCGCATCTTTTCGGATTGACCGCCCAAGGTTACCTGCAAACTCATCCCTTCCAACATCATCAAGGCTTTTTGCGTTGCAATCAAACTTCGGATCGCAATCCGCTCTTGCTCCTTTTTAATCTCTCGATGGAGCTCCTCAATTCGTTCTCTGTCCTCTCCCAGGATCTCTAACATTTTTTTCTCCTACTTATGAAAAATCAAAGGCCGTCGCTTGTCCCTTGTCCAAGTCCACCAATTGAGCTGATGCAGCCTCCAACTGACCCGCCAAATCTGACAAGCGAGTAGAGTAGGCCTTTGCTTGGGCGAGGTTCTCCGCCTCTACTGCTTGGTCCCAACAAGTATCCATGGAGAACTCCCCTAATAGTTGCTCCACTTCTGCGTCTGTTAAAAATTGAGCCATACTGTGGGCCATTTGAGACACCTCAGCGACTTTATGGGAAACCATCTCCTTGGCCTCTTCCAGTTTATCCTTGACCTCTGCCTCAAAGACAGTGGCTTGCGCTGAAGCATTCTGTGCTACTGCCAGCACCAATTCCTCCCGCAATTGAATAGTCTGGGTCCCAGATGCTCCTGCCAGTTGCTGATGGAGACTAGAAATACTAGACGAATGCCCACTACTTTGACCAGGCCTTTCCTGCCCATACATGGAGACCACCGAAGCAGATGATGGCTGATTTTCTGAAGTGGAAGTTCCCTGATCTCGTTGGGGCATGTCAATAATTTTCTGTGCCTGATCTTGTCTTCCTTGCACTTCACCTTCTAACTCCATATGAGATGGCCTCCTTTCTAAGTTCCTTATTATTTGTTTCCTATAACTGAAAAGCTATCATAACCCTTCAACTACAAGCAGATTCACACATTATAGGGTAACATAAATTAGCTCGCAATGCTATAAAAATAGCACAGATTTTTGAAAAAAGTCTAATTTTCTATGAAAGAAAGAGAATTCCAACTCTAAATCGCCAAGATAAAGTCGATTTTACAATTTCCATAGTCAGCATAAAATTTGAAAATACCATCAAAAATCCCCCCACTCGAAAGAGTAGGGGGTAGCTGATAAACATCAGTTGTTCTCTAGTGTCTTATTTACGACGTCCTGGACGTTCTTTGTAACCATAGTATGCATCTTCGATGATTTCTTGCATGTGGTCTACCATTGGAAGACGTGGGTTAGCTGGTGAACATTGATCTTCGTAAGCAAGGAAGGCCAATTCACGAGAATGTTTCTTCCATTCTTTTTCATCGATGCCTTGTGCTTTGAAGTTCATTTCGATACCTACGCGTTCACCGAGTTCGTATACAGCTTTTGCGTAAGCTTCAACGGCTTCTTCTGGAGTAGAGCATGGAAGTCCTAGCATACGAGCGATATCTTGGTATTTTTCATCTGCACGGTAGTAGTTGTACTTAGGCCATGTAGCTGTCTTGGCTGGGCGTGTACCGTTGTAGCGGATAACGTATGGAAGCAAGATGGCATTGGTCCGTCCGTGGATGGTGTGGAATTGCGCACCGATCTTGTGGGCCATGGAGTGAGAAATACCGAGGAAGGCATTGGCGAAGGCCATACCTGCGATGGTTGACGCATTGTGCATCTTTTCACGTGAATGGAAGTCCGCATTCTTCACTGAGCTTTCCAAGTTTTCAAAGACAAGTTTAATAGCTTGAAGAGCAAGACCATCAGTGTAGTCACTTGCCATTTGTGATACGTAAGCTTCAGTCGCGTGCGTCAAAACGTCCATACCAGTGTCTGCTGCAACAGATCCAGGAACTGTCAATACCAAGGCAGGGTCTACGATGGCAACAGTTGGTGTCAATGAGTAGTCAGCGATTGGGTATTTACGGTTGTTTTCTTTATCAGAGATAACGGCAAATGGGGTTACTTCAGATCCTGTACCAGATGTAGTTGGGATCGCAATAAATTTGGTCTTCTTACCAAGCAATGGGAACTTGAAGGCACGTTTACGGATATCCATGAATTTGAACCAAGTCACGGAAGTCCACTTCTGGTTGTTCGTAGAAGAGCCACATTACTTTAGCCGCATCCATTGGAGATCCACCACCGAGAGCGACGATGGTATCTGGTTTAAAGGCACGCATGATCTCAGTACCACGTTCAACGGTTGTGATATCTGGATCTGGTTCTACGTCTGCAAAGATTTGGTAAACCACCTTGTTGCGACGAAGGTCAAGCTGTTCGATGATACGATCAAGGAAACCAAGCTCTACCATAGCGTGGTCTGTAACGATCATGACACGTTCAACGTCACGACATTTTTGTAGGTATTCAATTGAATCACGTTCAAAGTATGTTTTTGAAGGAAGTTTCATCCATTGCATGTTATTTCTCCGGCGTCCGACTTTTTTGATATTCAAGAGGTTGATGGCACTAACGTTGTCCCCAACAGAGTTGCGTCCGTAAGAACCACATCCAAGTGTCAATGATGGCAAGAAGGCATTGTAAACATCCCCGATACCACCGAAAGTCGAAGGAGAGTTGCAGATAACACGAATAGCTTTGACTGCTTTACCAAATTCTTTGGTCAATTCTTCATCAGCAGTATGGATGGCTGCTGAGTGACCAAGACCGTTGAATTCAACCATTTGGCGAGCTTTGTTAATTCCGTCTTCACGGCTTTCAGATTTCAAAACAGCGATGACTGGTGACAATTTCACGAGTCAACGGTTCTTTTTCGCCAACTTCTTTACATTCTGCCGCAAGGATATTGGTTCCTTCCGGTACAGAGAAGCCAGCTTGTTCAGCGATCCATGCTGCTGGTTTCCCAACGATGTCCGCATTCAATTTCGCACCTGCACAGTTCTTGCTGTTGGCTTTTACGCCGAAGCAGAACTCTTCAAGAAGGGCTTTTTCTTTTTTGTTGACAAAGTAAGTGTGGTAAGATTTGAATTCTTCAACAAACTCATCGTAGATTTCTTTATCGATGATGACCGCTTGTTCAGACGCACAGACCATTCCGTTGTCAAATGATTTAGACATGACGATATCGTGTGCTGCTTGGCGGATGTTAGCTGATTTTTCAACATAAGCAGGTACGTTTCCGGCACCTACCCCAAGAGCTGGTTTCCCACATGAGTATGCCGCTTTAACCATGGCATTCCCACCGGTCGCAAGGATCGTAGCAACTCCTTCATGGTTCATAAGGGCACTGGTTGCTTCCATAGAAGGTTGGGTAATCCATTGCACACAGTTCTCAGGTGCTCCAGCTGCAATTGCCGCATCGCGTACGATTTGTGCCGCATGAGCAGATGATTCTTGAGCAGATGGGTGGAAGGCAAAGACGATAGGGTTCCGTGTCTTCAAGGAAATCAATGCTTTAAAGATTGCTGTTGAAGTAGGGTTGGTTGTAGGTGTGATCCCGCAGACAACACCGACTGGCTCAGCAATCAAAGTTAAACCAGTGACGTCATCTTCTGAAATGACACCAACTGTTTTGGTGTGACGCATGTTATTTACTACGTGTTCACAAGCGAACAAGTTCTTAGTCGCCTTGTCTTCAAGACACCACGACCAGTTTCTTCATAAGCATGAAGAGCGAGCTCACCGTGTGCGTCAAGAGCAGCCACAGATGCTTTCGCTACAATGTAGTCCACTTGCTCCTGGTTCAATTTGCGCATCTCTTCAAGCGCCACAAGCGCTTTTTGCACCAACTCGTCTACATGCTTTTCAGCAGCGAGTTTCTTTTCTTCAGGTGAGAGAGTTTTTTTATCAGCCATTTGATGCTTTCCTCCAATGTTTGAAACCCTTATCCTTTTCTAGAACTTTTTCATGTTTTCGGAAATTTTCAAGAATAGTGTAAGAAATTTCGATTTGTTAATTATTTCACAATATAATTGTACTCTATTTTGAGATTTTTGTAAACACTTCCAAGCAACTTTCACAAAGATTTTTTTGAAGTTTGTGAAAATTTTATCAATCCTATTGCTGTGAAAGCAATTATCTAGCAAAATTGTGAAAAAATAATTAAAAAAATTTTTTCTTCACAAAGTGATATTTTCAATTGATTTTTGTAAGCGTTTTCTTAATCTTACTAAAAAAAGCAGCTTTTTACAAGTAAAAAGTTGCTTTTTGTTTTATTTTGTTAGGATTTGTTTTGTTTCAGTTTCAGAGAAGCATTTTTACTTCTTAACTGGACCTTTTTCAGCCTTGTCAAGAGCTTCTTTGACTGTTTGAGCATAGAGTTCTCCACCATTGGTTTCCATATTGAAGTGAACAGAGTCTGTTCCCACCCAAATATTTGGATTTTCAATTGCTACTTGGTACCAGTCCGCAATGGTGATATAGTCGTATTTCTTAGCTAGTTCCAACTCATAAAGTCGGGTTTGAACCGATTCACTGGACTGATCGTTGGCATATCGACCATCATATGGTGTCACAAGGATCAAGCGACGGCCTTTTGGAAGTTTTTCAACGTACTGATCCAGCAACTCTTTGTAGTTGCTCACGGTATTAGTTCCTAGAGCAATGACTACATTTTTTAGGAGAACTTTATTGGAGATATCGGTCTCAAAGACCTTCATTCCATTTTCCAACTGACGGCTCACCACTGCATCGATCTGGATGCCCGGGATCGCTTTGGTTAGGTAGTCCTGCGCTCGCAAGTTAACCGAATCACCAATCATGGTCACACCATTTGAGACGTTATAGTCTGTTGCAGTTGCATTGTCCACCTGCGTCCGTGTAACCTGCATTTTGCTGTCTGCTTGATTGAGCCCACTCACCACCAAACTCTCATCAAAAGCTCCGACGGTTGGTGCAAAGGCGGAGATTCCGACCATCAAGAGAGCCAGTGGAATCATGAGGTAAAAGATCGGCTTGGTCAAAAAACTGAGATCCATCTTCATACCAAAGACCCGAGGTTCCTTGCCTGCAATGGTTGGCTCCAAAATATAGAAGGACAGAGCCGTTAGAATCAAGGAAACGATCGTCGTCACAAGGGCTGCCATCATATTTCCCAAATGTTGAGAGAAGATGATAAAGAAAGGCCAGTGGAAAAGATAGACACCATAACTGGTATCTGCCAAGAAATTGAGGATGGCTGGTTCTTTTTTATCTGGCGTCTTCTCATGGAGAATGCGGGCCGACAGAATCATGGCACAAGCTGCGATTGTCGCTGCTAAAAAGCCAAACAGATAGGTCCACAAGCTATCAAATGGCAAGAAAAGACTGAGCACAAACAAGAAGGCAAAGCTTCCACCCAAGACCGATAAGGTCTTTTTCATGCTCCAAGACTGCACCAGCTTTGTAAAGTTCGGGCTGACATTGGCAATCCCTGTCACCGTTGCTAGGCATGATCCTGCAAAGAAGGGGAAGATGTGAGTGAAGCTAGAAAAATAGATGGTAGAGAAATTGGCTGTCAGAAAGGCACGGATGAACATGGACAAGAAGGGGAAGAGAAAGAGCCCGCTGGATGCCAGGAAGAGCATACCTCGGTATTTCCCAACCGTCTTAGCCCGCTTAGCCAAGAACCATGCCAAAAGTGCCCAGAGCACATAGTAATGCACTTCTAGGGCCAAACTCCAGGTATGAAGGAAGAGATGTGGAATGAAGTTACTTTCGTAACTACCACCCGTTGCCATCTCAAAGAAATTGGTCACAAAACCGAAGACCGCCGCAATCTGAGTCCCAATACCAGCCACGTAGTCCCGTTGGACCATAAAGGTAAAGGGCATCACGACCAAGATCATAAAGACAAGGGGTGGTACGATCCGGTAAAAGCGCCGTTTCAAGAATGCCAGGTAGTCGATTCCTTGCTTGCGCGCAAATTCATCGATCAAGAGCGCTGTAATCAAAAATCCTGAGAAGGTGAAGAAAATATCTACCCCAATGAAGCCTCCAGGAAAGGCTTTTTGGAAGAAATGGTAAAGCAATACCAATAAGAGTCCTGTAACACGGACTAGTGAAAACCATTTAATGCGCATTTTGATAAATCCCCTGCTTGAATGTTCCTTTGTATACGACGTTGGCTTCTGTGGTTAAGGTGCCTTTGCCCTCCGGCTGGCCATTAACAAACTGCCCTTCATAGGTCCAGCCATCCTTGGACTTGAACTTTCCATAGCCACTAAAAGAGCCGTTGACGAGGTTACCTGTATAGGTATCCCCATTTTTAAAGGTGACGGTCCCCTTGCCATTCATCTTGCCACGGACCAAACTTCCGTCGTAACGGATCGCCCCCTTATCCAAGGTCAAAACGCCCTGACCTGGAATGGCTGAAAGGAAAACCAGCAAAGCAGATAGAACAATCACGACTAATGCTGCTATTTCTAAATTTTTTCGCGTCAGATAGACCTTATAAGTCTCATAAAATTCTTTCATATTCTGTATTCTCTCACATATCAAACTCTTAAGAAGTTGCTAACTGATCTAACCAAGCCTTACAGCCGCTCAGGACTCTGGAATAGGTTTCCTCAAAATCACCGGTATACCACGGATCTGGCACACTTTCTGTAGCAAAAAGATGAATCTTGTGCTCTGTCCCTGCAGGAGCCATTTGCTTTAGATCTGCTACATTGTTTTCGTCCATCCCTAGGATCAAATCAAAGTTGTAAAAATCCTCTTCCTTGATCTGTAAGGAAGTCTTGGCTGGATCATACGGGACCTGGTGTTGTTGAAAGATTTTCTGGGTTCCCCGATGGATGGGATTGCCATGTTCCCAGCTAGAAGTGGCCCGACTTTCAATCTCATACTGATCCGTCAAGTCCTTCATGACAAACTCCGCCATGGGGCTCCGACAAATATTTCCTAAGCAGACAAAGACGATTTTTTTCATGATTCCACCTAACTCCTTGTTCGGACTGCCCAACCTAGCTGAGCTCTTGGCTTTCCACTATGGAAAACCAGCATACTATTACTATTATAACAAAAATGTGACAGAAAGATGACAAAGTGGCTCCATCATTTTAAAGAAAAATCAGATTCCTTTTTCAAATCTGATCTGTTTCTCTATTTTGGAAAACGAACCTCTAATGGAGGCCATTTACTCTGCCAATTTTTCTTTTTCATACGCTCTGTATAAACCGCTAAACGCTCTGGACTGGCTAAAAAATGCGGAGTTGGCTGAACAATAAAGTCTTCGATATCCCTTGTCCCATAAGGGAGAAAGAGCTCTAGCTGACCATCTTTCCTTAAGCGAACCGCAAGAGCCGTACACTGCTCGGGGTATTTAGAAACCGCGTCACAAGCACTGCGATAAGGAGCCGTCCCAGGACTATGCTGGTGCATATAGACTTGATTTTTGACTTCCCAAGCGTACTGAGGATAGGTCTTCTTTAATTCCTGCTCGATCTGCAGAGTCTCCTTATAGCTGATCGTAGGGTCATAAAAGACCAGATCCATATCGGTTGTCGCGTCAAACCCTGGTTTTCCAGAGAGCTGGTTCCAGATGAAATTGCGCACCGCGCCCGCCGCTAACCAGGCATCTGCCAAGTCTAGATCTCGAATAATGGCCAAGACAGTCATCATCTCCGGATCCGCTTTGATCTGTTCTACTAATGTTTCTTCCGTCAGCATCTTCTTCTAGTCTCCATTGTAGGGATAACCCAGGTGTTCATAAGCCTTGCGGGTCGCCACGCGCCCTGTCCGAGTCCGCATGATAAAGCCTTTGAATCAAGTAAGGCTCATACATATCTTCTACGGTCTCCCTCTCTTCGGCAATATTGACCGATAGAGTCCCAAGCCCGACCGGGCCACCGCCGTACATTTCAATCATGGTGCGCAGGATCTTTTGATCGACATAGTCCAGTCCTTCATGGTCCACATCTAGCATAGAGAGGGCCTTGTCGGTAATGGTATCGTCAATCAAGCCATCGCCCATAATCTGAGCAAAATCGCGCACCCGCTTCAGCAATCGGTTGGCAATCCGAGGAGTCCCACGACTACGAAAGAGAAAGCTCTTCGGCAGCCTCGTGGGTAATTTCCATCTCAAAGATCTCGGCGGTCCGCTCGACAATCTCTGTCAAATCATCTTGTTCATAGTATTCCATGTGCCCCGTAATTCCAAAGCGAGCACGCAAGGGATTGGACAGCATACCCGCTCGAGTCGTCGCCCCAATCAGAGTGAAAGGAGGAAGGTCCAGATGGACACTCCGGCTGCTCTCCCCAGCGCCAATCATAATGTCGATGTAAAAATCTTCCATGGCGCTGTAAAGCACTTCTTCGACTGACATAGGAAGACGGTGGATCTCATCGATAAAGAGGACATCCCCCGGTTCTAGATCATTGAGGATAGCTACCAAGTCACCGGCCTTTTCAATGACAGGACCAGAAGTCTGCTTGAGATTGACGCCCAGTTCATTAGCGATGACAAAGGCCATGGTGGTTTTCCCAAGCCCCGGAGGGCCAAAAAGAAGGACATGATCCAGCGCCTCATCCCGAAGCTTAGCCGCCTCAATAAAGATTTTCAGCTGGTCCTTGACCTTATCTTGACCGATATATTCATGTAAATATTGCGGGCGCAACGTCCGTTCAACGGCCTCTTCATCGCCCATGATTTCATTGTCTAAAATTCTACTCATACAGTCTATTATAGCAAAAAATGATACCTTCGGTACCATAAATAGAATGTGTTTTTTAAAGATCGTAGTTCTCACTAGCGTTCGAACTGCGTCAACATACCTAAACTCACTAACGTTTGCTAAGAAATAAGGAACGTAGTTTTCACTCCGCTCAAACTGCATCAATGTACCTAAGCTCACTAACGTTCGCTAAGGTACATAGAAAAAAGCCACCGGTTTTGGTGGCTCTTATAGGGAGATTATTATGAAAAAGTTTTAGGAGTTTTAGGAGTTTTATCATTCAAAGTTAGGAGGTCTTTGATGATGGTATTAGTATACGATAGGAAGCTTAAACTTTCCTTATAGTTTTTCTAAAAAATTTTTTTCGAGAAAAAGAGGAGGTCCCAAGCAAGAATTTCACATCCTTGTTTGGCCACTCCCCTTTCCTCCTTATTTCTTAGCGATGGCATGGTAGCTAGTCTTGCTGGTGAAGACTTGACCTGCTCTCAAGATGACCTTTTCAGCCTGGTCACTGTGAATGGCATCTGGCACTGTTTGGAATTCTAGAGCCAAGCCATTGTGCTGAACCATTGGTTGGCCTTGCAGATGAACAGTTTCGTCTACGAAATTGGCTGAATATACCACCAAGGCTGGGGCTTCTGACTTGAAGGTCAAGAAACGTCCAGATGGCTGATGGTAAAGAAAGCCAGCATTTTCATGCCCTTCTGGAAGAGCAAATGGATGGTCTAATCCTTCTACCAGACGGATTTGCGGATCAGAGTCCTTAAAAAGATCCTCCAAGAGCATAGCTTGGTAAAGATGCTGAACAACCGGACTTTCTCTATCCACGGTCTGAAGAGGAACACCGTCTGGATGGATAGGGTAAAGCCCTTGATGGTTGATCTGAAAGACATGATCATTGATCGGCTGGGTGAAGTTTCCAGATAGGTTGAAATAGCTGTGGTTGGTCGGGTTGACCAAGGTGTCTTGATCCGTTTCTACCCGATAGGCAATCTCAAGTTCACCATCTTCCGTCAAACCATAGGTTACCCAGATCTTGAGATTTCCAGGGAAACCGCCGGTACCATCTGCACGTTCTGTGTACAGGGTAATTTCCTGATCCGTTACCGACTCCACGCTAAACAAAGCGCTATCCCAACCCGTCGGTCCACTGTGGTTGCAGTTGGCACCGTTATTGGCTTCCAAGTGATAGGTTTGACCATTAAGCTCAAAGCTGGCCCCTGCAATCCGGCCTGCTACCGGGCCAATACTAGCCCCATATTTAGGGCTATTACCCACATAGTCCTCAAAGCGATCAAAGCCTAAAATAATATTAGTAAACTGGTCTTCTTTATCAGGCGTTACATATTCTAAGATCGTCGCCCCATAGGTCATGACAGATAATTGGTAGCCCTTGTCATTTTCGAGGCGATAAGCCCGAACCTCTTGATTCTGCCATTCTCCAAACACGCTTTCTTGATACTGTTTCACAAACCTTCTCCTCTCACTGTTTTTCTCCATTGTATCAGTTTCACAAGAAGAAACACTCCACTTTTTATAGAAAATTAGTGGCTATTCTTTATGAAATGGATGAATGATCACCCCTTGCACAACCCGATTGACGGTACCAGTTGGTGAAGGCGTATCTGGGCGATTTTGCACCTTGAGTGAGGTTAAGAGAGAAATCAATTGACCATAGATAATGTAAGGGAAGGCACGGTAGATATCTAGTGAGTCTGCAGAAGCTTCCACTAACACTTCCCGTACATGCTCGATCCCTGCAGCTTGATCGGTCAAGAGGACGACTTGACGGGCAATCTGATCTCCTGCAACTTCGCGAACTAAGTCCAGATCATACTGACGGGTATAAGGATCAATGGATCCAAAGACCAAGACGAGAGAGTTTGGTCATTAATGAGGGATTTTGGACCGTGACGGAAACCGACAGGACTCTCATACATGGTTGCGATTTTGCCTGCTGTTAATTCCAAAATCTTGAGCTGGGCTTCATGAGCTAGACCAAAGAAAGGTCCTGCCCCCAGATAGATCACGCGCTCAAAGTCTAGATCGACCACTTCTTTGACCGCACGGTCCTTCTCCAAGATTTGCTCAGATAGATGAACCAGCTCTTCTACTCGTTTTTCCTTGATCTCTTCCTCGCTTGGATCAAAGACCAAGAGAGCTGTCAAGAGCATGGAGGTGAAGCTGGATGTCATGGCAAAGCCGGCATCATTGGTTTCTTTAGGTTGGAGAAGCAAGAGATTGCGCTCATCCCCATGCGCCTGCAAAGCCAGTTTTCCTTCTTCAGCACAGGTAATGGTGATCTGATAGAGCTCATCGACCAGGTCTTGGGCCAACTGCACGGTGGCGACACTTTCTGGCGAATTACCACTCCGGGCAAAGGATACTAAAACCGTCGGAACCTCTTTTTTCAAATAGGTTTGAGGATGAGCTACGATATCCGTCGTCGCAATGGATTGGAAATTCCAGTGGCGTTCATCATGCACTTCCTGCAAGTAAGGAACCAAGGTATCACCCACATAGGCTGAGGTCCCTGCCCCTGTCAAGATGACCTTGATATAGTCATGCTCTTGTCCAATCTTTTCTAAGAAAGCTTTTATTTCCGCTTTTCTTTCTTGGTACAAGCGAGCCGTTTCTTTCCAAACCCTTGGTTGTTGGTAAATCTCACGTGTTGTGATCTCTGCTCCTAGCTCCTGCAAGTCTTCTTTTGTATAGTCTAACATAGAACCTGTTGTTCCTTTCTACAATCTAACGTTGATAAATGGGAAAGGAGTCTGAGATGATGCTCCCAGACTCCCCTACCAACCTACTCATCTTCATCATCATCAAGGTTTGACAAGAGGTCATTTACCTTGACAATACTTTCTTTTGCACGTTCAGGGTAGTCCCCTTCATTACCAGTCAGGCTACTATTGATGAATTCGATGACCATCGGAAGATTCATCCCTGCGTATAAGTCAATCGCACGTCCTTCAAGGATCAAGCGACTCACAGTGTTGCAAGGAGTTCCTCCCAAGAGATCGGCAAATACAATATAGTCTTCTAGACCTTGGACTGTTGCTTCAAATTTAGCGGTAAAGTCTTCTGGCCCTTCTTCTGGTAAGAGTGCAACCGTATGGATGGATTCTTGTGGCCCCATAATCATCTCTGTGCTAGCTTTAAGCTCTTCACAAAGCGACCATGGCTGACCAGTACTAACTCTTTTGCCATACCCTACTCCATTACTGCATGCCGAAGCAGAAATGACCAAAGGCAGAGAAGGCAATCGCTGCGACGATAATCAACAAGATAGCTTTAGTTGAGTTCATTCCTTTACGTCCAAGCAACCAGTAAATCACACCTGTGATAATAGCTGGAACCAAGCGTGGGAAGATCAAATTGAGCATGTCTTGGATATCGATGGCTTTGTCCCCGATGTGTGGCATCCAGGTTACATCCACATTGATCATCGTTGCAATCAAGGCACCGACCATGAAGATACCAAGTACAGAAGCTGCTTCGATCAAAGCTGTCAAGGTACTTTGCATGTTGTTGATTAAGTTGGTACCTTCTTTATAAGCGAATTCCAACTGTTTCCAACGGAAGATATCATAAGCAACTGCCACAGCAATCCAAAGGAAGATACCCCATGGTTGACCTTGTGACGCGATGGTTGCTGCAATAGATCCCATAATAGCTGGAACCAAAGATCCAAAGATAGAGTCTCCAAGAGGGGCAAATGGTCCCATGAGACCTGTCTTGATCCCGTTAACCGCATCTTTAGAGTTGACACCATCTTTTTCTTCCAAAGCCAAATCAAAACCAGTGATAATGGTGTGGAAGAATGGAGAAGTATTGAAGAATTGCGTATGCAATTTCATCATTTCTTTCAATTCAGGTGTGCCATCTCCATACATTTTCCGCAATTGTGGAAGAAGCATGTAAAGGTAACCAGAAGCCTGCATCCGTTCGTAGTTCCAACCTAATTGGAAGGTGAAGAGGCTACGTTTGTTGATTTGTTTAAAATCCTCTTTAGTGAGTTTGTAGTTATTAGAATTCGTCATCTTCAATTTCCCCGCTTTCTACATTGCTTGCTGGAGCAGCTACAACTGTACGTTGGCTGTTTTTAAAGTGTTGCACTGCAAGGAAGATACCGATGATGGCAACCCCGATCATAGATACAGATTTGAAGTTGTTTGTGAAGGCAACCATTTGTTCTTTTGGAAGTTTTGCAAACGCATCTGTTCCAAGCATAGCAGAAATTGCAGCACCAACACTTTGAACATTGCTGTAAAGCACTGTCAACATCGCTGTCAAGCCAAAACCAAGGGCAAGATAGTGAAGGTGACGTTTCACAGGCAAGTAGTGAAGCAAGATCGCAAATCCAAGACCAGGAAGCATACGTCCTGCAAGAGTCAAGCCGTTTGCGAACCATTGATATTTTGCAACAAAGTCAACAACAGATTGGACAAAAGCACCACCAAAGGCAAGAGCCAAGAAGACTGGAAGGGCACGAGAGAGAGCCCAAGGAACAGCACCAAGAAGGTAGTTGCGTTCAATTCCTTTATAATCAAAGCGTTCGATCGCCGCATCAATACGGTGTGCAAAGGCAGTAGTACTCATACGGCCAAGGATATCTGCATAGGTCAAGAGAGCAGCTACGGGAACGGCAATAGTTGAAATCGCAATTTCTGGTTTAATACCTTGCGCTACTGAAAAGGCAGTTGCAAGAACGGCACCAGAAGTGGCGTCAATACGAGAAGCTCCACCGAAAGTACCTACACCGAGCACTGTCAATTGGAGAGAGAGACGCTCCGATAAAGAGACCTGTTCCTAAATCCCCCATAACAAGTCCTGTAATGAAACCAGCAAAGACTGGTGAGCCTGCTGATGAAACAATCGTCAACTCATCACAGATTTGATAAGCTGAGTACAAAGTAAGTAGTAAAATTTGCCACCATTGTATCATGACAATTTCCTCCTAAAAATTTTCTTTTACTTTAATAACTTCATAAAGTCTTCTGCAGTGTCGTTTGGCACCATTTGAGACGTAATCTTTACACCTTTTTCGTGGATCTTGTTGAAGTCTTCCACATCCGCATCCACCACATTGATCGAGCGGGTAATCGCGCGTGTCTCATCGGATTGAGACATATTGCCGACATTCAGCGTTTCAAGCTGAACGCCTGCTTCGATCAAACGAAGGAAACGATCAGGTTTGCGAGCTACGATAAAGAGTCGTTGGCTATCATATTTTCCAGCCAAGATATTTTCCGCAGCCTTTGCGACTGGCAAGATACTGAGCTTAACACCCGGCGGTGTCGCTAGTTTCAAGCCACTTTTTTCGATATCATTTTGAGCGACTTCATCATCGATCACCATGATACGTGAAACATTTAGTTTGGTAGTCCAAAGATTGGCTACCTGCCCGTGGATCAAACGTCCATCAATACGGCATCCTACAATAGTCATAAGTTTTCCCCCTTTACTTCTTTGAATGTAGGTTGTTGAACAAGTTCAAGTGTCTCTTGGTAACGCCCTTCTGTCTCAAAGACGATCAGGCTATTAGCTCCTTCTTTGAGGAAACCATGAGGCACGTAAAGTGAAGTGGTCGGTCCGACTTCCCAGAAACGACCGATATGGTGGCCATTTACAAGAACGATCCCTTTTCCAAATCCAGTCATATCAAGGAAGGTATCCTCAACCTGATCTAGATGAAAAGCAAATTGATAAAAAGCTGGTTGACCTTCTTGCCATTCTTTCGAAAAAAATCCAAGCGGTCCAGTTGGCTAAAATCAAGCGCATATTGTTTCCAATAAAGCTTGAAATGAAGATCGATACAAACCCCAGTTCGGATTCCTTTTCGTTGGGTATCCGCTAAGAGTTTGTGCCCATAATTGACTCTTCCCATGTTTTCGATCAAGAGTTTTAAGTTTGTAATCGTTTTCTTTTTTCCGTTTAAAAAAAGATCTTGACCGATTTCTTCTTGGTATTGAGTGGCAATCAACTGATCATTGGCATACACCTGTACCCGATCACGCGCATCAATGATACGCAAGCGCTCTTCTTCCGCATCCATTTCCACTTCTGTCTCATAGAGCAGATAGCCTAATGGGTGGTCGATTTCTTCCATGGTCTGTGGGTAAAGACTTTCTGTGACTTGAGCAATCTCGTTTAAATTGCCGAACAAACTAGTCTTTTTGGTCAACTCCAATGTTCGTTCAGATAAACTCGACTTCACAAGCGGATCCATCTGTGGATACTCTGGATAGTAGGTCGCCATCATTTTTTGAATAGCATAATACTTTTCCGTCGGATTGCCCTGCTCATTGAGCAAAGCCCCATAGTCATAGGATGTCACCTGTGGCAAATCAAGCGTACCCCGAGCTGAGCAACCATTCATGAAGCCGAAATTGGTTCCGCCATGAAACATATAGAGATTGATGGAGCCGAGCTCCAAGACCTCATGTACAGCTTCTGCCAACTCCTCTGGGTCCCTTCGAATCACGGGTTCCTTCCAGCGGGTAAACCAGCCATCCCAGAATTCCATACACATCAAGGGCCATTTCTTGCCGTATTCGTCAAAGAATTCTTTCATCTGACCAAAGTTATAGGCTGCTTTGGAACCGAAGTTTCCCGTCACAAAGAGGTCTTCTTCAATCAGGGTTCCTGTTCTTAGCGTTGCTCGCCATGGCCCATCCGATGTAAAGAGAGGACAGGTCACGCCTTTTTCCTTCATCAAATCCCGAATGGCACGCAGATAATCCTTATCTTCTCCATAAGAGCCGTACTCATTTTCCACCTGCATCATGAGGATTGGACCACCTTGATCCACTTGGTAGGGTGTCAACAAGCCAAGCAAGCGATCATAATAACGATCCACCGCTTCGATAAAGGCTGGGTCTGATGAGCGGATTCGCAGGTCTTCTTCCAAGAGCCAGGCTGGTAATCCGCCAAATTCCCACTCTGCACAGATAAAGGGCGACGGCCTTACAATCATGTAAAGTCCTAGGGACTGGGCTGTTTGAATGAAACGCTCTAGATCCAATCGACCACTAAAGTCAAACTGCCCTTTGCGGGGTTCATGCGCATTCCAAGGGACATAGGTCTCAACCGTGTTAAAACCCAAAGCCTTTAGATTATACAAGGAATGATACCAGTCTGCTGGGTCAATTCGGAAATAATGGATCGCTCCGGATAAATCTTGAAGGGTTGATCTTTTAAATAGAAAGCATCGCGAATCTCAAAAACTCCCATAAACGCCCCCCTTTCTTATATGTAACCCTTTTCATTTATTAATATAATAAATTATTTAAAAAATGTCAACACTTTTATAAAAAATATGTTAAAATAGGGTTAAATAAGAGAAATCTAAAGAGAGGTAGCACTATGGCAATTCCAAAGTACCAACACATCAAAGATGAATTGAAGCAGCAAATTATCTCCGGAAAATTTGAAAATGGAGATAAATTTTATACTGAAGCTGAACTCATCAAAATTTATGATGTCAGCTCTATCACCGTTGTCCGTGCTTTGAACGACCTCGCTGCTGATGGCTACATTGTCCGTCAGCAAGGAAAAGGAACCTTTGTTTCTCGTGCTCGAAAACACAAACTGGTAGAATTTTCAGATGTTGAAACCTTCCCAATCCAAAAGGCCAAAGTCAAAGTTCTCTCTATTAAACGTGGAAATACCTTGAGCATCCTAGACAAACTAGGCCTCAACCCAACGCAATTCTATTATAAAATCGAACGGACTCGCCATACAGGGGATGATACCTATATCTTCCACCAAACCTATGTTCCCGAACAATACATCAATCCAAACTATCCAAATTTGGAATACTACAGCTCTATCTATGATCGCTTCAAAGAAGACTACCACATTCATATGAATGACGAGCACTTCGAAGAAGTCAACGAAATCGTCTTTCCTACACCAAGCAAGATTGCTAAGGTATTGAAGATCGACGAAAATTTCCCAACGGTCAAACAAGTGAAGATGACCAAGCTAGAAGCGACTGGCCAAATCCTTGAATACACGGAAACTTATAAACGCGGTGATTACTACAAGATCAAGTTCATCTCCTGTGACCGCGATCACTAAGAACCAAAAAGACTGAGACATCTCGGTCTTTTTTATAACTCCATTATAGCATGTTGAAAACGATTTCTAAAGACCTCTTTAAAAATATATATAATTAGTGATAATTTAGCTATAAAAAGTTTAAAAAGAAGCAGATTTCTCTGCTTCTTTTCGTCTATTTTTCAAATTCCCTTTTTCGTTGCGATTAGTCACCCAAACCAATGCGTTCGAAGATTTCATCCACCCGTTTGGTGTAGTAAGTTGGGTTGAAGATTTCGTCGATTTCTTCTTGAGTGAGACGTGAAGTTACTTCTGGATCTGCTTCAAGAAGTGGTTTGAAGTCTACTTGGTTATCCCATGATTGGGCAGTCTTCGGTTGAACAAGGTCGTAAGCTTGTTCACGTGTCATCCCTTTTTCAATCAAAGTCAACATGGCACGTTGGCTGAAGATCAAACCAAATGTAGAGTTCATGTTGCGGATCATGTTTTCAGGGAAGACCGTCAAGTTCTTAACGATATTTCCGAAACGGTTGAGCATGTAGTCAATCAAGATAGTTGTATCTGGTGCGATGATACGCTCAGCTGATGAGTGAGAGATATCACGTTCGTGCCAAAGGGCTACGTTTTCATAAGCTGTTACCATGTGACCACGGATCACACGCGCAAGACCTGTCATGTTTTCAGAACCGATTGGGTTGCGTTTGTGAGGCATTGCTGAAGACCCTTTTTGACCTTTCGCAAAGAACTCTTCCACTTCCCGTTGTTCTGATTTTTGAAGACCGCGGATCTCAGTTGCCATCCGCTCGATAGAAGTTGCGATGCTCGCAAGAACTGCAAAGTACTCAGCATGAAGGTCACGAGGAAGGACCTGTGTAGAGATTTCTTGAGCACGGATACCCAATTTATCGCAGACGTATTTTTCAACGAATGGTGGGATATTGGCAAAGTTACCAACCGCACCAGAAATCTTACCAGCTTCCACACCAGCAGCTGCATGCTCGAAACGCTCGATGTTGCGTTTCATTTCGCTGTACCAAGTGGCCAATTTAAGACCAAAAGTTGTCGGTTCAGCGTGCACACCGTGCGTACGACCCATCATGATAGTGAACTTGTGTTCTTTGGCTTTGTCAGCGATAATGTTGAGGAAGTTTTCAAGGTCCTTGCGGATGATGTCGTTGGCTTGTTTGTAGAGGTAACCATAGGCCGTATCGACCACGTCAGTAGAAGTCAACCCATAATGAACCCACTTACGTTCTTCACCAAGCGTTTCAGAAACCGCACGTGTGAAAGCAACCACATCGTGACGAGTTTGCTGCTCGATTTCCAAAATACGGTCGATGTCAAAGTCCGCTTTTTCACGAATCAAAGCCACATCTTCCTTAGGAATTTCTCCCAATTCAGCCCATGCTTCATCGGCCAAGATTTCCACCTCAAGCCAAGCACGGTATTTATTTTCTTCAGTCCAAATGTTCGCCATTTCAGGGCGAGAGTAACGTTCGATCATGTTTAATTTTCCTTTCTTTTGATGTTTCACATCAGCTAGCAACCGACTGTCGCTTTATTTAAATTCTTCTTTCCCGATCCACACTGACGGATAGTGATCGAGTATATTCAAATCCGTATCCAGAGGCAGATCATAGATGGCTAAATAGTTTTCAGGATACTGTACAACTAGCTCTTCATACTTAGCTTTCACTTTTTCATGATCGCTACTAGCATATAAGACTTCGACGACTGCTCCTGTCTTGTCCTTCTCAACAAAAGCATTGACAATGAGTTGAATCATAAAAACCTCCTAAATCGAAATGCCCTTCATATTTGCTTCCAGAATAGGCATCTTGACACCTAACTTCTGACCAGTCTGATAAACACTTTGACAACAATAGAAGATGTCCTGTTTGTCATTGTGCAAGGTCATGATTTTTCGGGTTAGCTCATTTTTTGCAAACATGACTTTCATGGCTTTGCCGGCTATCCAAGCTGGAATTTTGTAGGGTAAGAGTTCTGCCTTATAAAGCTTCAAATTCACGCCACGCGCTTCTACAACTTTCAAAGCTTCTCGAATGGCCTTGATGGCCAATGATAATTCCGAAGAACTATTCATCAAGTTTAAAGCCAATTCTTCTGGATTTTCCAGATTTCCCGAACGCGCAGCTGTCGAAGTAACACCTGCGTTAATCGCCATGTGAATCCAAATCCACTCGACCATATCATGAGGCACTTCCCACTTCAAATCTGCAGAAGTCAGTAAAGCCGTCAGATCAGCATAGTTAGAAATCTGTGCTTTTTGCTCACCTTCCAGCATTAAATGGTCAAACAAAACACCATCCAAATGGTCCTCCTGCATGTGACCGCCCGCTGTCGGAAATGCCAGAATATGGTCGTAATCCCCTGCCCACTCTTGGACCTCTTTTCGAGTATCCCAGAAATTGCAGAAGAAAACAAGGGTACCTTTGATATTATTTTTTCGCAAGGTCTCCACAGCTTCTTTGACAAACCCATGACGAACACTTAGAAAAATAAAATCGTATTCCGAATCAGCTTCCGCCACATGAACCTCATAGGTATCATGCTTGTTTTCACCTTTGGAATGATAGCGACCATCTAGCAGATCAACTGACAACTCCTTCTGAGCAGTGCTTTTCTTACTATCTCTCAGTACGTGCTCTACTTGATGGCCTGCTTTTTGAAAAGCGTAGGCATAAGTGGTCCCGATGACTCCAAGTCCTAGAATCGCTATTTTCATCTAAAAATCAATTCCTTTCCCAAACTCAACCACATTATCTGGTTCATCACTAAACAAGGTCACATGTCCCATTTTGCGGTTATGCTTTGCTTCTAGTTTACCATATAAGTGGAGGTGGGCGCTTGGATTTTCTGTCACATATGTTTCAGCAGCCTCGACGTGTTGGCCAAGTACATTGAGCATGACAGCAGGCGCATGGAGGTGGATTGCTGGGAGTGGTGCTCCGAGAACACCCAAGATGTGCGTGTCAAACTGGGAGAAGTCGCAGGCTTCAATCGAATAATGCCCTGAATTGTGGGGACGTGGCGCAATTTCGTTGACAATGATGTCATCTGCTGTCGCAAACATTTCTACGCAAAGCGTTCCAGACAAGTTGAGTTGTTCTGCGATTCGTACTGCCATGGCTTTGGCTTTTTCAGCTAGACTTTCTGAAATGCGAGCGGGCACAATGGTTTTTGAAAGAATGTTGTTGCGGTGGATATTTTCCTGAATGGGGAAGACTGTCACGTCCTTGCCATTTCCAGACACGATGACAGAAATCTCCAGATCAAAGTTGACGAATTCTTCCAAGACACAGTCTGCTGAATTAGCGAGGGCATTTGCCTCTTCCAAATCGTCAGCTGATGTGATGACTTTTTGACCGTGGCCATCGTAACCGCCTGTCGCTGTCTTGAGAACGTATTTTTTAGAAAGGTCAATATCTTCCAAATCAAGGCTAGATGTCACGACCTTGTAAGGGGCAACTGTTACTTTAGCCTTATTTGAGAGGAAATCCTTCTCAAAAATACGATTTTGTGAAATGCGAAGCAGGTCTGTCCCTTGAGGAAGCTGACCATCTTTGATAACAGCATCCAAACCGTCAGCATCGACATTTTCAAATTCATAAGTGAGAACATCACAGCGATCTGCCAACTGACGAAGTGCATCCACGTCGTCGTAAGGAGCCACAATGATTTCCGCCACACGGGAAGCTGGACAATCAGCTGCTGGGTCCAAGGTGATAACCTTGTGGCCCATGTAGATAGCTGAGATCGCCATCATCTGACCGAGTTGACCACCACCGATGATTCCAATGGTTTTAGTTGAGCTCATTTGTAGACTCCTCTGCGATTTTTCCTTGTTCTTCAGCAAAGTTAGCAAGCGCATCCGCAATGGCCTTGTCTTCTACTGAGAGGAGACGAAGGGCAAAGAGGGCAGCGTTAGTCGCACCAGCTTCACCGATAGCCATAGTTGCGACAGGTACACCACCTGGCATCTGAACGATAGAATAGAGTGAATCCACACCGCTAAGGGCACGCGATTTGACTGGTACACCGATGACTGGAAGGGTTGTTTTGGCAGCAACCATCCCTGGCAAGTGAGCTGCGCCACCCGCACCAGCGATGATGACCTTAATGCCACGGCTACGTGCTTCTTCGGCATGTTTGAACATGAGGTCCGGTGTACGGTGGGCGGAAACAACTTTCTTTTCGTAAGCGACACCGAAGTTGTCGAGGACTTCAGCGGCTTTTTGCATGGTTGCCCAGTCGGATTTTGAGCCCATGATAATGGAAATTACTGGTTTCATTTATTCTCCTTTTTTGATAATCGTCTATTGTAGTGCGGACGTAAGCGACCGCCTGTGGCGTTCCATTACTAAAACTGGAGCCTGAGTCTCCAGTTTTCCGCTCCTAGTAGCAAAGCTACTAGGAGTTCCACTACTGCGACGATTATCCTAAACTAGCTCGCTAACGCTCGCAAATTAAGCGACCATTATCTTAGCTTGACTCGCTTTCGCTCGCCATGACAAAGTTAGTATCTGTTAATCTTTTATCGCCTTACTACCAATATCGTTTCGGTAGAAGAGGCCTTCTGTGTTTTGTTTGTTGAGTTGGTTATAGATGATATTTTGACCATCTTTGACGGTGTCTGCGGTTGTGACCAGCATGTAGACACGTCCGCCGTTTGAGAGGAGGTCTTGGCTATTTTCAGCGAATTTGGCACCAGCATAGTAAGTGATGATGTCCCCATCTGTCTTGGCTGGAAGTTTGACACCCTTCTCATAAGCGAGTGGGTAACCGTTTGATGCTACAACCACGCCCAGTGTCACACCCTTGTCCGTCCAAGTGATGGCTGGCTCTTTGCCTTCCAAAATATCAGTGATGTTTTGTGCAAAGTCAGATGTCAAACGAGGCAAGATGATTTGTGTTTCAGGATCTCCAAAACGAGCGTTAAACTCGATGACTTTCGGGCCGTCAGCTGTCAAGATGAGCCCCGCGTAAAGGACACCAAGGTAGGGACGGCCTTCTTTAATCATACCTTCAAGAACCGGCTTGACAATGGTGTCAACCGCTGTGTCAACCACGCTCTGTGGCAAGTGAGGAACTGGCGCATAGGCACCCATCCCACCAGTGTTGGGACCCTTGTCGCCATCATAGGCACGTTTGTGGTCCTGCGCTGTTGGCATGATGTAGAACTTATCTCCATTGACAAAGGCAAAGAGAGAAAACTCTTCCCCGTCAAGAAATTCCTCGATGACCACACGCGCACCTGAATCACCGAATTTATTGTCTAAAAGCATCTCGTGAGCGGCTTCAACTGCTTGCTCAACTGTCTCCGCAACGACGACACCTTTCCCTAGGGCCAAGCCGTCTGCCTTGACGACGATTGGAGCTCCTTTTTCTTCGATGTAGGCCTTGGCTTCTTCGAAATCTGAAAATGTGCCATAGGCTGCTGTCGGAACGTCGTATTTGACCATGATTTCCTTAGCAAAATCCTTAGACCACTCCAGCTCAGCCGCAGCCTTGGTTGGGCCAAAAGCCTTGAGACCAGCTGCATTGAAATCATCCACGATACCAGCTGCAAGGGCATCATCTGGACCGATAAAGGTCCAAGCAACATCATTCGCTTTTGCGAAGTCAATCAGCTTAGAATGTTCGGAAATTCCGATATTGATCAAATCCAGACCATCTAATCGCATCCCGTCATTACCAGGAGCCACAAAAACCTGCTCAACGTTTGTAGACTCCAACAATTTCTTAGCAATCGCATGCTCACGACCGCCAGATCCAACAACCAAAAAGTTTCATCTCGAACCTCTTTTGCGAATTATTTTATTAAATTATATCATAATCGTTCGTTTTATTCTAATGATTTCAGCAAAAGTCTCCTATTTCCAGTAGAATCCAAACATTTTTGCTATTTTCTCCTATTTCTCATTTTTTTCCGAATAGTATAGGTGAGACCTACTAATTGACGAAAAGGAGTATTATGCAAACAATCAAAAAATTTGTTGTACTGACTTGTGCGACATGGGGGATGCAAGCCTCTATTGCCCATGCAAATCAAGCGACCAATGCTATCTATGCCGAAAAAGGGCAGCTGGTGATTCATCTTGGAAACGTCCCGGATAAGTATCAAAAGATCCAAGTTCCCGTCTGGTCTGACCAAAATGGCCAAGATGACCTGATTTGGTATCCTGTGGAACGCAGTGACAAGGGATTTGACCTACAAGTGCCATTGACCAATCATTCTGATCAAGCTGGACTTTATCATGTCCATGTCTATGGGGTGGAGGCAAATGAACAGATAACCGGTCTTTACCCTCTCACGACCAGCGTCCAGCAAAAAGACCTGGCTTCTTCCCAGCCAAAAATCACGATCACACCCATCTCCTCACAAGAATTCGAGGTAGACCTGAAGTTATTCGAAGACGTTGACGAGATTGTCTTCCCCATCTGGTCTGAAGAAAATGGGCAGGATGATCTGGTCTGGTATCCCGCAAAGAAGGTCGCACCTGGACATTTCCAACTGCGCTTTCAGGCTCAAAAACACAAGGGAAGCGGGCTATTTCATCTACATGTCTACCAGAAAAGCCAGGGACAACTAAAAGGGCTATTCCCCACTACCTTTCAAGTGGAAAAGGCAAAGCCAAAGCTCACTCCACTCGCGACACATCCCGGGAAACACCTACCCCATTGGTGAGTGCACCTGGGGAGCCAAAGAATTAGCCCCTTGGGCCCACAACTGGTGGGGAAACGGTGGCATGTGGGCAGCCAGTGCACGCGCTGCGGGATTCCGGACAGGAGACACTCCAGAGGTCGGTGCCATCGCATGTTGGGACAATGGGGGATATGGGCACGTCGCCTTGGTTACGGACGTCGAACATGACCAAAAAATTCAGATCCAAGAGGCTAACTACAACGGCCATCGCTATATCGACAACTTCCGTGGTTGGTTCGATCCAACCAACCCCGTCTGGGGAACCGTCACCTACATCTACCCAGATTAAGGTCTTCTTAACCAACAAAAAAGGCACCATCCATTGATGCGTGCCTTTTTTGATTAATGTCTAAAATGTCTCACTCCTGTGAAGATCATGGTCAAGCCGTATTTATCAGCCGCTTCGATGGACTCTTGGTCACGGACAGAGCCACCTGGTTGGATGATAGCCTTGATACCTGCTTTGGCGATTTCTTCCACGTTATCTGCAAATGGGAAGAAGGCATCGGAAGCAAGAACAGCGCCATCAAGACGGTCTTTAGCTTGATCAATAGCGATACGGACAGATGCCACACGATTGGTTTGACCTGGGCCAACACCAAGTGTCATGTGGTCGTTGGTCACGATGATCCCATTTGATTTCACATACTTGATAGCTTTCCAAGCAAACTCAAGAGCTGTCGCTTCTGTCTCAGTTGGTTGGCGTTTCGTCACCACTTGCCAGTCAGCTGGGCTTTCTTTCACCACGTCTTGGTTTTTGAACGAGGAGACCACCAACAACACCAGTGTATTCTGCTTCCACTTCACTAGCATCTTGAGCGTCAAATGGCAATTCAAGGATACGCAAGTTTTTTTCTTCTTGGTTGTCAAGATTTCAAGCGCTTCATCTGTATAGCTTGGCGCGATGATGATTTCGAGGAAAACGCCATGCATCTTCTTAGCTGTCGCAGCGTCCACCTCACGGTTGAGAACCACGATTCCACCGAAGATGGATACTGGGATCAGACTCATAAGCGTAGTCCCAAGCAGTTTCGATGTCGTCAGCTTGACCGATCCCACATGGGTTCATGTGTTTGAGGGCCACAACAGTTGGACGGTCTTTGAAATCACGGATGATCCGGATAGCGGCATCAGCGTCACGGATATTGTTGAAGGATAATTCTTTCCCGTTCAGCTGTTTAGCGGAAGCGATGGAGTAATCCGTTGGCAAAGCTTTTTGGTAGAAGTCTGCATCTTGTTGAGGATTTTCCCCGTAACGCATTGGTTGCTTAAGATCATAAGTCAAAGTGAGTTTTTCAGGTTTTTCTTCACCCACTTGAGCAGTGAAATATTCTGCGATCAAAGCATCATAGGCTGCTGTATGACGGAAGACTTTCGCTGCCAAACGTTGGCGAGTTTCGTAACTTGTTTCGCCCTTGGCTGCCAATTCGTCAAGCACCACAGCATAGTCAGCTGGGTCTACCACAACTGTTACGCTAGCATGGTTCTTCGCTGCTGAACGAAGCATGGATGGTCCACCGATATCGATGTTTTCAACCGCGTCAGCGTAAGTTACGTCTGGTTTGAGAATAGTTTCCTTGAACGGATAAAGGTTGACCACAACAAGGTCGATCAATTCGATCTTATTGTCCTTAGCCGCTTGAAGGTGGCTATCGAGGTCACGACGAGCAAGAAGACCTCCGTGGATATTTGGATGAAGAGTCTTCACACGACCATCCATCATTTCTGGGAAACCAGTCACATCATCGATGGCAATGGTATCCACCCCAGCATTGTCAAGGGCAACTTTAGTACCACCAGTTGAGATAATGTCCCAACCAAGTTTTTTAAGTTCTTGGGCAAATTCAACAATACCCGCTTTGTCTGAAACACTAATTAGTGCGCGTTTAGTCATTCTATTCCTCTTTCTTTAGATCCAAGCGCATAGCGACTTCGTTATTTTCTTCTATAAATCCTGTTTCCTGAAAACCCAAACTAGTCAGCAGGTACTTCATTTTTCATTTCCAACTACATAATCTGCGATAATATGATTGCAAGCTCTATCCATCTGAGCCTCTTTGATCAGAGCTTCCAAGGCTTTTCGTCCATAACCTTTTCCTTGGTACTGCTGGCCAATCATTATCCGCCAGATAAAGTATTCTGCCTCATCCTTATCTATTTCCAACAGTAGAAAACCAACTACTAGCTCATTCCAATGGATTGCCATTGGAAACACATCCCCATTCTCTCGGTAGAGCCATGCGTCAGCTAAAGAACGAACATTGGGAGCTACAAAACGTGCTCGTTCATCAGCTTCAGATATTTTCAAATCCAGCACTGTCTGAAAACTGCTCTCATCTACTAATTTTAGATTAATCATTTTTCTCCTACCAAGATTACACAATCAAAACTTGATTTCCTTCTTACTTCCTCTCCACTCCCAAACGTTCCAAGACTTCTGGATAGAGCTTGTACTCTGTTTCATGGATGCGAGTTTCGAAAGTATCAAGGGTATCCCCTTCAAGGCGCGGCACGCGCACTTGCTGAATAACCTTACCGGTATCAACGCCAGAATCCACCCAATGGATAGTCACACCGCTCTCAGCAACACCCGCATTCCAAGCATCCTCAATACCATGAGCACCTGGAAATTCAGGGAGATAAGCCGGGTGAATATTGATGATACGGCCTTCATAAGCTGCTAGCAAGGTTGGGCCAACGATTTTCATATAACCCGCCAAACAAACCAAAGTCAATCTGGTGTTCATCCAAGAGTTTGACAATAGCTTCTTCATAAGCTGCTTTATTGTCAAATTCCTTGAGTTCAAAGGCATGGCTCACCACACCAAGGTTCTTGGCACGTTCTAAGACATAGGCATCACGATGATCTGAAAAGACAAATTCTACCGGAAATTGTTCTGCAATCACCTGAAAGTTTGAGCCGTTGCCAGAGGCAAAAACAGCAATTTTTTTAGCCATTATTTAATCACCACACTTGCGCCATCTTTCTTCACAATACGACCGATTTCATAAACAGGTTCGTCAAGAAGTTCTTTGACACGTTCCACATTTTCTGGTTTCACCGCAAGCATGAGACCAATTCCCCATGTTGAAGATTTCAAACATTTCTTCATGTTTGATTTGACCATATTTTTCAAGGGCTTTGAAAATTGGAAGAACTGGCACTTTGCTTTCGTCAATTTCAGCAGCCAAGTCATCTGAGAACATCCGTGGTACATTTTCGATGAAACCACCACCTGTGATGTGGGCGATTCCGTTGACCAATTCTTCTTTGATGAGTGGCAATGCTGCTTTGACGTAGATACGAGTTGGTTCCAAAAGAACGTCTTTAAGTTTTTTTCCTTCCAATTCTGGGAGAACTTCTTCCCCTGTGTAATCTGCAAAAACACGACGCACGAGTGAGTAACCATTTGAGTGGATACCGCTTGAAGCAAGTCCAAGAATCACATCGCCTTCAGCTACTTTTGAACCGTCGATGATTTGAGATTTTTCTGCAACACCGACAGCAAACCCAGCCAAATCATAGTCATCTTCACCATACATACCTGGCATTTCAGCTGTTTCGCCACCGATAAGGGCTGCACCAGCCTGCACACAGCCTTCTGCAACACCAGCAACGACTTGCTCTAATTTAGCAGGTTCATTTTTACCAGTTGCGATATAGTCAAGGAAGTAAAGGGACTCCGCACCTGCAGCGATGATATCGTTAACACACATAGCCACACAATCTTGACCGATCGTATCGTGTTTGTCGTACTTAATAGCAAGCATGAGTTTAGTACCGACACCATCTGTACCTGAGATCAAAACAGGCTCTTTGACACCTGTTTTTGAAAGGTCGAACATGCCACCGAAAACCACCAAGAGCTCCCATGACACCCGCACGTTCCGTACGAGCAACGTGTTTTTTGATCCGTTCAACAACTTCATAACCCGCTTCAACATCCACACCAGATTGAGCGTATGCATTCTTATTTGTCATTTTTTAATCCTTTTCTTTTTTTGAGAAAGAGTGCGACGTATTTTTAGATAAACAATTTTTTTATCTAAAAATACTAGTCAGGTCTCTAGCTTTGGTCCCATAGGGCAAAGCGTCTACTGACAAATGCTTTAGCTTTTAGTCAGTAGTGAGACGTGGAGCATAAGCATTTTTATTTGTCATTTGTTTCATTCCTTTTCTTTTGCACTGCTCTTAATAGAAAGAAGTATGTTCTTTCAAACTTTCCACATAGCGTTCTTCGTAGTCATACAAAGGCGTTGGATATTTTCCATCAAAGTAAGCCACACAAAGACCGCCATTTGGGAGCATCTGTATCAATTCCAATAGAATCAATCAAGCCATCGATTGACAAATACGTCAAGCTATCTGCACCAATGATATCGCGTGTTTCCTCTACTGTGTGATTGGCAGCAATCAATTCCTTACGTGTTTGAATATCGATCCCGTAGAAACATGGGTAGGCAAGAGCTGGGCTACCGATTGCTACGTGGACCTCTGTAGCTCCTGCTTCTTTCAATAACTTCACAATTCGACGTGATGTTGTCCCACGTACGATAGAATCATCAATCATGACAACCCGTTTGCCTTTCACGACACCGGATACGGCAGAGAGCTTCATCCGAACCCCTTGCTCACGTAATTCTTGTGTTGGTTGAATAAAGGTCCGTTGGGTGTATTGGTTTTTAATCAAGCCCATTTCATTTGGTAGGCCAGATTCTTCCGCAAATCCCATGGCTGCGCTAAGTGATGAATTAGGTACACCGACCACAATATCTGCTTCATGTTTAAATTCACGTGCCAATTGAGCCCCCATACGTTTACGAGCTGTATGGACATTGACCCCTTGGATATTGGAGTCCGGGCGAGCAAAGTAGATATACTCCATCGAGCAAACAGCCAATTGGGTGTCCGTTGTATAGTTATCGTAAGTAATACCATTATCATCGATAATCACGACTTCACCTGGATTCACATCGCGGATCCACTCTGCTCCAACCACTTCAAAGGCACAGGTTTCAGAGGAAACTACGATAGCGCCATTGGCCATTTTCCCAATCGAAAGAGGACGGAAACCATTTGGATCCAAGGCCGCAATCAGCTTATCTTCCAGCATAAGAAGGTAAGCAAATCCACCTTTCACCGTATTCAGGGCTTCTTTCACCTTACCCATGAAGGATGGGTTGTGGCTCCGACGAATCAAGTGGGCCAAGATTTCTGAATCAGAAGTTGAGCTAAAGATCGCCCCGTTATTTTCCAACTCCCGTTTGAGGGACTTGGCATTGGTCAAATTCCCGTTGTGGGCCAGTCCAAACTGGGTATCATGAAAGCGAAAGAGGAAGGGCTGGATGTTATCCACCGAAGCTTCCCCAGCTGTCGCATAGCGAACATGGCCAATAGCTCCCGTTCCCGTTAACTTATCCAAGTTAGCAGGATTTCGAAATACTTCTGAGAGAAGACCCGTGTCACGATACCGTTTTAGTTGACCCGCATCACTTGAAAGGATCCCCGCCCCTTCTTGACCACGGTGTTGAAGACTGTGTAATCCGAAATAAGTCAGTTTTGCAGCATCTGGGTGTCCCCAGATCCCAAAAATACCACATTCTTCATTAAGAGATTTAACTTCGTATGTCATTTTGTATACCTTTTTATTTTCCAGTAAAGTATTTAACCGCTGATGCAAAGAGATGTTGATCTTTATTTCCTGGAATATTTTGGAAGAGACCGTCTTCGAAACGTTCTGAGTGACCCATCTTACCAATAATTTGACCGTTCTTACTTGTGATTCCTTCGATCGCATGAACAGAACCATTTGGATTGTATTTTGAATCCATGCTTGGTTTACCTTCGAAGTCAACATATTGGGTAAAGATTTGACCATTGTCACGAAGCTCTGCAAATTCCTCAGCTGTCACGACAAATTTACCTTCACCGTGTGATACTGGGATGGCATGAATGTCACCAACTTTCACGCCGGCAAGCCATGGTGAGTTTGTGTTGGCAATCCGCGTTTCCACCATCTTAGCCACGTGTTGGTTGGCATCATTGTAGAAGAGGGTTGGACTCGTGCTACTTGCATCTTCAAAGTTACCATATGGAAGAAGACCTGATTTGACAAGGGCTTGGAATCCGTTACAGATACCGATGATCAAACCACCTCGTTCGATGAAGTGATCGATAGCTGCACGCACTTTTTCATTGAGCAAGATGTTCACGATAAATTTAGCTGATCCATCTGGTTCATCCGCTGCTGAGAAGCCACCTGCAAAGAAGATAATGTTGGCTTTTCCAATGTTGTCAACCATGGTGTCAACAGACTTGACAATTGCTTCTTCATTCAGTGTGACAAATGGTACCAAGTTGACTTTTGCACCTTCTTTTTCAAAGGCCTTAGCGGAGTCATATTCTGAGTTAGTACCTGGAAATACTGGGATGTAAACCACTGGTGTCTCAACTGTTTCTTTAGCTTTAATCACAGCATCTGTTGCTACAGCAGGTACTTCTTCCAACTCAGTTGCTTGTGCAAATTCCGTTGGGTAAACCTCTTCCAATTTACCTTGGAAGGAACTGTCAAGTTTGTATCCATCAATCGTTACACCATTGACAGTAAGTGTAAAGTCAGCTGCTGTTTGTCCAATCTTGGCAACACCTGCAATTTCTTCAGGCGATGTGAAGACGAATCCACCCAATTGAGCTGTCAAGCTAGTGTCAAGGTCAGCTAATTCAACGTTGGCACCGATATGGTTACCAAATGTTGCAAGGGCAAGAGCTCAACCACACCACCATATTTGACAGCTGATGCAGCTGTGACTTTGTGGTCAGCTTGGATAGCTGCAAATTGAGCAAAGTTAGATTTAATAAGATCAAAGTCAATTTCTTGTGCCAATGCTTGACCTGGGATGTAGTATATATTTTCACCAGCAGCTTTAAATTCTGGAGAAAGGACCTTACGGCTATCTGCAGTTGTAACACCAAAAGCAACCAAGGTTGGTGGTACTGTCAATTCTTCAAAGGTACCAGACATCGAGTCTTTCCCACCGATAGATGGCAAACCAAGTTGAATCTGAGCTTCGATGGATCCAAGAAGAGCTGCTACTGGTTGACCAAAACGCTCTGCTTGTTTATCCATACGCTCGAAGTATTCTTGGTAAGAGAAACGAGCCTTAGACCAGTTTGCTCCAGCAGCAACCAAACGAGCGGTTGCTTCGATGACTGCATAGGCAGCACCATGATATGGGGACCATTCTGCTACATAAGGGTTGAATCCTTGCGCCATAACAGAAGCCGTATGAGTCACGCCATGTTGGACTGGCAATTTCTGTACAGAAGCTTCCGTTGGTGTGATTTGGTAGCGACCACCGAGTGGGTGATTAACTGTTGAACGACCAACTGAGCTATCAAAGATGGTTTGTAAACCTTTTTGACTGGCATGGTTCAGGTCAGCCAAGACTTCAAGAGTATCCGCTTCAAGGGTTTCAGCAGATGTTTGACGTTCTTCTGGAAGCTTGACATCCTTGTCAACCACCTTAGCATCTACAACCACACGTACACCGTTTGTATCAAGGAAACGACGTTCCAAATCAACGATTGTTTCACCATTCCAGTGCATGACAAGATTTGGTTCTCCGTCACTGTCGCAACGACAACAGCATCAATATTTTCTTTATTACATGCTGCAACGAAGGCATCTACATCTTCTGGACGAACCACTACAGCCATCCGTTCTTGAGATTCAGAGATGGCAATTTCTGTACCATTCAAACCTTGGTATTTCAATGGCACTTTGTCTAGATCAATTTCAAGACCATCTGCCAATTCACCAATAGCAACACAGACACCACCAGCACCAAAGTCATTTGATTTCTTGATCAGACGTGTCACTTCCCCATTACGGAAAAGACGTTGAATCTTCCGTTCTTCGATGGCATTCCCTTTTTGAACCTCAGCACCAGCTGTCTCAACAGATTCAACCGTTTGAACTTTAGAAGAACCTGTCGCACCACCGACACCATCACGTCCAGTCTTACCACCAAGCAAGATAATCACATCACCTGCTTCAGGTTTTTCACGGACCACATTTTCCTTAGGAGCCGCACCGACAACGGCACCTAGCTCCATACGCTTAGCAACGAAACCTGGGTGGAAGTATTCACGAACATAAGTTGTCGCCAAACCAATTTGGTTACCGTATGAAGAATAACCGTGAGCCGCTGTTTTAGAGATCACTTGTTGTGGCAACTTACCAGCGCGAGTTTCGGCAATTGGAGCTGTAATATCACCAGCACCTGAGATACGCATAGCTTGGTAAACGTAGGAACGACCTGACAATGGGTCACGAATGGCACCACCGATACAAGTAGCCGCTCCACCAAATGGTTCAATCTCCGTTGGGTGGTTGTGAGTCTCGTTCTTGAACATGAGAAGCCATGGCTCTTTCACCCCATTGACATCCACTTCAATTTCAACTGAGCAGGCGTTGATTTCATCAGACACTTCCATGTCATCCAAACGACCATTAGCACGCTCATAACGGCCAAAAATAGTTGCCATATCCATCAAAGTTTGAGGTTTTTCTGTACGTCCCAACTCATCACGCATGGCAATATACTTGTCATAAGTCACTTGCAATTGTTTTTCAAATTTAGAAGCTGAGAAGTCGATGGTTTTCAACTCAGTTTCGAAAGTTGTGTGACGGCAGTGGTCAGACCAGTAAGTATCCAACACCTTCAGCTCAGTCTCAGTTGGTACACGTCCAATAGATTTGAAGTAATCTTGAATGAAGAGAAGGTCATCCACTTCCATTGCCAATCCTTGCTCAGCCTTATACTGTGCAAAATCTTCTGCCGTATAAGTTTCAAAGAAATCCAAGCTTGGAATGGTCTTGTCAGACTCAGAGAAATCCTGTTTCGCAATGCCAACAGTGATATCTTTGAAACGAGAATCCACTGGGTTCAAAAGGTAGTTTTTGACAGCTTCCAACTCTTTCGCATCAATATCCTTGTTAACCAAGTACAATTGCGCTGTGTTCACTGTTACATCATTTGAACTACCAAGTAACAGCAAAGCTTCTTGTGAAGATGCCGCCCGTTGGTCAAATTGACCAGGCAAACTTTCGATCGCAAAGAAAGCATATTTCTCAAGATCAGCCTGAACCGTAGCTTCATCCAAAACAGTATCGGTCACTTGCTCAGAGAAGATATGTTTTTCCGCACGCGCAAACAAGTCCTCTGCCAAATTAAAGACATCGTAAACCTGAACAATCCGAAGATCATTCAACGTTTTCAACTGAAGATTATGCTGTAATTCTTTTACTAAAGAGTCCGATTTTACACGAAAATCAGCTTTTTTCTCAACGAAAATACGTTTATCCATTTTAGTTCCTTTATTTCTATTCAAACATGTTATCGAAGACGAAGGTTTTCCGTTTCAACCAAATTATTTCAAGTCTTGCAACTTCTCTAACACAACCTGATATACATCCGTTAGGCTACCCAAATCTCTACGGAAAACATCCTTGTCCATATGGTGCCCTTCAGCATCCCAAAGGCGGCAGTTATCTGGAGAGAATTCATCCGCCAAGATAATCTTGCCATCCTTATCAAAACCAAATTCCAATTTGAAGTCAATCAAGCGAAGACCAATTTGTGCAAACCAATCTTTCAGCAATTCATTGATACGACGTGTTTCTTCCTTGATATAGGCAATTTGCTCATCATTGGCAATATCCAAAAACTTCACATGCTCATCATTGATGAATGGGTCATCCAACTCATCGTTTTTATAGTAAAATTCAACGATTGGAGTTTTCAAGTCCAAACCTTCTTCCACGCCAAACCGTTTTAGAGAAAGAACCTGCCGTCACGTTTCGAAGAACAACCTCCAAAGGAATGATTTTTACTTTCTTGTTGAGTTGTTCTGTGTCAGAAATACGTTTTATAAAGTGCGTTGCAACACCCGCAGCATTCAATTTTTCAAAAATAAGAGACGAAATCTGATTATTTAGCACACCTTTTCCTTTAATCGTCTCCTTACGAGCCCCATTTAGCATAGTGGCTTGGTCCTTATAGACCGACTTAATCACATGTTCGTCCTCAGTAGTATAGATATCCTTAGCTTTTCCAGTATAAATCAGTTGATTGGTCATGACTTTGTTCGCCTTTCGTATTTTATCACCTTCATTCTATCACATACAAAGTGTATTTTCAATAAAATTCCGTACAATATAAGCAGAATCCGAATAAAAAGGACAGAAAAAAAGACCATCCAGAATAATCTCTGAACGATCCCTTTTTCATTAGTGACCAGCAGTTCGTTTTTCGATATAGTCGACAACATCCCCTACTGTGTTAAATTCATCAATAGCCTTGTCTGGAATCTCAATTTGGTATTCATCCTCAAGATTGATAATAAATTCCATCAATTCAACAGAATCCGCCTGTAAATCCTTACGTAAGTCAGATTCCAAAGATACTTGAAAATCTGGTCCCTTGCGGTCTTTGAGAAATTCCTCAATAGTAGCTAAAATTTCGTTTTGTTTACTCATACATTACCCTTCCTTCGATAATTCCTTCACTGATTTTCCAACAACATCTGTCTCTAACATGGTCCGAATCTGACGAATCGTGCTATAGACAGCTTTGGCATCACTCGAACCATGCGTTTTAACAACAGGTGCTTGAAGACCAAACAAGACCGCTCCTCCAACATCTGAGAAATCCAAGGTTTGCTTCAATGATTTCAAACGGTCCTTGAGCAGAAAAGCTCCCAATTTCGCCTTCCAGTTTCCAGTGGCAATCGCTTGTTTCAATTGCTTCAAGATCCCAAAAGCCGTTCCTTCCATCGTTTTCAAGACAGCGTTTCCCGTGAAACCATCCGCCACAACGACATCAGCAACGCCATCCATCAAGTCACGCGCTTCCACGTTTCCAACAAAATGAATCGACTCATCCTCAGATAACAATTGGTAGGTTTCCTTGCGCAAAGGATCTCCCTTACTAGCTTCTGTCCCATTGTTCAATAAACCCACGCGAGGTTTTTGAATCCCACGAACATTTTCAGCATAGTAGGATCCCATCACAGCATACTGATGCAAGTGCTCTGGTGTATTTTCCGCATTGGCCCCTAAGTCTAGCATATCATAGCCCACGACCATCAACCGTTGGAAGTGTCGACATCAAACCTGGACGTTCCACCCCTTTGATGCGGCCAACGATAAAGAAACCAGCCGCCAAAAGCGCACCTGTATTTCCCGCAGATAGCATGGCATCGACCTCACCATCCTTCACATCCTTGGCAGCTAAGACCATCGAAGCCTGTTTCTTCCGACGAATAGCCCGTGTTGGCTCATCATCTGAATCGATTTTTTCTTCCGTATGCACAATCGATACACGTTCTGTTGCGGTTAAATAGTCTTTGATTTTTGCCTCATCGCCATACAAGACAATCTCAATATCATCAAAAATCACGAATGGCTTGATTCACGCCTTCTACCAAGGCTTGAGGTGCATTATCGCCCCCCATTGCATCTACTGCAATTTTTTTCATGTTTCACCTCCAGATGAATCTTTCATAATCGCTCCCCAATCACTCAAGGAATCGATAAACTTTTTAGCTTTTAAATGGATCCCTACATACTCCTCATACAACTGATCAATTGCCTGACGCAGAGCTGTTTTCATCTCCGCTTGTAGAGAAATCGTCTCCAACTCACTGAATCGTACTGCTTGAAACTGATCCAATAAATAGAGAACATTCGGATGCCAGTGAGCGCGTCTCTCATCCTGATCATAATGATCCGGACAAAGGACCCCACTATACCGGAAGGAATAATCAAAAGGAAGACCAACCCGATGGCAGAAACAGCATTCATGCAGATTCAAGACAACCCCAAACCGAGATAGAATCTGAATCTCAAAAATATTGGTCAAAACCTCATAATCCAGTCCTTCTTCCATCAAAGACAAGGTCTTCTCCAAAAAAGCAAACAAGGCCGGATCCACCTGATTATCCTGAATACTGGCATCCGCAAGCGCCAAAACATAGGTCGCATAAGAAAGGGCAAAAAGATCTGCATTGATTTTCTTATAAACCTGCACATCTTGAAAATCATCAATATAACTCAACCCATCATCATTGATTTTCAGCAACATATCTGCCGTTACCAAAGGTTGCAACATGGGATTCAACCGTGATTTTCCCGCATGTTTCACAAAAAACATCCGCTTACCTGACTTCTCCGTGAAGATCTTGACCAATTTATCATCCTCACGAAACTCCCGATTATACAGCACAATGCCCCGGGTCTCAATTGACTCCAGCATGTTCTTCCATATACTCCTTCAAGCGTTTCATAGCTTCCTTGATAGCCTCCATGCTGGCTGCATACGACAAACGCACATAGCCTTCACCATATTGACCAAAAGCAGCCCCAGGAATGAAAGCAACCGCTTTTTCACGCGCAAAATCCTGCAAGAAAGCAAAGGAATCTTGATTATAACCAGCTGGGATTTTAGCAAAAATATAAAAGGCTCCATCTGGCTTAATCATCTCAAACCCAAGCGCGGACATCTTTTCAATAATATAATCCCGACGTTTCACATATTCCTTCTTCATCGGCTCTGCATCATCCCGACCAGCAGTCAAGGCCTCAATCGCAGCATACTGGTTCATCGTTCCAGCAGCTGTTACCAAATACTGATGACTCTTGATAAGTTGGGCCGTCAATACAGCTGGAGCAAAGATAAAGCCAAGTCGCCAGCCTGTCATGGCATGAGACTTAGACAAACCATTAATGACAATGGTCTGCTCAGGAATGAAGGATGCCATAGAGACATGCGCTTCTCCAGTATAAGTTAGCTCTGAATAGACTTCATCACAAATCACAAAGACTTCATATTTTTTTAAGACAGCAGCCAATTCCGCCATCTGTTCGCGCGAATAAGTGACACCCGTTGGATTAGCTGGATAATTGAGAATAACAGCCTTCAATTTCACCCTGCTCTAGAATCGCCTTTTCCAACTTTTCAGGAGTCAAGACAAAACGATCTGCTGTCGTATCAATTTCGACAATCTCCGCCCCAACCAAATTCACAATGGGTTCATAACCAGGGTAAGCCGGTGCTGGGAGTAGCACTACATCTCCAGGTTCCAAGATTGCTGTCAAAGTTGCAGACAGGGCTTCAGTCGCACCGATCGTCACCAATATCTCATCCTCAGGACGATAGTGAATACCATACTTATCAGCCACAAACTGACTCGCAGCCTCACGCAAAGCCAGCAAACCACTCATCCCAGTGTAATGGCTAAAATTCGCATCAATGGCAGCCTTTCCTGCGTCTTTTACATGTTCAGGAGTTGTAAAATCCGGTTCCCCCAACGTCAAACGCAAGACACCAGGAATGGAAGAAATTGATTGATCGAACTGACGAATCAAAGAAACTTCAATCCGATTCAGATTTTTATTAAAACGTTTCGTTAAATCCATAGACACCTCCAAAAACACTTATATTCATTATACTATAAATAGGACCCCATCGCAAAACAACAAGCCAGATCCCCACCTTTTGCTTACCACCAATGGATATTGCAAAAATCCTTCCATGCAAAAAAGACTTAGCAATGCTAAGTCTTTCAAGTCATTATTGTTGGCCACGTGTTGCCACATATTTCAATTGATCCGCATGTTTTGCCACAAAATCCTTCATTTCTGAATCAGGAATTTGACGAAGGTAGAGGTTAGAACGAATGGTTTCATCCTCTTCACGACAAGTGGACAATACTAAATACTTATCAGATGCTTTGATCTTGATATTAGGATTCTTCGTACGAGCTGACTCATAGATATTCTTCAATTGTGTCGTAAAATCATTGTCATCAGTAAAGCTTGTACGGTAGAAAGCGGTGTCCTCTGGGACAATGACCAATCCCATTACTTCATAATAATATTTCCGCTCTGGTGTCTCAATCACAACATACGGATGTTGGTCTAAATACTCTTGTTTGTCATAGTAGTTGACATCATTAAACATGCGATGATCGCCGACCTTACTACCACGAGCATGACCAAACAACCAAGTCAAACGATCACTGAAGTCTTTCTTGTTGTCCATATCCATGAAGACTGTCCCCATGTATGGTTCATTTCCACCATCAAACGTCTTATTCAAATAAGTTTCATTGTCAGTGGTTTGTACAACAGGTTCATCCAACTCAGTACCCGGTGCATAGACATAAGCAATTGTCTCAGGGTTAACAGCTGTTAACTGAGCAAAACGATTTTTCAAGTAATCTTTTTCTTCTTGGCTTGGTTCATATTTAGTTTCTTGCTTGGTTGAGCTTGTTCCAGTTGTTTTTTTAGCCGTGCTAGATGACTTAGTTCCTCCAAATGGATTAAAGAAAATAAATCCAGCAACAAGAACAACAACTGCAACAAGAGCAGCAATTACAAGACCCAATTTATTTGAACTTTTTTCCCCAGCTCTTTTCATTGATCGATCTCCTCTTGATGATTTTTTCTAAAAAATAACACTGAACCCGAAGGTCCAGTGATATTTTACGAGCTAATTAATAATCAAATTATTTAACTGCGCTTGTTTTTGGAAGAGCTTTACCAGCTTGTTTTGAACCAGCTTTACCAGCTTCTGCTTTTTTAGCTGCTTCTTCTGCTTTAGCTGCGTCAGCTTTAGCTGCGTCTGCGTTAGCTTGTTCTGGATTAATTCCATGTTCTTTCAAGTAACGAGCGTTAGCTTGTTCTGGAGTTTCATTCAAGATATAGTAACGGCCTTCTTTTTTCTTAGCTGTGTTTTGAACAGTTTGGAATTGTTGTACATATTTGTTACGTACGTTCAAGAATGCAGTATTGAATGCTGCTTCATAAGCTGCTTTCTTTTCTCCGTAAAGGTGTGAACCACCTTCAACAGCATCAAATTCAGCTTTAGCTGCTACTAAAGCTGGATCTTGAGCTGCTTCAGCTTTGATTTCTTCCATGTGACCGTTAAGGTATTGCTTCAACTGTACGAGCCCTCTTCAGATCTGTCATTGTTTATCAGCAGTAGCTTAGTCCTCTGATTGTTAGCTCCACCGTTGACTCCACCTTCGGCAAGAACTGGTGCTGCTGCAGCAAATACTGCAAGAGCTGCTACTGATGATAATAAAACTTTTTTCATTGTTTTATCTCCTTTTTTCTTTTCAAAAATTATTCGTTACTTCGTAACTATGACTAGTATACTAGGATATTCTTCCCTATGTCAAGACTTTTTTTCCATTATTTTTTTAAAAAAAGTTTAAGCTTTTGATCCTATTTGAGATCCCATAGAACTACGGATTAGGGATATATTATACTCATCTTTAGAACTATTCGGTTTTTTGACACTTCGTTCATCATATACTCATGTATTACATAGAACTTTTAATTTCACGAATCATCTTTTTCTATCACTATTTCACTCACACACCATTTTTAGGCAGTCGTTTCTTGGGCAAACTAGGATCAGCCCTTGATTCTAGTTCTTTAGCTGCTCGAACTAGTTTTTTCCGTTCCTTTTCTTTTTTTAGATCTTGCCACCATTTTCTGATTTCCATTTGTATTCCTCCTAAACAAAAGAGGCTGTTTTTCAGCCTCCTTATTATTAACATTTTTTGGCATTTCCGATTTCAAATAGAGGGGAGAGAGGACGATTTTCGTGAATGCGAACAATGGCCTCTGCAAGGAGTTTCGCAATCGAAATTTGCTCAATCTTATCAATCAATCGATCTTCCGGTAGATAAATCGTATCCAACACCACCAACTTCTTAATGGCTGATTTTTGGATGTTGTCCATCGCTGGTCCTGATAAAACAGGGTGAGTACAGCTTGCATAAACTTCAACAGCACCTGCTTCTGCAAGGGCATCCGCCGCATGACAGATTGTACCAGCTGTATCAATCATATCATCAATCAAAATACAAGTCTTGCCTTCAACACTCCCAATGATATTCATCACTTCACTCGTATTCATCTTATCGACACTTCGACGTTTATCAATAATCGCAATCGGTGTCTTCAAAAATTCAGCTAATTTCCGAGCACGAGTCACACCACCATGGTCTGGACTGACAACAACATAGTCTTTTCCAATCATCCCGCGACGTTCAAAAAAGTCGGCGATCAAAGGCGCACCCATCAAGTGGTCAACAGGAATATCAAAGAAACCTTGAATCTGAGCGGCATGCAAATCAATTGTCAAGAGGCGATCAACTCCAGCAACCTCAAGCATATTGGCTACCAACTTAGAAGTGATTGGTTCACGAGCTCGAGCTTTCCGGTCTTGACGAGCATAGCCGTAATATGGCATCACCACATTAATGGATTGCGCACTAGCACGTTTCAACGCATCTACCATAATCAAAATTTCCATTAGATTATCGTTAACCGGTGAGCTAGTGGATTGCAAAATATAAACATCTTTCCCACGGATTGATTCTTCAATATTAACCTGAATTTCTCCATCAGAAAATTGACGAACCGTTGACTTTCCAAGCGGTAGTCCCATTTCACGAGACACACGTTGAGCCAATTCTTGATTTGACGACAAAGCAAAGAGCATTAAATCAGAAAATGACATGATTTCCTCCAGTAAAATCTAAAACCATATTGTACAGTCAGCACAAATTTCTCCTGTAATCATTTTATCGCTTTTTAAGCAAATATTCAAATATTAATTTATGGAAATTACAAAATCTATCACTACCTAAATTCTATCAAAAAAGAAGCAGAACAAATGTCCTGCTTCAGTGTAATTCTTAGTTTGGATAGATATAAGTAACAGTACCTTGTGCTGTTGTTGGGTTAAACCAACCACGGTAGTTACCAATGCTACGGATACCATTATAGTTAGACTCAGAAACTTGGATGCTTGTTGTAGATTGAACGGCTGTAACAACTGCTACGTGTCCATATCCACCATCATTCCAACATGCAATGGCACCAACTTGTGGTTGAGATCCTGTACGGAATCCTGCTGCTGCTGCACTTGCTGCCCATTGTCCACCATTACCCCAGTAATCACCAGCCCATGGAGCCAATGTCTTCGCACCCCATGTACATTCACCAACTGGATAAGATGATGCAGATGTACTATAAGTTGGACGAGAAGTAGTTGCTACTGGTGCAGCCGCTGCTTGAGTTTGAACAGCAGGTTGAGTGCTGCTTGAGTTTGTGCTGCCGCTGGTGTTGCAGCAGGTGTTTGAGCTGCCGCTTGAACTTGTGCTTGAAGAGTTGTATTAGCAGAAGCTTTAACAGCTGCTTGTTGTTCTTTTTGTTTTGCACGGTAAGCTGCTTCAGCTGCTGCCGCTGCTGCTGCTGCTTTTTCAGCTTCAGCTTTTTGTTGCAACAAAGCATTCTTTTCGTTTTCAGCAGTCGATTTTTCAGCAGCCAAGTTCAATTGTGCTACTTTCAACTCAGCTTCTTTTGTTGACAAAGCTTGCGCATCATCTTCTAATTGCTGTTTGTTTGCAATAACAGTATTGATAGCATCGTTGTTTTCTTTTTGTTTTTGTGCAATATCTTCTTTATCACGTTTTTGCTCTTGCAACATTTTGTTGTTAGCATCTGCAATTTCATTCATAGCAGAAATACGTGAGATAGCTTCTGTCAAAGATCCAGAGCTAACAATCGCATTAATATAGCTTGTTGCAGTCCCAGTTGTTTGAGCACTACGTGCTTGATTTGCAAGTGATTCTTGACGAGCAACAATATTTTTGACAACTCATCGATCTCAGCTGACAATCGTTCAGATTCTTCATTCAAACGGTCATTTTCAGCTTGAAGATTTTCTTGTTGTTTTTTAATTTCAGATACTTGACCTTGAATTTGATCTACCTGAGCTTGTGCACTTTGTTGTTGTTGATTAATACTATTGATTTTGTTATCTTGAGCAGCAATCTTATCATCTGTTGAATCAGCTGATACACCAGCTACGACAGCACCTTGTGATAAAGCAACTGTACTCAATAAGATTGTGGCAAATAATTTTTTCTTCATTAGATAAATTTTCCCTTTCTAATAAGACACTAACTAGTATAACAAATTTTTTAAAAATTTATATTACGCTATTGTTACATTTTTATTTCGAGTTTATAAATAAATCTTTTCAAGTAAAGGCTGTAATACTATTAATAGAAGCACATTCAAAATTAAACTTGGAAAAATTTGGTAAATAATTAGTGTAATCCAGTTAAATTTTATACTGATAAAAAGAATCAAAAGAAGATTTGTTAAAATCTGAAATAATAGAATCGTTAATAAAAATGTAAAAAAACGAGTCAATCGATTGACCAAAATAATCTGATTACACCGATAAAAAATCACCTGTAGTATAGGAAATACTATGAATGCAATTCCTAGAGTGTGTAAAAAATACACATCAAAACAAAAACCAAAGAAGACTCCCCACCAAATACTAGCTATCTCAGAGAAATAGAGACTCAATAACATAAAACCATATAGAAATAAAAATGAAGTAGGTTCAAAGGAGTTTGGACAGAAACGAGAAATAAGAAAAGAGATCTGCCCGTCAACAAATAAAGATAAGAATAAGATTAAAGGGAAAAAAATGGTACTTACGTATGACTTTCACACTACTCTCCAATCAATAGTACATAACGATTGACATCTAAATTAGCCTTTGGTTTCACACGAATTTCTTGCCCTAACTGATCAGATGCCTTTTGAGTAGAAGTTACTGTACCAAGAGGTAAGTCACTACTCTTATATTTTCCTAAACCACTTGTTGAAACCAGAGATCCTTTTTTAATTTCAACTGGATCTCCAATTTGCAACAACCGAAACTCACCTGTCTTCTCGTCATAACCATTTAATAAAGCAAAAATAGATTGACCTTGACTCTCAATTTTAAACGTCAGGTGTTGTGAAGAAATAGTATCTTCGACTAATAGTTTCACTTTGCTAGAATTTTTCTCTATACTTTCTACCACACCAATGACGCCACCAGACGAAAGAACAAACATAGAATCAGAAATTCCATCTGAACTACCTTTATCAATAACAAATTCCTGATCCCACGAACCATAATTACGGTCAATAATCTCACTAACGACTTGTTTAGAACCCGATACAGAATTCTTGATTGACATCAAATCCTTTAATTCTCTATTTTCTGATTCCAAACGGTTAAGTTTTGACTGGTCAATATCCTTTTGATAAAGACGTGATTTTAACGAACGGTTTTCATCATTCAATTCAGATAAATTCTTTAAATCCTTTGCCTTAGATTCCACAACAACAAATGGTACTGATACAGCCTTATCAACAATAGATAATAGATCAGAAGATTTTAAAACAATAGCAGTTTCTAACAGATGGGAATAGAAATAAAATTCCTGAAACAGTTAAAACAAACACAAAACTAAAAACTTTTTAAAGAAACGATTCAAGAACATAGACAAAAACCTTCAAAAATATAAAAAATAGTTTGAGATGTCATCTCAAACTTCGAAATTATACGGAGAATGGGGGATTCGAACCCCCGCGCCAGTTACCCGACCTAACGATTTAGCAAACCGTCCTCTTCAGCCTCTTGAGTAATTCTCCAAAATGGGCACGAGTGGACTCGAACCACCGACCTCACGCTTATCAGGCGTGCGCTCTAACCACCTGAGCTACGCGCCCAAGTTAAAAACTTGGTAAATGAACCTATGTTCAAAGCGGGTGACGAGAATCGAACTCGCGACAACAGCTTGGAAGGCTGTAGTTTTACCACTAAACTACACCCGCTTATTATTAAAAGAAATGGCGCGAGACGGAATCGAACCGCCGACACATGGAGCTTCAATCCATTGCTCTACCAACTGAGCTACCGAGCCAAATTGCGGGAGCAGGATTTGAACCTACGACCTTCGGGTTATGAGCCCGACGAGCTACCGAGCTGCTCCATCCCGCGTTAATATTAAGGAGGATGTGGGATTCGAACCCACGCACGCTTTTACACGCCTGACGGTTTTCAAGACCGTTCCCTTCAGCCGGACTTGGGTAATCCTCCAAGATAACAATGGACCTTGTAGGACTTGAACCTACGACCACTCGGTTATGAGCCGAGAGCTCTAACCAGCTGAGCTAAAGGTCCAACAAGATCAACAATATAGCGGCGAAGGGGATCGAACCCCCGACCTCCCGGGTATGAACCGGACGCTCTAGCCAGCTGAGCTACACCGCCATAATATCGGGAAGACAGGATTCGAACCTGCGACACCTTGGTCCCAAACCAAGTACTCTACCAAGCTGAGCTACTTCCCGATCTAAAGCTACCGCTTTATGCACCCTAGAGGAGTCGAACCTCTAACCGCCTGATTCGTAGTCAGGTACTCTATCCAGTTGAGCTAAGGGTGCTCGTTCCTATTCAATTATTACATAGCCTTGCGACCATGCACCCTAGAGGAGTCGAACCTCTAACCGCCTGATTCGTAGTCAGGTACTCTATCCAGTTGAGCTAAGGGTGCTTCTTTCAACCTTTGTCTATGCCGAGGACCGGAATCGAACCGGTACGATCGTTACCAATCGCAGGATTTTAAGTCCTGTGCGTCTGCCAGTTCCGCCACCCCGGCCTCCTCAAGCGAACGACGGGATTCGAACCCGCGACCCCCACCTTGGCAAGGTGGTGTTCTACCACTGAACTACGTTCGCATTGCTTTCTTTATATAAAAAAATGCCGGCTACATGACTTGAACACGCGACCCTCTGATTACAAATCAGATGCTCTACCAACTGAGCTAAGCCGGCTCATTATTATTCTCTTATGCGGGTTAAGGGACTTGAACCCCCACGCCGTAAAGCGCCAGATCCTAAATCTGGTGCGTCTGCCAATTCCGCCAAACCCGCAAAATATGACCCGTACTGGGCTCGAACCAGTGACCCATTGATTAAAAGTCAATTGCTCTACCAACTGAGCTAACGAGTCTTAAAATAATTTTCATTATTTTAACGGTCCCGACGGGAATCGAACCCGCGATCTTCGCCGTGACAGGGCGACGTGATAACCGCTACACTACGGGACCTATGGGAGTTAACGGGATCGAACCGCTGACCCTCTGCTTGTAAGGCAGATGCTCTCCCAGCTGAGCTAAACTCCCAAATGAGCCTAGTAGATACTAGGCTCAATCTCTTGCTAAGCGACTACCTTATCTCACAGGGGGCAACCCCCAACTACTTCCGGCGTTCTAGGGCTTAACTGCTGTGTTCGGCATGGGTACAGGTGTATCTCCTAGGCTATCGTCACTTAACTCTGAATGATTAAACATTCAAAATTGAACATCTATATTCTAACAAGTTAACCTTACGTTGTCAATATCTTCTGACTCTTTGGATAAGTCCTCGAGCTATTAGTATTAGTCCGCTCCATTGCTCACACAACTTCCACTCCTAACCTATCTACCTGATCTTCTCTCAGGGCTCTTACTGATATAAAATCATGGGAAATCTCATCTTGAGGTGGGTTTCACACTTAGATGCTTTCAGCGTTTATCCCTTCCCTACATAGCTACCCAGCGATGCCTCTGGCGAGACAACTGGTACACCAGCGGTAAGTCCACTCTGGTCCTCTCGTACTAGGAGCAGATCCTCTCAAATTTCCTACGCCCGCGACGGATAGGGACCGAACTGTCTCCGACGTTTCTGAACCCAGCTCGCGTCTTACTGTGTCTGGCGTGGCTAACCCGCGATGACCGGCTACCACCACGGCGTCAGTGGGCTGCGGGGTAAGCTGTTGTATCCCCAGAACTTTTTATCGAATTGACGAGTGGAGCCCGGACTAATACTAATAGCTCGAGGACTTATCCAAAGAGTCAGAAGATATTGACAAAGTTAGGTTTAGTTTGTTAGAATATAGATATTCAATTTTGAATGTTTAAACATTCAGAGTTAAGTGACGATAGCCTAGGAGATACACCTGTACCCATGCCGAACACAGCAGTTAAGCCCTAGAACGCCGGAAGTAGTTGGGGGTTGCCCCCTGTGAGATAAGGAAGTCGCTTAGCAAGAGATTGAGCCTAGATGATCTAGGCTCATTTGGGAGTTTAGCTCAGCTGGGAGAGCATCTGCCTTACAAGCAGAGGGTCAGCGGTTCGATCCCGTTAACTCCCATAGGTCCCGTAGTGTAGCGGTTATCACGTCGCCCTGTCACGGCGAAGATCGCGGGTTCGATTCCCGTCGGGACCGTTAGGATAATGAAAATTATTTTAAGACTCGTTAGCTCAGTTGGTAGAGCAATTGACTTTTAATCAATGGGTCACTGGTTCGAGCCCAGTACGGGTCATATTTTGCGGGTTTGGCGGAATTGGCAGACGCACCAGATTTAGGATCTGGCGCTTTACGGCGTGGGGGTTCAAGTCCCTTAACCCGCATAGAAGAATAATAATGAGCCGGCTTAGCTCAGTTGGTAGAGCATCTGATTTGTAATCAGAGGGTCGCGTGTTCAAGTCATGTAGCCGGCATTTTTTTATATAAAGAAAGCGATGCGAACGTAGTTCAGTGGTAGAACACCACCTTGCCAAGGTGGGGGTCGCGGGTTCGAATCCCGTCGTTCGCTTGAGGAGGCCGGGGTGGCGGAACTGGCAGACGCACAGGACTTAAAATCCTGCGATTGGTAACGATCGTACCGGTTCGATTCCGGTCCTCGGCATAGATTTAGGTTGAAAGAAGCACCCTTAGCTCAACTGGATAGAGTACCTGACTACGAATCAGGCGGTTAGAGGTTCGACTCCTCTAGGGTGCATGGTCGTGAGACTATGTAAGAATAGAATAAGAAAGAGCACCCTTAGCTCAACTGGATAGAGTACCTGACTACGAATCAGGCGGTTAGAGGTTCGACTCCTCTAGGGTGCATAAGGCGAAAGCTTTAGATCGGGAAGTAGCTCAGCTTGGTAGAGTACTTGGTTTGGGACCAAGGTGTCGCAGGTTCGAATCCTGTCTTCCCGATATTATGGCGGTGTAGCTCAGCTGGCTAGAGCGTCCGGTTCATACCCGGGAGGTCGGGGGTTCGATCCCCTTCGCCGCTATATTGTTGATCTTGTTGGACCTTTAGCTCAGCTGGTTAGAGCTCTCGGCTCATAACCGAGTGGTCGTAGGTTCAAGTCCTACAAGGTCCATTATAAGTTTTGGAGGATTACCCAAGTCCGGCTGAAGGGAACGGTCTTGAAAACCGTCAGGCGTGTAAAAGCGTGCGTGGGTTCGAATCCCACATCCTCCTTTTTAATTAACGCGGGATGGAGCAGCTCGGTAGCTCGTCGGGCTCATAACCCGAAGGTCGTAGGTTCAAATCCTGCTCCCGCAATTTGGCTCGGTAGCTCAGTTGGTAGAGCAATGGATTGAAGCTCCATGTGTCGGCGGTTCGATTCCGTCTCGCGCCATTTCCTTTATTAATAAGCGGGTGTAGTTTAGTGGTAAAACTACAGCCTTCCAAGCTGTTGTCGCGAGTTCGATTCTCGTCACCCGCTTTGAACAATTGTTCATTTTTTACCAAGTTGTTTAACTTGGGCGCGTAGCTCAGGTGGTTAGAGCGCACGCCTGATAAGCGTGAGGTCGGTGGTTCGAGTCCACTCGTGCCCATTTTGGAGAATTACTCAAGAGGCTGAAGAGGACGGTTTGCTAAATCGTTAGGTCGGGTAACTGGCGCGGGGGTTCGAATCCCCCATTCTCCGTATAACTATGAAGTTTGAGATAGAATCTCAAACTATTTTTTGTATTTTTGTAGGTTTTTTATGTTATTGAAACGTTTTTTTAAGATATTTAGTCTCTTGTTTGTTTTAGTTGTAGCATGGGTTCTGTTTTTATTCCCATCAGTTAGAAATACTATTGTTATAAAAATCTTCTGATGTTTTTAACTATTTTTTTGATCAAGCTATTTCTATTCCGTTTTTCTGTGATTGAGTCTAAGTCAAATGACATTAAAAATTTATCAAAAATTAATGATGAAAATATTTCTTTAAAGTCTAAAATATATCAGATAGATATTAATCACTCTAAACTAAATCGTTTAGAGTCTGAAAATAAAGAGTTAAAGGATTTATTGAATTTAAAAAATTCGATATCAGGTTCAAAACAAGTTGTTGGGGAGATTGTTGACAGAAATTACAGTTCTTGGAATGAACAGTTTGTGATTGATAAGGGGAGTTCTGATGGAATTTCAGACTCAATGTTTGTTCTTTCTTCAGGGGGGGTTATCGGAGTTGTTGATAACTTGGAGAAAAACTCTAGTAGAATTAAATTACTGGTTGGGAATGATATTTCTTCTCAACATTTGACACTTAAGATTGAAGATAAAACACAATCTATCTTTGCTTTATTAATTGGCTTTGATGATAAAACGGGTGAATTTCGTTTGCTGCAAATTGGTGATTCTGTTGACATTAAAAAAGGGTCTCTTGTTTCGACAAGTGGGCTTGGTAAATATAAGACCAGTGATTTACCTGTTGGTACGGTATCTTCAGTAAAAAAAGCATCAGATCAGTTAGGACAAGAAATTAGAGTAAAACCTAAAGCAAGTTTGGATGTTAATCGTTATGTACTTCTGATTGGAGAATAATGTGAGATTATTACGCAAATACTATTTTTTTCCTTTGTTATTGTTTTTGTCTTTGTTTATTGATGGGCAATTTTCTTTCATTTTCTCGCGTTTTATTCCAAATCAATTTGAAGCTATTTCATTTCTATTTTTTTATGGCTTTATGATGTTGAGTCTCTATTTTTCAGAGATATCTTGTATTTGGTTGGGTATTTTCTTTGGTTTTTGTTTTGATGTGTATTTTTCTAAATACTCTTGGAATCTC